>JACCEC011915697.1_pt1 | contig 112616 bp, 172 predicted proteins | sample 7450121 | NCBI WGS metagenome assembly JACCEC01 (sample SAMN15323455, study PRJNA562643) | freshwater metagenome | isolation source: river surface water | place: USA:Blue River Watershed | collected 2017-08-18
AAAGTGTGTACCCGCTCCTTCATATTTCACAAAATTAAAAGCTTCATATGAGCTAATACCGACACCCCAATATGCGCCATAATCGTCTACACACATTTTTAAGCGTCTAAAAATCTCTTCGTGTATGTCGTAGATCTCGGAGTTTTCCGAGTTACGGGGACCTAGAGATTTACTGCTTACTTTAAAATCTTTTGCATTTCTAGCATATGTATCCACTGCGTCAGAATTAGTTACGTGTGCTCCCGCCCAGCTGTATGGTGACCCGCCTGTTAGGTTTTTCTCTAAGGTGGATATGTATCTATCGCAGTCTTCTGCTGACAATACTCCACTATACACATTGATGCCCAGCGCTGGGTTACTGACTGACATATGCCCTAGTTGTCGCTCTGGCATTCTAGATGAGGCAGTCTCTGATCTATCTTTCGTGAACCATACATTCATAGTAGTTACATCCTACTACACAAGTAAAAAGAAAAGCGGCTAGATTTCTCTAGCCGCTTTCTGTGGATTCAGACTATTCGCCATCTTCCTTTAACTCTTCCCAGGCTTCCCATGGGATTGAGTAGGCAAACGTAGGAGGGAAGAATGGAGGGAAGAACGGTGGGAAGAACGGTGGGAAGAATGGGAAGAACGGTGGGAAGAATGGTGGGAAGAACGGTGGGAAGAACGGTGGGAAGAATGGGAAGAACGGTGGGAAGAACGGTGGGAAGAATGGGAAGAACGGCGGAACTGTATTAACTGTAGAAGTAGTATTTGAGTTAGCCGAAGTTCCATTTGCATTTACTGCTGTTGCATAATAAGTTTGTGATCCTGGGGTTGCTCCTGGATCGCTGACAGTTGTGCTAGTGGCAGTTCCAGATAATCCAGTTGAATTATTTCCGTCAGAACCGTAAACATTTTGTGATGATAAAGCTTTTCCTCCATTTGCGCCAAGGTTCCAGCTTACAGTATTTACGTTGGCCGATGTGGCAGAAGCTGTAACAGATTGAGGAGCTTGAGGAACTGTAGTTATTGTAACTGAACCACTTGTTGTTGGCAAAGAAGATCCAGCATTATTTGAAGCTACTACAGTAAATGTATAAGATGTAGCTGAAGCTAAACCAGTAAATGTATAAGATGTACCAGTTGTAGTCTGAGTTGTTGAAGCAGGAGTTGTGGTAATTGTATAAAGAGTTGCTGGTGGTGAGGCTGCTGGTAAAGACCAAGATAGGTTAGCTGCTCCATCATTATATGCTCTATTAGTTCCTACATCAGAAGCAGACAATCCAGTTACAGCATTTGGCTCTAAGAAGTTGTCTTGTGCTGAGGACTTTATACCTCTCTTTTTATTAATTGCCATCTTTTTCTCCTATCAAATTTGATTAAGCTGTCAAGTCTCCCATGACTACCCAGGTATCTGTTGCTCTCTTAAATAGAGTAGCAGAAGACCATCTTGTTCTAAGTTTTAATCCTGGAGTTCCATTAACTGTAACTCCCGCTGCTCCAGCAATTGTAACTTGTCCAGTATTTGTCTGTAGTATATCGATAGATGTTCCTACAGGAAATGCTAGAGTTGAATTTGTTGGAATAGTTATTGTTGTAGCTGATGTTGAATCAACTTCAATAAAGTTGTCTCTTTCTGTTAAAGCACCTAGAGTATAAGATGCTGTTTTTTGCAAAATTGTAGTTCTTGAAGGAACTCCTTCTTTTGTCTGTGTTCCATCAGTAAATACTACTCCAGCTGCTGTTAAATTATTTAGCGCAAGATCATCAAGTGATCCCTGTGTGAAATCAACTGTTGTAGCGGGTTCTGATGTTACACCCTTAAATAATTTCCACTTAGAATCAGAAACATCTCTTACGATACCTGCATGTTTTGCGGATCCATCATTATAAGCAACTACAAGACCAAGATCTACTGAGTTTGCTGAATTTTGATGAGCAAGCTGAACCATGTTATCTTCAATTGTGATAGATGTTGCGCTTGCGTTAAATGTTGTACCGTTTACAGTTAAGTTTCCATCAACTGTCATGTTTCCGTCAACCTCTAGGTTTCCAGTAAATGTCTGGTCTGCAGCATTCTTATATGCTAACTGTGATGTATCAGAGATTCCATGTACTGAGGTTGTTGCAGATGTGTGTGAAGAAACATCTGCAGATGAAGCCTTAGTATTAATTTGTGTTTGAATTGATGATGTTACTCCGTTTACATACCCAATTTCTGTTGAAGAAACATCTCCTATAGAAGTTGTTCCTGGAAGAGTAACTGTTCCAGTGAATGTAGGGCCTGCAAGATCTGCTTTTAGGTCAAGTGCTGATTGAGTTAAAGAAGATATTGGCTTATCTGTATCAGCAGTGTTATCAACATTTGCTAACCCTACCATAGACTTTGTAACGCCACTTACTGTGCCAGTAAATGTTGGAGAAGCAATTGGTGCATAAGTTGAAGCAGCTGTTGTTGATTCTAGCTTAGCGTCTAATTGTGTTTGAATTGCTGATGTTACTCCATTTAGTGTTGCAATTTCTGTATCAGAAACGTTTCCAATAGATGTTGTGCTTGGAAGTGTTATAGTTCCTGTGAAAGCAGCACCTCCGCTGAGGTTTGCCTTTAAGTCAAGTGCTGACTGTGTAGCAGTTGATACTGGCTTATCTGCATCAGATGTATTGTCAACATTATCCAAAGAGACATCGTACTTTGTTAATCCAGTAGGACCATTTATAACTGGTGATGTTAAAGTTTTATTGCTTAATGTTTCTGAACCAGTCAATGTTACAAAGTTGTCATCTGATAAAGCTGCATTAAATTCAGCTACAGTTCCAGATAGTGTATTATCTGTTAAATCAATTGATTTATTTGATAAAATTTGGGAATCATTTGTGCCCACAACCTCTCCAGATGGTAGAGATTTTCCTAAAACTTGTGAGCTAGATAAAACTATATTTCCATCAATCTTATAAGTTTTATCTGATGGAATTACAATATTTTCAGAAGATGACCATGCGCTATCTGATAGAGACCATGTAAAGAGCTTGTCTGTGTCTCCCTTTAGAGATATACCTCCACCATTAGCAGTTGCATTAGAAGGACTATCTGTGTCTCCTAAAACAATATTTTTATCTTCAACTGTAAGATTTGTTGTATTTATATTTGTAGTTGTACCATTAACTGTTAAGTTTCCAGATAAGGTTAAGTCTGTACCATTTACTGCACCAGTAAATGTTGCACCAGCAAGCGGTGCGTATGCAGATAAATTAGATGTAAGTGCTATTGTTCCGCTATTGTCTGGAAGAGATATTGTTCTGTCTGCTGTCGGATCTATTGCAATTAATGTGGTTTCAAATTCATCATGTGTAGCACCCTCAAAATTAATTCCACCATTTATATCAATTCCATTTTCAACAACTGCAGCTGTCAATGTTTTGTTTGTTAAATTTTGTGTTCCAGTCAATGTTGCAACTGTTGAATCGATATCAATTGTTATTAAATTATTTACATCATCATAAGTTTTTACAAGACCTTCTCCAGCAACCAATGAGTCATTTACTGAGTCTTGAGCAACTTCTGCTAATTCTGCTTTAGTGGCAATAACGGATGTATCAACGGCAACTGTGATAGTATTTGCTCCGTCATTATAGGTTTTTGTAATACCAGTTCCTGCAACAAGAGCTGTATTTACAGCATCTTGTGATAATTCATCAATGCTTGGTATTTGTGAATATGGAACTTTTCCTGAACCGTCAAGTGTCGCTACACCGCCAGCTGTTCCTTTTTCTGATAATAAAATATAATCATCTACTGTATTTGATAGCGCATAGTCTAAGCTATTCCATGCTGTTACGCCATCACCAAATTTAAATGTATTGGTATCTGTTTCAATACCAATTTCACCCGCTGCTAATGTTGGGTTTGCGGTATCCCATTGTGAAGAGGTTCCTCTTCTAAGTTGAATTCTTACTGTTGCCATTTTGTTTTATACCCCTATATTAGAATTATACCACTTGCTTATTTTACTAGGAAACCACTCCTGAATCAAATGTAAGAGCAAATGATGAGCTACTTGGGGAACCGCCATCAGCAAATTTAGTAGCCTCAGTAACGATCCCCGTATCACCAACAGAATATATTGGCGAGCCATTGTAGTCAATGGCTAAATCTAAATCATTAAATCCCATGTCATTAGAATCAGCTATATCTATCCACTGATTATTGACCTGAATTTGTAATTTATTATTGTCTGAATTATATCTAAGGGGTACTGAACCTAGTGTAACCTGTCCAGATTGGACTACTAGATTATTTTTGACCTTAAAGTCTCTATTTAATGTTGCCACGAGTTCACTGTCCCCCGAAATTTTAGGTGGGGGACTAGCCCCCACCAATTAATATTTAATTGTTAAGCTAGAAGTGTAGCGTGAGCCATTACTTCTGTATTGTTGTGAGCTGGAGTTACAAGAAGTCTAACATTTCCGCTATTAATATCAGCATCAATTGTCATTAGTGACCCATTTGTAGTTGTAATTCCATACTCATTTAGAGCAATATTATCTGAAGTATCAAGTGTTACTATTACTTCAGAAATATGAGTGTGTGATCCATTTTTAGCTTTTACTAGAATTTTAGCAGATCTGTAATCTGTCTTATTCCAGCTTATTGCTGCTGTTGAAGCTGCTGTAACGATATTTCCTGTTGTAGCTGCAATTTGACGAGATACTGAATTTACATCAATTGCTGTGAAATCAGTTGTACCATCTAGAACATCATCTAGAGCTGCCTGTGCAGTTGATTCTGCAGCAGATTGTGCTGCTGATTCTGCTGCATCAACATACTGCTTAGTTGCTGCATGTAGTGCACTTGAAGGATCTGCATGTAGAGTCAAAGCTCCAGTAAGTGTTCCTCCAGCTAAATCTAATTTAGCTGCAAGGTTATTTGCTATTGTTGTGAAATAGTTTGCATCATCATTAATTGCTGCTGCAATTTCATTTAATGTATCTAATAATCCTGGAGCTCCGTCAATAAGGTTACTTACTGCTGTATCTACATAGGACTGTGTTGCAATAGTGTTATCTACAGATACTACACCAGTTCCGCTATCATAGCTGATTCCAGTTCCTGCGGAAATTGCTCCACGAGCACGAGTATTTGTAAAGTACTGATTTGACATTCCTTCGTCAATATCATCTGTGTCTAAAGCATTTATTGAATTATCTGTGTAGCTATTAGCTGCTGCTTCTGCTGCTGAGGCTGCACCCCAGTTATCATAAGTGTTTGCAGATACAGAGAATGTTCCTGTTGATGAATCATACGATAATCCTGTTCCTGCACCCATTGCATTTCTTGCACGACCATTTGTAAAGTATAGATTTGAAGCGCCCTCTTCAATATCGTCTGTGTCTAATCCATTTACTAAACCATCTGCATAAGATTCTGCTGCAGACTGTGCGGCTGAGGCTGCAGATGTAGCTGAACCTGCTGCGTCGTAAGCAGCCGCTGTAGCATCAAGCGCTCTCTGATTTGTAAAATATAGGTTAGAACCTTCAGATAAATCATCTGTGTTATGGTTTGATAAACTTGAAACTGTACCAGTTACATCACCAGTTAAATTAGCTGTTATTGTTCCAGCTGAAAAGTTTCCTGAACCATCACGCTTAACTACTGTATTTGCAGTATTGGCAGAGGTTGCTTGACCGCCGATGAGATCAATAATATAAGATTCATCTGCACTTGATTTGGTTAATATGTCATAGCCATTTACGGTAGCTGTACTTCCTTCAACTACCAGGCCGTTCTTTACTCTAAAATTTTTATTTACTGTTGCCACTCTGACAACCCCCTTGATTAAGCTTTAAGCGCAGTCCTGATAAATCTTGCTGTAACAGCAGAACTTGTAGGAGTTACGCATAAGCTAATTATACCTGCATTTGATTCAAATGTAACATTTGCTAGGTTATTTGATGTATTTGATATGATATTTGATTCAGATACGTTAATATCTGTTCCATCATTCAATAGCAGGTAGTCAGAAGATACGTATTCGCTACCTCTTGATATCTGTAAGCTATATTTAATTGTTCTATATGTACTAGAATTAAAGCTATCTACAGTGGTCTTGTTTTCTATACCAGTAATAGTTAGGTCATTATTTCCAGCCAAACCTAGTTTTGTGTTTATTAATTCTACGTCTTCATCTTTTGCATATTCTAAATCTAAATTAACATTTTCCCAAAGACTGGTGGAAGCGTTGTATTGTAGAATTTGTCCATCTTGTGGACTTGTTATTGATACGTTATGAAGTTCTTCTATCTCAAAACCGTTTTGAATCTTAACAAACATGGAGCCAGTATTTGCCTGACCACCCCTAATAACAATTCCTAGAAATACTAAATGAGATGGGGCAGAAGGTTTATTGGCTAACCCAAATAATAAACTTCCAGAGGTTCCTAGCCAAACTGGGTCCCCATCGTTTGCACCAGATGTATTTATACCCTGAAGCAAACCTTCAGATACAACTTCGCCCTCTGCGCCATCTGCAATTGCTTGTCTTGTTATTCCAAAAGTTTTTGTAGATGTTGACTCTGCTGTATTAGATGCAAGAGATACTCTTAGTTTTCCTGATGACCCTACTGCACCACTTACATATACTGCTTTACCTTTAAGAATTTCAGATCCAGTATTATTACTTACTGTTTCATAAATTAATTTTGCTTCTGTACTTGCTGGAGCATTTTCAATTGCTGTTAATCTATAATCTAAAGATGTAGCGTCTGTAGAATTATTTACACCAACTTTTTCTTGTAATGCTTCTATAGCATCATTAACATTTGTGTGTAATTGAGCATGACCTTGTAAAGAATCTGTGCCTGCTGGATTTGATAAATTATCTAAATTTGTTGGGAAATTAGTTGCCAATTTCGCCTCCGTCTAGTAATGTAAAGTTTTCACTTGTAGGATTACTATATGATGAATTAGGACTGCCGCCATCAAGTCCAATTATAGCAGGAGTTGTTTCTACAACAGAAGCATTATTATTTAAATCATCATTAAAGTTTATAATATTTTGTACATCTATTGTGTGAACTTCTCCATCATAACTGTGTGTATGCATGTAAAATGGAGAAGGTTTATTGTCCATTGAAAGTTCCCAAACATAACCTGTCCATTTCCATGTAACGCCATTGCTTGTATGCTTTTGATCAAGCGTGGGTGATGAAGGAAAAATAGTCGCCATAAATCAATTATACCTCAGATAAACTTATTACCACTTATTTAAAGGGCAGGATGCATGTTCTAGCTTAACTTTTAAATTCATAAAACATCCGCATTTTTTACATTGTTTTGTTGTTTGGATTAATTGAGGGCATGAAAGACATAAATTATATCTTTCATAGGCTACCTCATCACTAGCTCTTGGTGAATCTGAATTTAATAAGTCCCATGGCCTAGTGTCTCCCAAATTTTTTTTATATCTTTCCCATGGTGATTCTTTTGACATTTATATTCCTTTGATAGTATAAGTAAATTTTATCATATTATTTTAACTTAAACAATACTAATATAGTCTCATTCCAGAGAATGATGGGAACCAAGGTCCGAATCCTGGGAAGAACGGTGGGAAGAACGGTGGGAAGAATGGTGGGAAGAAAGGAGGAATATCATCTGGAGGTAACGCTGGGAAGTAAGGAGGGAAGAACGGTGGGAAGAATGGTGGGAAGAACGGTGGGAAGAATGGTGGGAAGAATGGTGGGAAGAACGGTGGGAAGAATGGTGGGAAGAACGGTGGGAAGAACGGTGGTTGTGTTCCTGAACCACCACAACCTCTTGAATTAGCCTCAATCAAATTGCCAAATCCAGTAAATACTGGCTCAGAACAAATCTGATAAGTTCCATCATTACATAACTTTCTTGTTCCAGTATATATACCCTGATAAACATCTTCTCCATTACATGTAGGAATTATTACCTGATAAGATAAACATTCTCCACATGCTGGTGGGAAGAATGGTGGGAAGAACGGCGGGAAGAACGGTGGGAAGAACGGCGGGAAGAATGGTTGAGGATTGCAGACTGAGCAGCTTGTTGTTATAATTGTAAATGCTTGAGAAACTGAAGCTCCAGTTTGATTTGGATCACTCCACATTCTTAGCGTTGCTGTTTTAGCAGTCCCACATGTACCAACATATCCAGTCCATGAACCAGAGCTTCCAGAACCATCTACTGTAGGTGTCCATCCAGTAGAAGCAAAAACTCTCCAAGATTGAGCATTTGTTCCGCTAAAGGTAATAGATATATCAGTACAGCTACTACTTTCTACTATTGAATTAATTACAGGAGATGGTGGGAAATAAGGCGGGAAGAACGGTGGGAAGAACGGCGGGAAGAACGGCGGGAAGAACGGCGGGAAGAACGGCGGAGCAACATAATTCCAATACACAAAAGATACGCTTTCTCCAAAAGAAAGGGTTGCAATATTAGAAGGAGATTGGCTTTTTACAAGTCCATTTAAAGATATGTCAGATGTATCTTCAGAAGACTCACTATAATTTAAAGCGAGGGCAGACAGGTTCGTTTTAGCTTGAGATCTTGATATCCCTACTATATTTGGTACATTAGATTTTCTTTTTCCGTGCCTACCATAGAAGCTTTTATGTAGCATATCATGAACTCAAATCGCCCATAGCGACCCACAGATTTAATCCTCTTTTAACTATTGTAGCAGAGCTCCATTGTGCACGAAGTTTAAGTCCAGGAGTTGCGTTAATAGTTACACCAGCAGATCCAGCAATAGTGACTTGAGAAGATCCCGTTTGGAGTATATTGACTGTAAACCCTACTGGAAAATCAGAAGAATCATTTATTGTTAAAGTACCTCCGCTAGACATTTCTATCATTTTGCCTAAATCTGAAGTTAAAACAGTATAACTTGAGGTTTGGCTATTTGTAGAAACATAAAGATCTGTTTCAGATAATGCTCTATACCATGAACCTCCGTGTGAAAAATACATGGAGCCATTATCATGGACATGTGCCCATCTTCCATGATTGTCAGAAGCTGAAGGTAAGTTAGCTATTGATGAATAAACTGGTATAGATATTGAAGAATATGTAAAGTCTGAAGAATCTAATTTAAGATCTAATTCAGTTTGAGTAGCAGTAGAAATTGGTTTATTTAAGTCAGATGTATTGTCTACATTTCCAAGACCTATCATTGATTTACTTATACCATTTACAGTCCCAGTAAATGTAGGGGAATTTATTGGAGCATATGTTGAAGATGCAGTAGAAGAATCTAATTTGTTACCAAGAGAATTGCTAACTGTTGTAGCAAAATTTGCATCATTTCCAAGTGCTGCTGATAGCTCATTTAAAGTATTTAATGTTTCTGGCGCAGAAGCAACAATATTTGAAACAGCATTATTTACATAAGTTTCAGTTGCATATCCAGTTAGGCTTGGAATTGTTGGAGTATCTGTTAAATCATTATATGAACCACTAAAAGGTGTTGGAGTATTTGTTAAAGAATTATAGTCTCCGTCAAAAAGTGTTGGCTTATTGCTTAAATCATTATAAGATCCGCTGAATAAGGTAGGCAAATTAGATAGGCTATTATAATTACCGTCAAATATTGTTGGAGTGTTTAAAATATTTTCCCACATAATATTTGGAATATCTCTTCCATCAATATTTAGTCTATTACCTGAACCAATTAATGACCAATATTGTGTATTTGTTGTTGGAAGACTTTCATTATCATAATTTGCAACATATATATTCCCGCCATCCCAAACTATATCTCCAGCCAAATATCTTGTATTCTCTGCTCCTGCCGTTTGATAATGATATGGTGTCCATTTAACAGCACCTAATGCAATTGCTGGCTTGTCTGTCAAATCATTATAACTTGTTATAATTTCAGAATCTCTAGCTATGTTTGATGGAATCTGACTGTCTGGTAAAGTTCCAGAAGAGTCTAATGTTGCAACTCCATTGGAAACACCCTTTTGAGACAAAGGAATAAAAGTTTCTGTGGTATTTCCTAAATTAAAGTCTAAAGTATTAACTTGAGTATACAAATCATCTAGCTGAGCTTGAACCTGTGATGTTGTTCCACTAAGTCTGGTTATGTCAGTATTAGTTAAAGAAACGGCTGGAAGTGTTTGCCATGAAGTATCATAATCTGTGTTTGAAGCTTTTACTAAAAATTGACCAGTAGATCCTCCAGAGGCAGCATTTCCAGCTGGACCTGGAGCACCTGTAGCTCCTTGAGGTCCTTGTAAACCTTGAGGACCTTGAGGGCCTTCTGGCCCTACTGGACCCTGTGGCCCAAGCGAAACTTCTACCCAATAAGTTCCGTCATAAACATAAAGTTTTGCGTTATCATTGTCATACCAGATTTTACCTTCAACTGCTATTTCTTGTCCAGGTAATGTAGTGCTTACATGAGCAACTGCGGCGGCGCCAAGATCTTCCCAGTTGTCATTTGTATAGTATCTTACTTTTTTAGAGATTGTATTAAAATACAAATCTCCATTAGAAGCAATTAAAGGATCAGATTCTAATCCTACAAGGTTTAAGGGGACTTTAAATTTACGAGCCATTTTTACCCTTAACCGATAACTACTACTCTATACTCTCCAGCTGAAGGTGCTACTGCAAACTTAATAGTTATCGCTGTGGTTGATGTGTGTTCAACGTCTGCCTCTATTTGTGCATATGGAGAAGCAACTTCATAAATTTGCACAACTACATCTTTTGTTCCTAAGTTGTGAGTTACAGTATATGATGTGGCTGATGTGCTAAGTGTAGCCTTATATTTTCTAGTTATCTCATGATAGTTAGTTCCATCATTTGTTAATGTCCACTGATCGTCTGTCTCATTCCAAAGTAGTTCTACATCAGAAGAAGTTCCTCTATTTACCTTTAATCCAGCATTTGCAGAAGGAGCACCAGTTACATTTGTATTAAGTACAACTTTATTATCAACAATATTTACTTCAGTTGTGCTTATAGAATTAATTGAACCCTGAACATCAAGGTTTCCATTAACTGTTAAATTACCAGCAACTGTAACATCATCTGGCAATCCAATTGTTACCGCTGCAGATTCAGATCCAGATCCAGACACAGTAATCTCATTTGCTGTTCCTGTAATTGTTGCTATATAATTTCCAGTAGTGTCTGTTCCAAGTGCTACTGAGTTAGGCTGTACTGTTGTAGTGATTGTTACATCGCCTAAATTGGTCATTGTTGCTGATCCAGCAACATCTCCAGATAATGTAATTACTGGATCTTTAGCTAAGCTAACATGACCATTTGTAACAGAAAAATCTGTTGAGTCAAAACTAGCAACACCCTTATTTGAAGATGTTGCATCTTCTGCTGATATAGTTATTGTGTTTCCAGAAACTGATGTATCAATTCCTTCACCACCAGAAACAGTTAATGTTTCTGTAAGTAGAGAAATTGTATCTGATCCAGAATCAGAAGATATATTTAAATCTGTAGATATTGTTGAGCTGCCAGCAGCAGTTAATCTACCCTGTGCATCAACCGTAAAGGTTGGAATTTCTGTTGATGACCCGTAAGAACCAGGTGTGACTGACGTGTCATCTAAATCTATAGTTGTTATACCAGAAGCATCGCTGTATGTAGATGTTAATCCTACGCCACCTGATATGGAAGAACCAATTAAATCTTGAATAACCTCTGCTGATCCAGAAGTTGGAATCCATTGAGTTCCATTATAAAAGTAAAGTGTATTATCACTGGTGTCGTAGTAAACTTGACCAGATACTGGGCTGCTTGGTGCAGACCCTAAGTTTTGAATTCGGGCATTGAGTAACTCATTCTTGTTTAAATCAATGCTTACTAAAAATTTTCTTGCCATATTCTATGCTCCCTTAAGACAGGTACGCTGTCCCTGAAAATGGCTGTGCCATAGTCAGTGTTAAAGTGTTAAGACTATTATAGTCGATTCCAGTTTCTAAAACATCTCCAGCACTAGACTTAACAGTAACGTTTGGACTAAACCCAAGATTATGCTCTATTTCTACTGAATATAATCCATTTGATGGCCCTAAAACTTGAGCCATTTCCCATGAATATTCATAAGATACTTCTTGAGCTAATTTAATTACTGTTGCGCCAGACCAAGACGTCTGAGAAGGCTTTGGACCATAAAACTCGCTTGTTAATTTATTATAATAGAAATCCCCTTCAGTTCCTAGATTGTTTGATGGAGAGCCATTTCCATTAAGAATGGTTCTACCAGCTAATCCTTGAACTCCTGGGGAGCTGACGATAACTTTGTTTACATTTTCTATTACTTTAACATTATTTGTCATATAGTAACCGATCTACTTAAAGTCAAAAACCCTTCGAGGAGTTTTGTTTTATTTAAATTAGAATCGGTTAACATAAGGTCATAAGCGGACTTTGGATAGAATAATTTATTCGTTTGTGTTGGTGTCATTTTGCATGTTATCGTTCCTGATAATGCATCAATAGTAATGCCACCATCTGGTGAATTTAAAGAGAAAGCTAATTTGCTTCCACCTTTTGTATCCCTAACCTGAAGCTTTGCAAAAGCTCCTGTTAGATCTATTGGATTGCCATCTGAATCTTCATACTCTACTGTAAAAATGAAAGTAGTATTCTGATCAACTTCCCAATTTTTTTGTCCTGCCATATGCTAAGGCCTCCTAAAATAGGAAAACTCCTATGCTTAATTTTAGCATAGGAGAAATCCTAATCGACTACTTATTTATGCCTTTTTTGTAAAACCAAAGCTTGGCTCGTTTGGATTTAGCGCCTTTAGAATTACTGGCAGGCATGCTGCAATTCCACCCTTAATTAAATCTCCTGGGTCTGTGTTACCAGTCATATATAGGGCAATAGCGGCACCTAAAAAGTGACGACCATAACTTGCTAACGCTGCTAGAATTTTCTCTTGCATTGTTACCTTTCCATCATTATTTAGATCTTGTTTCATTTAAGACCTCCTATTTCTGGGCGGTGTGCCCAGGAATTTTGGGTTTTATCCCAATACTATTATTGTATCACTAAGCTGAAATATCTACAATTTCACAATTTCCATCTGATGTACAAGCTAAAGTCTGTGTTCCGCTTGTTCCATCTTCAGTTTCATAAAATGATAAATCTTCCCAACGAATATTTTTTGGCATTTGAGAAAGAAGAGTTTCATATTCTTCTTTTGTTACCTCTTGATATGGTGCTTGCTTATAACTATGATCTGAATGCGGCAAGAATGAGATTCCTGACACTTCATCAAAATGCTTATATACCCAAGCGCCTACTTCCATCCACTCATCTTCTTTAACAGATACAGTAATAGATGGTTTATGCTCACACCATGCACGTTGATAAACCAACCAAGTGTTTAAATGGTCAATTGCAGTCAAATCATTTCTTACAATTGCACCTTCTGGTGCCTTTACAGGAAAGGAGAATACATATGTATCATTTGGCTTCATAAAGTCATCTTCTACTGGGATTCCGACCTCCTTTAAAAATGTTGACAGAGGATCTTTCTTGTCTCCACGAACTGTACGGATATAATACTCTGAATGCCATGCATGCATTCCAGAAGACACTCCTACAAGCTGTGAAACGGTTCCTGAAGGCTTAACACAAGTGATAGCTGCAGACTCATTGATTCCAATTCTATCTGCTTCTGCCTTATTAATAAATCTTGCAACGTCTCTGATTTCTTCCAAAAACTTTCCAAGCTTTACTAGATCTTCTTTTCCAGACATAAACTTATGTCCGAATTGACCTGTTAAAGAAACTCCAAGCAGTCTTTCCTCTTCAGTGTTATCTTTCCAAATTTTACGAAGATACTTGAAATCTGTAAGGGTTGACTGCCATGTTCCAAGAACTGTTGCTAGCTTTACCTTATTTTCAATATCTTTTAAAGAATCATTCTCACGAATTACAACTTCTGACAAGTTGCAAAACTGATAAGGGCGAAGGATAATTTCTGAGCATGGGTTAGTTCCGTAATGTATCTCAGGGTCTCTGCGTCCCCATCTTGCTGCTTGCTTTTGAGCTGCTGCAACATTGTATATGCCACGCTCACCTGATTTTGAATCATATAAATTTTTCCATTCCGCAATAAACTGCTCCATCTCTGGTTTGCGAGAATATGCTACTGAGTTATTTGATAATGCACGTTGTGTATTGTTTTCCCACCAATTGCCAGACTTTGCTGCTGCCATCTCGATATCGTTGATATTTGAAAGCGAGATCATCGCAGAACGACGAACTCCTCCAACTACAACTACTTCTCCAATCTTACACATAATGTCATGTGCTTCAATTGGCTTTAGTTGACGGCCAGCTGCTCCTTTAAACTTTGCAATTGTAAAATCAAAAAGATTAATTAATGGTTGTGGTCCTGAAGAACGTCCACCCATTGTCTTAAGGCGAGCACCTGCTGGACGAAGCTTTGAAACATCGATAGCTGGAATTTGTCCTGCCCATAGCATTGCAAGAAGTTCACGATAAGCTTTTGCCCATCCAGTTTTTGAATCTTCAACAACGATTATAGTTGTGGACTTTTCAAATGATTCTGGGACGGCAGGAAGTTTATTAACATACTTATATTCAACTGAGAAGCCAACACCTGTTCCACACATCAAGATATACATAGTTTCATCAAATGATCTTGGAGAGTCTACTGGAACAAACGAGCAATTGTATCCTGCAACATGATCTCTATCAAGAGCAGCTCCTGCAGTCATTACTGCTCTCATTGAAGGCATTACATTTCTATCATATACTGCTTGCTTTAACTCTTTTACAAGTTTTTCATCAGGAGTATAATTAAATGTTTTTAGGTGTGAAATCATGAAATCAAAATATCTATCTACAGTCTCACCCCAAGTTTCACGACGATTTTCTTCTGGCATCCATCTTGCGTACCTTGATAAAGCAATAAAATTTTCATAGGGATTTTCAATAGTTTTAGACATATACACCTTTTCTCCGCCTTGCGGTTATAATAAATTAATTGAGATACCAATTCTACCAAAGAAAGTTCTAGAAGGGAAGTACTTTAAGTTTTAATGCTATAAAAATCATTTTTTTATTAGTTAACTATAAATATATTTTATAGTCGACTAACTTGACATGTATTATAAAACAATGTTATTATTATAGTCCGTTATCTCTAATGGAGGAAATGCCAATGGAGAATATAAAAGAAAAACTTAGTGATGTTTTACATCATTATGTTGCAATAGCGGTTGGTTTGATGTTTTTATATTCTGGTTCGCCAGTTATAATTACTCCGTCAGCCGAGGCTCTACCAGCAGTGGTAGAATCTAAAACAGAAGCACAACTGAAAAGAGAAACGCTGGAAAAATTCAGCAATACTGTATACAAGCCTTCAGAGATGCTTACAGACAAAGAGCTTGCAAAGCTACTAAAATCTGTTGGATTTGAAGGAAACGCCCTTAAAATGGCGTGGGCCATTGCCAAAGCGGAGTCTAATGGACGCCCTATGGCATACAATGGCAACAGGAATACTGGAGACAGTTCCTACGGAATTTTTCAGATCAATATGCTGGGAACTCTTGGCACAGATCGTAAAGAGAAATTCGAATTGAGATCAAATGTACTATTGTTTGATCCAGTCATAAACGCAGAGATAACGTATTATATGACTAAAGGCGGAATAGACTGGTCATCGTGGCCAAACTCTATTAGTAAAGCAAAGAGATTGATGATTCAATTTCCAAAGTAGTTAGGGGATAGATATTAAGATACAAGTAGTGTCTGAGTATTTAGCTCTGTCGAGAGAGGGCCTTGTTCCACAAATGGATTGTCCATTGGATCAGGGCCTTCTTTTCGCAAACTTAGACCATGAAGATCAAATATTTGTTTATTGTATTTCCTGCGACTACAAAAAATATATAGGAATTCACCTTTATAAAAACATGGAAAGTCTTTTAAATGGAAAAAAGTAATTATAATAAAGAATTAATTTTAAGTTTATCTATGGTTATACCATGTGCACATATTCCTAGAGAATTTATTGCTGACAGGGTAACAAAACATTTTGTAGAATATTTAGATAAAAGCCTTGAGGCTGGAAAATCTGTAAAAGATATACTATTAGATATTACTGGCGAAGATAAATATAATGGATGAGGCACAAAATTTAGAAGATAATTTGCCTATGGTAAATTATATAATGTTACATAGAATATATGATGTATTAACACTAATTGCTAATTCTTTAGCAAAAGATGAAGACTCTAGACTTCAGGTTTCTAAAATGGTAGAATATCATAAAGAGGGATTTTTGCTGGGCCCCTCCCCAGCATTTAGAACTGAGGATGAAAATGACTAAAGAAGAAGTAGTTGCAGTCATGGTTGCCAAATTTAATGAAGTAAATAAAAATATGGCGCTTATGAGTGGAATGTCTGAGGAAGAAGCTGATGGATTTATTGAGCAAAGCACTCCTTCTATCGAACATTCCATGATTGCTGTTTATGACGCTCTAGCTGAACAAAATATAGTACAATAATATTGCATGGGATGAGCATTTTTGCCCTCATGCATTTACGCCATTATAGGCGTCAAACCCCCACAAGATCCGCCTCTTGTTGGGGGTTTGTTTTTGCTATAATATAAGCATGGCAACTTATTTAGAAAAAGAAATGATTGATGCTGGGTATGAAGTTTCTACACCAGTAGAAGGACTATTGGTTGTTCACAACTTTATAACAGATGAAGAAGTTGAAAAATATTTCAATATAATAAATAATACAACACAAAAAGACTGGGAAGGCTGGTACACAAACAATCTTAAAACTTTTTGCTTAGAAAAATTTGGAAGAGATGACGTAGAAAATTTAGTAGCAGAAGGCAAATTTGAAATAACAAGTAACTGGCATGATAAAAATTTAGAGTTTATAGACAATCCGTTAAATCATACTGTAAGCTCTAGACTTCAAAATATAATCAAAAAGGGAGAAGAGAGACTAATATGCTCTGGGTTCTATTTCTTCCAAAGAATGTATGAGGGTGTAGAACTGGTAGCTCATACAGATCAATATACTGATCCATCAATTAAGTATGCTGCAGTCATATACATACATGATGATTATAATGCAGGAGAAATATTTTGGCCTAATCAAAACTATCAAATGAAACCTAAACCAAAAGATTTACTTATATTCCCTGGAAATGATGAATTTAATCATGGTGTTAGACATGTTGCTGAGGGACCAATTAGATATGTGCTTCCTGCATTTTTAAAGGTTCCAAACTTCTATGAAGACAAAGTTTTTGTAAGTCAAAAGGATTATGAAACTTTAAAGTAAATCTTTTACTAGCTTGAACTTAGAGTCTGTGTCACAGAAGAACATTGTAAAATTATATCTTTCTCCAGCAGAAACAGGTTTTACGGTATGAAAAACTTCTTCTGTCATCAAAATTAAAGTTCCTGGTTTTGGTTTTATTTCAATGTCCCCGTCTTTAACTTCTGTCCCTACCCTTTGAAGAAACTCTGGATTCTCTAAAACCAATTCTCCATCAGAATAATCATCATTTAAATAAAGCAGGGATGTATATATAATGTCGCCTTCTTTTTGCTCTGGATAAAAATGATTCTTGTCCTGATGTCTTACATATTCTGAATTATCTGAAAGCCTAGCTCCAAAACAAGTTATTATTCTTAAATCATTTTTTGTATTATACTGTTCTTTGAAAAACTTTTCTGAATAAGCAAAGACTTTTTGCAGCACTTGTTGAGAAGATCTATCATTTTCAAAAACATCGTATCCGCCTAAAAACCTATCAGATGATTTATTTTCTTGATAAATTTCCTTACATTTATCTAAAAGAATTTTATTATCTTCTTCAGATAAAAAGTTTTCTACTATAGTCCAACCTTGCATTTGTTAGCCATCAAATCTTGATGGGTCTTCTAGATCAGTTAAAGTAAGATCAAGTATTGATTTTGTGTAAGTGCCTGGAGTTTCGCCTTCTTCTGAAGCAAGTGGTGCATCAAAATCATCTATTGAATAAGAGTTTGAGATGTCATCTCTAAACCAGATAACGTCTCCTGGATTAATTTTTTCAACAACTCCATCAATTACTTTTACTTCTCCACCAGTTTCAAAATCATCTTTTGAAAGTCCTATAATTACACACCATGCTGGAGTTGCTAATGTTGCACCTGGCAACATAAATTTTTTAACAATAACTCCATTCTTATCATCGCTTGTTTTTGAAAGAAATGCCTGAGATCCAATACCTTCTGATTGATCTGTTGTTACCACTAAGTTTTGCATCATATTAACGTAAACATTGTCTACAGAATATACTGACTTTATTGAATCTTTAATTCTTCCAATTATTGATCTAATTTGATCTCTGCTCTCATATGATTCTGGAGCGGTTCCTATAAAACTTGATTTAATAAAACCAGACTCATGCTTATTAGCTTCTAACTTAAATGAATCTGCATAGCTTGAAAGTAAGTCTACCTCTTCTTGTGACAAAAATGCAGGACGATAATATACCCCTAGAGAGTCATATTTTCTTTCGTTTACCTTTACTGTATCAAGTATCGCCATTATGCTCTCTCCATTAACCAAATTTTGTAAGAATTCTTTTCTGATTCGCTTCCATACTTATCTACCAAATATGCTATCTGCTCATCTGCTGTCTTTCCAGACATCCATTCTGTTGTCAACCTTGCTCCAGTTTCTTGAGCATAAGATTCTTCTACGTCTACAAGATTAATATCCTGCTCTTTTGCAAGATCCAAAGCTAACTTAGCCATATACTGGCCTAATACATCTTCTAGGTTATTACTTTCAATCCAATTCATTTGGCTTTCCTCCTAATTTTTTCGGCAATTGCCATGCTTATATTATACCTTAAAAGGTTCTACGGATATAGGGGCCCAGAACCCTTATATTGCTTAACAAAGTCCATTAAGTAGTTTATTTGCTGAGAATATGTATTATGAAAAAATACACCCTCTACCCCCATAGACTCAAGTGACTTTATTGTGGTATATAGATCTTCTGGAGATACAACAATATTGTCGTCAGAAGTTCTCCTAGGATTGCCTCCTATTACTGGAGACATTGACAGGTAAAAAGATTTTTTTGGGGGAATGGGCAGGTTATCATTTTTATACACAAAATAGTTCATGATTAAGGCATCCATCTTATAAGAATTTTGAACTATATCTGAGTGGTGGCCTGAAACATACACTTTATTTGAATCAGTTTTATATTGTTTATACTGGTCAATCCATTTAGTTAAAAATAACCTTCTGTCTTCCTGGGAAGATTTGTCATTTATGTCACCCAATACTCCGTTGTAATCTTTTTCAGAATCAAGTATGTTTCCTGGAACTATATTTAATGACAGGCGGCCTGGGGCAAAATCGTTAAAGGATTTTACTATTTGAGATACATATTGAGGAGATATAAGCCAAGGTCTAATAGCTACTATATATTCCATTTTGCTTTCTGGTTCTATTGAATTTGCTAGTACTGAAAATGGATCACCCATTTGTGCATACGCTAATAAAACTCCATCGAATCCAGAATCTTCTAGTTCTTTAAATGTTTTTTTAGTATCATACTCATTATGTCTCATAAACCAGTAAAATTTCATAATGATATCCTAATAAGTGAAAAAGTGCGGCGGCGAGTGAATCGAAAATTAGAAACACTCATATTATTATACATGTATATGTTCATATTTGTCTTATATATATTATATATTATAAATTGTATACCTGGGGATATTAGATTTTAGGAAAGCCCCCCTACCCCCCATAATTTTTAAAAGTAAAAATCGGGTGGGATAGGGGAAGCATATACACCTGGTACATATTGAGTTTCAGTGTAAGCCCCCACAAACCACCCTAAGTGTAACATTTAGTTTTCTTCAGTGTCAATAGTCTTTATTTTTTTAGAATGATCTACACAAAGAAAATATCTATTACGTAATTTATCATACATAGTAGTATATGCGTATTTATCACAAAAGGAACATGTTCTCATAATGTATTATCGTATAACTTATATTCGCCAGGCCAAGGATATCTTGTTGCCCATATTCCATAAAATTGTCTTCTAGTTGACTCAAATCCACCTGTTATAGAATGTGCCATTCTAAATAGGTCTGGTATCAACAAATCTCCCTCTCGCCATTCATGTATAAGACATATGTCACTTGTTTCATCAGCTTTATTTTTAGCTACAATATCATGAGCATCAAGGGCTTGTTTATAATATCTTTGTATTTGTAACTCTGTTGGCTCTTGACCATTAACATTATCTAGACAGTTAATTGTTCCAAGATGTTCTACTGAAACACCTAGCTGTATTGGTCTATATACCTTTTTACCCGTCAAAAAATGATCTATTGCTATTGGTTTATTGGCTATGTACACATCACCTTGATTCCACTCTTTATGTGGATCAGCATAGTCAGATAGACTATATCCTATCTCTGGTTCATGATAGCTTCTTATATAAGCTGTTAGAGCTAATTCTTTATGTTTATCCTCTAAGTTGTCAAAGTAGACATCCATAGGATAGAAAAGTGTTCTACCATTAAATGGATCTTCTTTAAATGTATGCATATTCCATGCAGCTGCACATATTGGATTATCCCAGTATGAGTGCTCTACATGCCAATTAAGAATACAATGGTTCCCCGTTTTTTTAGGCAATGTTTGATGATTTTCACTATATGGATTAGATACATGCCATCCAATTTTTTTGCCAAGTTCTACCATGAGATGTTTTTGATCATCAAAGTTGATGAAAGCATTGCGAAATGCAATTACTCCAACATTGATGAATATGTCTCTATACTTTTCCCAGTCCTGCAAAATTGCATCTACACCAGGAAATTCTATTGGTTCTATAAGAGTAGCCATGTAGTTATTATACTCCAATATATATTCTAGTCGACTAGTATTTTAGATTTATAAAATGTTATAAAAATATTTTGTAGGGATATTGGGATTTGAACCCAAACTCGATTGTATATAAGACAATTGCTTTAACCAGATTAAGCTATATCCCCAAAGGATTATGCAAATATCTGATAGCATATGCCAACTATAAAAGTTATAACTGTAACTATAGCTATGGCAATTATTGTCTTCATGATCTTATTATATCACCCCGCCCTAATTTTACTCAACTGCTTTTTAGATTTATAAAAATGTTAATATAATTTTATTATGTATGATGCACGATTTGTACAAAACGGACATTTTGGTATAGTGCGCCCATAATGACTAGTCATTTGTGACCTATCTCACATGATTTTTTTGTGACTTACCTCACAATGTCCGAATTATACGCATTTTAGAGTTGCAATTTGTCAGACCCCTATGATAGTCTTAAGACATAAGATAAAGAAAGGAAGTTAAACAATGACTTCACTAACACTAGAGCAAAAGATTGTTAAGGCTGCTCACCTTATCGCTGAAGGAAAGGTAGTATCTTTCCGAGGTGCCTCCGCTGATACCTACTTAAAGGTAGAGCGACTCGCTAACCGCATTAAGCAAGAGCGAGAGTTTCCACAATGCCCTTGTGGAGAGTGTGACTAAGGTCACACACACAACACGGCGTGTCGTGTTGATAATGTCAGTCCCTTGTGATAGTCTTACAGATAACAAATAGAAAAGGAAAAAAATAAATGTCAGCAAATCTCTACAATGTCCAAAGCCTACTAATCGGTAAGGCTTACCGCTCATCCTCACTAGAGGGAATTATTCAAGACGCTGAGCCTTCAGATGTCTACTATGAAAACGCTAATGCGTATCGTGTCCGTGTTCGCCCTACTCATGGGCTACAAGATACCTACCGAGTCGTAGCCGTAGCGTGTGACTAACCTCACACCCTAACGGGTGCGTGTCGCCTTGATAATGTCGGTCATGTGTGATAGTCTAACGACATAACAAAATAACAAACTAAACGAATAGGAAATAAATAAAATGGATAGATACTTAGTAATAGACATAACAAGTGACGGGCTCGCTTTTGAAACCGCACAATTAGATTTCTACCTTTCACCTCTAGGCATGGCTCTAGTTATCGTGTCAGTAGTAGCGTATAAGATTTACAAGACAAAGAAAACAAAGAGAGTAGGTTTCTAGTATGTATTCTTTCGATAATAATAATAACGATTATAAATACGAGTCAATTCAACATGGCTACGAGGTAGATTACTACGAGGAAGTAGAGTCAGACCCTATTGAGATTTCTTTAGAGGAAATGCTAGAATTAGAAGATGAAATTGAATTGGAAGAAATGGCGGAGGCTATCTAAAATGAAAAATTGCTCAATGTGTTATGGTAAGGGCGTTGTTTATGTGGGCAACGCTTATGAATACGAGATAGAGAATTGCGAGTGTTCTAAATGAATAGACTACTTACTAGTTTAGTCCAATTGGCTATCGCTATTCCCGCCCTTTATTTAGGGCGTATGGCATGGCAGATGCTAAAGGAAGATGTGAGGGAACTCACAAAAGATTTCCGATAATTATCGGCGTGTCGGCTTGACAAGATCGAGCTGGCCCGCAAAAGATGCGGGGTTTATCCACAGGTTACGGGGAGTTATCCACACCCCTGAAATTTGTGACCTTTATCACAAAAAATAATTTTGCGACACGCCCGAAAAATGCGTTAATTTGTCAGTGGTCTATGGTAGTATTCCATACATAAGATTAAAAAAGAAAGGCGGTCAAAATGACCACACTAACACATACACATACTCCACACATGGAGTCTATCTCTACTACATACGGATTTGGCGTAGATGTCGAATACACTTTTTGCGAAACTTGCGAAAAAAACATTGACAGAGTTTATTTTTATGATGACTCAGACAGATTACCATTTTACTCAGATTGGAGTTTAACTAAATGAAAACTAATTTCGAAATAACGCAAGAGATTAACTCTCTTGCTAAAAAACACTATGGAGAGCAAGACCTTGCTTTCGCATGGGGTTGCGCCCAAGCACTACTAACTACTAAGCAACTAGAGTTAATTTTAGGAATACTAAAAGAAAAGGAAAACAACTAATGCTAGATTTTGAAATTGCTTTTGCTACTAAAGAATTATTTGATGAAATGCTTGATGATGCTTATGGTGTTTTTGAGATTGGAGATTTAAAGTTTTATCCCTCTCAAATAATGCGAGAGTGTGACCCTGTTGCTTATAATCAAGCACTCTTAGATTTTGAAGATGCAATAATGGAAAACGAGGAGAAATAAATGGATTTTTTTGGATTTGAAAAAGCAATTGAGATTGATCATTTAACAGATGAGCAAATTTTAAAGCTTGAAGAAATTTTTAAAGATTTTGAATAAATAGCGGCGTGTCGGCTTGACAAAAGCTGATGCGCCCGCAAAGGAGCGGGGTTATCCACAGGCTTACGGGACTTATCCACAACCCCTGAAATTGCGACACGCCCGAGATTTTGTGATTTTTATCACATTGCTTGAGCGTCTCATTATTTGGAATTACTGGAAAGTAATTAGATAAATGTCGGTGGGGTGTGGTACTCTTACGGAGTAACAAAATGAAAGGAAAACTAATGAACATAATCGATAAAACCGATTTCTATGAAATCGCAGATGAGCAGTTTTTTTGCTGTGATGAAAGTCAATTTAAGTATTATTGCGAGGAGCACCTAGAGTTTATGGGTTGCTACTTTTGTGAGTTTGATTATTCTATTAACTGTGAGGGGCAACACTAATGAAACTAGATGAATACAAGGCGTTTATTATCGCCACCCGTGAAGCAAGCAAGGCAGAAGCCTTGTCAGTGCTAACTGCTACAATTAGCAACAACACAGAACGAAAGGAAAACTAATGATTAACTCACTTTTAACAATAGATTGCCAAGATTGTAACGGATACGGAATAATCTTTTTTGGCGATAACGATAATTTTGATTGCGAACCTTGCGATTGTAATTTAACAAATGATTTTGACGGCTCATTATTCACGAACGGAGAAAACGACTAATGTACCAAATTACTTTATCTTATGACGGAAATCCAATTCATTGGAATAAAAACTATTTAGACGCTTTAGAGGCGTTTAATGCTTTCGCAAAGTTTGTAGATGTAGGCTATGCCAACGAATACTCAACTGTTAATCTATCTATGCCAACAGGCAAAATGTATACAAAAGTAATTGACCGCATGGGAAAGGTAACAATTAAATGATGACTAGAAAAGATTATGTCGCTACTGCCGAAATTCTAAAGTATGTTTCGGATAAAACTCACCCAGCCGTTTTTTCTAAAATGGTAAATGATTTTGCGGAGATGTTCGCAAAAGATAATGAAAGATTTGATGTAAATAGATTTCATGAAGCGAGTGGTTATCGTGTTCCAAAATTTACCTCGAATTAAAAAAGTTTTGGAATTGCGGAGATCAAATGCCGCAACTCCAATTAAATCTAAAAAAGTTTACACACGAAAGGTTAAACATAAAAAGTTTGTCGGCAAAGCCACTAACTGGGATTAGTTGAATTTTCAACTAATCGCCCGCAAAGCTGTGGGGGCATAAACCTCTTTACGTCAAGTCCGACACACCCCTTAAATTGTGATTATCATCACAAAAAAATTATAATTAAATGGGCCTTATAAGATGAAATTGTCAGCCGCTTACGCTATAATTGCGACATAACAACAAACGAAAGGTAAATAAATGTCAACAAAGATAGATACAACAAACTGGGTTTCTTATCCGTTCGAGGTTAATGGAGTTAACTTTGTTTCAATGCTAGACCCACAAGGTTATTTTTATCCAAAAATTGAAAAACTGCCTGCTGGTATGTTCGACTCAATGAACAAGTCAATGGTCCTAGAGTTTCTAGGTAATCCTGCCGATTTATCTCATGAGGAATTGCTGGCCGAACTCGATAGAGTTAACGAAGGCGGCACTCAGGCTATTGTAGCCTTAGCCTAAAAATGTCGGTGGGCTAGTGTATAATCTAGCCCACCACAACAACGAAAGGGAAAAAATGCTATCAACCGCAACCGCTCTTATTCAGGCAACCGAGGAAAGTATTTTTGATGATACTGCTATGGATTTTGCTCGTATGCTAACTCATACTCATAGCGAAATGTCCTCAGATGATTTTGCTAAAGCGATTTATCTTTATTCTGGAATAATTGCTTCTAATGCCATAGACAAGGCTACTAAGGTATTGCTAGATAATTCAGAATTACAGGAACTAATGTCAGTTATTGACGAAATGGAAAACCTAAGAAATGAGGTATTAGAAAATGGGAAGTAATTTTGCGACAGATTTAGCCGATAGCGATTTAGATTTATCTACTGCTATTGGATACCACTTACAGGGTAATCATTACCCTCCCGTCCCGCTCTCAATGGTCGAGCCTTGCGTTGATGCCATTATGGCTTATTGGGACGATGAAACAGATCGAGAGATACCAATGCCTCAAGGCGTAAGTTACAAGGGTAGAGATACAGCCCCTGCCTGGGCAATTATCGAGCAACACCACCTAGACCCCTGGCTATAAATGTCAGTAGTCTCTGCTATAATTCAACCAACAACGAAAGGAAAAAAATGCTGAAAATCGGACAGACATACACAACCACAACAAGTGGCGTAGTAGGAATAATCAAGGCGATTGACAACCACCCTAGTGGAGTAAATCGTATCCTCCTAGATGTCAATGGCACGGAACGCTGGACTAGCGCACCTGCTAACTAAATAATTTGTAGCAAGAACCCCCACCTGTCGGTGGGGGGTGCTACAATACTCTCTCTTACAAACTAACGAAAGGAAATCATGTCAAGACAGAAAGCAATTAGCGTAAAGATTGCCACCACTAAGGTAATCAAGGCGTTAGAAAACAAGTTAGCCGAAATCAAAAAGAATAAGGCTAATCAGAAAGTCAATGAGGAAAAGCACCGCAAGGCAGTAGAAAAGTGGCAGAAGGAAGTAGGCAAACTCGCTCTATCTGCTATCTCTAAGGCTGAGGACATCTCTGCTGGCACTCGCTACAATGGCGAAATAAATGTTCAATTCACTTTACCAAAGGGAACTATTGAACTCCCTGCCGAACCTGAAAAGGATTTTGACACTTTCCATGAGTGGCAATACAAGGAAATGGTGGAGGAAATTGAGAACGCAATTCGTATTCTCAAGATGACAGACGAGGAAACTGTAAGCACATCAACTTACAACGCTATTGCTCGTTATCTCTAATAAAATGGGGGCTAGACAAAACTAGCCCCCTAATGTTAGAATACTCCTAACGGAAAAGACCCCTGACCTGAGCAAGTCAAGTGCTAAACTGCTCAACCAAAATCCCTACTAGCAGAAAGTAACAAAATGAAAAATCGTTTTCGTGTAGAAGTCTATGATGAAAATAAGTTAAATGATTTAACTATTTATTCAGAACAAGGTGTCGATAAAGATTACTTAACTGAAATTGTATTCAGTAATTTATCACGCTTCTCTGGAAATGTAAAAGCGTATGTGTATGACAATGTAAAGAAAAAGAAAACAGTTGCGCTTTTCTTGCCTGAATCAACTGTAACAAAGTATAGACCTAAGCAATTAACTAGAATTGAATTAGGTTTGATTTAAAAGCTTGGGGCGGGGATCTTTATTCCCGCCCCACTTTCCAAGCTCGCCCGCAAAGACTGCGGGGTTATCCACAGGCTTACGTAGGTTATCCACAACCCCCTAAATTTTGTGAGATTTATCACATCAGACAATTCGGACATCTTATAACTAATTATAGACAATGTCAGACCCCTATGTTATACTTACGCTAAATCAATCAATCGAAAGGACAAATTCATGGCTCATAACCTTGAAACAAATGGCAACGAAGTTGCCTTTGCTTTGCGTGGAACACCCGCATGGCATAATCTCGCTAATCGTATCTTCAATCAAGATGAAGATGTTACAACTCAAATGATGTTGGACGAAGCAAAACTTTCTAACTGGAATGTTCGCTTGTCCCCACTAACTGACCACATCTCAGATACATGGAATGATGTATCTAATGCTCAATTAGTTATTCGTGATAACCCATTCAATGGTGGAACTGATGTTCTTGCAACTGTTGGAAAGCGTTATAAGCCTGTGCAGAATGAAGAACTATTCGCATTCGCTGACCAAATTCATGATGCAAATCCTGAGTGCCGTTGGGAATCTGCTGGCTCTCTAAAGAATGGTAAAGTTGTATTTGGAACTGTTGATGTTCCACGCACAATGGTATTAGACCCACAAGGTGCTAATGACCAAACTAAACTTTATCTAATCGTATGGACATCACACGACGGCTCTGTTGCTGTTCAAGCAGCGATTACACCTGTTCGTGTTGTATGCCAAAACACTCTAAACCTTGCAATGAAGAATGCTAAGCAATCTTTCAAGATTCGCCACACGCAATCTGTTGAAGGTCGCATTCAAGTTGCTCGTGAGACTCTAGGTCTTGCTCTTGGATACTTTGATGAATTCGAGAAAGAAGCACAAGGCTTGTTCAATCAAGCAATTACTGATGCTGAATTCTCTAAGTTGATTCAGACAATCTATCCAAAGCCTGACAAAGATGCTGCAAAAGTTGCGCTAACTAAGTGGGAAAACAAAGTTGTCTTGCTTGATGACCTTTACCACAATTCACCAACTAACGCTAACATCAAGGGCACGAAGTGGGGAGCATTCAACGCTCTAACAGAACGATTAGATTATTTCCGTTCTGGTCGTGGAAATTCTGAAACACTTATGGCAGGTGCATCAGGGTTTGACCCAATTCTTACCGCTGAGAAAAATAAAATTCTCAAAATGGTAAAAGCGTTCTAATACGCAATGGGGGGCGCAGAAATGCGCCCCCTCCAATTATTTTTTATATGATCAAAATTTAGCTGCAATTCGGCCCGCAATAGCTAAGGACAAAAAATGTGTGTTACGTCACATATTAAAAACCCCTTGATTTTTGTCAGTGGCCTAGTGTATACTTCTCGCCATGACAACATATAGCAAATATTCATTTGTGTGCACGGGCGACTGTGATGCACTAATAGAATATACATTTAAAGATGGATTTGGCTGGCCAAATGGTGTGATAGAACTAACATGCCCTTGTGGCGCATTGTGTACATATTTGTCAGTTGAAGATGCTACAATACAACCAACAAACGAAAGGAAACAAATGGAAACAAACTATAGTCATCCAGCAAATGTTGAGGGCTCTACAGTACCACATTCATATGATGCAAACGTTCTCGTAACTTACAAGGATATTGTCGACGGTGTTGCAACATATCCAACAATTAAGGTTAATGACCTTGAGTGGAAGTTGGAGCGTATTAAGGGGCTAGAGAAGCAACTTCTTGAATCTAATTCACAGATTAGTAAGATTATTGATAACCTTACTCTTGAAAGTTGGTTTAATCCTAATACAGAAAAGGAAGAAATTCTTCGTGACCTCTGTGAAATTCTAGACCATACTCCACAAGCAGAGATGTCCTGGACCGCAACTATTACAGTATCAGGAACTAGTGTAGTTAATCTTGATGAAGTTGAAGACTTTGATATTCGTTATCACCTTGGTGATAATTTATCAGTTGACTCAAATGATTTCAATACTAATGTAGATACCTGGGATGTTGATTATATCGACAGTCAGGATTGGAACTAATGTATTATCAACTACAAGCACCTAGTGGTGCCGCCTGCAAGGCGGCATACTGGGATGCTGAGATATCTGGGCTGGACCCATATTATCTTGAATCAAATGTATTTGAACTAGGAACTGGAAGTATAGAAAAAGTTTCAGCCTTGATTTCTAAATACAATTTAGATATACTAGTGGAATCGGATTATAATCCAACAGGATACATTAGGAGGTAATATGTCAGATTACAAAGAGGGATGGCAAGAAGGTGTAAAGTTTGCACGGGAAGTCATCGCTGCCAATATTCGCAAATGGGCTGAGACTCACAATGAAGGAGAAGCATTAGATTGGGTAGCAGATCAAATAGAATATGGAACTGTAGATTATGACCTCTGAAGATTTAACTAGATGGATTAAATGTGATGCCACATGTCCTGCACAAGCTAAATATCTAACTAAATCAATTAATGGTGAGCTGTTCTTTTGCGGTCATCATTTAAATAAATATAAGGCAACTGTTGACAGTTGGGCCTTTGAAACGATAGAATTGGACAAGGTCGAAGAGACCCCCAAACCCAAACAACAACGACGACGAAAGGAAGTAACAAATGGGTAACAGAGCAAATTTCGGTTTTGTACAACCGAACGGACAAACAATCGTGCTATACGGACACTGGGCTGGTTCAGGAATGCTGGGCAAGTTGGCGGACGCTGTAATTAAGGCACGTCCACGTTGGAACGATACATCATATGCAACACGTATTGCTATTAGCCAACTAATTGCAGATGAATGGAACGAAGAAACAGGCTGGGGCCTGCATGTAAATGAGATTGGTGATAACGAGCACAAGATTGCTATTGTCGATTTCAATCAGCAGACATTTAGTCTACATGAAGAAGATTCATTCCATAACACAGACAACAAGGTCCGTGGAATGAGCAATGAGCCTCTATTCATGATGGACCTCTCAGCATTCTGTGAGAAGTATGCAGTTAATCAATTGCTCACAGTCTAATATGCTATAATTAATAACGGGCCTAGGCCCGTTATTTAAATAGGGTGCCGCTAATAGCGATTTCCGCAAGTGGCTAAGTAAGGCAGCTTTACTTAATTCCTTTCGTTTGTGCTAGCAGCCCTATTCTTCAAGATCCTCCAGTCTAGTGACCTGGAGGATTTTGTTTTGCCCGCAATATGTGAGGGTAGCAAATCGTCTTTACGTTGTCAAGTAAATATCCCTTAAATTTTGATCAAGCTCATGTGATGTACACCATATAGACATTTGTCAGTGGGAGGTTGTATAATTGCTGTATTCACGAAAGGAAATAAAATGCCAAATTGGTGTTATAACACGTTAACAATTCAAGGACCTAAGTCAGAAATTGATTATATCAAAGATAGACTGAATAGTCCATTTACATTAGCACAGGAAACATTTGGTATGGGAGATATTTCATCATCAGGATTCCCCACCAAAATTCAACAGGTAACTTATTCTAATCCTGTCTTTGCATTCTTTAATATCCACTCATACAAGGATGACGGAATTACTGATGAGGAATATGCCTGCCAGCCTGCTCCTGTTGATACCACCTCAACTGATTGGTTTGCTAGGTCTATTGAGTTTGCTAAAACTCAGAAGGATTGGTACTCATGGAACAATTCTAATTGGGGAACTAAATGGGATGTAGCCGTCCGTGACGGAGATGAGTATCCTAATACAGAACTAATTGAATATAAGTCAGAAGGTGATGACAACTGGCTTGTATATAAGTATGAGACTGCTTGGTCTCCTGCTGTAACTATTCTAACTAAACTAAGTAATCTTGTTCCTAACTGCCTACTCACATTAGAGTATGAAGAAGAAACAGGTTGGGGTGGAGAATATGAGATTCTTCGTGGTGATGTTAAAGAACTAATTAGTTATGAGACACGTTGCTATGCTTGTCAATCTTATGATTGTGTTGAATATTGTGAGAATGACTGCGGTCAATTCTGCTCAGAATGCCAAGAGGGTTCTTGGCGAGATGAAGAGGCAATGGCAGAATGTCAGACCCACATGGTATTATTGGAATCTACAGAAAAGGCGGAAGTATGAGTTTCTTAGAAAATGAAAACCAAATGGTTATAGATGCAATCTATCAAGAGATAGGCGAACAACTTGTCGAAGATTGGGTTAATTCTAATTTAGATGAAGGACAAATGTATGCAGATTTTAGATTTGCAGAAATGTCCAATGATAACTATATCAAAGGTAGATTTAATCAGTTTTATGATTTAAATCCAAACGACCAATATTACTTAGAATGGGATGAGGAGAAATAATGTTAGGTTATACAGAAGAAGATTTAGATAGCATGATGTTTCATATTAATATGGCAGAGTTTTATCTGCCTCCCGCCCAAGAATCAATTAAGAACGGACTAAAAGAAGTTCATAGTTTCTTGGCAGGATTATGGGCAGAAGGGTATTTTGACTAATGGAATATCTAGTTGAATATATGAAGATTCATTTAATTTCAATTGAGCAGGATATAGAAGATATATCTAATCAAATGGAAGCTTTGGACCCTAACTCTAAGGATTATGCTGAATTAGATTTTGAATATAATTACTTACAAGGACAATCCATTGCTACCCGCCATTTTTTGTCAGTGGCTCATGATAGGATGTCATCATGAATACACTCGAACTAGAACCACACCTACAGAAACAGGTTGACGCTGGTTGCTCTGGCACAGATATCTTGCATGGGCACCTGAAGGTCCTAATGCTGGACGCAGAGCGTGAACTGGAAGAAGCACAAGCCCTGGAGGCAGAGACCGAAGAGGCAATTGATTCCATGGAGCGGAAGTACTGGGAAGGCCAACTAGACGCTCTAACATATGTTTACCAAATGACATACGCACTAGCATTTGCAATTGATGAAAGGATGAAGAAGAATGGCTGAATTAGATCTACAGGAGGCAACACGTAGAGATGACATCTATAATGAATTAAATTTAATTGTAGATAAGATTACAACTCTTCCTGTCTTCCCTGCTTTGGTTTGGACATGGACATTTGATGTACTACGTAACATCTATGAGACCTCTAGATATGAAGACCTTGCTGTCAATGACTATGTCGATGAGGCTGTGCCTGCAGGCATAACTTTAAAACAAATCTGGGATAAGTTCTGGGTTGATGTTGACACTCTTGGAATTAACATGGACCTTGGCGGAGAGATTATTGAAGAAACAATTCGTGACTGGATGAGGGAGAACGACTTCCTTGTATCCCTGGATGAGGACGGGTGGTTAGATGACTAGAAAAGACTATAAAGTTTACGGTGACATAGTGCACAAGTACTATGTAACTATTAATGCTGAGTCCCCTGAGATTGCTTGGGAGGCGGCAGAAATGATGTTAACAAATCAATGGGAAAGAATTCCTACAGATGATGTGATAGAACCATATCATGTGGAGGAGTTATAATTAAATAGAGATAGCTTTGAATTCGGACAAAACGGACAAAGCTATGGGAGGCGGGCAAAAATATTGCCTTACGTAGGGTATTTACAAATTCCTGAAAATGCGCTACAATATACATAACAATAATAACTCATCTAGAAAGGATGACAAAATGACAAACTCAACAACAACTCGTGAATACCTCAAGGCCCAGGGAATTACTGTGGGCAAGCGTGGACGTTTCTCAGCGGCGGCAAAGAATGCGATCCAGGAGGCTTCTAAGAAGGGCGTAGTCTTCACAGATACGAAGAACGTCAAGTAACATAGCTGTGGTCCCCTGCAGCCTCTGGTGGGAAAACTGGGAGGGTTGCGGGGGATTCACCTTTTTGGTAGAATACATAACGAAAGGCGGACACAATGGCAAAATCAAATGAAACAAAGATAGCAGATAAACTAACAGATGCTCTAAATGACGGAACATTCTCACCTGCCGTAATGGCAAACTATTTAGTTACAAATAACACAATTTACACCATCGACAGAATAATGGAACTAGTTAGATATATTATTCAATACAACTCTATCCGAATGAAAACGGACTGGGAACTAAATGAGCGGACAAGCGAAGGATTACTCTTGGCAGATGCTCTCAATGATATGATAGAAGCCAAATACGGTAATAGCAATTAATTAATCAAAGCCCAATTAAGCACATATAGCTTTAATTAGTTATATGTGCTTTTTGCTGTGCAAAATTATGGGCCATTTATTTCTTTTACGACAATTGATCAAAATCCTGGAAATTTCTAGCATTTTAGATCAGAATTGTCAAGAAATATAACAGAATGTTATATAAATATGACAAAATTTGATCGAATTTATGGGCAATTTTCTCGTTTTACGAGCAATTTTTAAATATCCTGGAAATATCTATTGACAAAATTTGATCTATATGCTGCAATTGACATTACGTGGTATGATTTGATATGCTCAATTACTCATATATCTTTTTGTTATATATATGATAGTAATTAGACATAATTTGATAGTATGATTCTCCACTTTACTCCACAATACTCCACTTTATAAGCCTCTAGGAGGCTATTAGAGAGGAGATAAATGGGAGGGGGATATAATGGGTAGAGACCAAATGCTGTAATTTTCTACAGCTTATTCTTGGTCTTCTTTATCTTCTATCTTTGTGCAGTATTCTGGATTCTTATTACATCTTGGAAACAAGGGTGACTTATCACATTTACATAGTATAGACATTAGTTTATTGTACTATTTGTCTTTTCCTAATATACTCTTGATTAGTTCTATAGGGGTAGTTCTATCTTCTTCTGGAAGCCCGCCGTATTTGTGTAATAATTTAAGCAATATGCCCGCTATAAATATATCATCTGAATATGCCATCCATGGGAATAATATATCAAATAGGTCAATTGGGATCATTATGTATGTAATACATATAATAGCCATAATCTTGACCCATGTGGGAGATCTCTTAAATTGAGCTTTATAAGGCCGAAGAGCCAATTTTAGCTTAGATTGTCTTCTACTTTTCGCTTCACTTTTCGGATTTTTCCATCCACCTATATGTGGATTCATCATATGTTCTGGTACTTTTCTTCCAGTAGGATACATATAATGAATTACTCCTGGTTGACTAAGATCAATTATTGTATCTTCTGGGAGACCTTCATATATGTATAATTTAGAATCATTCTGTTTCTTCCGCTTCATCATCTTCCATCTCCCAGCTTTCAATTGCATTAGCCAAGTCATTAAAAGCTCTATATGCTCCAAATCCAGCTATGAATAAGGCTAGGGCTGAGACTATAATTTTTTTACTCATTAATCAATTATACAATTGTTGACAGGTACTGTCAATACCCTGTTCTTATTTTACGCTTCACTTTTTCTCGCCTTATATTTAATTATACTAGACAATATTGAGTTATATTGTTCTTCAGAATAATCTGATTCTTGGAATAATATAGAGTTTACTCCATCTGCCTCGCATTGATCAAGGAACTGAAAGAAGGTTTCCTCAGTAAAGAAATCAATATCCATGCATTTAGCCCCTTTTGGATGCCTGCACTCGTTATCATTATCACACTCATAATTTAATTCCTGGTCAGCTGTACCTATAACTGGGGCTATCATCAGCATAACCTTTTGGCCGCTCATCTTAAACCAGTCAGCCTTATATCTAAGATATGGGATCAAGATTGGTAAACTATTTTCTGTACAGGCCTCAAATACAACCTGATTTGTTGTAGATACAAAGAAGGGAGCACTGCCAATTCTTCTGAACTCTTTGGCGTACTCTAGCATGTAGTTAGACCTATCTATGTTTGAAGAATAATCATTTATCTCTGACATCACACCGCCAAAGGCTCTTTCTTCTTTGTTTATGTATCCAGTCAAAAGGTTAACGCCTACCTTATTAGGTGAAATTTTATTAATTGATGAGCATAACATGGATAAATACTGTGCAGATAAATTATATGTTCTTATGGATACTATGTACTTAAAGTTACTTTCTGGGTTAATCATCCTAGAAACTCTTGTGAAGTAGTCTCCCATTGTAGGTCCATATGGATACATTACCCCATTAAATCCCGCCGCCTCTAATTCAGAGACCCTCTTCTTTAAAAATTGATCTTCGTGACCATCTCTTTCAAACCAGTATATATCCATTTTAGCTCCTGTTCCTATATTCTTTTATTGCAGACAATATACTATTATACTCCTGATTGGCACCACTTTCTTGGATTAAGACTCCAGAAACATTCTTTAGGTTGCAGTCGTCTAAAAACTGAAAAAACTCTTCTTTTGTAAACAAGTCTGCATCTTGATATTGTGGTAAATCTTTTTTATAATCAGATATAACTGGAGCTACAGAAATTAAATACTTTTGTCCATCAAGGTCAAATCTGTTTACCTTATACCATGAATACGGTATTATCATTGGGAAGTTATTTTCTACAGAATACTCAAATACTGATTCGTTTGTCGTTGATATATAAAAGTTTGTATCTGATATACGTTTAAATTCTTTAGCATATTCCAGCATATAATTAGATCTATCTATATTAGATGAATTGTCATTTACATCACAGAGTACCCCGCCAAATTCTTTTTCATTTTCAAGGATCCAGCCTGTTAAAAAGTTTATTGCTACTCTATTGTAAGATAATTCGTTCAAGGAGGAGCATACCATGTGAAGGTACTGTGCAGATATTACATAGGGCCTTATTGCTACAATATATTTAAACTTACTATTTACATCTAAGTCTCTGGCTATTCTAGTAAAATAATCATTTATAAATGTGCCATAAGGATACATGGTTCCATCAAATCCGTTAGACTCAAGCTCCTTTGATCTATTTTTAAGGCCACCATTTATTGGATAGTTTCTTTCAAACCAATATAGATCCATTATTACTCTCTAATAACTCTGAATGCATCTCCTGTTTCAAGATCTTCGTAGTCCCAATCAAATTTTTCCCAGTATGGAATACCATTTTCATCATAATCATCCCAGCCAGCACCAGACATATCCATATTTAATTTATAGAATGTTCCATACTTCTGATATATTGGCCAAAATGTATCCCATAGCCATCCATAATACTTATATCTAAATCCTTTATCTAGATATTCATCCTCCATGTAGGATAGTTTTAGTATATTTTTGGTTGCTATTGATCCAGCCCAGTTTGCAATCCATCTCAATGGTGGTTTAGATTTATGCTCTACAATTGAATCATCTAAAAAATTTCGCATACCTAATTGTATAATTATTTTGTATTGCTGTCAACGACTGGCTTTGAATTATAATTAATTAAACTTAAAACTCTATCTGAGTCAAATCCTTCAAAGGAGTATTCCTTTTCTCTTACTAGCCATAGAATCAAGGCGTATTTTGTGCCTTTTGTTATCTGTCTTCCCCCATGCCATTGATCGGCTGGGAATACTATAGCGTCTCCTGCAATTGGCTTATAGACATAAGCTTCTTCACCATCAACATACAAATGAAAATTTGGGTCATATTCTGATGTAGGAAACTTATTTTTATCTAGATCTTTTACAAAGGCTACTTCTCCGTCTTTATAATCATCATTTAAATATACCACGCAGCTCCAACTTAAAGAAGAAAAATCGTTATGTACATCTTTATGGATTCTTAATTGAATGTCTTCAGATAGTCTAGTAATTGATACACCGTAAAAATATAATTCTTCAGTAATATCATAATTATCTTTAACTGTATCTATAAATTTTTTTGAGTATTTATCCACTATCTCTTTTAATTCTTTAAACCAAAACGGTGGCTTTTCATCAGGGAAAGCGCACCTTACTGCAAGCCCTTTATTGTACGCAACCCCAGTCCTGTGTCTAAATTTTTTTTGATCTTCTGCATTAGCGTCAGTCCAATTAATTAAAAATTTTGAGTCTTCTTTAGATATAAAGTTATTAAAAACTTTTATCATGCTGAAATCTTTATTCATTATTTTTTCCATGAATGGGATAACTCTGGATCACTTATAATTTTAGGGTTATCTAAAAACATATCGTACGACTCGTCTTTTGTAGCCCAGATTGGAAGGGCATACCTCAATCCGCTCATAACTGGAGTTATTCTGTGTACATCGCTAGATGAAAATATTACAATGCTAAACTTTTTAGGTTTGTATGTAAAATCTATATCTTTAAACTGTAAATATCCACCATCATAATCATCATTTAGATAGATTACAGCTGATCTATAAAGATGCTCTGCATATCTATGGTTATCTGAATGCCATGGTAGGCGTGTATCTTTACCCAAAAGAGTCATCCAGAATGCTGCTGGATATAAATTTTCATCATTAAAAAATAGTTTAAAATCATCTATAACTTTATCGGAATATTTTTTAATCAAATCTTTCATTTCTAAATGATTTACCAACGGGGTAGTTTCTGGTATATTAGCCTCATATCTATACCTATTGTTAACTATTTCTCCTCTAGTGGCTGGAAACTTGTCCCTATTTTTATGATTATTATCAATATAGTCAATAAATACTTTCGCATCCTCTTCAGATATAAAATCTTCTATAACCTTAACAGATTCGCTTGGAACAGATTGATAAGAATAGCTTGGCAGTATGTCTATAAGCAAATGAACTCTATCTTTATCGCTATTGTTTAAAACATAATGAGGCTTGAAATTATTTATCTCCCACCCCTCACCCTTTTTCATAACAACAGTTTCCTTGTTTACAACGTACTCAACACTATCATCGGTAATTATTGGTATATGCACTCTTCTGACGGTAGATAGATAGTCTCCTCCGTCTGTATGCTCAGAAACATCTTTGCCAGCCTCTAACTTTATTAGAAGTATTCTAGCAGCCTTTCCAACATACACATCCTCCAAATAAGAAACTATATGCTTTACTAAATCGGCAGCTTTTTCATCTTTTACAGTAGGCTCTATATCAGATCCAAAGTTCCATAGAAGAGAGTGGTCTTGAATTATATAGGTTTGAGTGTATAAATGAGGGTTTCTTCGATCTTCATAAACAGCATCTTGTCTTGATGTGTCTAAAGTCCATTCTTCAGAGAGCGAGTTTGCATACTCTTCTACATGGCTAATATTAAAATTTGTTATAAATGTAAAATTAAAATCCTGCAACTCTTTTTTAGGAGCATTTTCACTTCTAGATAACATTATTTACCTCTTTTTCTTTTATTAATTCATAAACCGTTTGATCAATAGAATTCATTTCTATGATCCTTGCCTTATCATTATCAGTCAACATAAGCATCAAATCTTTTGTTGTTAATAGCTGTCCATCTCCATAATCTGTTGAGCTTTTATTAATTATACTATTTTTATTAAAAGTTATTTCTAAATTATAATTATTTTTAAACCAATAAGATATGTTATTTTCAAACATCTCTATATTATCGACTGTATTTACTATATTAAAACTATTTAAATTGTTTATAGTATTTTCTAGCGATGTGTTGTTATTATCTACAAACCATGTGAAAGCTTTTTTATCTTCAACAAAGGGCTTCATCATGTCTATACCAGTGTTTGAATAAAATGATGAAACATTAAAAGATCTTTCGTCTGCAGAATTACATATAAATCTAGACTGATAGTTATTGTGCAAAAGCATGTTTTCATCTTCAAATAGATAAAATTTTAACTTATCGTATACTGAATTTAATTTTATATATTCTTCTCTATCAAACAAAAATCTATTATAAACAAAGTTAAAGTAGCTTACTCTGGCATCTATAGGGTTTCTTACTAATGTAGCCACTTCAAGTCCTGGTATTTTATCTACTGGGTATTTACCAGCATGCATAGAAATGTAAGTTTTATTCATAAAGGATTTATCGTTTGGAGTGGATGTGCTCACATAAGATTTTAATCCGTTTTTATCTAAACAATCTTTTATATTTTTAGATATATACTTACCTGCAGTTTTAGGTATGTGTAAAAAATATAACTGTTTCATCAAGAACTAGCTTCTATCGCTCCAGTAAAATGGTTTTTACATACCTCAACAACTTGGAATTTACCATTTTTTTCTGCTACTTCTCCAGTATATTCTGCTGGATAGTCACAATAAAAGCAAGGTGGCATTTTGTTACTCATCTTTACCCCTATTTATATCTGAATCGTTATTATTTATTGATATTCCTCTTGCGATTCCAGCCTGTTTTCTTTTTTCTGATATATAAATTTCCCAATCTTCTTCATTACTAAATCTTTTTCTTTCAGACCAATATTCTGAAGACCCTTCAAATTCATATCTCCAATAAAATCTTAATAAATACTTTTTATTTATTTGGCATTTTCTTGTTGCATGATAAATAGGATGACCTGAAGGGAAAACTATAATATCTCCTGCAGAAGGTTTATAGCTTTCTTTCCATAAAATTTCGTTTAAATCGTCTGATAACTCTTTAAACATTATTTCTCCGCCTTCATAGTTATCATTTAGATAAAACAAACACGTATAGCCAAACTTTGAGCCAGGCTCATCTTTTCTTTCATACTGAAAGTCTGTATGAAAAGACATTCCATGATCTATTCCAGCGCCAGCTCCAGGGTTATAAGAAGCTATATCAAACGGTTCCCAACGCCAATTAGGAAGAGATATATTATTTTCTTCTAAATACTTTTTTGTAACATGATAAAATGAATTTAAAGCTTCTTCTACTAAATGATTTTTATGCTGATCTTTTTCTATTGATTTAAAAACTTTAGCATTAAAATCTTCTTGAGTTGGAAAACTTTCCCAAGAAAGGGCTGGGGTTATTATTCTTCTATGATCTCCAAATGTATACCAGGCTTCCCAGTTATCATTTGGCTCTCCAAACGGTGGTAGTGATTCATAATAATCAATAAAGTCTTGGCTATACTTATATGCATTTTTAAAAATCCATATTTTGTCATGAATTTTTTCAATATTGAAATCATTCATTAGACTTTGACCTCCCCTTTATTTTTATCCATGTTCCTATTTTACCAGATTGAACTTTTTTTCGTAAAACTTCAGAAAATGAAGGATGAGGATCTGAACACCCAATATATTCTTGTCCTGTTTCCATATCTATAATCTTCCATTTACTGGGAGCTTTAGTATGAATAATCAAGTCTACTGGATAGTCTAGATCCTCAACTTCTGTGTCATCTAAAAGTTTTCTAAATTTAATTTTTTAAACCCTAATCTTTTTTATTTGATGATTTGGGATGGTTAGGCTTATACTCACCTAAAACAGCTTTTACTGTTCCATCTTTTCTAAGCCTAACTATTTTTCCATCTTTAATTTGTGTTTTATTAAACGGAAAACTTCCTCTACCTTTACCAGAAGACATTATACCTTTTTTCTTCCAGTCTTTTTGTTTTGCTGTAGATTTGTCTCTCTTCTAATACCGTGCTTATTAGTATCAATTCTCAAGTTGCTTCTATCATTTTTAATGCCAGACTTAAATTTACCCTGTGAAGGATTTTTTTTAGTTGCACTATTAGATGTAACTGTATTTTCTGACATTAATTACCTTTAACAGACTGAGAAGTTACTACATTGCGATCAGAAGCAGACTCATATTGAGTTTCTTCTGTGCCTTCGCATCCACATTCTTTACACATTAATCTGGATCCTCTATGCCTTCTCGCATTTCATGAACTGGATCTTCTTCAATAAATTCTTCTCTTTGTTCACGAGTAGCGCTCATATCAAGGGTCAATCCTGCATTGCCTTGACCTGTCATGTCCATGATTGAAACAGACTTGATTCCAGTCTGGCTTCCAACCATGTTGCATCCGCATTCAATGCACATTATTACTTGCCACCTTGACCTAAACCAGCGCCATCCTGTGTTGACTTATCTGTTGATGGGAATGCTGACTTTGGATCCTGAGCATACTGCTCATTATTGCTCCAAGGTGTTGTTGCTGATGGCTTTGTTGAGTTAAAGCCGTCTAAGTTTTGTCCTTCTGACATTTTTATTGCTCCTATAGGTTTAATTTAAGCGGGTCTAGAAGTCCGCTTATCAGTCAATTATATCATTTTTTATATTTTTTACTAAAACATTCTCTACATACTTGAATTATCTTAGTTTCTGTAGAGGTTATTCTTTCGGCTGGCTGGTCACAGCCAGATGTTTCACACTTGTCTAATATGTCCATATATCCTATTTACTAAACTTTGCCCAAATTCTTTCATGGGTATAGTATGCAATAGACTCCCAGGCTATATACGCCAAAGACCCCAGACTTGCATATTCCCATTCACCAGTAAATAGGTAGATTGCTCCATATACAAATCCTATATGAACAAATTGCCAGCTAATTGTTTTCTTTAAGCTTCTCTTATTTGATTCCATTATAGGGCCTGCTGTAATTTTCCGCCACCAGACGTCTTCTTAGCAACAGTCTTCTTGGCAACAGTCTTCTTGGCAACAGTCTTCTTGACTGGAGCCTTCTTCTTTGCTGGAGCCTTCTTTTTTTCTGCCATGTCCATCTCCTTTATTTTAGATTCAAGTAGAGCTTCTACTTCTTTTTGATTTTCTATTAATGCCATAGGAAAATTAAACCATTCCTTAAGTCTTTTTAGCATTCTCTCTCCTTCTCTTCTAACTTTCTTATTACAAACCCCAAAGCTTCTCTGGGCCTCCAGTCTGGAGGAATTTCAAAACCTTTTAACTCGTCTATTAACTCACGCAATACTTTTTGTTTTATTATGTGTAAATGATCCCATTCCATATTATCTAATTCTATCACAATTAATAAGACTAGGCAATACCTGTCTTGTCAATGGAATATAATAAAAGTCCCATTCTTGGCTCATCAGACCAAACTTCATGACTTGTAGGTTTTGGAAAAAATAAAACATCGCCTTCATGTAATTTATATTCAACTGAATCTGTACCAGTTATCTTCCAGTAAGAAGTTCCTTTTATTTGAAAATAACATGCGTCCCATGGATCGCTGTGAGACCCTACAAATTTATTAGATAAAGATATTTTTATTCCTTCTGAATGCCACATAGAACTACATGTGCAATTTCTTGAGTCCCAGTGTTTATATGAGTCACAATTTTCAAAATTATGACTATTATTAAAATCTAAATTTATTTGTTTTAAAAAATTTTTAATTTCAGGAAAAGAGTTTTCATCCCAAACCATACCTGTTTGAGGAGCCATCCATAACGGCCTTTGTATTAAAACATTTCCAAATACATCTACTCCTCTATCAAGATTTCTATCTTTTTCTATTAAATCTTGATTTTCTTTTATAGACTCATTATATAGAAATAAAAGTATTCTTTCCCATGACACATCTATAGGAAAATAATTTTTTACAAATACGGCAGTGTTATTTTTTTTAGCGTTATTATAGTCTTCTAGTAAACCCATACTCTTATTCTATCATTTATATTAATGGGGGGCGGATTACCGCCCCCCATTCTAGCTAAATTACTTTACTAAAGTAACCTTAGCTTTTGGATTCTTTGCATTCCATTGGCGAGCCAACTTATTAAAAGCATCCTTAAGTGATTTAATTGCTACAGCATTATCTGCTGTTAACTTAGCAATCTGTGCATCCTTAGCAGCAAGCGCTGCATCTGAAGCAGCCTTGGCATCGGCAAGTGCCTTTGCAGAAGCAGCCTTTTCGGCAGCTAAAGCAGCAGCAGAAGCAGCCTTCTCTGTTGCTAAAGCAGCAGCAGCATCAGCAGCAGCCTTTACAACCGCAGCATCTGCAATTGCCTTAGCAGCAATTGCTGCATCTTTAGCAGCCTTTTCGGCAGCAAGTTCTGATACTAGATCACGAACTGAGATTTCTGCAAATGGTGCAAGTGCACGAGCAGGTAGGCCAACTACGTCTACAGATGTTGCATCAGAAGATGTTGTTGGTGCAAAAGTAATTAGCGTACGTGTTCCAGTTGTTGGAAGCGTTGCCTTAAATGTAGCAACTCCAAAATCTGAAAGAGTGGCACCAGTTGTTGCTGTTGCCGAATCTAGTGTTGCAGTTGCGGCAAATACGGTTGCTGTGATTGACTTACCAGACACCTTGTTTCCAAATGTATCTGTTGCAGTAACTGTAATGTCCTGCTTTGTTCCAGCAGCACCTGAAGTTGGTGCAGAAACTGTAAGTGTATTGATCTTTCCAGCAGTACCCTGAACATAATATGTAAGAGTTGTTCCCTGGTTTGTAATCACAACTGTGCCAATTGCTGTTGTCTTTGTATAAACAAAAAATGTTGCTGTTGTTCCTGTACCAGTTGCAATTGTCAAAGATGATGACCCTGATGATGCTCCTACTGGTGCAGCAGATGTGTGTAGTGCAGACACGATTGTTGCGTTTGTTGCTACCACAGAAACAGATGTTCCTGTATCAACAGTTGCTACAAAACGAAGTGCGTCAGCAGCATCAACTGTATTGTCTGCAGGGACTGGCAATGAAGCAGGTGTAGAAATTGATGATGCCGTTGTATTAGCAGTTCCATCAAGCGACACAGCTACTGTCATTACAGCAGCACTTGCAGGTGTTGCTATGATTGTTGCGGTAGTCATGGCTGCAACCATGGCTAAAGCGATTTTCTTGAATGATTTCATTCTTTTTTTTCTCCTTATATACTCTGATTCTATATTGTGAATCAGAATTCTAGTTTAATTCCCATACTCTTACTTGAAAAGAACATGGATCTCCGCCTTCATCCCACTCTTTAAGTTCTTCGTCGTCCATTGGAGGACCATCGTGGGTATTACAAAATACATCTGATATCCATCCTTTATCGTAACCGAATTTCATCCAGTCTTCAAAAGTTAGATCCATTCTTTGATCTCCTCTAACATAACATGCTTAGGTTTGGCGCCAATAATTCTTTTTACTGGCTCTCCATCTTTAAACAATATGGTAGTAGGGATACTTGTCACTTCATACTCGACAGATTTAATTCCTTCATTGTCGACATTCATTTTGCCCAACCATATACCAGTTTCTTCTGAGACTTCTTCTATGATTGGAGAAAACATTTTACATGGCCTGCACCATTCCGCCCAGAAATCTATCATTATTAACTTATGACTATTTACAATATCATCGAAATTGTCATCTGTTACTATCATATAGACTCCACATGGGTTGGCCAGTAGTAGCTACAAGACTCGCAGCAAGTATACCCTAATTCTCTAAAATCAGCAAAGTCAGAGTAGAAATAGTACTTTTCTGGGTCTTTTTCGTACAGTCTACCTTTGTGTGAGTAATGAACACGCTCATCTCCAAGCCACCATGGGGACTCAGACTCTAACATAAAGAAGTTTTCCTCATATATATTATCGAATGTTTCTCTTGTGGTGTTCTTGTATCCACGCATTACAATTTCTTTAATGATAGCTTCATTGTATAGAAACAGCCAGTCTTCATGACCTTTCCACATTTTTACAGCAGGATGATTTTTCCATGCACCAGAACTGTATAGCCCCGCAAGAGACTTTAGAACTTGAAGATTTTCTACGCTTTGCTTGATTAAACGCTTGCGATCTAGTCGGCTAGCTGTTTTAGAAAAATCTTTGTGTGGTAAGAATGTTTGCATAGGTATATCCTACTAAATATTTCCCTGACCGTCAACACCCTTTAGTGCTTCCGCCTCTTTATTAAACTTCTCCATGAATTTTTGTACTACAAAAAAAGAAGTATCAAATGCATTCTTCATCATTGCCTTTGAAGCCTCTTCGTCCATTTCAGAACTTGGAACTGCGTTGTACCATTTCTGGTACAACTCAGTAGCAACGTCCTCAATTATAGATTGAATTAAAGTTACATTTTTATCCATTTATAGCCTTTTCTGAATTAATTAAAATACCAACATGTCCTTTACCATTAGTAATTGGAGTTGCAGTTGTTTTAATTAAAGTCAACAATTGTGAAATCGTAAATGAGGACTTTAGTGTTGAGACTGCAAGCCATTTTGCTGCTGCAACTTGTACAGAAACAGATGTGCCATATGCATTTCCAGAAACATTTCCAGGAAGAGATACAGGGCTTTGAATTGGAGCCCAGAAATCAATAAGTGATGCATCGTAGTTACTTACTAAGGCAGTTGAGTATCCAGATGACCCGAAGTTTTCTGCTCCACCAACTGCAATAGACTGAGGGATACATGCTGGCCAATCAATTCTTTTGTGATCGCTACCATTACCTGAAGGGAAAAACACTGGAATTCCAGATTTAGCAAACCAGTCTACCCAGTAGTCTGTAGATGTTACTGGACAATAATTAGCAGTCTTCAATAGATTATGATGTCCTTGAGACATAGATACTGCCTTAATGTTGTATTTATCTTTATTTTCATACAACCACTTTAATGCATTTGGCACTGTATTAATGCTTGTATTCTGTCTCATACCTTTAGAAGTATGTCCAATAATTCTCACAAACAAAACATTCATGTTTGGATTATTTTGAATTGCAACAGAAGTCATTTGTGTGCCATGATTAAAATTACTAGTAGATAGTATATTTGATGGCAAGACAGAAGATCCTGGACCCTCCATAAACTTAGTTCCGTTAGGACATGATGCCCAATCTAAAATACAAACTTCTCCAATTAGTCGAGATTTGATTGAAGGGATTGAGGTATCTAGAGCTGTGTCTAGAATAGCCAAAGTTGGAACAGAAGTTCTGTTCTTAAGATTTGCCTGAGCTGGCATTGATGATGTGATTAGTGTAATAGCTACTAGAGCCGTGATTATTTTTTTCATGTAAACAATTCTACTAAATCAACAAGGTATTGTCAATAGTTATTGCTGTGGTGGCATTCTACGTGGATACCATTTTCCAGATTCCATGTTGTATGCCTTTTGTTCTTGAGATTGAATAATTCCGTGTAAAATTTCATGAACTAAATCTAATTCAATCTTCATCTTAAATAATTCTAACTCAAGTTGGTCTATTCTTTTAGAATTTCTCATTCTGATCCGTCTCTATCTATAGGCGTTGGAGCCGTTGCAAGTGTACCGCATTCGATACACTCCATATCTAAAAAATAACTTGCTATTTCAAAGTTATAAAAAATTACTTTTAAATTAAAAATATCAGAACCGCAAGGGCATACATGAGTAGGAACTCCTCTTATGTCCATAGACCTAGTGTAGTCTGGCCTAACATCATTAATGTCTCGTGGCTCTTCCATAAATTAATTATACCTTACACCTCTATAATTGTAAAGGGTGGCTTAACGCTCATTATGAACTTTGCTGCCGCCTCTAAAGCCATCCTAACACGCTTACGTGGAGTTTTTACAGAAGATGTTGAGGCCAAGGAGCCAAGGGCTACTTGCTGTCCACTACCTTCTGCATAATATGATGTACTAAGTTCAGAAACATGATAGTCGACATCCATTGTAAATATTCTTCCAGTGTTTTGAACTGCTATGATGATTACTCCACCCTCGTCACCATCATCACCAGCACTTGTGCCAAATCTTCCGTAACCATTTTCTTGATAAACTTCTTTTATTGACTCAACAAACTTAGTTCTCATAAACTTATCTAAGTTTTTAAAACCTGCAGTAGGTTTATAAATTGGGGGAGTCCAGCTGTATTGCAAAATTTGACCCATTCTAAAACTATCGATAAAGCCAATTCCGTATTGTCCAACTTTAAACACTTTAGGATCAGTTACTTGCAAGACCAAACCAGACTTTTCATCTGATGCGGCAGAGTCTCCGCCAAGGTATACTTTGTTTCCAACTGATAGGGCTACGATACAGGTCATACACCTATTCTACTATTTTAAATATTCCGAGTCCAGATCTTCGTGTAATTCTATGTGATTAAGGGCAGTCAGGGCATTTTCTAATTCAGCTTTAAGACTAATTAATTCCTGAATTGCATCATAATATTTATCTTTCCACTCAGTTAATTCTTTTTCTAATTTATATAAATCTATTTTTAGATCTTTTACCTCCATTTTTAGGAGGTCGGTTGCTCTTTCAGACTGTCTATTTTTTTCCTTTTTTGCGTCCCTAAATCCAGCAATTATTGCTGTGGCAAATCCGCTGAGGATGGCTGCTAAAAGAGTTAGAACCACCGTAATATAATCTATTTTCATTATAGATTAATTATACAGTAAATTAAATTTAAATTAGTAATTCTGCAGCTGTAATTTCAGAACCAATATATTTCTTTTTTTGAACAAATTCTTTTACTGAGTCATGCCCATTTTGTCTTCCAGCAATTAAAATAACCCATCTTGGCTCAAGCTTATCATCTATGCATGTCTGGCACAAAAATAGATTTATTGGAAGCAAGATAGATCTTCTAACATTTAGTTTATTCTTGCTCTTATTGCATGAATAGCACAATATTTTTTCCACTTATTCTCCTAAGAATACAATGTCGTCATATTCCAATAATTCTTCATATTGGATACCGTCTTTTACATAATTTACCACTGCGGCAAACGCTCCTAAATTTTTGACTGTCCCAAATGCGTCTTCAGAACGTATATAGACATTAGCCGATTTCTCTTCCACCTGGAACCCCCTCAAGTTCGCATCTTACACCGTATGATTCGATCATCTTTTTTACCTTCATAACATAATCTATAGCTTCTTCTTTTTTACTTCCAGTAAATTGGATAAAGTTATCTTCATATAATCTTAAGGCGAGAAATTCTGGATACTTTACTACATCCATCATTAAAAGCAATGGCCTTTTTATTTCTCTAAGTTTCTTCTTCATTTCTTCGTTGTAAAATACTGGCTTGTTAGGTTCACCAGTCCATAAGTTTACTCCGTGCTTAAAGTGTCTATTGTCTTTCAAATTAGATTCCATTTTTTTGTCTAACCTGTTTCCATACATCTTTTGTTTTATGAATATTCTTCATTTTATCTACAGATCCTGATGACAAATAGATTCCACCCCAAACACCGTACTCATTATTTTCTATTCCAGATTTATAACACATACTTATAACTGGGCAAGAAAGGCAACATTGATCTATTGCTTTTGCCATAGAAGAGTCTAATTCATATTTATCAAAAAATAAATTAGTATCCATTCCTTGGCATGCTGACAAATGCCACCATTGAATATTATCTTCATCAGACTTTAATTCATTTAAGATATCTGACATATTTTAGCGGTAATTCCCAAGTTCCTTTTGAGTTAATTGGGAACTCGTCTGCGACTCCCCAATCATTATTTCTATATACGCCTTTGGTATTAGAAAATCCGCCTTGGTCTTTTTTCCATACTATAAAATTGTAATTGTTCCAATAAGAATCAAGCTTTTTATTTTTAAGCCTTCTTCTGAGTACTTCTACTCCATTTTCATTTAAATGTAACATGTGTCCAATTTGTACTATTTAGACCTATATAATATTATACAGGAATTCAAAACGGTTTGTCAAGCTTTTGGAGGAAGAATCATTTGCCAATGATGGGTTATCAGCATCTTTCTTCCCTTGGTTACTTCCATAGACTGATGGGTGTATGGCAAAGATGATGGATACATTATTATACTGCCAGCCTCTGGCTTTATTTTAATATCCAAGTCATTGAAATATAATTCTCCACCCTCGTAGTCGTCATTTAGATATACAACAATTGTATATGCGAGATAGTAGTTATCTTCATTAAAGTCTACATGAGCGCCCATGAACGCATTTTGATCATACTTATTTATTCCCATGGTAGTTCTTGGATCTGTTAATAAAGATACTGCGTAATATAAAGCTCTTCTATCTATATTAAATATATTGGCATATTCTGTCATACATTCTGACATTTTGTTTGTCAGAGTATTTATAGCGTAAGAAGATTTGGCTCTATCCTCATCTGAATTTATGTAAAGTATTTGATCTCGCTTTACATGCTTTATGTCGCCATATCTAGAATTAGTTCCATGTCCATTCCATGGCTCCCAATCACTTATAGCATCATTAGAGATAGACTCTATAATATCAATTATTTCTTGATAGTTGTCTATAACACCTTTAAAATAAACTATATTTTCTTCTGGTTTTTCAAAATACAATTACTTTTCCTTAATGCTAATTATTTTGATAGACTTGATCTCGTCATCTGTGCCAAATATATCAGTGATATAATCCTTTGCGTCATCAGAATCAAACGCTTCTACCTCAGCTATCACTTCTAATTTGATTGTGTACTTGTTCATTATGCTTTAAATTTGGGTCTGCCAAATCCTACAATAGAAATTGGAATCTTCTTGCTATTCTTTTTGAATGCACGAAGTTGTCTACAGGTTTCTCCGCCATTTCTTTGGCTACCCTTTTTATTACTTGAAGTATTACCTTCAATGCACCACACAGTTCCATCTTCATTATCTTCAATAACAATTCCAACGTGACTAATTCTATCGACACCGTCTGCTGGAAAATCAAAATAGGCAATATCGCCTGGCTCTGGATCTGCTAAGTCTCCGTCAATCCACGCTCCCTTTTTCTTAAAAGCAGCTGCTCCACCTGGAGTGTATACAGTATTAGGAACTTTTACTCCAGCCTCATTAGCGCACCAATTTACAAATGAGCCACACCATGGCTGAAAGTTAGCCTTTGTATAAGCTCCGTACTTCGTCTCATTATCTTTTGGACCTTCTATATATCCAACTTGAGACTTAGCAACTTGAATTAAACGAGCAACGCTTCCTTTAGGAGCTTTAGCTGTTTCTGCTGGTACTGGAAAATCCTCAGCCATTTATATCATCCTCTATTTCAACTATCTTATCAAAAGGTTCTATTGCATCTTCTAGCATAGACTTAATCTCTTCAACTAATTCTTCTTGGTCTATCATCTTATACATTGCTTTCTTATTCTTTTCTCTTTCAACAATTTTACGAGACCACGAGTATCCTGCATCTCCGCCCCATGCTAGCCACATAATCTTTCCATTTGATGGGTTCTCAGCGTTATCCCAATCTTTACCCTTTTTATCAACTTCGTGACGTGAAAAGAAAGAATACATTCTTTTAACTGTTGATAAACTTAAAGACTCACCTCTCGCAAGTTGTCCTGCACGTGTCCAACCAACAGCAGTTCCTGCTCCTTTAGCTTTTCCTTGCTCTTTTAATTTTATTGCTCGTCTTGCTGCTGACTGCATTCCAGACGTAGGCTTATATCCTTCTTTTTCAGCCATTATTTATTCCTCCCAAAAATACCCTTTTTAACTTTAGGTACACAGTTAGGAACTTTCTTTCCATTTTTATTTTTGTACCCAACCATTTCGTAGCCGTCCCAACAAGGATTAGCTTTCTCTACTTCGTTTGCATAAAGTGCTCGCATCTGAGCCTTTGCCTTAGTTTCACTATCATGACAACCAACTAATTCATTAGTTCCTTCTTTTACAACAGCGTATCCTCTACATCCTGCTGCACCTTGCTTAATGTTCCATGGCATACTAGTCCTCCTTGTCCCAGTCTAAATCTACTGGTTGCTCTGCTGGCATTTGTCCATCTGGCTTTGCGGCAAGTCGTGCCATCACTACATCTATCTCTGCATCTACTTTCTTTTCAGCAATCTCTAATTCTGACTCAAGTTTTTTATCAGCCTGTGTGTTCTTAGCATCAATTTCTTTATTAGCAATTTGTGCAGACATTATATCTTTAGCACCAGACTGACCTATTAATAATCCAGCTAGTGTTCCTGTAATAAATGTTGCTACGCTTCCAAGAACATTGAAAAACATTTTATCATTTTCTGATTGTGCACCAATTGGTTGTGTAACAAATATCAACGCATATAAAATTCCCAAAGATGTGCAGAGAAGAATTGTTCCTAGTGTGATACCTAGAATAAACTTTAATCTCGCATCAAGATCTGCGGGCGTTAATCTATCTTTAGCCATTATTTACCTTTGATTTCTGGTACTCATCCCATACTTCCTGCCCAACCAAGTCTCTAGAGCATGTTCCAGTAGTTTCACAAATTGGAGGATTGCACTCTGACAACTCCCAATTTGCTGGATCTTGACACTTGTAGCGGAAAGAACCGTCAAAGCTACACGATGTAACTGTGAGGGCTAGCATAAGGCTAGCTAATGAGGCACCTAATTTTCTCATGCCTTAATTATAGCATTTTTATTCTTCTTTTCGAAGAGGTATGGTGGCCAGCCAAATAACAGTGGAAATTATTGTCGCTAGCCCAACTACCTGCTGGGCACTTCCAGTAAGAGTAAGCCATGCTATAAAAAATCCTAGAAGTGTAAATATTTGAGCAATGCTCTCTTTAATTACCTCCATTATATAATTAAGGACTTTTTTAATTATTTTCATCCTATCCTCCTAGTCATGGCTGCTGCCACGATATTACTTGCAATAATTACTGGCACAACTATTTCTTGCGCCTTTTCTCTTTGGTCATCTGTCATATCCTTGCCCCACTCTGATGGGTTTAAAACTTTACTTAAATCTATATCTAAAACTGCTCCAATTGGATCAGCCAAAAATGCTTCTGTTTGAACTTCTGTAGTTGCATCAGCTAGTGTATAAGGCATTGCGGAGCCCTCTGCTGCTGCCTCTCTATCTTTAAATTCAACAAATGCTGTAGCTAATTCTGGATTAGATTTCATTGCCTCTGCAATTATAGCAACCTCAGCTGATTTAATTCCAAGATCTTGTGCAACCTCAGCCTTTGCCTCATTTGTTAATGCAACTAATGTTTGGCTGACAGCAGCAACTTGCTCTGGACTTAATGTAACTAATTTATTATCTTTGCTCGTTAAATTAGCTATAACTGAAGTGAGATCTTCCGAAGTTCCCGTTCCTTTTTCTGGAATCAACTCTAGTAACTCTTCATCCTTTATGATAACATTGTCTTGTGATTCTTCAGAAGGTTCAGTCTGAGTTGGCTCTGGTTCAGGAGTTGGCTCTGGATTTATATCCGTTGGCTGAGGTGAAGGCTCTGGTGAAGGCTCTGGAGTTGGCTCAGGTTCAGGAGTTGGCTCTGGTGTCGCCTCATCTGTGGTTTCAGGGCTTGGCTCTGGAGTGGGATCGACTGGTTCAGTTTGCTCAGGAGATGGTTCAGGAGAAGGCTCAGGGCTTGGCTCTGGAGTAACTTCTTCTGTTGGCTCTGGTGAAGGTTCTGGCGTTGGCTGGTTAGCAGCGGCGGCAGCAGCGGCTTGTGCTAATGCAGTAGCAATTTCTCTAGCCATCTGTTCGTCATAATATTTCCAAGCATTATCAATAGAATTATTTAGATCTATAATAGATTGATTATATGAGTTAACAGTATTATTTTTATCTTCTAATGCAGTTGTGAGATTTTGCTGAGAAACTGTTAGGTTTTGCTCAGCACTTGTGAGGTTTGCCTGTAATGTTTGTAAGGTTTGAACCTCTTGGTTATATACATTTAATTTATCATTACGTACTTCTAATTTAATGTTATAAGTATTTTGTGCTGCAGTCTGTGCCTGCTGCGCTGCAGTTAAATTATTTAATTGTTGTTGTGTTGGTTCTGATCCAGATGAAAATGTGTTTAGATTACAACTAAAATTTTGACCCCATACTCTTGGGTTTCCAGCATAATCACAGCCTGCACCAGTCCAACCTAAACTGCCATTTGAGTCATAAGGTATTCCCCAGCCAAGGTGGTAGGACCCTGGACCACCACCGTTGTACCACCATATCTCTACATCTAATGTTTTATCTACGCTTACATCGTATATTGGAGAATATGGACTCCAAGCAACTCCTTGCTCAACCCAGTTGTTTATTGCAAGGGATCCGTCTACATACATTCTAAATCCATCATCTGTATATCCTGCAAACTTTGTGTGTGTAAACCATGATGGAACAGTAATTTGACCAGTAAGCTTTACAATAAAGTCTGAATATCTATTTCCACAAACTGGCAGTTGCATGTAATTTGAATTCCATGTTCCAGTACATATAACTGCATCTGGAATTGCTACGTTTCCAAATCCTCTAGTCAAATAATAGACAGTATACTGTAGGCCTGCACCGCCAGCGTTATTTACCGCCGATTGTGCTGTTTGAAAATTTGAATTTGCTGTATTTAAATTAATTATGGCTACATCTAGCTCATCTTGAGCATTGTTTTTATTTGTAAGAGCAGTAGCAACTGTTACTGTTTGACCATCTACTGCGGATTGCGCTAAAAGCTTTTCTTGTAATGCTATAGCTTCTGCTTCTACCGCCGCATCATAAGCATCCGAAGCATCATCTCTGGCATCTCTTGCATCCACTGCGTCATCATATTTAGATTCTGCTATAGCTATTAATGATTCAAATTCTGTTTTATAGCTTAAATCAGATACACTATTATTTAATTCTTGTATCTCTTGAGCGGCTAGACTTAATGGATCATCGCTATAAGCAGGAGTAAGGAATAGCCATCCAAATCCTAAAATTGTGGCTAATGATAGTCTCCATGCTTTAGTCCTAGTCAACTAATAAACTCCTTGTTATAACTTTTATAACAAGTTAATTATATCATTGAAGGATTTAATTAACCACCAGTTGAATAAAATCCGCCGCCTTTAAACTGAATTCCAAATGTTCCGTAAACCTTATTCATTGCATTTCCACATTTTTCACAAAACTCTGACGTGTTTGCATCATCAAAAGATTTAGTAACTTCTATGCCGTAATCGCATTCAATGCAGGCATATTCATATCTTGGCATAGATCTCCTTTTATTTAATGAGCAGTTTTTTACAGTCATGCTCAGGACTATGCAGTTATTTAACGTCGCTGTCTCCCCCGACTATTCTATTATACCTTATTTAATTTTGATCGTTTTAGGCTTCTTTTCTTCTGGAACGTTTCGCTCCACAAAGATGTTAAGAATACCGTCTGCCATTTCAGCACGATCCACCTCCATATACTCTCCAAGAGCAAATATGCGTGTGAATTTTCTAGTTGCGATACCCTTGTGAAGAATCTCATTGCTGGACTCTTCTGACTTTTCACCCTTAACTATTAGGCTTCCATTTTCAACAGAAACACTTACTTCATTCTTGCTGAAACCAGCAAGCGCAAGTGCTAGCTGATAATTATCCTCATCTATCTTTACCAAGTTGTATGGCGGATAAGATTGATGACTAGCCTCACGATATATATTTGAAAGACGGTCTAACTCTCTGTTAAACCCGATAAAAAAAGGATCTCTAAAAAGATCCATGGCAAATTGTGTTACCATTATTCCTCCTTTAAGCGAATAAGTTAATATAGGCCCCATTTGGCGACCTAATTTTATTATACCATTTGTGCCCTTAGTTGGATTCGAACCAACGCTGTATAGATTTTAAGTCTACCGCCTCTACCGCTGGGCTATAAGGGCATGTGTCCCCAGTAGGTATCGATCCTACGACCCACAGATTAAAAGTCTGTTGCTCTACCAACTGAGCTATAGGGACATTATGTCTAGCGATCCGTATCGGACTTGAACCGACGGCCTCTACCGTGACAGGGTAGCGCTCTAACCAACTGAGCTAACGGACCACTTGACTAAGAATTTAAAATTTTAGCCAATGCATTTACTGTAGCAGCAATTCGACCAACATCTCTTAATTGCTCAACAGAAAATCCTTCCTGCTTTAATGTTTCATAATGTGCTTTAACACAGAAATGACATTTACCAATTATTGATGATGCTAATGAATATGCTTCAAAGTTGGCTTTTGTTGTCCCACCATGAGAAGATATTGCATTCATTCTTAATTGTGCAGGCAAACCCTTTAGGTTTGGATCGTCTGCCATTTCAATGTATGGATACCAAACATTATTTTGTGCCATAAGGGCGCCAGCCGTCATTGCTGCATTTTTTTCTACATCATTTGTAGAAGCAGCCGCAATAAAAGCAATTAGCTTACCGTTACCTGTGGCAAAGGAAGCTGCCAGAGCTAGGTGGGTGGCTAGATCTGGGTCAATAGTACTTCTGTTAATAACAGCATCAAGATTTAACTTAATGTCTTTGGCATATTCTGGCAAAGATTCTTTTAACTGTTCAACCCACATTATAGAGTATCTCCACCAAGTGGTCTGTTGCAAGCACAAAGCTCTCCAGTTTGTAGTGCATCTAATATACGTAAAGTTTCATCTGGACTTCTTCCAACATTTAAATTATTGACAGTTACATGCTGGATAACATTTTCTGGATCTACAATAAAAGTTGCACGTAATGCAACACCATCATCCGTAAGAATTCCTAATTGCTCTGCTAATCCAGTGTAGCTATTTTCATCTTCAGAAAAAACCCAGCCACGAACTTGGTCAGCAAAAGACCATGAGTTAGTCTTCTTTAAATCTTCATGAGCATTTCGCCAAGCTAATTTACAAAATTCGTTATCTGTTGATCCTGTAAGCAATACTGCATCACGATCATTAAAATCATTTACTAACTTGTCATATGCAACAATTTCTGTTGGGCAAACAAATGTAAAATCTTTTGGATAAAACATAATAATTTTCCACTTTCCTGGGAACGATTCCTCAGACAAAGTTTCAAAAACATCATCAGCTGCATCTAGTCTTCCTGGCTTAACGCCAACAATTCTAAATGGGTCTAACTTGTATCCTACTGTTTTCATTTTTCTCCTTATATATAAGTGCCAGTCACGAAGTCCGTTTTTACGGAAGAATCAACTACTGGCTCTGTTCCCTAGATAAAAGTTTAATGGACACCTTCGACTGGTGCTACCCATAACCAATACCGTTGTCGGATTCGGGACAGTTGTGCCTACCCTAAGTCGAACTCTGAATAGGCCTTGCTGGACCACCAGGGCTCGAACCTGGGACATTAGAGTTAACAGCTCTACGCTCTGCCAACTGAGCTATGGTCCAATACTGGTTAACGGCACAGCCAGTCTGTGTGTTGTTCCTACATAGCCGTTTGATCGATACCTAAGTATTACAGGGACGGTTCTACCGTATGCGCCCCTGAAAGGAATCGAACCTCTGACGCAGGCCTTAGAAGAGCCTCGCTCTATCCGCTGAGCTACAAGGGCAGTTACTAAGTATACTTAACTATTACCGAATTTGTCAATATCTTCTATCGGAATAATTCCCTTTTCTTTTGCTATTTCAAAACCTTCTTTTGTAAAATGCATTATGGCTTCTAAATTTTCATCATATTCTATTTCCATGAGTCCGTCTTGAAATAACTCGATTAAGTTTTCATCAACATATGCCATATGAGCATCCCATAATTCTGGAGCATGCTCTTTTGTAAATTCTTCATTTAGTTCAAAAACAGCTTCGCCATCTTCATTATATCCAGCCAGCCTTATTGCTCCAATATCAATATAATACTGAATTTGTTCTAATGCTTCTTCATCATTCATTGCATCTCCTATGTGCACCAGGTAGGACTTGAACCTACGACTACCGAATTATGAGTTCGGGGCTCTAACCAACTAAGCTACTGGTGCCTAGTTGAATTATATACTTTTTGTATCAGAACTGTCAATAGATTGTTCAACAATCTGTTGAACATAATCTGAAAAATGTTTTCTTATATTTCCTGGAGGTCTTTTTCCAATCTCCAACCAAACTCTTTTATATTCTAATATATTATCAAATGTAGTTGGACAAACCTTTATGCCATTATACTCTTTTAGTCTAACTGGTAGAGGCACATGTTTTCCACAACACTTGCATTCTTTAGCTTTTTCTTGATATATACTCATACTATTTCCATTCCGTCTAACATGTCCGCCAATTTTTTAGGCATAGCAGATGGAGCTTTAATTAAATTAATAGGCTCCTGCTTATTTTCTTCTCTATATTTTCTTCTTACAGAATCATAAGTGTGAACTTCAACTGCACCAAAGTCTGGTCTGGTCATACTTATTGCATTGTATATAGATCCACAAACAGCATCCGCAAGGTCTTTTGATCCTTTTCTTGGGTGATCTACTCTATCTCTCATAATTCTTAACTCTAACAATTCATCAATTAATAGCTTTATATGTGGTCCAGAAAGTCTTTCCTCTAGAACTACCATAGCCATATCATCATAATGTTTTTTAGCTACAGATAAAGTTTCTGTATTAATACCATACTGTTTTAGCTGCTGCATCATATCGTGTGAGTTCCATCTATCAAAGGTGCATGTTCTTATATTAAATCCCCTAGATCTTAAAGACAATATATAATCTTTTACTTCAGTAAAATCTACAGACTTATCTGAAGTTGGGGTCCAATATCTAACCGCATCTATTTCAACAATTGGAGCTGGCTGTGAATAATTATCAGTTACCTTTACATTAACCCATTTATTTATATGAGCCATTGCTACAGCGCAATGGTCATGCTTTTGAGCCAAGTCTACGTGTATAAAGTATTCTTTGTCTTCTACTGGCTTAAACCATTCTTCAAACCTTCCGAACTGGTCTATACCAAGAGCCATGTTACTGAAAGCTTTTTCTACCTTTTCACGTGATTTAAAAAATGCATCTACTGCTTCTGGTGGCATGCATGCAAATCTACTTAATGCATCTGGCATATTTTTATAAAACTCTACTTTAAAGTCTTCAATTTTTTTAGTTGGATTAATTTCCCATGTAGGTCTTTTAAGTGCAAAAACTTTAGGTATCTTGTATGAGACTATGTGATCTTCTTCCCACTGGACTTCTACTTCATTACCTTCAATATTATCTGGCAACTCTTCATCCATCTTTAAAACTTTGCTTCTTACTATAGTTTCTTTTTCTGCAATTACAGAATCATAAAATTTTTGAATAGGATCATTTTTGAAACGTGGAAAAGATAGTAAAATTACTTTACCATAATCTGGAAAACGAGACACAACAGATCCTCTATACATATCATATATTGCGTCAGCTGTTTTAGCCTGATCGTGACCAGTTGTATTTTCAGTTGCAAATCCAGATATCTCGTCTAGGATGACTGTTATAACGTTATAACCCTCGAATGCTTCTCTTTCAGAGTGTCCAGAATAAACATTTACATTTTTATCAAATCTTATTTCAGAAGCTTTTGGATCGTACTTGCCAATAAACCAAGGGGATCTTTCTACTCTAGTCTTTAGACCCTTAAAAAAAACATTGTTTGCTTGTTGTGCGTTAACAGCAATATTGATAATGTCAATGGTGTCTCCAGGAGGCTTACCATAATAGGTTGCTGGATCTTTTAAACACAATAGTAAATATACTATATAGGAAACTGATATAGTAGAACAATAATCTTTTCCACTACCTTTTCCTAATTGTGCAATTACTTCATTACATGTTTGTTTATAGCGATTTCTACCCTCTTGTTCTCCAAACAGTTTAATAAGTGTGGACTCTTTATATATCTGAGAACTTTTTTCAATAAGTGTATACTGGTAATCTGAAAGTGGTGGTAGACCTAGGTAGTCTTTGCCTGTAACAAATGTTCTAAGGTCTACAGGTCTTTCATCAAATTCTTCTCCGTCTAATATATCAATTAAATCATTAAAGTTAAGATCCATTAAATTGACCACCAACCTTGAGAACTTGCTTTGCCGCTAGATATCCATTCTCTATGAAGCTCGTGCTGCTCATTCCAGTCTGTTTCATGTGTTTCCATTCCACATAGTGAACAAGGATTGGAGTAAACATATTCATATACGTGCTTACAATACTTCTGATTGCTCATTATTTATCACAACTGGCTCAACCACACCTGTAATTTGAGAAAGACGCTTTGCTACCTCTAGCTTACATTTAGGGCATGTAGCAGTAACTTCTTTTAATATTTTTACAAGTATCTCTTGCTTTCTTTCTGTATCAGCTAACTGAGTTGCAAGCTCTGCATTATCTAGCAACCCAACTTCTTGAAGCATTCCAATTCTTTTGCTTTCAATATCAGCTATAAGTTTTAACGATGTAGCCTTTACATTTAACTGCCCAGCTTGATCAGCATCCTCTACCGTCTTCCAGGCTTCTTTTATGAGCATTGCATAGTGTTGGTCTGCGCCAGATATAGCTTGCTTCGCCCTCTCACGAGTCCCAGAATCGTTTTTAACGACCTCTTTCCACTCGTCTATATACCCAATAACGTCAGCCCTCTTAAAACCCGTTATAGTGGCAATCTGAGTAGGATTATTACCTTTAAGTAATTCTTCTACAACCTTATTCATTCGATCAAAATGATCTGCTAATTCGATATCCATATAAAGATATTATACCATCCTAGTTGACTAAAATCACTCAGATCTTAATTTAGCAATTTTAAGAAGGACTAAATATCCAATTAAATCATCAATATCATTGTCTCCTGGGTACTCTGTACCCTTCATAAGCCTATTTAATTTATCATCAATACGGACATGAAGCTGCTCTCTTGGACCCGCCTTTGAAAATATACGTACAGGGTCCAAGGCTGAATTACCATAAGCAATATTCTTTTTAACCAGCATGTGTGCAATTTCATGGCAGGTTTCAAGAATCTCCTTACCTGCCTCTGTGCCTACTGTAAGCAAGTACAAGTCCTGACAATTAAATACTTTTGAATCTGGAAACACTGGCTCTAAACTCATTTTATAAACCCATTATCCTTTAATGCTCTATATATGGTCATAGTAGTTACGCCACACTCTTTTGCAATCTCTTCCATGGTTTTTCTTTGGACAACATACCTTCTATATAACCAGTCTTTACTTTTATATAGTTTCATTTTCTACCCCATTGAATATAATTCCATCCACGCTCATGTACATAATATATAAATACCTTAACAACTGTTTCCCAAAATGCAATTGCGCCAGAAAGAGTAGCATTTTTAGTCAAAACATAAGCAACAATAAATGAAGAAAGCGTTCCCCATATGCGATAACTTAATGCTTTAACAAATGATCTTGCCCTTGTTACTGTCATTCTTTACCCCAAGACACAGAATTCCAAATTCTTTCATGATAATAATAGGCAACAAAATTAACTGCATTTGTTATAATTGTTGCAAGGGTAGCCATGTTAATATCCTTACTAAGAGCATATAGCGTTACAAATGTTGTTATAAGAGCAACAACTCTCCATGTTAATGACTTAGCAAGAGATCTACTTTTTTTTACTTTCATCTCTATCTCCAAACATTAGTCGCTCTTCTGCTTCGTTCATCAAACGACCAGACTCTTCTAAGTAATCAAATACCCATTTGCTTGCGTTTTTCAGTAGCTGAAATAGCATGAATCTCTGCCCCCAAATCTATTTGTTCAATCTTATATCCAACATCACGACCATAAACAATATTAGTAATGTTTGGCAGTCTAAGCACCATCGCACCATCCATAAACTCATCTTTAGCAATATAGCCTTTTACTTGATCAAAAGTAAGTGGATCCTTTTCGCTTGTGTTGTATGTATTACGGACTCCTAATAGTACTTGATCTGTTCTCTTCCCCGCTTCCTTGTAAAGTGCATGATGTCCTTCGTGCCATGGCTGATACCTACCCAACATCAAAGTTGTTGGAGCAGACCAATCGTGTAGACCAAACTCCTTAATAATTTTTAATGCTTTTCCTTCAGCAGTATATCCATGACTTACAAAAGAGATGTCATAACTTGAAGGAATTTCGAACATTCTATTTGTATCCTCAAATCTACTCTCATCGATAGTAGCCATCCAAACCAAAATATCTGGTTTTCCAAATGCTGCACGTGTTAACTCTGTGGGACAAACAAAGTCAACAATTACTGGAGCAACACCTTGCTTTGCAATTAGACGTGCCATCTCTCCCATGCGACGTGCTTGCTCTAAACGATCCTCTGGGCTAAACCCAAGGTCTGAATTTACTGTTGCACGAACCTCATCTGCATTTAGATGAATAGCATTAATGCGCTCTTTTAGAGCCTTTGCCAGTTCTGTTTTACCAGATCCTGGGAGTCCAATAATCTGTATAATCATCTTTTTGTTAAAACCTCATTGGCATAGTAAGCAATTCCGAATGAATCTGCTACATCAAAATCTTCTAAATTAAGTTTATATTTTTTATTAAAATAATCAACAGTGCGCTGCTTTCTAATATCCCTCATCTTTGCCTTATACCATGACTCAGCATACCCAGGATTCTCAAACCTAATTTTGTCTTTCTCCATTTTTGTTGGGTTTTTATTTCCAATATGTGCTTGCCAAGATGAAGGAGATACAGTAATAACACGAGAACCACTAGCCATAAGCTCAGCAATGACGACACCGTATACATAAGATAATTTTATCACAGCATCAGCAGATTTTACAAGTATGGCTCCTTCGATTGCAATATAATCAGATTTTATTTCATCCATAATTGCAAACACTTTGCATTTAGCATCATATATCTTTTCATATATATCATTACCAGTTAAATTTATTTTACCCCACTTTACTGGAATATTATTTTCTAACAAGCAAAAAGCAATAGAATTAGTTGATGCGTCTATGCCAAGCACCCTGTTTGCTTTAGTTTTAACTAAACTAGCTAATGTCATTAATCATCCTTAAAATAGAAGATCTGTTTTGTATCGCAGAATTTTTTTCACATTTAGAGCATACTGTAGACTGATTATATCTGCTAAGCCTAGACCCACATTTTTTGCACTCTCTTTTTGCACCAGACCTAATTGCTTTTTTCTCATAGTATTTTTCCATGATTTTTTTATTTGTTGCAACTCTGCAGCATTCATCACAACAATATTTTTGGTTGTGAGTTTTAGGGTTAAAATCCTTTGCACAATCTTTGTTAGAGCATATCATAATTTAGGTGGCTCATATGCTGGAATTTCTATTGTGCCATTCTCTCCAGACCAGCACTCTTTTCTAACCTTACAGTTCTTACATGCAGAACTTGTCTTAATAAATGGACGGACTGGAAGCTCTCCAGATCTAAAGTTATCATAAACTTGACACATCCATTCAAATAAATCTTCTATAATCTTTTTATTCTTATCATTCATCTGAACAGGAATAATTAAAACCTGCTGAGTGTTTTTATTTTCATACAAGAAGAATCCTTCTTTTACATCTCTAAGCTTCATATATGTCAATATTTGAAGAAGATGGTTTGAAGATGGGGACATTTTTGCCTGATGGCTATCCCAGTTTTCTTGCTTAGCAGTTTTAATTTCCCCAATTACTTCTTCATTATTCCAGTCCAAAATTAAATCTATAAAGCCACGTACAGGAGGATACTCATTAATAATTTCATACTCTTCATGTTTCAGTATTCCCATCTTTTTAATGATACCCTGAATTCTTTCGTGAGCTTGTGTTCCCTGAGACATGTTTGCTATTGCTTGTGATGTATTATTATCAATAAACATAGCACCAGTAAATGCTAAATACCAATACCTAGGACAGTTTCCGCTTCCATATCCCAGAGAGCTAGGACTAAAACTTGTCTTAGTTTGTTTTTGATCTGGTCTTTTTGTAGCCAAGTATGCCTCGTCCAGCATGTTTGCAAATGCTGTTGGGTCAAAGTTTCCTGTGACCTTTTTGAATTTTAAATTTGCTACTATACCTTTACCCATTATACCTAACCACATATTTTAGAGCATCTACCAGCTTGTCTATAGATTCTTTAGCAGAATAATAAATATTCTTCTTATTATTATTTGTCGTTCCAGCCTTATCTTTTGCAATAGTTGAATACACAGAAGCCATTATAGCAAACTTAGTTGACATAGCCTGCAATTCAATTATTAAAGTTGGAGCTTTTGCAGCAGGAACGTCTGGATTCATCAACAGTTTTACAACTATTGATAAAGCCTTATCTAACTGATCATCCTTCATATACTCATGAAGATCATTAAATTCAGTTATTTTACTAATTAACTCCAGTGTATTCAACTCGCTCATTATACCAACCTAGTTACAATCGCATAGCCTATCCATAGGCCAACTATACCCATTAGACCTGCAAAAACAGGTGGGGCTGGAATTGGAAGTTTAAATGCACTAAAAACTCCACCTACAACTGCACCAACTAAAGTAGTCATAAATATTTCTCTCATTAGAATGGTGTCTCCACCTCGTCAAAGAATCTGTCTTTTGCATTTTCTTTTGACAAGCTATATGTAGTTAATCCTACACTATCTGCACGAACTTCATAAGAAGTTTTTTCTACGCCAGATTTATCTGTCCATCTATCTTCGTAAATTGTTCCAGAAACAACAATCTCTTGTCCCTTTTTAATGCTATTTCTTGTTTGGTTTGCAAGATTTCCCCAAACCTTAATTGTCCACCAAGAAGTAGCTGAGTCTTCATACTTTCCTGTTTCTTCATTTTTACGACGATCATTAGTTACCATTCTTAAACGAATACCATTATCTCCAATTGGAGATGGCTCCTGTCCAAGTCTTCCTATTAATACAATATTAGGATTTGGCATTATTTCTCTCTTCCCAGGCCAGCACTAACTCTTCTAGAACAGCCCATTCGATAACTGCGAGTCTCACTTTTGATTCCTCGCCTATAATTACTTTTAAAGCAGGATACATATTCCTATTTACTTTAAAAGTATCTGTGCAGATTTTAGACCAAACATCTTTATTTAAGTTAAAAGAAGATGCTGATTCTTTATAATCTACTACAAACTGGTACCATTGAGCATCACCCTTTTGGTATTGCCCTCTGCCAGAATTCTTTTGTTGCTTTGCACCGTCACGCTTAGCCTCTCCACGCTCCGTCATCCATTTACCTTTACGGTATTATGGTGTCCAGAGTCACATGTCCAACTCATTGTAAACTCAAATGGATCCCAATAATACTCTTCTACATTTAAATCACACTTAGCGCATGGCTTATTACCTATTATTTTTTCTAAGTTCGACATAACCTTGTCTGTTGGCTTCGGCCCAATAAACTCATTAATATTTGGCATATATATCCTTACGTAATTTCTCTACAACTTCTGGATTTTCTTTCAAGTACTGTACTGCCTTAGCACGTCCCTGAAATCTTTCTTCATTAATTGTATACCAAGCTCCGCCCTTTTCAATAATGCCACACATTTCTGCAACATCTAAAGTTTCACCAACAGTGTCTACTCCTACTGAGTCTCCCTGGAAGTAGAAGTCGTATTGTCCAGAAAGATTTGGGGGCCCAAGTTTGTTGTAATCAATAATCCAATTAACTGGTCTTCCGACTCTTTGTTCAATAATCTTATCGCCAACCTTAACGCCACTCTTGATAGCATTAGCCTCAGCCTCGGAAGACCAAAGCTTAATGACTGTGGAGGAAAAGAATTTGACTGCCATTCCTCCCGTAGGTATGTGGCTGGCATGCATAGAGCCAAACTGGTTTCTTTGTTGGGAAATGAGAACAAGTAGTGTATTTTTGTTTGCATAATTTAGCATCTTGACCGCATGGGTCATGTCCTTTGCTTCTGCGCCTATCTGTTTTGTATCCTCAAGCTTTTTGAGTTCAGATGAATCTTTTTCAAAATAAATTGCTGGAAGTAATGCTGAAATAGAATCTACTACAATAATATCTACTTCTGCTTCCATTAATTGTGTTGCAACGTCAACCATATCGTTTACAGTTTTAGCTGGAGAATAAATTAATTCTTCAGAATTAACTCCAAGCTTTTCAGCCCAAGATTTATCGTATGAATGTTCTGCATCTATCCAAGCACAAGTCTTGCCTGCTTTCTGTGCCTCAGCGATCATCTGTAAACAAAAAGATGACTTACCCGCAGACTTATTGCCCCAAACAAGCACCTGTCTTCCAAACCCCATGCCTCCACGTAAAGCTAAGTTCAATCCTATGCTTGGGGTAGGCTGCTTCTCAACACTAACATCAACTGCAGACTGTACTCTATTGCGAGTCTTAGGGTCTAGCTTTGCCAATATGTCATCTATTTGTATAGTCATTTTCTTCTTTCTTTTTATAAGTATATCATTAAAAACGATTTCCGTGAAGTCTTGGTCTTTCTTTATTCTTATTTATTTTATTTTCTAAAACTTCATCTAAACTATGTGCAACCATATTTTCATTACGCATTGCAGCATAAATATCTAAAAGCCTAATAATTGTATCTGCAATTTCTTCTACAATTTTTTCAGATCCTTGAGATTTTCTAACTGCTTCCAAAACTTCTGTGATTTCTGAATGAGCTAATGCTAGCTTCATTCCAAATTTATCGTCTGTCTTTTCTCCATCCCAAAATCCTTTTTCGGTGGCAAGTTCGTGAAGTAATGCAGACAAAGCATCTAATCCATAATCAGTCATTAACGAGTTCATACTGATCTTCTGTCCCACCTTCACGCAACTTGAATTCAAACGATAAGGTCTCATCGTTGTATGTTACAGATAGCTGCTTATCTTCATTATTTGCAGACATAAATAACTCTGTTGGAATCTCTATGCTACCCAACTTAGTCAATATGGCAACCAAAATTCTAGAAGCATTCATTGCCTGAAATACTTCTTCTGCTGTTTGTGTCATTTTACTTCCTTTATCATCAATGTGCCATCATCTAATTTCTTTAGGACTGGCTTACAAATCATACCCTCACGCATTTTTGCTAAAGCTATTGGGTACATTGTGGAAAAAACAATAGCTCTTGTCAAATTCTTATCTTTATCTGACATTACTATGTGTGCCATTGTCTTTCCTTGCTTAGTTTTGTATGGGGTAAAGCTTACCACAAACATTTCGTCTTCGTCAATATCATATCCATTTGAATATAAATATTGTACAAATGCATCTGAGGAATCTTCTTTTATTTCATCTACCTTTACGTATCTTGATATTCTATTGTCTCCAACTAAAATAAAATACATCTTTCCAGTTTCAATAGGTGTCTGTTCATTATGAAATAGTCCAACAGATCCAGTCTCATCAACAAGCTCTACTCTTGCCCACCCTGAACCACGCTTAATATTTTTAACCATACCAAACATCGGGAAAGCTCCTAGATCATCAAATTCAGATAATGGTCTTGCTTGAGCTTTAATTCTTGGATTCATGCCAACATTAAACTGAGGTATATTTAAATACTCATAATAATTCTCTTCTTCTTTGCCTGTTCTTGGATTATCCTCAAATGCTAGTCCACCAATTGCATTTAATGCAGATATTGCTCTAGAGTTTATTCCGCTACCCTTCTTGGAAGCCTTTGCCATGAAGTCTGAATAATCTTTAAAAGGACGCTGATCAATTATTTTATTTGCAATATTATCAGAAATAAATTTTACCTCTGCAAGACCGAATCTAATGGAATCTTTCTGTAATGAAAAATAAACATCTGATTCATTGACGTGAGGCAACTTTATTTTTAGACCTAGTCTCTTGGCCTCAATCAGATACTCTGTTCTTGCATCTTTGTCGTTTTCGTTTTTGAGGATCGAGAATAAAAATTCAAGAGGATAATGATGCTTAAGCCAAGCGGTATAATAAGAAAGCATAGAGTAAGCAACAGCGTGAGACCTATTAAACGAATAGCCTGCGTGGGCCTCAAAGGTTTTCCAGAGATGTTCGGCTTCATCTCTGCTGATATGCTGCGTAGCGCCTTGAATAAACTTATCTTTGAATGGACTGAGTTCTTTTGCATCTTGTTTCTTTCCAATTACTTTTCTAACCTTGTCTGCTTCAGACCAGGTCATTCCACCTAAATAAACACAAGCCTGCATGACTTGCTCCTGATAAATAATTACTCCATATGTATTTTCAGTAAATGGCCTCATGATAGGATGAATATACTTTACTGCCTCCTGCCCATGCTTTCTTTTAATATAAGAAAGTCCAACGGTGTCCATAGCTCCTGGTCTCACCAAAGCATTAGATGCTGCTAAGTCTTCAAAGGTTGAAACCTGCATTTTAATTAAAAGGTTTGTATATGGAGTGGCTTCAGCTTGAAATACTCCCATAGTATAGCCATCACTAAGATTTTTATATATAGCAGGGTCGTCTAGTGGAAGTTTAGATAAGTCTATGTCTTTTCCATACCTACTTTTAATAGAAGCCAATGTATCTGAAATAACAGAAAGAGTTTTAAGCCCTAATGCATCTAGCTTAATAAGTCCAATATCTGCTACCGTATCCATATCGTATGCTACAACTGGTATTCTTCCAGAAACTTTATCCTGTGCATCTTCACGAGATTCTACTGGAGCATACTTTCTAATATCATCCTTAGCAACAACAACTCCTGCAGCATGAACACCAACGCTTCTTATCTTTCCACGCAATCTTTCTGCAAGCCATGTTACTTCTGGATACTTTAATCTAAACTCTTTGGTATTTGGAGAATCCATGTAGTCTTCAAAAGTATCTACTGACTTTAATGCCTTATTAACATCTCCTAGTGGCACCATAAACACACGTGCAGCATCACGTACAACGCCCTTATCTTTAAAGTAGGTGTATGTGGATATAGAGGCTACGTGCTTAAATTTATTTTTTAAATAATTCTTAACTTCTTTTCTTCTACGATCTTCAAAGTCCGTATCAATATCTGGAAAGTCATTTCTTTCTGGATTAATAAAGCGGAAGAACAGCAGGTCATACTTAATTGGATCGACATCTGTGATACCTAATGAGTAACACACAAGAGATCCTGCTGCCGAACCACGACCAGGTCCAACCATAATAGAGTTAGTCTTTGCCCAATTAATCATATCTGCAATAACCAAGAAGTATGAGGCGAACTTCTTGTCCTTAATTATTTTAAGTTCTTCCTCTACACGCTCTACATAAGATACATCTTTATCTAGGCCCTTTTCTTTTAATCCCTGATAAGATAATTCTTTTAGCTTTTCATCAGCATTTGTTTTAGGAACAGGTAGTAAATCGAGTCCCTTATAGAAATCATACTCTTGAACCTTTTCAGCAATCTCAACTGTGTTTGTATATATATCTGTGCGCTGAATTCCAGCTTTACGAAAGTCTTCTGATATCTCATCAAATGTTTGAATAAATAAATTGTAGTCCTGAAATGAAATTCTTCTATCTGGATATAAATAATTAAATCTATCCAGCATATCCTTCATATTTCTAGACATTTCAAAGTCTGCATCCTTATCCATTTTAGGATTAGTAGACAATATGAGCATAGCCTCTTCCAGCACTCTATCTTCACCCTTAGCAAAGTGGGCATCTCCAGTGGCTACTGGCTTAATAGAAAGCTCATCAGCCAACTCTAATAGTTTGTCGTTTACTTCTTTTGGGTTATGAGATTGTACTTCAATATAAAAATCTTCGCCAAAAGTTTGCTTAAAGTCTTTGAGTATAAGTTTTGCTTCTGAGAACTCCTGGCGTTCAATAGCTTTACTAATAAGACCATTAAGGCATCCAGACAATACAATAATGCCTTCTGCATATTCTTTTAGTATCTCTCTATCAATACGTGGCTTATGATAAAAGCCTTCGTTCCATGCCAGCTCCTGAAGAGAATTGATATTCTCTAAGCCCTTTTTGTTTTTAGCCAATAATATTATGTGATTGTAAGCCTGAATAGACTTATCTGTTTTTGAAGACCTGTCAAACCTATCTGTAGGAGAGATATAAGCCTCAACACCTAGTATAGGCTTTATCCCCTGATCCTTACATGCTATTTGAAAATCTCTATGTGATGCCAGAGTTCCGTGGTCTGTAATAGCAATAGCATTTTGTCCAGCATCCTTTGCAGCCTTTACAAGGTCGGCAGGAGAGTTAAGCCCATCCATTAATGAATAGTAAGAATGCACATGTAAATGTACAAATTTCACTTAACTCTCCGCCTATCTACTATTACCAGTCTACACTACTTGATGTAGATTCTGATTCCTCTTGCCCGCCTTCTCCATTAAAGAAAGCTTCTTGCTCATCATACTTCATATCACGAACTGCTGTTTCTTCAAGCTTATAAAGCTCTAATGAAGAACTGTCAAACTCAGTCTCGTCTTTTGCTAGCGGAATAATTGTATAACTGGTATCAGTCTTCATTCCTGAACGCTTAATACGCCACATAAGGTTTGTGATTGAACCCATTTCTCCAGCGTATTCAATTAGTGTAGGTGTTACTGTCTTACCACTTGAACCCTGTGAAAGAATTGCAACATAAGGTTCTTCTTTACCGTCATCTACTAATACATTAATATAGAGTCGTGATCGACCCTTCCATCCCGCCTTGTAATCTTTGCGGTGTTGTTCACATCCAAAACACTTACCTTGATCTTCCATAGAGCATAATGCTTTTCTACGATAATCTTTTGGATTTGTATGTTCTACTGCTATGAAGCCAAGACCAAACTTCTCATTATATGTTGGGGAGTCTGGATCTAATTCTTGAAGAAATCTAATCTTAACACTTTCTCCGTCTTCAAGCTTTACCCATCGTGCCTTACTTCCTTCACCACCTGTTGGCTGTGGCTTGTCTAATGCCTTATTTAAATCTTTTAAACCTTTTACTATACCCATTATTATCTCCTTAATATATTTGACGGTATATATCCGTCTGTCTTTTTATTATATCATGGGTTCCAAGATCGATATTCGAAATCGGAAACTGCATTATTTATGCATGTCTTTATATCTTCATCAGACATATCTCCTGCATCTTTTGCACCATTAGGATATATCTTACCATATGAATGCGAACTCCACAAGATGTTTTTATTTTTTAACTTAGAAGCAATTGATAGTCCTAATTCTCTACCAGCTTCATCCGCATCTGTCATTAATATAATTGTATTAAAATATCTATTAAGTAACTTGATATTATCATGAGATATATGCCCTCCCAATGTTGCTACAACATTTGGAAAGCCAGCCTGATGTATTCTAATTGCATCAAATGTGGACTCAACAATAATCACCTTGTCCCCCACACGCTTAGCTCTGTGTATGTTAAACATGGTCTTACTTCTAGGCAGGTTATTACTATTCTTAAACTTTTTTTCTGATATAGACCTGCCTACTAGCCCTACAGGAATTCCGTCTGGGCTATGCACAGGAACTATTACCATTCCTAAATTAGAAGAGTATCCAAGCTTAAAATAATGCATTGAATCTAAGTTAATTCCTCTATGCTGAAAATATTCTTGTGCATGTTTATTCTTACCTAAATTATTATAAAGATCGTCAAGTGTCTGTTGAGAGAATTCTACAAAGTCTGGCTTCTCTTCAAACATAGACTTTAGTTCTTCATCAAAATTTTCTACAGACTCAGCCTGCTTAGACTCAATGTACCTAAGAGACTCGTACTGATTTTTATTTAAAGACTTCTGTACTAATTCAGTAAGAGTTCCTGTTTCGCCACATGAAGGATTAAAACATATGTAAGCGCCCTTGGTTCTACTTATGCTAAAACTTGGTGTATGTCTATTAGAGTGAAATGGGCAATAAGACAAGTAATCATTAGAAGTTTCACCAGCTATATCTATTCCAAGGCTCTTTATTACTGATTTGATGTGAGCTGGCGTATAATCCGTTTGATTGGCTTGTTTTGAGATATACCCTCTAATTCCCATGCCTTCTTCTTTCCTACATAAACTCCATGGATAGTCATAAGGAATTTCCATGTCTCGCCCGTAAATTCTATCGAAAATGCTGGGTCTATGTCAAGTACCCTTACGTAACCCTTGCCTCTCATATCCTGAGTTAATAAATTTTCATACTGTGGTCTTAGACTAATTAGCTGTGAATTATCTTTAAACTCAACATCTATTTGAAATCTTTTAATTTTTCGATGAGTCATTATTTAGCTCTGGCAAATCCTCATAGATAGGTTTAATGACTCCACGATTAATATCCCAATCAAGGAAGAATCTAAAGTCATGTCCATGTCTATTTTTTCTAGACACAACTTCAATCATGTCTGTGTTGGCATGCTTATGAATAGCAATAGCCATATCAGCATCATACTCAATAGCTTTAGACCATGCAACTTGGCTCATCATAGGAGGCTCATCCTGATCTGAAATATCATCTGCAGTTGCAGCAGTAATATCTATGATTGGTATATTGTTAGCAACAGCTAATAACTTAAAGTCTCTTGAAATATTTCTATTTCTTTCTACTTCAGAGTTACTGCGCTTATTATCATTAAATAACTGGTGATAGTCAAGGATAACTAAATCTGGTTTGTGCTGATCAATCTTTCCTTGAATAGTTGCAGGTGTGACTTCCGCTGTACCCTCATTAGAAACAAGAACAAAGCTGTTCTTTCCCTGCGTGGTTTTTGTTGCCCATGATCTGAAATCATCTAAGTTAATATCTCCTTTTGATAAATCGCTTGCACGGAATAATCCCGAACCAAGCATTGTATAAATACGGTCACGCATATTCTCTGGAGCCATCTCTAGGGAAACAATCATTGGCTTAAATCCCTGCTCCCAAGCCTTGCAGGCTAGATAAGAAGTGAACCATGTCTTACCCCTACCTGGCCATCCAATAGCCACGATAAGGTGCCCTGGAGCCATTCCAGTAGGATAAGCCTTGTCTATAGCATCAAACCCAGTCAAAATTCCTGGACTACCTCCCATGGCTGTAGACCTATCCTTAACGGACTGATAATGTCTTTCTGCAGACTCAATATCTGTAACATCAACATCTCTTACGTTATTAGTGTATCTACTTAGAGTAGCTAACTGCCCCTGCATCATACCTAGAACTCTGGACGGTGCATCTTCTTTTAAAGACGAACCTGCCTGCAACATAATTGTTTTCAATTTAGATGCAACAAACTCATTTTTTAATTTATCTAAATAGTATCCAGTCTCAGCCTTTGTTTGAACTGGTTCAAAATCTTTAAACTTATCTTGAAGCACTCCAGCCTCTGGCACAGCTCTAAACTTATAATAATAACTTTTTAAACCTTCCCATATATCTTTATGAGAAGTAAATAAATCATCTGCATTGTCGGCAAGTAGGGTGCTTATATCTTTGTTTTTACATACAGCAGAAATTAACTCAGCTTCTGTATTCACTTTTCCTCCACCAACCTTTTTGTTTCTTCTAAGAGACGAGCACGATTTGCTATATCTCTCTCTACCTGAATCATCATATTTTCTAGCCTATCAAAATTATTATAGAAAAAGGCTAATGGGTGTCCAGACTTTCCTGTTCTAAAATAATACTCAAGTATTTCTTTTGCACGAACATATCCTACACTATCTATGACGTCTTGCATAGCCCATTTTTCTCTATACTTATTTAGCCTTGGCTTTTTATTATATGCTTGAGCGTACAGGCCTTCGTATATGGACAAAAGAATATACGGCTCTTTACTTGCCGCCATTTAGCTCTTCTTCCACTTCTTGAGTTTTAGCTATCAGTTTGCTTTCAACAAACTTATAAACTCTATCCGTTGCAGCATCTACCGTCTCATTATCTCTAACAAAGTCATCTACGCCAATTCCAATTTTTATACTTTCGAAATTTCCTAGATTTCTAGTAAAAGAAAGATCTACTCTAACCTGAGTTCTATCTCCCATTAGTGCTCCGCCTTTCTATGTCTACTCAATGTGTCGTGGCCAAATATGCCCCAACGCAATTCTATTTCTTTTTTACATATCTCACAGACAACAACTCTGCTTGACATTAATCCGCCTTCCATACTGGTACAAAACCCGAATCAGTCTTAGTATACAATATGATATTGTTTTTGAGAAGGGCCCTTAATTCGTTTTTTGATGGCATATTTTTAGAATATCCTGATTCTAAAATAAATTCATGTATGTCCATAATGTCCGATTCGCTATACATAAATTTATACCATTCACTTTCAGGATTACCAATAGGATAAACTTTTTGAGGATATTTTATCTTACCATCTAAAATATAATCTTCTATAGTAATCTTATGCTTATTAAGTATTTGTGCAACCTGCTTTGTTGAATAGGCATTTTCCATATTCTTAATAACCTGTGAGTAAGAATACAAAACACGTTTTTTATCTGGATAGCACCAAGCAATAAGCTCGTCTTTGGACCTTGAATAATTTAATACTTTATGTATCTTATTATTTAGGAAGAAATAGCTAAACTTCTTAGTTTGTTTTTCTCTACTTGCTCTAGCCATTTACCTAATGCACTCGTATCTTTATTTATCATCCATCGTTTTCCACACATTATGCAAAACAACTCTACGTGTAGTTTTTGTGAAAATACTCTATCGACAAATACTCTGCCCTGACATCTTACGCATTTCATCATAAGCTAAACACCTTACCATCTACAACACAAGAATAATCTGGAGCAATGTGGATCATCTGAATATGAGGATAATCATTTACAATATGAGCAATTGCAAATCCCTTTTGCCAGTCATGGTGCTGCATGTATTTCATTCCTGGGCCCTTTTCATCACACATATGTCCAATTTCATATCCACGAATTGTTTCTCCAGCACCATCATTTCTAAGTTCATATGTTTGAAGATGTGAAGCAATTCTGTGAGAATGTCCACGAATTAATGATATTTGTAAATCATTCATATCTTTTCTAACCGCTCCAGTATCGGCAATAGATAATCCGTGGTGTACGTGAATGTCGCCAAATCTACGCTTTGGCAATTCATTATAATATATATACTCATAACCTAAAGAGTCTAGTGACCACAATGATTCTGGAGTTACATCCTTAGCATAATCTGGAAGCTTCTTATCAATATAATCAAAAATTCTTATGTCGTGGTTTCCAAGAGCTGAGAACAGCTGTGCATCTGGCAACATTTCACGGGTCTTTGCGTAAAAATCACGTGCACCCTTTGCTTCATGCCTAATCATTGGAACAATTAGATCTTTACTATCAGTCTTGTGAAAATTTAAGAACTCTGCAGATCTTCCTTCTGTGTACTTACTGTAACATGCTTGATCATCTGTATCGCCCAAATAATCAACAACGTCTGGCTTAAACCACTTCATTACTTTAAACCAAAGCTCAATAGCCTTATCGTCTTGATATGGAAACTGCTGGTCGGATGATAGCATCCACTTTAAATCATTTGTCATTAAACACCTTAATAGATACGCAAATAATTCTATAAGCGTACTGAGAATTGTAACATTAATTTACAGGTTGTCAAGACCTATTCTTCTACTTTATATTTTGCAGAACTTATCCAATTGATTCTTAATAATGATAATGGTGCGGGCTTAGCATTCCCGTCTTTATAATAAACTTGAATACGTGGCTCAAATTCTCCCTTAATTGCAAGTCTGATGTCGTCTGCACCTGGATTTTCATACTTAATCGTGGCCACAGTAACTGGGTCTTCATATTTACTTGAATCCCATGTGAAACCACATGACACTTCTCTGTCTGTAGCTCCGCTTGCTATATTCTTTATTTCAGCAACTCCAGATCTATGATGGAATGTAAAGTTTTTTGTGGCACCATTAATTGTTGTGCTAATTAAATTATATGCGTTGCCAGCAGTCGCACGTATCTCATTTACCTGAGCCTGCAAATTTCTTAACTTTTGTGGGTCTACTGGTTCGCCATCAGCAAATACTTCTGCCATTTTACTCTCCTAGTTTTTCATCTAAGGACTTTGAATAATCTTCCTTAGCCTGTTGTTTCTGCATTAACTCTGTTATCTCAGCTCTTAATAAAGCTATCTGAGTCTCATATCCTGATACGAGCTGACCCATTCTTTCTTGTAAAGCTGATATAACTAATTCTAAATTAGGCATATTCTCTTATTCTTCTAGTTGATTTACTGAGTCTAGTTCTTGATTCAAGACTGACAATTGATTATTACATTCTGTAATTGCATTATTTATATTTGCAAGAGCTTCCTCTGAAGGCTCATTTCTATTATTCTCAACCATAAGATCTACTTCTAAGCTATATTTCTTAGACTCTACAGCTCTTAATCTGGCCTCGATAATTTGTACTTTATCTGCTTTTCCTAATGTAGTCATTTTTCCTCCTTGTTTATTATACCATTAGTAGGTATTGTTTACAATACTTTAATATAAACCTGTTCCGCCGAATCCTGGGAAGAATGGTGGGAAGAATGGAGTAGACCCAGATATTCTGGTTCCTAAAGCACCCGTAGACCAAGCGCCGTTTCCAGCTGAGTTTGTTGCACGAACATAATATGTTCTGTTTCCAACAGGAGCTCCTGTATCTAAATATGATGTTACGTTTCCTGGATAGAAATCTGGAGCAGAGCTTGCGCTTGGAACTGGTCCAAACCAGATATGATACTCAGTAGCACCACTCACAGCATTCCAGGTAACGTTTATTCCATCAGATCTATTTGTTGTTGCGCTAACTCCACTAACTTGAGCTGGTATTGACGCAAAGAACGGTGGGAAGAACGGTGGGAAGAACGGTGGGAAGAATGGTGGGAAGAATGGTGGGAAGAATGGTGGGAAGAATGGTGATGCTGTGGCAGTAACTGCAGCTCCAGTAGAGTTTCTAGCTGGATTAGAGTTTAACCCATTATTAGCCGTAACATCACAATATAAAAGTCCTCCATATATAGACACAAAGTTTGAAGGAGGTCTATAAGTTTTAGCAGTGCTTGTAAATGGAGATACTATACTGTTTGGAGCGGCTGGAAATATATTAGCTCCATCTCTATATCTCCACTGGTATGTATATGAAGTTGGAGAATTCGTCCAAGAGCCGTCGCTTGTTTCATACGTTGTAACTCCTTGAACTCCAGTAGCAGGAGTAATTGTAGGGGCGGAAACAAGTACTGGGGCGGGCAACTGTGCTGCTGCATAAATATATGTTCTGTCATCATCTATACTATCCTTAGAAGTGTTTCTAGTCATAGAAGCAACACTTAACAAGGTTGAGGATTGAGCAGATGATCCAGACCAGTTTACTGTTTCAACTCCATTATTATAAACAGCAGTTGTTGAAGGCGGATTAGATGAAGATAAATTATTTGTAACAAAATACACATCTACTGCTGTAGAATTCCAATAAAACTTTGCTTGATAATCTATAGTTTCCCCAGAAGCACTAAATCTTGCGCCTTGCCATCTAACATAAAAATTGTTTGCATCTGAATATGTGTATAAAGCAGTCTGTCTTTGATCTCCTTGAAATGGGCTAAGGTATAAACCAGACAAAGGGAGTGGAATACTTCCAGAAGGATCTGAATTGATTCCTATAAAGCCATTTGTAGATATATAAAGCCCAGTTCCACTTGTAAAAGCAGATGGCAAATTAACTCTTCTTTGAGATCCTGTTGCTTGATTATTTGTATAATATGTATAATTTGAACTAGATGTTCCAGATGTTGCAATTGGTCTTGCTATACCAGATAAAATTACTGGGCTTCCAGCAGTTCCCGTTCTTTGAGCCCCAGCCTGATTTAATTCAGAGTATGCCGTTACACTATTTATAGTTATTGTTGGATTAGGTGCTCCAGTTACAATTGCTATTGTTGCTGGCATAGAATTTGTATTTAAAGTATATGTTCCATTCCCGCCAATTGCACCACTCATTGTATAATTAATTGACCAGCTTAATGCATTATTTGTAGTGCTGACATTTGCCTGGATGGTTCTTGTTGTGCCGTTTGCTTGTACATAAGAACTTACTGCAGAATTAATTGCTGAAACTGTAAGTGTTGTTTGATAATCTGCATTATTACTAAATAAATTAAGCAATGAGACAACTTGATTTCCAGCATTAGTTACTGGTCCAGATAAAGTTAATGTATACGAATCTGTATCTGCAGGTTTAGACTCTGCAAATTCAAAGAGTATGTCGTTTGATGTGCTTGAAACTCTAGTTTGAGTTGGTGTACTTGGAGTAGTAACCGTGCTAGCATTCACTACTCTAAATGTAAATGCATCTGGAGTAGAGCCTACCTTTGCAGTTGTTGAAACTATTGCCGTTACTCCCTGACTAATACCAAATTCATAATCTGTACCAGAATTAAAAACTTCTTCCATAGCGTATATATAATTTCCAGAGTCTGATGATGTAACCAGATAGGAATATGAACTACAACATTGAACTGGAGTCAATGATTTTAATTGAGTTTCGGTTAGGCCGCTAGATGTGCTTCTGTACCAAGATATACTGCTTCTAGCTGCATCTGGTTTATATGCTTGAGTTGTATCCCAACCTGAAGAATAATTTATTGTGTCTCCAGTTGATGGGGTATATTTATCTAAAGATGGATTTCCTCCAGATGCTAACCTGGGCTTTTGTCTTATTATTTTTATTACAGGGGTTGACAATGAAATTCCGTTGTATGTTGTATTTGAAGAATTTATAGCTGTCACTTCAAATACTAAATAATTATTATCAGAATTTGTTGCATTTGTTGCAGTCCAAATGCTAGTCGGTAACTGATCTTGACCAGAAGTAGAGGTCCATCCAGAACCAGTACCACTTCTTAAGGTTGTTCCTAAATCTGAACCAAACTGATCTTGTATTTTCCAAGCATACTGATAACTTGATGCAGTCCAACCATTTAAATCCCATTGTGCATTATTTCCAAAATACGATGTTCCTATTCTTACTACTGGATAAGTTGAATTTGGCATCCTATCAGCATAAGCATCACTAGAAAAAAATCCAATATAAGGTCTACGTGTTGCAAAAATTCCAGATAGTGGCCAAACTTTTAGCCATTGTGTTGCATTTCTAATCCATACACCGATAGCTGGCCTCCATCCAGAAGATCCAAATCCAGCTGTTTTTACAAATATGTTTGTAGCCTTTCTCCATCCAGGAGATCCTTGGCCCGCATTTTTAATAAAAATATCTGACATTAATTATCCTAAGAATATTGTATCCAGATATCTCCACGATATCCATCTGTAGCAGTTGTTGACTTGGCGCCAGTTCCCATTCCAATATTTCTCATATAATAATTATAATCTCCAATTGGAGCACCTTGTATTGTAGAAACATTTACTCCGCTAAATTGAGCATCTGTATTTGTTACCGTAAGTCCACCAATATTAGATCCGTTAGCATTAGTTCTTCCTATTGTTGTTCCCAAAGAACTTAATGATATATATCCAGTAGATTTTGGATATCCTAAAGCTTGATCTGATCCATATTGAATAATTACTTCTGTTCCTGCAAAAGAATACATTTTTCCAGTAACAGAATTGCTTGAATTTAAAAACTCTAATGAATTTGTTGGGCCATTTAACCTCATCCATCCAAGGTATTGATCACCAGCATTAGTATTTATAACGGATCCAGTAATTGTAGAACCAGAAACCGTTCCTTGCGATAATATAGTTCCAGCTTGAAGTGTGCCACTAAAATATGCATTACCTGCCGTATCAATACTAAACTTTCCACTTGATGTAGATATTCCAGATGGGCCTATTGTTATTGCACCTGCACCTGCTGTTACATTTCCATCAAATGATCCAGATGTAGCCTTAATGTCACCCTTAACTTCTAATCCAGTATCTGTTGCATATTTTAAATATGTTGTGCTTCCACCTAAATATAATGCTGGAGTAAAGTTTCCTGCTGATATTTGTTTCCATCCCAAATACCATCCATTTGTTGTGTCCGTATAAGATGTTTTTGTAGAATATATTGAAGCTGTTGAGCTACTTAGTGTTAATCCAGTAATTAAGTTACCAGTAGTAAAATCAAATTTTTGAGCTTTGCCTGCCGCCGTATCTGCTGTTTCCTTAGCCGTATCTGCCGTTCCCTTAGCCGTATCTGCAGTATCTTTTGCTGTATTTGCAGTTGCTAATGCTGTTGCTGAATCTTGAGACAATACCCATTGACTTGTTGAACTATTATAAGAATAAACTTTATTGTTATCATTTGTATCAATCCACAAATCTCCATTTAAATATGTTCCACCAGTAGGCTCATCATTTTGTCTATATATTTTTGCCTTGCTATTAATTAAATTACTTAACCCTGATCCATTATCTAACGTTATATCTCCAGTTATTACCGCTCCAGTTGCATATAATTTTCCAGTAGCAGTAACTCTAAAATTAGCGTCTGATCCTAATGCGGATTGACCAGCCCATAAAACAACATCTGTTAAAGTCGCACTTGGCTTTATCCCAACATAATATGCAGAATTATTTGCAATAATTTTTCCTGTTGAATCTAGGCTTATTCCATTTTTGCTAATAGTAGAATCGTTTACATCCCACCCACCGATTGTTGCAAGTTTAGTTGTAAGCTTTCCAGTTGTTCCGCTAATTGTTGTTATATCAGAAACTGTTGCTGAATTAAACTTTAATCCTGTATTATTTAATATAAAGCCTGCTCCAGTTATGTCTGTGCCGCCAGCATTTATTGCTCCAGAAAATAAAGATCCTCCAGATTTTATTTCAACGTTTCCAGAAAAATTACCTTTCTTGGCACGTAAGTCTCCCTGAACAATAAAAGTTGTTCCATTCCATTGTATATAATTATCTTCATCTCCACCTAATTTAAACAATGCAGAAGCATTAGAATCTATATACCAATAATTATTATCATTAAACTTTAATCCTCTTTTACCAGTTTCTACTCCATATCCAAATTTAAACGCTCCAACGTCATTTCCACTATTAGCAGCAAAATAACCAGTAGTTGTAACATTAGTTCCAATAAAAGGTGTTCCAGATACTGTTAAATTTGATGATGCTGTATAAGATGAAGACGTATTATTAAAATCATCAAAGGATGCTATACCTACTTCATAGGTTGTTCCTACTGCTAATCCGCCAAGTCTATATGTTGTACCAGTTCCAGGCGAATCTACATAAGACCAATCTTCGTATGGCTCTGTAGACTTGTATGGTCTAAATCTAATTCTGTACCCACGTAATGTGGTATCGGATACTGCTGTCCAAGATAGACTTAAATATCCATTGAATCCAATTGATCCAGTGGTGTCCAGTCCTGCTGTTCCTGTTAGTGTTGAAGGAGCTGAAGGAGCAGTGGAATCCATCACAACAGAAGCTGTTGGCGTAATTGATATTATATTACTAAATGCAGTTGATTCACTATTTATATCATAAAATTTCGCTTTTACTGACCTTGTCAATGTATCAGTTGTTGAAACTCTAATCGGATTAGTTGTTCCTTGAGCAACTTGAACATATCCAGATCCAGTATCTTCGTATATATAAATAGAGTCTAAAGGCTTTCCAGCTTGACTATTCCATAGAATAGAATAAGCTAATGTTTCTGCAATGCCTGAGATAACTGGAGCATCTAATGGCGTAGTATATGTTACAGAAGTATGTTCAACAATTGTACTTACTTGACCATATATATCTTTTACCTGAATAAATACAGTTAGCTGTTTTGCAAATAAATCAAAATATGCAACGTTTGTATTTCTTTCTAATGTAAATTTTTGAGATGTAGTAGATTTATTTACTGGCTGATAAAATGTATGTTCTTTACTATTTGCATAAAATGTAATTAAAAACACATCAGCATTTCTATTATCATTTGTTGAGTCAACAAAAGTAGAATCAAAATCAAATGTTAAATTTAAATCATCTGAAACCCATGCAGTTTGTAAGTTTGTTGCAGCCTTTGGTTGCTTTAATAATGTTACAGAAAATTCACTTGAAAATGGAGACAATATTCCAGAGTTTGCTTCTGCCTGCAATTTAACTGTATATGTTGCTTTAGTTGTAGTAGATATTTGAACTGTTCCAGCTTTTGTAAATGATGTTGCATACTTTACAAACTCTGTTCCAAAATCTCCGCCCTTAATCCATATGTTTACCTGCTTTAAAGCTGAAGGTGAATAGTCTTGCAACTGAGCATTTTTTCCATTCCAGCTAATATAAAGAATAGAATTTTTGGCGTATAGGTTATCTGCAATAAAATATGGAGCAGACAATTCGGGCTCTGAAATTGTTGTAAAGCCAAATATATTTGATTCTTCGCTAACACCAAGTTTGTCGTCTTCATAAACCCAAGCAAATGTAAGACCATACTCTGTGTCTGGGACAAATCCAGTAAAAACTAAATCAATGTATTTTCCATCTGTAGACTTAGTTTGTGTTGGATTTAAATCAAAAAAATTAGCCATTGCTATTCACCAAAACTTAAATCCAGTTTGTACTCTATAATTAATTCTCTACCAGCAACTTTTTCTATTTCAGTCACATTAGATCTTGCAATCATTCCGTATGCTGGGTCGAATGTATCCTCGTCATTTACTCTTAGTCCATCTACTGTTATTGAGGCTTCAGAAGTATTTGGAACAACAACAATACCAATTTTGCTAATATCAGATCTTTGCGGACTGCCATTTGATGACATGTCTGCAAAAGATACATCTTTTATATTCCATCCCAAAGAATGGTTTGTAAAATCAAACTCAAAATAATCTGATGCAGAACTATATAGTCTCACCTTAACTGATGATAAATTAGAATCATTTACTTTATATGAAAGTGATATGGTGTCAAAATTACTATATCCAGATATATCAAAGCTTGGTATAGTGGCAATGTATTCTTGCTCAGTAGCTCCATCGGATGATAAATCTAATGAGCTATTACCTACCCTATAATCATTTTCATTTAATACTGGAGATGGGCTCCACTCAAATGGTGATTCAAATGTTGTTATGAATCTATTATCATATGAATTAGCAGATAGTCTTCTGCCAGGATATAATGCTATTTCATTTATTTTACCAGCTAAATTAGGTGGAAGTTTAGTATTATATATAGCTGTATATGTATATGGGGTTGTTGATGTATCTACATCTATTCCGCCAAATAATACTGGAACGCTATAAAACTCAAAGCCCAGTCTTGAATTGGTGTCTGACAGCGGATACTCTGAATTAGTGGCTATGCCTACCGACAAAACCTTATCGAAGAAGGTTCTGTTTCCAGCAATAAAATCTATTAAAAATCTTTTTCCGAATTTTGTTATCATGCTGTTCCTCCTTGCGAAACTGGCTTAGTGCTTTTAACTTGGAATTTCTTTACAGGCTCTTCTGCAGAAATATAAATCCTCATAGATACCTTAACCTTTGCTACATTATTTTCATAATATATTTCTTGGGTTATTGGTCTTTGAATATCGTCTAGTTGAGGCCTATCTGTTCCTGGTGGAGGAGGTGGAGGTGGTGGAGGATTTCCTCCGCCGCTTGATGTGCCGAACGGTGTAACCAACGGATCTCTTGTGACATCCTTGACATCTGCCAACCAAACTTTATTTAAATAGTATTTATCTACCTCATCGCCTATTATGGGCGTTGAAATTCCTGGAACACTATTTTTTTCTGCCATTTATTTATTATACCATTTGAGTGTTAAATAGCTCTACAGATAACACTGGTACTTACCCCCTGAAAAACTCCTATTTTTACTGCAGTCACAATATACTTTTTAGCAGTATCCGTTAAGTCTTGAAGATCATATTTTATTCCGACTATATCTCCTGGCTGTATTAAAGGATTTCCAAAGACTTCCATCTCGACACTTCTTCCTTTGTTTAATTGAGTAGAGGTAATCCAATCTGCTAAACGCTTTGCGTCTGTCTGAGACTGTATCCAATTAGAATCAAATTGCACTGGATACTTTTTTGCTTTGCTAGAAGAATCATCTGTTGAATATTCAATTACTCCACCATCAACAACTGGTGTTCCTATAACCTGGAATGTATTAAATTCTCCATCATGTAAATTTACTGTACCTGAAGTATTGTTCATCACAAGCATCTCTGCAGTAAATGGCTGCAGCTTGTCAGCCATTATTGTTACATTTTTATTTTGTCCCCTAGATAAGTATAATGGAATTGCTGGATTTGCACTATCATATCTAACCTTAATCTTTTTAATCTGTCTTACAACAGAGCCAAACTCGACGAGAGTTCCGTTTCTAGAATCTCTAGTTTCTCCAGCATTATATATCAAATCACCAAACAACAATGATACTGTGTCATCAGAAAACACTCCGTTGTATTGATAAGATCCTTTAGAATTAAGTGTTGCATAATCTGTTACAGACGTTGAATCTTTTTCTTCTATATCCATTGCATAAACATAATCATAATAAACTATGCCTTGACCACACAGTAAACCCACTTTATTTGATGGTGCAAGCGGTGAAGCTAGGTCGTCTACATCAATTCTAAATCCATTAATAAAAACTGTTATTGTGTTTTTTGTTAAAACATTAGAAGAGTTATATGTAGATTTAACTAGCACATCAACATTGTAAGACTGTGCTGCATAAACTCCAGCAAACTCACTTACTGCGGAGGTTTGTGAAGTAGTTAATTCTTTAGTTACTCCACTCGAATTAGTTTTTAAAACTTTTACGTCTTTAGCCGACTTAGCTCCTGCTGTAGTTGATACAATTATATGATATCCTTTTTTACCAGTATCTCCAGCAAATACAGTAAATCCTCCTATTTGATCTGTCTCGTATGAGTCCTTAAGTCCAGTATCAAATTTGTTATCGAAAAACATTCTTGTCCCCATAGAAAAACATCCTGGCTTCTTTGATATGTTCATATTTGAAAATGTTATTACGCCAGAAGTATAGTGAGACTTGCTTTTATCAAAATTAGTTATTGGTAAAAAAGCCTTCCCTATTTTAGGAGCTCTTTTTTGTTCCCAGTCATTTTTTGCAGAATTATACAAACTATTTATATTTCCTTTATATTCTGGATCTCCAGGGGCTGTTAAATCTATTGGACCATATGTTGGGACTCCAAATGATGATATAACTTTATGCTCTCTAGGTGTTGTGCCCAAGGCTCCTCTGGATTTAATTTTATATTTTCCAGTAGGTTTAAAAGTATTTATATTCTGTGCATCAGTAATCGCAAGATTGTAATGCTTCCAAAAATCTGATGCCTCTTTAACTACTACATTCTGCACAGTTGAGTCTGATTGTTTATAATAAGAAAACTCAATTCCTTCATATTCTATAACTTCAGTATTTATAAGAAGATATCCAGAAAAATCAGGAACAATTAAATCCTCATCATTAATTTGATCAACGCTTTGCATATTTAAAGATATGAAATCAGACTGAGTGCTTGTTAAATTTTCAGAAAGTGTACCAGCTGCTAAAGCGTCGTCTGACGATATCCATACTGGTGCAGCATTGTTAGCAACATATCCGCTGACTCCAGGAGCAGACCATAAAATCTTTACAGAATTTCCTGCAACCTTCTCCTTTTTATTTAACCTAACAATATTAGGTATGTAGGAAACAACTCCTCCAGACGAAATATTTTCATTTGTAAATATCCAGTCTTGAGATCTAGAATCATCATATATAGCGTCTCTAGTATATATTTGTAATACGTCATTGTTATCAACAAACATGTTTATTTGTGAGTCTCTGCAAAGAGCCTGCAAGGACTCCCAAACAGTTTCTCCGTCTTTAGTCCAAAAATATCTTATTGTTGGAATAGAAGTATCATTATCAATAATGTTAATATTGTAATTAGAAAAACCAATTGAATCTAAAATTCTTCTTATAATAGCAGTGACTGGAGTATCTTCAATTAATAATAATGGAGATATAGTGTCTTGTAATATTTTACTTGAATCTAAAGCTCTTACTGATGCTTCTCCAAACTGGGAAACTGCCCAGTCTACTACATAATATTTACCTTGAGGAATTTTAACATCACTTGTTCCATCATTAACAATAACATATGGTTCAATTATAGAATTCTTATCCATATACATTTTGGATGAGTCTATTGCCTCATCTCTGTTGTATTCTACAATTATATTTTCTGTTTCATTAAACTTTGTTATGTTTATGCTTAACAAATTTGAGCTCATGCTTCCCACAGGAAGTATAGAGTCTTCATCTATTGTTGTCTGCTTATCTATATCAAAACTCTGTATATCTGAGCTAATATCTATGACCCATCTTGGGCTTAATTCTATAACCCCCAAAAATTTACCAGTGTTAGAATTTGTTGCTGTTAAACTTATCTTTTTAAAATACTGTGTTCCTGAGTAAGAAGATGGTGCTGTTTTAGACCATGATGAGCCATTGTAATATATAGTAGCTTGACCATTTTGTAAATCAGAATCATTTCCACTAACAGATATTGTAGTGTCATCTGATTTTGTACCAGTTATTGTCCAAGCGGTTGGTGTGTCGTGATTTGTTTCAAACCTAGCAATTATCTTGTTGGACGGAATTAATTTAACTTCTGGAGTTTCTTGATTATCAAAATATGCTACATCTATACTTATGTTTTCATTTTTAGGTCCGACCCAGTACTTGTATGTGGCATCTGGACCTGGATAGTACAGCCTTGGTTTAGTTGGCATCCCAATAGATCTTGGGCTTTCAAATGAGTTTTTTGGAGTATCTGTTTGTTGACCTGGAGAAGTTTCAGATGTATAAATATAGTATTTAATTCCTGGTCTTAGTGGTCTATTGGCAGAATATATTGCATCAATAGGAAAAAGATTTTTAAATGCATTTGATAGTGCATGATCTGTTCCATTTGATGTGGCAACAATTTTATCTACCATTAAATTTAAATTATATTCTATAGTTCCGCCAGTAGATATTCCTACAGCATAATCTTTTTTAAATAAATTTTTTACAGCGTCTGAAACAGCTATCATACCTGCTCCAATGAAATATTGACGCTCCAATAAGGTTGAAGTCCTCTTTTAACTACAGTAAAGTCACAACTAGTAAAAACTACGGTATATGTATTTGCTGTAGATTCCCAGAAACTAGAGTCTTCTATATTTGAAGGGTTGTGCGATGTATTAATCTTTATTTCAAAAGCTTTCTTGCCATCTGAGCTTTCATAAAAAGCCTTTAGATCTTCCGCTGCCCATCCTCCATCAACGGTTTCATTTCTATAAGAAGGAAGCATGGTCCAAGAAACATTGAATGTTTTTTTATCTGCAACTATAAACTCCCTTAATGTTCCATTAGCCATTCTTGTAGACTGTTTAATTCTATTTGTACCTATATTAAAATCAGATCTATTATGCTCAGAAACTCTTCTAAAAACATAATTATTTTTAGAGGACTCAGTTAATTTATTTGTAGTTGCAACCGAAGATGGATAAGGCTGGCCACCAGCAGAACTTGGCGAAGTTGCTCCTGGATACGTAAAACCGTTTCCTCCAATATCCATAAAAAGCAGATCTTTTGCTTTTATATAAAGTATGGATCCCTTTGGTAACTTTTCAAAACTCATCTTATCACCTTAGCTTGTCCGCCCATTTGCAGACTTCTATTTGACATTACTGCAAACACTTCCTGTGCAGCTGCTCTAGCTAGAGCTCTCTCATCCATACCTGGTGTAGCATGAATGTGAATATCTCCTATTGTAACATTACTTGGAGTTCCGCCAGCATGCATCATTAATCTTTGAGACCTGCCTAATAAACCACCTATATTGTATTTTGGCATACTAGCATTTCCAACTATGCCACCCATTGCATAATTATTAATTGCATGAAGATTATCATAGCCTATTCTTGCTGCAGAAGCAGCATTTACAACAAACTCTCCGTTTGAGAGCATTGCTGGAATTGAATCTGATGTTCCACTTCCTGGCCCAGTTACCTTTCCGCCTTCATAATATTTAATTCTATATTGAACTCTTTGTTTGTCTTTATCAACTACAACAATTTCTATCGCACCACTCTTTTTGGTAACGAGAGGATCTGATGTTGGAACTGCTATTATTCCTCCATTTTTTCCAATCTGTACAATATCTCCAGCCTTTAGAGTTCTTCCGCCACCATTAAAGCTTGCCATAGATATCTCAAGCAAACCATCCTTTAACATAACTCTTTCACCCTTTGAGTTAGTAGTTGTTGAAGCTGTAGAAGGGCCGCCAGCCTTTCCTGTATTGGCTGGAGCTGGAGTACTTGTTACATTTGAAGTTGTATCTTTTCCTGTAATAGCTTTAACCAAGTCAGCTCTTAACATTTCAAGAGTTGTTCCTCCAGTAATTAAAGTTGCCTGAGACTGTAACATCTTCATATCATTGCCTAAAACACTGCCCATCTGATTTGAAGATATCACTGTTCCCTTTGGACCAAGTTTTCCAAATGACAATGGGTTTCCATTTGAATCGAAGAACTTGCTGAACGCACTCTTTATGTCCTTAGCAATGTCTGCTCCCTTTTCTCCCTTTTTAGCCATAGCTGCAGACTGAATTTCTTTAACCAATATTTGAAGTTGATTATCTGTCTGTTTTATAGCAGCAGCTTTTAGCTTAGGATCTGATATAAATTCATTTGTTTGTTGCTGCAACAATAAATCTTTATATTGTTGAGTATATGACTGTATTTTATTGAGAGCCTCTTGTGCTCTAGCAGCTTCATTTTGAACATTTTGGAACTGTATTTGACGCTTCTTTTCTGCATCAGCATTTTTCTTTTGCTGTTCTTGCAAAGCTTTTTCTTTTCTAGCAGCCTCTTCTTGTATAGCAAGTCTAGCTCTTTCTGCCTGATAAGCTTTTTGCAATGCAATTAAATCTAACCTTGCCCTTTCAGCCGCCTCAAAATCTCCCTTTGCAATAGAATTCTGATAAGTTAGTCTAGCTTTTTGTAATTGTATTTCATAAGACTCTCTCTTCTCAGTAGCATCCAAAGCCTTTAACTTTTCATTTGCTGCTTCACGAATTAAATCAATTTGTTTTTGAAGTCTTTCGTTTTGAGCTTCTGTGGACTGAGCTGCCTTTTGTTGAGCAATTACCGCTTCTCTTCCAGTCTTATCTATAATTGATTGTAAGCTAGCCATTGTAAAGCCAATTTTCTTAAAGCTTCCATCCATTTGGCCAATTCCAAGTCCGTCTTTGAATGCAGTTCTTCCTTCTTGAATTAGCTTATCTTGAGCGGAACTAAATGCTGTTAAATAACTGTCTAGCATTTGTGCAGTTTCGGAGCTTACTCCCTTAAGATCTATTTGAACGCCTTTAACATATAGTCTCCATTTTGCATAAATTCCAGCAATTGTATCACTTTGTGTAGCTATAGCCTGTAATTCAATTGGTAGCTTGCTGAATGCTTCTGTAGATAATACAGTGTTAAATCCTTGATTCTTCATTCTTGAAGTAACTTCAATTAACGCTTCGTATTCACCCTTTAGTTGTCCTGCTGCATTCTTTTGCTGAGCAGTTGCAAGTATGGCCTTGTCAGTTAAATCTATAACTGAACTTATGCTTTCAATAATTTTTGTCTTATACTGATCATTCCATTTATTTCCATCTTGAATTGCTTGAGATAGATTTCTAACTGAAAATTCTGCAGCACTTGAGGAGTCTTTTATTCCTGCAAATGCGCTGTTTGTCATAACTGCTATTGATGCTTTGCTCTTGCCAGCAGCTGCAATCATTCCCATAATTTTTTTGTTTGCATCTTCTACGCTCATGCCTGCTGCAATAAATTGTGCTTTAACATTAGATGCTAGCTCTGCTATATTTTCAGAATTAGCTCTCTTAAATGATGCAACATATTCTCCAAGATTTTCTTTTGCAAAATCCTTGGCCTCTTTCAGCTCTTCCATAGACATGTTTAATCCAGAAATTCCTGCCATTCCAGATTTTCCTGCATTTTGTAATTGTATTTGTCTTTGTGCAACAAGCTGCATTTTATCTGCTAAGCTAGTGTATTTTATACCAGCTTGTTCTGCAGCTTTGGCATTCATGCCAAATCTTAGTTGTGCATCCTTATTCCACTCTCTAGTCTTCTTAATTAGGAAAGCTACTCCTGCAGCAATTGCAGTAATTGCCAATAATGGTCCAGCAGCTTTTATAGCTGTTAATGCGGTAACAAACATTTTTACACCGCCAGCTCCACCCTTAAATGCATTTGCGGCTGATATTGCTGCATTCTTTGCTTTGCTTATTCCAGAAGTTATTTGAGGCATCATCATTGGAAGGATGCTTGATCCTAGCATTACACCCATACCTAAACCTGTTTGGCCTTTTGCCATCAAAGCGCTTCCTGCAGTCATTCCAGCCATACCAATTCCCATTTGGGCTCCCATGCCCATTTGTCCTCTTGGTGCTATAAGACCTTGTCTTTGAGCTTCAGCTCTTGATATGGATTGGCCATCTACTCTATATTCTCTTTTTCTAAATCCGTAATATCCTTGCTTTCTGCTTTCAACAGTTCTACCATCTTGTGTTTGGCTCATTTGCCAAGGTGTTAGTCCTATTGGCCCAGTCATCATTCCTGGTCTCCAATTATAAGGATTTCCAGTTTTTGGATCTATGCCATAGGCAGCAGCAAATCTGTCTCTGGATTCAGCATATATTGGCATCCTAATAGATCTACTTAAATCAACTATTTTTGCATAACTTGTTTTTACAGAATTTAATACTGATGTGTATGCGGTCTTTGCTGAATTAACAATAGATTTACCAGCCTCTAAATAAGCAGACTTTATATATGGAACAGATTGTTTTGCTTGATGTGCTAAAACCTTTGCGCCGTGCATTACTGAATGTGCTATAGATTTTGATAATGCCTGAAGGTGTCCTCCATACATAAAAGCAGCATTTCTTATTGGAGCTAGCATTTGATTAATCATTGCTTGAGCTGGATTATATACTCCCCCAAATGCTGGCATCATAGTTCCTCCAACATTTATTGGAGTTGCTCTTCTGCCTTCTCTTCCTAATTCTCCAGTAAATATAGCCTTAGAACCTGCTGGGGCATGAGATCGAAGAGTTGCCTCTCTATTCTCTCTTTCAATTCTAGCTCTCTCGGCATCTCTTGCCTTTAATGCAGCTACTCTTTCTGGGCTACCACTATACTTTTTACCATAATTTTTTCTTCCAGATCTTACTACTCCTCCACCTTTATTAAAAGCTGGATTAGCATGAATAGGCTGATACTTACTCCAATTAACTTTAAGCCCATCATCAAGTCTAGAAAGCATAGCGACATATGGCCCTCTATCTTGCTCTGGTAAACTTTCTATAAACTTTTCTAGTCTAGGACGCATTTTTTTCATTGCAGTTTTCATTTTAGACCCATATTGTCTTGGAGTCATTCCAGCAGCAATTGGAGCGGTATCATAAGCAAAATCTTTTCTTGCCCCACCTCTAACTGCAAGTAAGTTAATCATTGCTTGCTTTTCCATTGAATTCATTACTTCTGCATATTCTGTATTCATTGATGCTTTAGCAAAAACTCCAGCTGGGCCTACATCAGCTAAAACATTTCCATAGACATTAGATCTTGATAAATCTTTGTTTCCCATAAGCAAAGAAGCAATTGTTTGTCTAATCATTTGATCTGGAGTAAATCCAGTTCCGCCAACTGCAAATTTAGGGTCAAATGGGGATTCTAATCCAAGTAGTTTTGCTTTTCCAGAAGGATCTAGGGGATTAGCTAATGTTCTAATAGTTTGTTCTGGAGCATCTAATTCAAAAACTTCTCTAGCCATTCTAGTTCCATATACTTCAGCTTTTGCGCTTATTTCATTTGGAACACCCTTAAGAAATACTAAATCTCCATTTTCATTTTTATAGACACCAGACACGCCAGGAATTGGATAACTCTTTCCAGAACTTGAAGCTATTCTGTGACCGTAAGATGTTATTGGTTGATCTGCAAATGACCCTAAAGATTTTCTAGAACTAAACTCTTTTGAAAGAGCTAAAACTTTAAGCATTTTTTCTGGAGATAATATAGACATAACATTGCCATAATTTATTCTGCCACCAACAACTCTTCCTCCAGGAAGTGGGCCTCCAGCATTTCTTTGGACAAAAGAAGCTACTGCTGGGCCAGTAAGCTGTCTTACCCAACTACTTCCTCTATCAGATAAAGCGCCCATAATTGTAGGAACCATGGATCTTCCAGACTTCATCCTACTTAAAGTAAGTTGTTTAATTATCTCACTCCATGTTGTTTTTCCTTTTATTCCTAAATCCTTTTTAAGCTTTCTAATTCCTGAAATATAGTTAGATTTAGCTTCGTCTTGGAATGGAGATAATTCATCTTTAAAATCACTACCTTTACCTCTAGCAAGTCCTGCAAAAAGTGTATTAAATGATCCCATTAATCCAGCTGACTGCCCAACATAATTATTTGATCTGACACCAGTGACTCCAGCATAAGCAGCCGCTTCTGACTTAGACATTCCATTTGCAATTAATAGTTTTTCTAGTTCTCCTGCCTGGAATATAGTAGCAGACTGTCTTGCAGTCATAAAATGAGATTTATGTATCGGGTCATAACCATCAGATAGTCCACCAAGGATTCCAAAAACCTTCTTTGCCTGTGCGTCTGTAATCATTCCGCTTGCCCTTAATTGATCAACAACACCTAAAACTTTTCTTGTATAATCAACTGTTGGAATTTGTGTATGACCTAAAGCTTTAGTTTTTTGATCATATTTATTTTTGCTTGAATATGCATCAAGAATCAAGCTGGCATTTGGGAACTCTTTACTTAGTCTTACTAATTGAGCAGTTCTAGCCTTTACAAATTCTTCTGTTTTACTTGTACCATTTTTCTTTGCTGCCTTTTTAGCATAACTAATTGCATCGTCATAATCTTTTTTAGTTATATTTGTAGCATCTTCAATAGGCATTCCAGTAAGATGTGACAATATTACGGCATCTGATGCAACAGATGCTGCATTAATAACCTTTGGATAATCTTTTGAGTTAAGTAATCTTGCCCATATAGATAGAACGTTTTCTTTTCCATAACCATATGTGCCTCTCATTATTTGTCCACCCAAGCTGTATCCATTGTTTGCTGCTTCTAAAGCATCAAACATTCCTGGAATCCTATGTATCTTAGGTCCAAATACAACTTCTCCTGGAGTTAAAGCTGCAGTTATGTGACCGCCATTTTCAAATGTATAAGGGGCCATTGCAACCAAATCAGAATTATTTGGATTTAAAGATGCTCCTTGATTTAAGACATAGCCGTCAAGAGGCACGGAGCCTAGTCTGTCATCATAATTAATTGAAGTGGGTCCTGAAACAACAGTTTTGCTTGGACCAAATCCTTCAACTAAACCACCTTCTTCAAACTTAGGTATCCTTGTTGTCTGTATGCTGTATGGGGCACCGAATGTTCTAATGCCACGAAGTCTACCAAACTCCTCCATAACAGCTTTATTTCCCTCTTTTTTATACAAATCTCTTAATGTAAATTGTGCATTTGCATCAGTTACAGACTGACCCATTAAAGGAGCTTTAGAGAAATCAATTGTTCTTCCTCTAGAAGCAGCATATGCTGCAACTTCAGATTTTAATGAAGCTTCAAGTTGAGCATTCACTGCCATTATCTCTAGCTTTGCCTGATCAACAGTTAATTTACCTGCACGTAATTGAGCTACTATTGCTGCAGATTGAGTTGCTGCATTATCTGCTAACCTTGTAGTCATTGGTAATATATCGTCAAATGTTTCTAATAACTCTGCGCTTACTGTTCCGCCAAGGGCAATTGTCTTTTTAAGTGCTGCAACTTCTGTTTCTGTTTGCATTCCTAGAGTGGCCATCAATGCATGGAATCTTGCAGCTTCTCCTGCAACTATACCAGTTGAAATGCCTTTAACTGTGGTTAATCCTGGAACGTCTGGCAGTCTTTCTTGCATATAAATTTGTGGAGTTTTTGAAATACCTCTATTTACTGGTATTGCTCCTGGAACAACACCCATTAATGAAGCTGGATTATTAGGGTCTCTAGGATTGATATGAGACATTGCTCTAGTATCAGGATCTCCGACATAAGGGCTTGTTGGATCAACTTCTCTTCTAATAGGATTCATGATTACATTGCCAGCTGTTGTAGCTACTACTGGATTAGTTGCAACTGCATTTTTCATCATGGTTTTTTCTAGATTTACATAATCTGCAATTAATTTACTTAATGCACCATGCAACACTTCTGCAGCTTTAGCATCAGAATAAAATGATTTTTCTACAAGCTCTGATGCCTTTTGTGCAGCAATAATTTCTGGAGTAAGCATTCTCCAGCCTTTTGATCCTTGAAAAAATGCTCTTAATGTAACAATACCTTTTGTTATATATCCAAAGAAGTTTGCCAATAATCCAGTTAACATAATTATTGGTCCAATAACTGCTGTAAATCCACCCAAATATGTTACAGCTTTTTTAATTGGCTCTGGCAATCCATTAAAGAAATCTAATACCTTTGTAAATGCATTGATAAATTTTGTAGCTACTCCCAAAAATTCTTCGCCAATATCTGCTAAGCTTGCTCTTAGCCCTTCTATTGCTCTTCTATATTTTCCAGAAGCAGATTCTGTTACAAGCTCTAATTCTCGACCAGCTATATTTGCTAACTGAGAAGCACTTGCGTTCATCAAATCCATAACTTGTAAAGTCTGACTTCCTTCTTTTCCTAAGTTATTAAATAAGGCTGCCATTCTTGCAAACTGGAATTTACCAAACATCTGCTCTAAAGCTCTTGCCTTGCTTAAAGGATCTAGTTGATCTAATGCTTGCTGTAAGCTTAATATCATTCCTGTAGTATTTCCAGTATTCTTTTCTACCATTCCCATGATATCAATACCAAATTCTGACATAACCCCAATAGTTTGTTTTGTTGGGTTAATCATAGAAGCAAGTCCTGACTTCAATGCATTAGCTGCTTCAGAAGCATTAACTCCTCCTTCTCGCATAGCAGTTAAATAAAGTGCTAGATCTTCTACGTCACCACCAAGCTGTTTGACTACAGTTCCAGCTTTAGGAATAGCTTCCACTAAGTCATTAAGAGTTGTAGATGTTTGGTTTTCTACTGCGTTTAAAAAGTTAATTGATTCGGTAAGTTCTTGTGTGTTAGATTTAAAAGCAGTTTGTATAGCAAGAGTGGCCTTCATAGCCTCTGCTCTATCTACCTCGCCAAGCACTGCCAGTCTTGTAGTTTCTTTTAATGAAGAAAGTAATTGTTCACCTTGCTGACCAGTAGCAGCAATATCTGCAGCTAATCCAATTGTTTCCTTAAAAGACACACCCATAGCATTTGATAATTCTTTAGATGTAGCAACAACATCTTGCCTAATCTTTTTTAAATCTGCTGAGGCTGTTCCAGATATATCTCCATAAACCTTAACAAGTCTAGTTAATTCTTGGTCTGCTTCTCTAAATGCTCTAGCCGCTTGAGATCCAAACATTGCTAGTGGTAATGTAAGACCTACAGTAAGCTGACGTCCTGCCCACTGAGTATTTTTACCCCAGTTAATTAAAGAAGTAGCTCCCTCAGATAATGCACGATTCATTATCTGCATTTGCATATTTGCAAGCTGAGCTTTATTTCTTACTGCGTCCAACCCTCTTGGAATCATGACGTTATACTGCATCAATCCTTGAGCGTTTCTGCCCAAAGGTTGCATTACTGCATTTTGTAACATTACTTGCTCTTGAGCAAGCTCTCTAATTAATCCCTTAGATGTTTTTATATGGGTTCTAAAGGTTGAAAAATAATCTCTTAATTTTAATCTGCCGCCATCTAAATTTTTACCAAACTTGTCTATATCAGATTGTAAGTTAACGAAATGGCTTGAGTACATTCCGCTGCCAATAAGGTTGTCTCTGAATGAGTTGTTTGCAACCTTTGTTGCTGCTGCGATTGACTTATTAGATGTTAATAGTTCTCTTTGAAGTTGCTGCAAACTAGCCGTAGCCCTGTGTACTTCAGACACAAGGCTCGACAAGTCAGCTTTGGCGACTATACTCGTTACAATTTGTTCGTCAGCCATAATTACTCCTTAGAGTATCCTAACCCCATTCCGATTCCAAATCCTGCTTCTTGGGCAAAACTACCTTGCAGTGAAACGACGTCGTCTCCACTAGCTTGTATTCCAAGAGCTCTTCTTTGTATATCTTCAAAGGTAGGACCCTTTTTTTCTTCTGCTTCATCATCAAATTGTATTCCCTTTAATGATGCTGCAAACTTTCGCTGGTTCTGCTCCTTCTCATGCATTGATTTTAGCGTTTGAAGAAGCTCAGGCATTGATAAATTTTCTTCTAAATCTTCGTAATTCTTCCAATGCCCAAGAAGAAATACTTCACCCAATAGTGCGGCTAAATCTAATTCTGACCAGCTAGAACCGCTGCCGCTATCAGGTTTGGGTCGTCCATCTTAATTCCACCGCATACTTCTAGAATGCGATTAATTGTTGGAACGTCTAATGCGTCTTCTAATTTATCTTTATCTGCCACAAGGTCTGGTAGCTGAGTCTCAAGTGCAACCGCACATGCGTCAATCAAAATACCAAGTGTGACATTCTCATCTGTTGAGTCTTGTGTTCTTTTTACAACTTCCATAAATTTACGTAGCTGCTTAATTGATAATGGCTTTAACTTTACTTTGTCGCCATTCTGTAATTCAATTTCTTCTACGTCGTATACTTTTGTAGCCAATTTATCCTCCTTTAGGATTCTAAATTATTATAGCATAAGGATGTTGCAGATACAATAATTAAGCCCCCATTTCTGGGGGCCTAATTGTTAATAATTAAATTTAATTATTAAGCTGGTGTCCAAGCACGGTCAATAATCTTACCGTATTCTGAACCTGCGTGAGCTGAGTCACCAGATGGTAGAAGACGGAATGTTACTGGGAATGTGGTTGGAGCAGTACGAGCTAACGAGAATTGTGATTGCTGTACAGAAAGAACACGACGTGCATAATATACACGCTCTGTGTTTGGGGCATCCTGTGTAGGAGCCTTTCCAATTGCAATTAATTGACGCTCTGTTGGAGCTGCACCAAGTGCACCTGCTTCCAAACCTAGAACATCATTATCTCCATCTGCTGTTAATGTTGACTTACCCTGACCGAATACAACTAGAATATTCTCTAGTGTACCTTCGGACATTTCGGTAGCAATCATAACCTCCATCGCAGACTTGAACAGCTTAGCTGTATCAAGTAGCTGATCTACGGTTACTGAATCATATGTTGGGTTATAAGTGATCTGAAGACCATTGTTTGTATAACCAACGTTGCGGTATGCGCCACCATCCTTTGGTGCTGTACCCTGTGTTGCTGCAGTTGATACCGCAACAGCATTAAGTGTATCTGTGTATGATTCTGATGTTGAAAATGCTGGTACATAACGATTCTTGCTCGCTACGAACGCATTTGCAACTCCAGCTTCCATACTTTCGTCGTAACCTGAAACTGTAGAATCTTCTACAGACAAGAACAACGGTGAAGCTCCAACGAGAATGTTTTTAGCATTACCTACGTTTTGTGCTGCCATGAGTTATTATCCTCCTATTTCATGAAATTAATATATATATATTGGCTGGCTAGGCCCTTTCCTCTGTACCAATTATAGAGGTCCTGGTCGCCTAAAGCAAATTACGCAAACCTGCCGCTGCTGTCAGTAATTCTAGAATACTTTACCTCTAAGATTACATCTGAGGCAAAAAAGCCTTCTAGCTCCTCTGAAGGAGCAGTTGGAGATATATCAGCTATAAATATGCTGTGGAACTTAAACTTATCAGATAAATTTGACCAATAATTTATATCTTTAGCAGAATCATCCATTCTTCTAAATTCATCTGTAAGGAAGTTTCTGATCTCCACAATATCCAAGATATCGGTTGAATATATTGTAAATAAAATTTGCTCACAGCATATTAGCCAATTATTCTCATAGGACATGCCTATCTTGTCATAAACTATATGTTTCTTCCCGCTCAAAAACTGATTCATTTCTGGAGCCTGCTGTACAGGCAATATAGGTATTATAGTTTCATTCAGGTTGTCGCTATAATAATCTTCTGGATTAAATATATTTAAAGTTTTTAATCTATTCCATAAAAACTTTCTTATCTCAAACATGGCATCTAGTTTGTAATTAGGCATTTGCAACCCCCGTAAAAGCCGCCAGAAGGGCAGCGTCAGCCTCTGTAGCTATGCTGTTAGGTGAGAACTTATACTTAACGCTTTTGACCTGCACAGGAACCTCTAGAGCCTTGCTCATAGCAGAATTAAACAGTCTTTGGAATCCAGATTTTTTAATTGATAAATTAACAAGCTGGCTTGTAAAAAAGTATTTGTATGAAGATAAGAATGAGTTTTTAGTAGCAACTCCACCAGGCTTATTTACTGTAACTGACTGACCTTTTGGCATAAATATTGTATCTCCATCAATATTAAAAACTAATCTTTCTGATTTTCTTGGAGTTATAACAACTGTTTTTCCTAATTCCATTACAGAAGCTTTTTTAACAAATACATGTCTATGATTAGAGTTTTCTGATGGAACAAAAGATTTTGAATCTAGCAACTCATAATTAAGCTTAAATGATAATCCATCCTGCTTCATCTTGTTTAATTTAAAAAGTCTTGCTTCTTTGTTTCCAGTCTGCCCCCACTCATAAACATGGTGAAAAGATTTGCGAGAAGCTCTAGCTTTTGCATCTATATATTCTCCAAAATCTTTATCTATCTGAGCAAATATAGTCTTTCCGAATGTATTTTGAAAAGCTAAATTAGATGTGAGTTTAGCAAGGACATTTGTTTTATAAAATATAGCAGCAGATATTTGAGCTACAGTGCTATCTTTTATTGCACCACTAACTGGCTGCCCAGACATTAGACTAACTAATCCGCTTGCAGCCTGCAGAGCCATAGCCTCAGATGTCAACTTGTTGATTCTCCGATCTTTTAACTGAAGAGTTGTAGCCAATAACTTTTCCAAATGGATCTGTTATTGGTGTTGTTCCCATTATTTCAAATACAGTTGGTGTTTCATTAGGATAATTTATTTCAGTCCATATATAGTTATTGTCTGAATCTTTTATGTTTGTTATTTTTTCTCTTAGCGTCAATCTTTCTGCAGTTCTTATCTGTAGCACCTGATCATTGTAATACTTATTACTCATTACCTGCTTATCGCTATTTCTGCTTGAAGAAGAGTTGCTTATTATTCCTTTTGCATGGCAGGGTATCGTTTTATAAAAAACCCAATTTCTTTTTATCGCACCAGTATCTGGATCTTGTTCATCTATTTGTCTATAAACATCTAACTTCATAGAAAGAACTGCATCTACAATTGTATTCATTATATTATTGCCGCACCAGATAATACATAATCTTCTAATAATTTATCAGCGTATGCATTTCCAGTTCCTCTAAAAGCATCAACACTATACTCAAAGTCCCAGTCAAAAGTGGACATGTTCTTTATATAGTTGTTCTTCCAATTTGTATCATTTGAAAAATAATCTTTCATTAACTCTATGCCAGCAAGTTCTACATTGTCTGGAACCTTTTGCCATCCAAATCTTCCATTTACCTGGTAAGTTGTGTCAGATCTAAATATTCCACTTGAGTCATGAATGCTAGGAGGAACCATTCCGTTAGCTGTATAAACAGAATTGTCCAACATTGATGCACGATTTATTCTTAACCCATAGCCTGTAGATAAAATTTCTACATCGTAATTCCAGTTATTTACTCCAGATATATTGTTTACTAAAAGAATATCATTAGCATACAGTTCATGCAAATCATAAATTTTAGCTGGTAGTGGAAGAATATCTGAATTGAATCCAGTTACTGAGTAAGACTCATCATAAAGATAAAACTTCTGATGGGTATAAGACTCTATACGCTTTCTTGCATATTTTTCTGCCTTACAAAAATCTCTATAAGATTTGTAATTTGGATCAGAAGAGTCTACGCTTAACCCCAAATCTTCTATATGATTAAAGTCTACATAAGGTGTTACTACGTAAACCTCATCTTCCTTTGACACAAACTTCTCTCCAATATAATATTCCCATTTTAATCTCAGGGTTCTATTTCTATTTGTATACTGCAAAGGTATATAAACAACATAGGATCCAGGATTTGTTTCATCAGAAACAGAGTCTAATGTATCCAAAAGTGTTGCTGGATTAATTGGAGGATTAATTGCAGGATCGCTTGTTATGTCGTATAGTTTTACTATAGGATCATTTTCTGGGATTGCTATATCTCCATTCCAGAAAATCTTATGAGTTACTGGAGATTGAGAATTTAATAATACTTCTGCCATTTAGCAGGTTTAGTTATAGTACTCCTGTACCTCTCTTGGCGTAGCCAACCTAAACCCTTCCTCCTTGTCAAAAATTTTTTGTGCTTGATCTGGCCTCATAGCTACAAAAGGATGCTCTCTTGTAAACGTATGGCCAACTACATCATATCTGTAATTAGCACGTGTCATTCTGACCAAAACCATGTCGTCATCTAACTTTTGATTTGGGTCAAACCTTGGAATAATCTCTGGAGCTTCTTCCTTTGATTCTTCTATATTCTTAAGTGTGTTTTGATAAACGGACCAGGTTACGCCTTCTTCTGCCAATGCGGCAATAATATCTGCTTTGTTCTTAAGTCCATCTGTGTCTACGGCAAAATTTTCAGCAAGTTGCTTTAGTTCTTTTACCTTCAATGTGTCAAATGACATATTTACTCCTTTGGTATGTAAATAAATTATAGCATTACTCGCTTAAAAGGAAAAGCCCCCAAAAAATTATTTAGGGGCTTTTCAGCAGTTTAATTCCTATTTATTAATTAGGAAGCAACTTTTACGTTCTTAACAACGACCCATGCGTCTGCCTGCTCAATTTGGGTTCCAACACGAGTATACATTGTATATTCGATTGAGTCCTTCTTTGGCCAGAAGAAACGATAGACTGTTACGTCACGCTTAATACCAATAACGACGTTATTTGGGAATGTCAAGTGGACATCTCCCTGATCGCCATTATCTCCCTGAGTTTCCTTCAATAGAGGAACTTCAACGATTGGAATACCGAATGCAAACGGAGCTGTAAATCCAGCTGGTCCACCAAGACCTGCGGTCTCGCCACGGATAATGCTTGCAGCAATATCTTGTGGGTTGACGTTAGATATATTCTGTGATGTTGAATATAGATAATCTTGGATTAAGTTTGATCCTGACAAGAAGCGTAGATCTGGTCTGCGCTGCTTGTACTTGCGTGGCATAGCCTTAAGTGCTTTGTTGAAGATTTCACGAGAAACCACTGCATCTTCTGCGTCAACAACGTGACCGTTTGCCTTAGCAAGCTTAACAACGCCGTCAAAAGCCTTGTAAAGATTGTCTGAAGACAATGAAGTATCTCCGTTAAGGACTACGTCCTCAAGGTCGTTACCTGCCTGTGTCGCCATAAGTCTTGCAATGTGATCTTCGAGATCGGCACCTTCAATATTGTCTTCAAGAGACTCAGAAGAAAGCTCCCAATCCAAACGAAGCTTCTTTGTTGTAAGAGAGATCTTTGAGAACTGTACAGAAGCATTGCTTCCAGTGTTCTCGGCTTCAGCGGCAAGCTTCATAAGCTTCTCGCCAACACCAATACGATCTATCTCAGTAGTATCAGCTCGCATGCGAACTGTACGTGCTAGTTTTCCGACTACTGTTGCATCGAACATGTAATCAAGGAATCTTGCGGACTGCTCTGGATTGAGCAAGCCACCCTTACCCTCGGAACCGACGTGGATTCCAGTGGTGGGATCTGCTGCGCCTTCCATACTACCTGTTACAGTAGTACCTGCTGCAGCCGCTTTAGCTAATAGTTCATTACTCATTAGTTATTTTCACCTACCCTTATTTAATCAATTCACTAACGGAACCGAGGAAAGTGCCGTTCCATTTTGATTTCTTTATTGTTACTTCCTGTGACCCGCCAAGGTCAGAGGACTTCTTAATTGCAGTTTCTGATTCAACTGCGTCCACTCTCTTCTCAACACCATCAATGGTGTTTTTAATTGCATTTACTGCATCTGAGAGTGCTGCGTGCTTTTCTGCTAATTCTGAAATTCTAGCATCTACGCCCTTGCTGAAAGTTTCAACTGTTTCTTTAATAGCTGAGACCTGAGCGGCGTTTGCCTCAGAGGCTTTTTCCAAAGTCTCCGAGAAGAAACCCTTAAGGTCGCCTAGCATCTTTGCAAAATCAGGTTCACTAACTTCAGCTTCTGATACGTCGGCTGCTTTTTCCAGAACTTCGGCAGAAGTGTTTTCTTCTGTAGTATTCTCTACCTCATCAGACTTGTTCAAGTCAGCTGCAGGAGCATGTGCTTCTGCTACAGGTGCCTGAGCTGCTGGAGCTGCAGGTGCCTGCGGTGCTGGTGCTGCTGGAGCCTTAGCTGGCTCTGGTGCACGTAACTTTTCTACTGTCTCTTCGGTAGTTGTTGTGGTATCTACGTTATTTTCCACTTCATTACCTCCTTCTGCGATTGCCTGTTTTGCAATTTGTGTATCAGGCAACGTTTGCAATCTTGATTTATGTGAATCAAGAATCTTATCTATTTCTTTTGACTTATTGACATCATTAGATTCTACCCAGCCAATAAGCTCAGTCTTTTTTCCAGTAACTGGAGAAATGTATTCTGATTCTGTTGACATAAATACAGAATCACTTTCTGCACAATAAAAAATATTTTCCATCTTTACATCTGCAGCAATACCTTTAAAAATCATTTGTCCATTTACTTTTTCAATTGACAATATGTTACATAGTTCATTTGCTGGAGAATCTACTATTGATAATTCTACAAGAGCGTAGTCCTTAATAAAACGAACACTTTGTCCTGTAGATTTATTAACTTCATTATCTGATTCAATAATCTTTCCGCCGATTGAAAATCCTGCTAGAGTTCCATCTAGTACTTTTTCCCAAGTATCTTGTGCGCCTTTTGAAATGTAGGCGTCTACATAAACACCATTATAAAATTCTTTTGTTTTTGGATCATAGTATGTTTCTGGTCTGAATGAAACAACTTTACCAACTGCTGTTGGCTGATGCATTTCTCTTAGATTTCCACGAAAATTTTCAAAAGCTTTCATGCTGGCTTCTTGCGTAACTACGTCACCAGTCTGATCTAGGTTGTCTAATGTTGCAAAACCTGAGACTGTTCTTTTTTCTCTGTTGACCTTCGTAAATGGAACTGCTAAATTAATAACATTTCCATTAGAAGACCAATACGATTTTTCGATGGTCATATGTGTATATTATAGGCTTTTATATATCTTAAGGCAAATAACTAGTTGAGTGGGATTACTGAACTTGTCTTCCGTCGCCTTTAGCATTTCTGCCTTCCCCAGAATTATCTGGGGAATTTGCGGCACGTTCGGCATCCCTAGTTCTACTTTGCATAGCCTGAGCTTTTATTTCTGCAGCCTTGGCGCCCAAATCGACAACTTCGTCTCCGCCATCTCTTGGAACCATGCCCTTCCTAATTCTAACCTCGTTAGGGGTAATTACCTGAAGTCTTAAATATCTTTCATCAATTTTAGACTGAGTGTCCTCATCGGTCAAACTTAATTCATTAAATTTAAGAACTAGAGCATCAGTCATTTCCTGAATAACTCTATTTAATTTCTTTTCTAAAATATCCTGAGCTGGAGCACAAACTTGCTCTTTAAATGTTTTATCTGCATCTCTAGCATTTGCAAGCGATATTCCAGTAGCTGTTCCAATCTTATTAATTGGAACTCTATGAGCCATTAATATTTCATCTCTATTTGCCTGACGATAAACATTAAATGATGACTCCTGTGCTCCCGCCTCAATTGGCTCCATCTTAAATTCAGTCTTTGAGTCTGGAGAGTCTGGTGGCAATGGAATATACAAGGATCTATGATTCTTACCACGTAGCCCGACCTGAAAAAATTCTAACAATTTACGCTCAGATTCAGGAGATAATTTTGCACCCTTAACTGTAATAATATATCTAGGCACAGCCTTATTCTCAAAATAATCTAGGTTGTATTTACCAGCAAATTCATTTCCAGCCATAGCATTTTGAGCAGCAATAATATCAGGAACTCCATAATAATTATTCTTAGGAGTATATTTCTTTAAATGAATAATTTCATTTGGTCTGTCTGTTGCCCCTGCAATTGGATTAGGAGTCTGAGTATCTCCAAAGTTTCTAAAAAATACAGCCTTGCCATATAGTAATTGTACAAAACCGTCTCTGAGGCGTCTTACACGCATTGTCTTTGAAGGTATATGTCCTATGTACCCAATCTTACCAGCAGTCGTTCTGCCGACCTCTAGATACCCATTACCAGTAGATTCTACATCTGTGTAGAACTTAATAAGTGTTTCCTTAAATGTCTCTTCCTCATTGCAATCTTCAAGCCATTGATGTAAGTCTTGTTTGATTCTATTTAATTTTCTACGTGCTCTATCTAGCTGTTTCTCATCATCAATTGAATCTAATAGATCTGTTGTTTTCTTGCTTTCAATGAAATCAAATCCTAGACCAACAATGTTAGAGACTTTTGCATTTATTGCAGCATAATTATATGGAGATATTTCGTAAATGGTAGAAAGATAATCTAAGTTATATTCTGGCTGCACAAGATCAAATAGTGCGTAGCCGCTTACTGCTTGCTGAATTAATAACTGCTGACTTCCTGAATTTTCTGTTCCAACAAATTTCTTCTGAATGTCTCTGCTTACTTTTCTTCTAATTGCAGGACTTAATCCAGATAGCTTTAAAACCTCTTCACCTTCTATGGAAAAAGGATCACTACTCTTTTGTGTTGTTGTAGAATTAAATCTCATCCAGTCAGCAACATTTGAAATTTCAATGTTATTTGATATTGAGTCTTCCTCGTATTCAATCATTTTTGTCCCTTTTTAAGCTTAGCCATCTCTTCTTTATACACGCCAATATCTAGCGGATCTGGGGTAAGTCCCCACCTTAATCTTTGCTTTTGATACTCAAACTCTTCGTCATCAATTTGCCTGCTTCCCTCAAGAAATTTTGGGGAGCCTTCTTCAATTCCGTACCCTCTTACAGCTCTAGCCAAAAGGTCTATTCTGGTTCTATCGCCTCTCATGGAAGCTACAGACAAAAAGTTATTATCGTCATCGCCAATCCATCTTCCATCTGGCATTTCCCAGACATAAACGCCTAGCCTAGTTTCGTTTTCTTTAAACTTAAATCCTGTTTTTTTAATTTCCATAGGTTAACATTCTATCACTTTTAAAGTTCTAAGTCCAGCTTTTTGTCAATCAAAGTGACAAAACTATGCGTTATCTAGAACAACCCAGTCAAAATCGTACGCCTTTGGGCCCATATCTGTCAATGTGACTGCAGAATCATTGGCTGATAGGATATGGTCTCCAGTATAAAAGCTATAATTTATAGAGTGGTCTATGTCTATACCCTCATATATAGCTATAATATTGTATAAATTGTTGGGAAGGGTGCCAGATCTTACATTATTATCTGATTTTGTGTTAATCCATATCTGTCCAGAAATTGCTAAAGATGTCTTTATTAATATATAATTTGGCTCACCAACATTTATATATTCTGAAATATTAGTAGCAGAAGATGCGTCTTGACCATTTATGTATAAGCCAGACACATTAGATTTTAATATTGTGCCGTTTGATGCCCAAGAAAGGCTGTACTCTACTGAATTAGTTTTATTGTAAAATAAGTAACCAGACCCTATAGCCTCTGGAACAAATACCATTTCTAAAGATCTTATATTGTCAACTGTGTCTACATAAAACCCCGCACCCATTGATCTAACTCCATTATCATAATGTCTAGATAGAATTTGATATTCTCTATTTGAAAAATTTACATCCCATTCTATGGCAGATGATGGTTCTGATACAGAGATTAAAGATCTTCCGTTGTGCGAAAACATTTTTTTATTTTCGTATAAATAAGATCCCATATAGTATAGTTCAGGTACGTGTGTATTAATATCAGATGTATTGAAAACTACTTTAAAATATATCTGTTTATTATTTGGAAATTCTTGACCTAATCTTATTCCAGGAATAAATGATGCATTTTCACACTCTTCCCATACGGTATTTTCTCCGTCATAATCTAAAGAAGAATATACAGAAATTCCTTTAGAGCCAAACCATTCTATTTTTGAAGATACATATGTTTTGTGTGGCTTTGGAGAAATTGAAGTTATAAAGTAAGAGCCAGGAGATCCTTTCAAATATAGACTATTTGACTCTTTTCTAAACCCTATGTTATCGCTCTCAAACAAACTGAATGGTATATATGCTGGCCATGTAAACTGATCAGGTTGATCTTGATGCTGAAGGGTTGATTTAAAAAGTTGTCCAAAATTACTTTTAACTATTTGTACACTGGTATTCGTAAGCGTATGCTGATAATGCAACTGAATTTGATTAATATTAAGAGCGTATCTATAAACTGCTGGTGCGTCAACAAGGAAGTACTCTGAAGATTCGGAAGGGCCTATATCTAAAGTTAAAGATTCATTTGTAAAAGTTATTGGGTTTATATATTTTGTAGCTACAAGCTCTGCGTTTACATAAAGCTTTAAGCAATTTATTTCATAAGTAGCAACAACATGAAATGATTGATTTTCATACGGAACACCGTAATCTATTCTTTCTGACTCCAGCTTAAATACAATATTTCCATTGTCCCAATATATTCCAATACCATTTGAGTCTGCAAATATAGGGGTAAGAGATGTTAAGTTTTTAGGGTGAAACCAAACTTCTAAAGAAAAGTCATTGTCTTCTGTCTTTGCTATTCCAAATCCACCTACACCTGACTGCCCAGAAAAATCTTTTGTTATAGAAAAAGATAATGTGTTTGTACTGCTTATTTTATTAGCATGCATTCCATTTGAAACTAGAGGTATATCTACTCTATCCAATACTCCTAAATAAGATCCGTTGTTGCCGCATCCAGAAGAGTCATAAGCTATAGACCCAGACTCCTCGTCTAGCTTCCAAAAGCCGACTGGTGAGTCTTTTAGTACTGAAGGGTAATATGACATAATTTTATTATACCAAAAGCTTTACTTTTTGCGAGATATCTTTTTTATATACTTCATGAAAGCTGAAAAGCCTTTTTCAATTGACCTTTCTGCGCCCGTGTGTTCCTCATAATAATGATTAGTATTAAAGTATGGATTAAACATCTGATCAGTAAAATGTCTTCTTGGAATTCTCTTATAAGGAGCCATGGTTATAGTATACCAAACTTTAGATAAAAAACCTTTTTGACCAGGCTTCATATGTTATGCTGTTAAAAGAAGACTCTGGTATTCCTAATTCTGAGTCTATCCACCAATCATCCGTAAATCCTTCAGCAACCAGCTTATATCCATATGCATATAAAATTTCATGTTGCATTTTTCTCATACCCTCAAGGCTTTTATCGAATCCAGCGTTATGCTCCAGAACTATTGTACTGAATCTATATCTAGAAAGAGGCAGGTTTATTAATGCAAGCAAATTTGCATATCTTGGATAAATGTCTATGTCTACCTGCAAGAAATCTATTCTTTTAGGGAAGTTATTTTCTTCAAAATATTTATCCCAATTACATAACATTGCGTCTTCGTTTATACAATGACTTAATCTATTTTTATTGTATTCGTCGCAAAAATGTTTTTCTATATCTACGGCTAAGCCTTTCCAGCCAAATTCTTTTTCTAAAAAATATGTGTTGTTATTATTTTTCCAGTCAGCAACCCCTATCTCTACAAAAAATCCATCTCTTTTATCATCACAAAATCTTAGGGCAAACCCAGCACTTGTTGTTGCAAACTCGTTATCTATATCAAAATCCTTGTTAGTGAAAACTTTAAGGTCTACATATTCTCCAGTTTTATAATCAATTAATTTTTTTGTACTAATTGGATTCAATTTAACCATTTATAAATTACCTTCTACCTTTTTATCTATTTCTAAATCACTCAAAAATCTTTCTGGATTAAATCTCCAGTTATCTTTGGCAAATGAGGTAGCTGCTTTTATACATGCATTTTCATAAACTTCTTTTTCTAGATAAGGTTTTAATTCTTTTAGGATAGAAGAAAAGTCGTAGTAATTTTGTCTTAAAAATGTTGGATCTCCAGCTTGATTTCTTTTAAAAACTTTTTGATTTACTATTCCAGAAGGCTCATATAGTGTTACTGTTAAATATTGTTTTGCAAATCCCCAGTCATTATATAAGTTGTAAGCTTCTGCAGCCTCAATTGCATTATTATAAAAAATAATTGTTCTAACTGGATCTTCTCCGTCTCTAGAAATAGTTAACATATAAGCATTAGCATTTTTCTGCTTAACGCTATTTAGGTATTCAGATACTATGTCTGAGTGTTCAGGCTTTAATTGTTCGTTCATTTATATCCTTAAATATTTCTTTATTTAGAGAGATTGGAGTTCCCCTAAGTTCTTTAACAAACATTGTGGAAGAGTATCTTATAGAGTTACTCTTTACTGGCATGGTTCCATGTAGAATATTTCCGTCATGAAATACTAGGGATCCAGCCTTTGGTTTGTAAGACACATCTAAATCTTTATAATGCAGCTCTCCACCTTCATAATCATCATTCCAATAGATTATAATGCCGTACCTAATAAAGCTTTCTTCTTCATCTCGCCACTCATCAGTATGATAATTTAAAAAATCATCTACCCTATATCTATTTAAGTTCAATCCAGTTATTTCTAAATAGTTAACAAATAGGGTTCGTACTCTTTCTTCTATCTCATCAAAAATTGGTATGCTTTTGTCTGGCAATGATTTTGGCGAAGAAATAACTTTTCCATCCCACCAGCTATAGTCTTGATTTTTAGTTCCTGTAAACCAAATATTTTCTGGAATAGATTCCGCAAACAAGGTCATAAATTTACATTCTTCTTCAGAAGCAAAATTTTCAACCTCAAATATACCAGCGTATATTTGGTTTACTTTCATAGAAACTACATCATTCCTTGCATCTGCTCGTGATAAGCTTTTATATATTCCTCTGTTGGTCCACCTGGGCCACCAACAACATATCCATCAACAAATATGAATCCAGGAGTAATATATTTTTCTCCTTCTTTCATAATATGAACCTGATGCTTATATGGATCAGTAGATGGGAAAATTAAAGCACTACCTGCTTTTGGTTTAGCTGTGAATGTAACCATGTCTTTTGTTTTTGGATCTAGTGCATCATCAGGTGGACGTAGATGGCCATTAACTTCTAATCTTAAATCTTCTGGTCTAATTACAAAGGAGATTTCTCCTCCTTCATAATTATCGTTCCAGTAAATAATAATTGACCACTCTAGGCTATTATCTCCAGCCTGTCTGTCAAAGTGTGCACCCATTGCACAGCCTGGTATGTATTTAGATATACCAACAAAAGGAGAAACATTTGGCTCTCCCTTTAAGCCTCTGTCCACAATAAAAGCTTCTGCAATATTTTTAATTGCATTTCTAATTGTAGAAATAATTAAGTCTACATCTTTTCTAACCTCTGGGTCTAAATTTTCAACTTCTGCTAGGTTAAAATCTTTTTTCTTGCCGAATATATTTCCATCTCGGCTACTTGAGTTCCAGTTATTCCATTTTGGAATTACCTTATGCACTCTTTCATCGGAATCTAGCTTATTGATTAAATCAATAATGGCTTGAGGATTCTCAATTACGTCCGAATACATGTAAACATTTTCATGTAATTTTGCTTCTAGTTTCATTATATTTTCTCCTCTATTTTATATTTATTGCCGTCTTGATCTAACTTGTAACCTTCTTTTAAGGTTTCTTGCCAATCAGATTTAACTATTTCTTGCTGTTCTCTAATTTGTTTCATTTGTTCTGCCCACTCATCAATTTTTTCTTGACCATACGCACTCTCATCTCTATCGTCCCAGAAAGAACCTAGAGTATATCTTACTCCAGACTCAATCAATGTGACCTCATGAGTATTATCAAATCCGCCAGCAAATGAAGCAAGCATTCCAGTCTTAGGATGAATAACTTGATTTTGCTTATTAAATACTAAAAGGCCTCCAGTAAATTCATCATTTAGATAAAGAAATGATGCATATCTACTTCTTTCGAAGGGGCCAGAATTTCCTTCTAAATCTGTGTTGTCAGAGTGCTCTCTTGCATAAGCACCTGGCTCCCATTTTTGTGCGTGGAAACCAATTTTAAAAATTTGACTAGGATCTTTGCCATGAACTTCTGCAACCGAATTAATAATTTTATTTTGCAATTCTGAAAAAAATGTTGGACTTAATCCAAACTGCTCTAGCTCTTCATCGTTATCTTGTGGAAGAACAGAAGAATATGATTCATAAAATGTGATAGGCGTCCAGGAAAGTTTACCGTTTTCCACTTGAGCCTCTAAAACATTTATGACAGCCTTAGACTCTTCTGGTGTAAGTAAGTTTTCATAAACTAATATGTCATCAGTTAATCTTTTATACTCAGACATTTTTACTCCTCATAAACACTTTCATAAAGATTTTTTCCACGGTTTTCTGGGTCTAACAAAGTTCTATAATAATCCTTATTCATGTCTGGCTTATTTTCTCCAGTATGCTCTAGGATAGTCCAAAAGAATGGGACCGTATATCTTATATTACCTTTAATTGCTGTAACCCCGTGAATATAATTCATATCTCCTGGGAAAAAGTATGCAGCACCTCTTTTAGGCTTAATACTGACTCCTTGTAGTGGCCAATATATTTCTCCACCCTCATAGTCGTCATTTAAATAAAATAAACTTGCTATGTCGTAGTATGGAAAATCATTTGGAAGCCCAGCATCTGGACCATCATGTAATTCTTTATCTGCATGAGGCTTTTGAAGTTGTCCTGGAAGCCACCTAACAATTGTTTGTCCTGTTGGCTGAACTTTAACATTAAAAAAGTTTTCTATTATTGGCTGAAGTCTTTGAAATAAGCCTTCTATAACTGGACCAATTTTAGGATCATTTCTATCCAAAGATGGTCTTGTTGCGACTCTATCTTTCCAATAATTAGCATCATATATAGTTGTACCATTTTCATTTACATGACTTTCAGTCACATCCCAAATTGTGATGCCCTTTGCCGACTTTTCGAGAAAATTTATTTCCTCTTCAGTCATAAAATTTTCTAGCTCAACAATATTATCTTTACTTGTGCCAAAGAAACCTGAAGGTGTGATAGAGGTTGTTACTCTTTCTAGGTGGTTTACATTCATTCTTTCCATATTCATATTATATCATTTCCGATGGCTTTGTAGACATATCATTAATTTTTAGCCTTATTGACTTAGTCTCATGCTCGCCTAATTTAGTTCCGTCATATTCTACAGCGTCTCTATAGAAATTAGTAAACCCGTCTTTTGTTTTTTCTGCCCAAGCTTTAGAGCGCTCTTCTCTTTTAGTCCACCAATCTTCTGGCCAAACTTTATCTTCTATATCTAATTCAATATCATTTAATGATTTTAGAGATATTGGAATAAATGTTGCTACTGGGGTTCCTGCAGGTATTCGTATAATAGTATTTGGCCTAGTAATTCTCCATGCCACTGGTATTGCTTCTTGATAAAATGATGTAGATATCAAAGTTGTGAATGGTGTTGCACCGTCTATAAAATAATTAGGGGGCACCATCTGAAGCATTGTAGTATCTTCATCTGTTTCAAAAAATATTCCTGTATAAAAACTTATAGTTGCATTTGCTCTTTGGGTGCTACAGACTCCTGCTGGATCTTTTATAACTTGAACGTGTGTATCTGCAGCCTCAGATATTCCATCCCATATAAATTCTATATCATCCATAAATGATACAGACCAACCTAAAGTGTTTGCTAGGGTTACTGGAAAGCACTTGTATGCATGTGCATTTGCAGTATTATCCATCCACTCTCTTTTAACTTTAGTCTGCTCTATTATAACCCTATGTGCAGGATGTCTATAAGCTTTTACTTTCATTATTCATTATCCCATTTTGGATCATACATGTCTGGAGTATGAAATTTTCTACTGTAATCAAGCATTGTAACTATAGAGTATTTTGTTCCAGATGTTACTGGCTTTGCCTGGTGTGGGTACATATAATTTGAAGGGAATATATACAAATCTCCAGCTTGTGGCTTAATGTTTAATTTCTGCAATCTAAAAAATAATTCTCCTCCATCATAGTCGTCATTTACGTAAGCAACTAATGATACTGTGCAGTTATAAGAATATCCATGATCATGATGCTCCATAAAGTGTTGACCTGGACCGTACTTAATAAAGTTAAATGCTTCCCAATACTTTAACTTCATTAAATTATAATCTTTTCTATAATCTTCTACTGCTGGGAATTGTGCATCATAAACATCTTGCCATAATGCTTGAAGCTTTAGAGACTCTTCGCTTGTGTCTTGCTGAATATCAGTTTTCTTAAATTTAAAATCATTACAGTCTCTGTAGTCTGGGATTAATTGTTGATATCCTACATATGCTGGCTGCCAAGCATATCTGGCTCCAGAATTAACTGGCGCAAGAATTGTTTCAAGTCTATTGATTACATCAATCTCTGGCTTTATTACATTTCTATAAACAGAAATTCCGTTTCCAAGTTGTTCTTTGGTAGACCAAGTTTTAGCGCTGTTTTGTTCTGTCACTTGTATTCTCTCCTGCTCCATACGTTCTTTATGTATACGCCGCCATCTGGCTGCCTATATTTTGATGAGTTCTCTATCTGCCTTTTCATCATTTTGTCTGGGGAAATTTGATCAATAGAACTTTCCCAATCTTCTCTTTTAAATGGAAGAATTTGTGCAAAGGGTGTTCCTTCTGGAAGAGTTCCTTCCCATCCCTCTATAATAAAAAATGGCAAGGTGCCCATTTCTGTAACCTTGTCACTATCAACTATACCTGTAGTATTTATAAAAGGCAAGTCAAATCTATTCATTGGTGTCATGAACAATGCACTGTATCCTTCTGGCAATTCAAATGACCAAGGAGACCACCAAGCAAAATGCTCTTTATAATACCCTTTAGGATGATGAAACTGTGGCATAGGATTTCTTTTTTGGATAAAATCTTGATGCCTTTTATCTAAAATTTTTACATCAATCTTTCCCATAGAGTTTTTATAAAATGTTAATTCAGTTGGAGTTTTTAAAACATATCCTGTAGCAAATCCGTCCATAATTGCTGGGCAGGCTTTCCAGGTAGGAATCTTTCCATAATCGTCCTTAGTTCCTTCTTTTGCTACTGGGCATATTGCTTTTGTTGCTTTAAAATAATCTCCATTAGGCATTTTTGCATATCTATCTGCAGTCTTATACCATTCTGGCATAATGGACTGTGTTGTAGAAGGTACAGAAAGACTGTTTTTATTCAGCCAAGGCTTGTACGGTCTAAATACGATTTTATTAATATTTGTGCTCACTTTTATCTGCATGGTATTTATCGTTATAATCCATCATTACAACGACTGAATATTTAATTCCTTCAGAAACATTTAAAGATGCATGCTCATATACAAAGTTTGAAGGGAATAGAATAATGTCTCCAGCTTGTGGTTTTACTACTAGGTTGTGTCTTGGAAATTCTATTTCCCCGCCTTGATAATCATCATTTAAATACACAACTGCAGAAACTGTACATGTATAAAATGGTCCATGATCTGCGTGTAATTTAAAATATTCTCCAGATAAATATTTTACAAAATTAAATGCTTCTTTGTATTGAATATTAAAGTTCCATAATCTTTCATAGTGTCTAAGAGAATCATTAATTCCTTTATCAACTATGTCATATGCTTCTTCTAGTTCTTGAGTTTTAGGAAAATAGTGTCCAAGCTCTGTTTTTTTAAATTTAATATCGTAACAGTTTCTGACATGAGCAATATGTCCAGCTGGGCCATTTACGTGAGCACCGTGCCAATGCAAATTAGGAAGTCCTTTTGCAACTTCCCCTTCTAATAAATCTATAACTTTTTTACAATTTTCTCTTGATATTGCGTTTCTATATAGCTGTATTCCATACTCTAAATTTATTGATTCAATAGAGTTGTTTACTTTTTGAGTTTCAAGTCTTTTATTAACTTTTTCTAGTCTAGGTAAATCATACCATTCCATTAATACTCCTAATCATCAAATAAATTGTAGCATAACTTTTTTGAACAAACAATAGCAAAACAATAAGGGCTAGCAGAGCTAGCCCTTATTGTTTTATTTATTTTAATATAGTCTCATTCCAGAGAATGATGGGAACCAAGGTCCGAATCCTGGGAAGAACGGCGGGAAGAACGGTCCGAATCCTGGGAAGAACGGCGGGAAGAACGGTCCGAATCCTGGGAAGAACGGCGGGAAGAACGGTGGGAAGAATGGGAAGTACGGTGGGAAGAATGGGAAGAACGGTGGGAATAATGGGAAGAATGGTAGGAAGAATGGTGGGA
>JACCEC012596751.1_pt1 | contig 110773 bp, 87 predicted proteins | sample 7450121 | NCBI WGS metagenome assembly JACCEC01 (sample SAMN15323455, study PRJNA562643) | freshwater metagenome | isolation source: river surface water | place: USA:Blue River Watershed | collected 2017-08-18
ATCTTCAGGGGACGACCCAAGGCAGTCGTAGCGCGGCGCAGCCGCTTTGGACTGCTGCGAGAATCGCAGCTTTGGTTTTGCGGGAAGACGAGGATGAGAGAATTCGTGATCTTTAGGGGACGACCCAAGGCAGACGCAAAGCGGTGATTCTCACCGCAGTCCAAAGCCTTCGGCGGAAGATTGAATCGACTGATGCTATTTTCGCAATCGATCCCAGAAGCTCGCTTCACCCACCGGCTGAGCTTTGGGAGCGTTATCGAATTCGTCGTCCCCACCTTCCAGCGAGACCGGCTTCGTGACTTTTTGCGGCTCCGCCTTCGGTGCTGCATTTTCAGGAATTTCCTCCACGGGTTTGATGGGAAGAACACTGGGGCCATCGAACTCACGAATTTTTTCCGACATTTCGTAACGACGGTCCATATCACGGTTCGCCGCGTCCATGCTGCGCTCATCGCGGATGATTTTGGGTTGGATGAAAATCACGAGTTCGTTGCGGGACTTTACATCAGAAGTGGTAGAAAACAATTTGCCAAGGCCTGGAATCTGACTCAGGATTGGTACACCAGTCACTGATTTTTTCGTATCCTCCGTTATCAGCCCTCCCAAAACAACAGTTTGATTACTCGGCACTGTCACTGTAGTGAGTAGCTCGCGACTAATGATATCAGGCACCTCGTATGCGTTTGTGCCGGTTCCAATTAGGCGAGGTTCGCCAACCCCTTGGCTCACCAGTGAAATCTGCAGTGTCACTTCATCCTCGGAATTGACCAAAGGCACCACTTCCAGCGCCAGAACGACATCTCGATATTCAATGTTCGTACTCTGACCCCCGCCATTAAAACCGCCGTTGAAGCTGTTCGATGGAACCGCAATTTGTTGACCGCTGGAAATGAAACCTTTTTGATTGTTGGCTGTAAAAATGGTAGGGCGCGAAATAACATTAAAATCACCAGTAGATTGCAGAGCTTGCAAATATCCATTAAGGTGATCCCCTATCTTACCGTAGACACCCAACCCACCTGTTCCTCCTACATCTAAAACACCATTTGGATTAATCAGACTTGGACTGCCTCCATCAGCTCCTGGAACGATTGGAATAAGCCCACCGATGTTTCCAGCAACCGATCCGTCTCCTGTTTTGTCCAGACTCCGGAACCAATCTACGCCGTATTTCAGGTCATTACTCAACGTCAACTGACCAAACACCGTGGAGATCATGACCTGATCCGCTTTGACGTCGATTTCATCAAGAAGATTGTTGATGATTTCAACACCTGCGGGAGGACCTTGGACCACAATCGAGTTGGTGATGTTGTCGGCCACAAGAAGCGTGCGTCCTACCAGAACGGAAACCGGCTTTGTATCGACTTGGGGCGCGGAGATGCCGCCTCCGCCGGCACTGCTGCCGCCGAATTGCCCGCCGCTGCCGCCACCACCGAACTGACTGGAGCCTGATCCTCCGAATTGATTGGTTGAGGAGCTACCACTGCGGCGGGAAGAGCCACCCAAGCTGGAAGAGGATCCGCCAATGCCTGAAGAAGAAGAACCCCGGCCCAGGCTGGTACTGGTGGAAGCGCGTCCACTGTCACCACCACCACCGGAAGACGCGGCGCCTCCAAAGGCGCGACTCAGGGCATCGCTGGCCACATCAAGGAAATCACCCACTGCCAAGAACTTCAGCTTGCGGCGGAGGAAATTGCGCTGATCCGAGGGGGTATCGAACTCTTTCACCAGACTTTCAATGAACACCAGATCCAACGGACGAGCCATCACAAAAATACGATTGGTGCGGATATCTGGAACAATTTGAATCGGAGGTGCCTCCCCTGCTCCGGCCGAGGCGGCCCCGGCGGCCTGAGGAGTACCACCTTGGGGTGGTGGTGTGTTTGTTTGTTGCACCCGCTGGACTCCGGCGGTCGATTGCGCGGAACTTTGCGCGGCGAAGATGTCGTTCAAAGTCGTGGCGAGCTCTTCCACATCACCATACTGGACGCGGATGAACTTGGTCTCGATGTTGGACGAAGGCACATCAATCTTTGCCTGCAGTTCGATCAGCGAGCGAATCAGCGAAGTGTTCTCCGTGATGATCAGAGCGGAAGCGTTAGGCACCGCGACCACCGAACCGAAACTGTTGAACTGAGTCACTACCGTTTGAAACACGCGCGAAACTTCGTCGGGTTTCATGTATTTCAAGGTCATCACATAGCGCACGACCTCATCCGTTTCCGGTAGGGCGAGCGGGCTTGTGATGAGCGGAATATCACCCGTTCCCGGTTTGGGGCCTTGTGTGGCGGTGGTGAGCTTGTCCCAGCCATCGCCGCCCGGCGCGAACACAAATCCGTGCATCAAGCAGGCTGCTTTGAGCATATCGGTCGCTTCACCATAAGTGATCGGAGGAGGTTGAACAAAATAAATTTCCAGATCCTTGACCTCTGCGGTCATCACGACACGGCGACCTGTGAGCTGACGGTAGACGTATCCCAGTCCCTCGGCATTCAGCTTGGGAAAATTGAAAGCGAATTCGCAGATATCGTTTGGATTGGGAGCCTTGACCGCGGCGTTTTTCTGACCGGCGGGAACCTTGGGTAATTTCCCATCTTCGCCAATTCCATTGGCCTCTGGGGATGCCTCCGCATTGGGAGTGGGGCGTGCCGGCAAGCGCGTACCACCCGGAGCGTTGGGAACAGCGACCGGCGGTGGAACGGGGACGGGCGATGTGGCGGGCGGTGCAGCAGGTTGTGCGGGAACATCGGGAGTTTGCCCCACCACCCACACGAGCAGAAGAGAACCAAGTCCGGCGTAATAGAGAATGCGATTTTGCATAAGAATGAAGGAAAAAGATAATCAACGGGAAGGCATGGGTGGAACTTGTCCGGGAGTGGTAGGCGCGCCATTGGGGGACGGCGGGACGATTGTGCGAAGTCGTGGTTGATGCCCGCCACGATCGCCACCGCGATCCCCCCCCGTACTAGAGGGAAGTCCTGGTGGACGGTTCTGCTGGGATTGACCAGCTTGCCCCTGATCCGGTGATTTGACCGTGAGCATTTTTTTATCGAAAGACACCGTTCCGATGGAAGAGCCATACTTCAACTTCACCGTGGTAGCGGTATAGTCCATGCCGCCATCTTCCACCTCGATCACCTCGAACTCCGAGTGGGCACCGGGCTGAATGATGGTTTTTTCCTCGGGCTTTTTCTTGTTCATCAAAATGACGAAATAGCCATCAGGAAACTTGGTAACACCACCGAGAGTCCAGTCCTCCAGCGGATTGACCACGGGCACGTTGCTAATCACCGGAGGAGCGGGCGTAGTGAAGGGAGAACTGACATGCAGCGATGTATAACGACTAGGCAACGGTTTTTTTGGCGCGCCCGCTGACAGAGGCAGTGCGCAGAAAAAAAGAAGAGCTACGGTTTTCATAAATCAGAGGCTGGGGGTGAGTGGCACGAACCATTGATCAAAGGTAACGATGCAGTCGATCTGCGAGTCATCCTCCCGATTCGGGCTCATGGTGATTTCCGAAATTGCCCGGAAATCGTTGGGCGAATGCATGCGATCGAACCAAGCATAAAGATTTTTTTCCTCTCCCGTGACGGTAAACTTGACCTGCGCCACCTTGTAGCGGCGGACTTCCTCAGACTCCGCCGAACGATCAGGAAGAATGTCCATTTTTTTCACCGTCATGCCTGCACGGGCGGCTTCCGCTGATGCCAACTGCTGCAATTTCGTAGGAACCTGTTCCGCCGCTTCCGGTTCCGGTTCATGCTCGGCCAACCACTCGATTTCATCTGTCAAAGACTCGCGAGATGCCAAATACAACTGACCCTCGTGGAGGGCGTTTTCCGCTTCCTTGCGATCCATGGCGATTTTCATTTTCTGATTCTCGTAGGATTTATACCCCCACAGAGCCAGCAAAATGACACCGGCGGCGCCAAAGAGCATGAGCAACTTTTTTTCTCTTTCCGACATGCAATCAAATCAATGGTGAGTTCCAAGGCAATAAAACCGCCGCGCGGTCCATGTGTTTGTAAAAGCCAGAATCATTTCGGCAAGTTTTATTGTTGCTCCTGCGGCACGGCCCCCTGAATGACAAACTCCCAGCCCTTGGAGGTGTTGGTGGGTGGTGGCGAGGTAAATTTGAAGCGGGTCAGCTCATCACTCTTGTTGATGGCAAAACTGAATTGGCCAATGGGGGGTGCTTGGCTGGCTTCTCCTTTGATACGAATCTCATTGTTGTTGATATTCGCCTCACGCAAACGGATCACCCCCTTGGGTTGAGGCATGCAGCGTGTGATACGATACAACGTCTCGACCGGCCATTGATCCTCATCGACCAAGGGGCCGAGTTCGCGCCATTTTTCCTTGTGTTCATTGAAGGCATCGCGCTCAGGCTGAATGGCTTTTGCCGCAAGTTTGAGAGTGTTGGTTTCGCGAATCTGTTGCCAGATCGTCCATCCGGCGTAGCTCACAAAACCGAGGACCAAGGCTGCGGCGGCACCTGCCACGATGGTGATTTGACGGCGTTTGGCAGCCTCTCGGCGCTGCGCGAAGACATCGGCGGGGAGCAACTTGCAATCGCTGGCGGGCACAGCCGGATCGGGGCGTTTGGTAACCTGAACCCTCACTTCAAAAGCATGAGCCAATGCACCGGCCTCGCCCAATTCGCCATCGGGATGCCAAACCCGCACATTGCGAGCAGTGAAAGCGATCCCTTGGAAGGATAGCTGCACCAGGGCAAGACGGATATCCCGAAGAAGAGCGGCGTCCGGATGCTCGGCATCGTTGGAAGTCGACTGCGCATAGAGCATTTTCCCTTGGTGATAAAAGGCGAAAACCCATTGGCCGAATTCCTTCCACAAAGCGATACCATCTCCCTCGAAGGCGTAAGCACGGGGCGAATAATCGAATTCCTTGGGACTGCGTTGCGGTAATTCCCCTTCCTCGGGAGCTCGCAATACTACGGTGGCCAGGATCGCGCTTTCCTCGCTTTTTTCCATCACAAAGTGATCGATCAACTGCCCCGCACCAGGATCGGTGCGAATGCCCATGCGCTCGCTGTGCATCTGCGCCAGATCGGCAAACAGGCTCTCATCCGCGGTGGTGGTTTTGAACGGCATCACGGTAGCGTCCTTGACCGCAAAAAAATACATCACGTCCAATGAAGGAAGAGATGAAATCTCACCGGCGAGATGCGAGGACGACAATTCCTTACGATCGAACGTGCTCCCCGGCACACCCTCCCAAATTTCCCATCCGGAAACCCCGGGCACTAAAATGATGATATCTCCCTTGTTGCTCACGGTACTACTTCTTCGGTTTTTTCTAAAATGGCAGGACGACCTCCGCGGTTCCGCACCACGAGGACGATTTTGCGTTTGGTGGCTCCGGCTTGCCCCACACTTTCAATGCGAACCGTACCGTCATTCGCCGCAAGACGCGGCGTCACCACCGGAGCGTAAAATTCCGGCACGCGCAAGATTTGAAACACAGTGGCGCCATTCTGTCCACTGCTGAGACTCTGAAACGGAGCATCGTCTTCCGTGCCACGCATGCCATCCGGGCCTCGCACGATCTCGACCAACGTAGTGGCATCATCGAGGTTGCATTCCGCTGCGATCGAAATCTTCTCCGCATCGGCCTCATTGATGTCGAGTCCGCCAGCGCTCCAGATGGTGAACCAATCGCGCCAGTCAGGCTTCACCTGTTCGACAATATCCATGCCCCGCACCAGACGAATTTCATCCAGCGAATAAAACGGGCGATTGAACGGCTGATTGATGCGACCAATTTCCTCGTAATACGGTTTTTCCGCACCGTTCATTTGCTCTTCTTCATTCGCATCCACCCAGTCGAGCATGGCATCGGCAATTTCCTGAGCGACGTCCTCATCGATGCCCCAATGAATGAAAATTTCCTTGAGCAAATTTTTATCATTCGAATTCAACAGCATGTAATTGATGTTGAAGCGTTCGCCCTCGGATCGGAGATCCACATCGTAGCTGGTGCCATCCTCGCCGACCAAATGCAGCAGCGGATCATCCCGCTTGACCACGGGATTCGCCCCCACCGCGATCCCCATTTCCGCGGCTTGTCTTGCGCGAAACCCGTTGATTTGAGAGTCCGCCACATCGAGTTCAAAGGAAAGCAACTGGATCGCGGTCACCGCCGCAAAAGTCAGTACCACGATCAACCACAGAACGGCGATCAGCGCCATGCCGCGTTCGTGTCTGCTATTGATCCATCGAGATTTGTTCATACGGTTCGCTGCTTATCTTCCTCCACCGCCATTGCCGCCTGGACCTTTTCCGCCACCGCCGCCTGGTATACCACCCGGTCCGACAACCCCACCCGGTATTTCAATGTTTCCTCCCGCTCCACCACCACCTGAGCCTCCACCACCCGATCCTCCGGATTGCTGATTGGATCCCGCGCTGCGGATCACCGTGGATGGGCTCACTTTGGGCACGATCCAAAAAATCTGTTTCATCTCGTCGCCATAAGCACCTTGGGCCGTGACCAATTCCAACTGCAAGGGCATGCGGCCCTGCAAGTCCCAGTCGAGCTGCCAATCCCCGGTTCTGCCATCAAGAGCACGCCATTCAAAAAACCGTAGATCCTCCATCAAAATCACTTCGGCGAAAGGGTCTTCTTGGCGGGCATCCGCGATGTTTTCTACGTCAGAAAGAATCGGGTTCTCATAGTAACGCATGACCACATTGATAAAACCGTCGCGGCGTTTCACGCCGGAAATCTCGACAGCCTTGGCAATGCGCTCGACGCCGCCCCAGGTGAAAGCGAGCGGCACATTTTGCAGCACCAAGGTATATTCGTAGGGCTGAATTCCCTTGGTGTAACGAAGCTCCATGCGGGTATTTCCCGGCAGCGAGGTCAACTGCATTTTCAACATGTCGAAAAAACTCTCACGCATGGTATTTTGCGATTGCTGCTGATTGATGCCATTCGCCAACTGAATGTTCGCCGTGGCGAGCCGTGCGCACAAGATCACCAAGGCCAGCATGAGACCGAGGGCAATCACCACCTCAATGAGGGTGAAGCCGGCTCGCGAACGCGGTCTGATGCTGGGAATTTTCATGGTTGATACAATCGGCCGTAACGCCAGGTTACAGCGCTGCGGCTCATTTCGGTGTCATCCTGCATGAAGTAGGCGGTCACAGTGATGCGCCACATGTCCTGTAGGAGCTGACCGTCCAGATTTTCCATCTCCTCCATCTTTTCATAAATCGTGACGATCTCAATATCGCGCTCCTCCAGCTTTTGCGGCGGCATCTCACCTTCTTCCAACACCGGGACGGAAATGGCCTCGTCTAAGGCGCTTTGCAAAATTCGCGTAATCTGCATTTCGCGCGCCGCCATATCGGAAGCATCCGCCGCTTTTTGCAAGGCTACCGTGTAGCCAGTCGCCGCCAGAGCGAAGATCCCCATCGCCAGCACCACTTCCAAAAGCAGGTAGCCCCTGGCAGATTTTCGTTTGCCGATTGTCTTCATCGTTTTGCCTCCATGCTACGGTCCCGAATGCTGGCATTGAGCGGGTGAAATTCCATCTCGATCCAGCCATCCTCATACTCGGCGCGAATGCCCACCGGTTCACAAATTCCATTCGGATCAAAACGCCAGACCTGCGGATCACTGCGCAGCATGGGCATCCAATTCACGGAACCCCAACGCCGGACGGCAACCGCGTATCCCTCTAACGACACGGTCTCACGCACCGGGCTGAATTTGGGCGCAGGCGCACCGGACTGCATGGCGGCCGCCTCGATATCCTGCCTCTCGCGCACTTGATCATCGCTGTAACCCGCCTCAACCAAGGGGCTCAGTCTGGCCGATTGCTCGAAAATGGTAATCGCATAGGGAGTCTGTTGGACCATCGACACCGCTCGGGCACGTTTGGCCAGCAACTCCAGATCTGCAGCGATGCCTTTCAATCGACGCTCCGCGGAAGTGGTGATGAACAAGGCCATCGCCCCGCCCAATGCCAGACCGATCAAGGCCAGCACGATGACCATTTCCAACAAGGTGAAGCCGCGCTTGCGACGAAACTTCTTCCATGGATGGGCAACGGTCATCATGTCATTGGTCGGAATCGATTACTCTTGGCTGGAAATGTCGTCCTCGGTGCCGATCTGCATGTCCTTGCCGCGGGTGACCAACTCGAACTCCGAGGCCACCTTGCTGCCAGGGAAACGGTAGACATACTCCTGCCCCCAGGGATCCAAGGGCACGCGGTCGGCCAGAGCGGTCCACGACTTCGGCGCTGGCGCACCGCTAGGGCGAGTCACCAAGGCCTTCAGACCCTGAGCAGTGGAGGGATAAAAACCATTGTTGATTTTATACATTTTCAACACGCTACCCAGGGAATTGAAGTCGCCCTTCACACGCTGTATAGCGGCTCCCTCGCCCACCTTACCCATGACGCCAATCGCGCCACCAATGATCAGCCCGATGATTCCGAGCACGATCACCATTTCCAGCAATGTGAATCCCCGGCCCATGTGTTTGATCCCTTGTTTTTTTCCGTTCGTTTTCATGTTGTTTTGTGAGTTTGCGAATATGATTCGTCAAAGGAATGAACACCAGAGACAGAAGATTTTGTCAGTATTATTTGTCAAGATTGACGAAATTCCCCCCATCTAGGCACCTCCCCCCAGGATCAGCGATCTTGCGAGTGGAAAATTTTCAACGATTTCGAATTGCCAGAGGAGGCTCCTATAGATACACGAGGGCAAGCATGTCCGAATGGTGGCAAACACTGAGCGATGCGGCCCGAATCTTCTGGGCCATCGCGATCGCGTCCAGCATCTTCCAAGTGCTGATGTTCGCGCTGTCCTTTTTTTCAAGTTCGGACTTCGATCACAGCCCCGATGGCGAAGCCGGTGGCTCGGTCGAGGGAGTGAAACTGCTCTCGATCCGGGCGATCGTGGCTTTTCTGGTCGGCTTCGGCTGGACTGGAGGATTGATGCTTGGTCGCCAAGTGCCGATGCTGCCCGCCATTGTGGCAGCTCTCGCCGTGGGAGCCGTATTCATGATGGCCATTTTTCTCATCATGCGTCTGCTGATGACACTTCGCGCCGATGGAACGCTGAAATACGAGAATGCCATTGGCCTGACAGGCCATGTGTATGTCACGATCCCCGCGTCCCGTGGTGGACAAGGTCAAATTGAAATTCTTCTGCAAGGTCGTCTGGCCACTGCCGCTGCGGTGACCAACGCCACTCACGCACTCACACAAAACACGCCCGTGGCGGTCAAAGCCATCGAAAACGGCAACGTGTTGGTCGTATCACCTCTCCTCGAGCAAAACCAATAATATCATGGAATACATCATCCTCATCTCCATCCTGACGCTGATCGCCTTCGGCACATTAATTTTCATCGCCAGCCGCTACCGCCGCTGCCCTTCCGACCGCATTCTCGTGGTATATGGTAAAGTCCAGGGACAAAAATCCGCCCGCTGCTTCCACGGTGGTGCCGCATTCGTCTGGCCCGTGATTCAGGATTATTCCTACCTCAGCCTGACTCCCATCCCCATCGATATCCAGCTGCGCGGCGCGCTCTCGCAGCAAAACATCCGGGTCAACACACCTTCCACATTCACCGTCGGCATCAGCACCGAGCCAGGAGTCATGGAAAATGCCGCCGAACGTCTGCTAGGCCTCAATCTCACGCAGATTCAGGAGCTCGCCAAGGACATCATCTTCGGTCAAATGCGCGTGGTCATCGCCACCATGCCCATCGAGGAGATCAATGCAGACCGTGATAAACTCATCGCCAACATCGCGAACGGCGTGGAAGTGGAATTGCGCAAAGTCGGACTCCGTCTCATCAACGTCAACATTCAGGACATCACCGATGAGTCCGGCTACATCGATGCCCTCGGTCGCGAAGCCGCCGCCCGTGCGATCAACGAGGCGAAGGTCAAGGTTTCCCAACAAGAGCGCGATGGCGACATCGGTGCCGCCGAAGCCGATCGCGAAAAACGCGTGATGGTGGCCGCAGCGCAGGCCAATGCCGTGCAAGGAGAAAACGAAGCCGCCGTGCAAATGGCCAACTCCTACGCCGCCCGCCGCGAGCGCGAGGCAGAAGCCCAACGGATCGCCACCGCGGCGGAAAAAGTTGCTGCCGCCAAAGCACTCGAAGAAGCCTATGCGTCCGAGGAGAACGCCGAGCGCCAGCGCGCCAAACGCGATGAAGCGAGTCAAATGGCCAACATCATCGTGCAGGCCGAAATTGAGCGGAAAAAAATCGAGGTTCTCGCGGAAGCGGAAAAAACCCGCGTGCGTCTGGCTGCTGAGGCGGATCGTTTGAAAATCGAACTTCAGGCCGAAGCCGAAAAACGCCGCATCGAGCTCACGGCCGAGGGTGAAGGAGCACGCCAGCGCCTGACCCAACAAGGGGAAGCGGATGGTCTGCGCGCCGTGATGGAAGCACAAGCCCAAGGCACGCTCGCCCAACTTCAGGCTCGCGCTGATGGTTTCAAGGCCATCGTCGCCGCTGCCGGAGGCGCTCAGGAAGCCGCCCAACTCATGGTCACCGAGCAACTTCCCAAACTGGTCGAAGAACAGGTCAAAGCCGTTGGCAACCTCAAGATCGACAAAGTCACTGTATGGGACAGTGGCAAGGGCAGCGCTGATGGCAAAACCAGCACCGCAGGTTTCCTCTCGGGACTGGCCGGTGCCATCCCCCCCATTCACGAACTTGCACGCAACGCCGGCGTCGAGCTTCCCGCCTTCCTGGGCAAAACTTCGGAACCATCACCAACCGTAACGCCCTCCGACGATCAAGCGGAGCCGAATAACTGATTCGCTGCTCGCGGCGCCATGATCGAAACCAAACAGCTCACGCGGAGTTACCGTCTCGGCAAGAAGCAACTCACGGTGCTGGAAGATGTGAATCTCTCCATCCAGCGTGGAGAGAAGATTTTCCTGTGCGGTCCGAGTGGTGCGGGCAAAACCACTTTGCTCTACACCTTGGCCGGTCTGGAAACGCCCCAGGCGGGAAAGGTGGTGATCGATGGCACCGATCTCTACGCGCTTCCCCGCTCCGCACAGTCCCGCTTTCGCAACCAACGCATCGGTTACATTTTTCAAAATTACCACCTGCTACCCGAGTTGACTGCGCTCGAGAACGTGATGGTACCCGGCGCGATCGCCGGCAAAAACCAGCGCGAGCAGGCCATGAACGCCCTTGGTCGAGTGGGACTTGCAGACCGTGCCGATCACCTGCCAGCAGAACTATCAGGCGGCGAGCAGCAAAGAGTCGCGATCGCCCGCGCCATCGTCAACGAGCCGGATTTGTTGTTTGCCGACGAACCCACGGGCAATCTCGACTCCCGCAACAGCGAATCCATCATGCATCTGTTGCTGGAGTTGGTCAGCGACAAAAAAACGACTCTTGTCGTGGTGACACACGATCCCAGTCTCGCCCGTCATGGCGACCGGGTGCTGACCATCAAGGACGGGAAAATCTCTCCGTGACAACGTTACGCTATTTTTTCTCTGCAGGGATAAATTCATCAACCGCACGATAGGTGATGCGACCGGTGGGGTCTTCCAAAAAGAACAGATAACTGCGGATCTGATCATCAATGGGCCAGCGTGAAGAACTGAACAACCGATCCTCGTTTTCCAGGCGGGTGGCGAAAGCGATATCGTAGTATCCTTTTTCTTTCGGTCCATCCGCCCGATTGAAAGCCGATTTCCCCGGTTCCAACACAAGAGGACGAGTGCCCAGTTTTCCTAGAACCGTTTTGGTCGTAAGATTGAGAAAAAAAACATCACCGCGACGGAATCCGGGGTCGTCCGTACGCACGACCGTGCTGCGATAACCGCTGGGCTTCGCGGGAGAAAGCACAATGATGAATTCGTTACCGCCTTCGGGAAGACTGATCGAACAAAGCGGCAGATCCTTGTTCACAGTGTGAAGAGTGATACCCCGTTGACTGACAGCTTGAGCCTCACTGACATTGTTCGCTGGCAAATCGAATGCGGCCGATTTGGCGTCACCGGAGAGAAGATACACCTGTCCGAGATTCTCCGGAACGAACACCGCCAGCAACTTCACCAACAAACGGGGCTTTTTCTCCCCAACAGCCTCTTGTCCATGCAATGCGGAACAAAAAACGATACCCACTAAAAAAAACAACCATTTCATAAAATCAAATTTCACTTGGTGCCAGCCAGCGGAACGATATGATTTGAAAGCGGCGACCGAAAAATCGGTTGAGGGGATTCTGCGATGCGGTGGCGGTGGTGGGGACATTGCGAGGATCCACAAATTCCGCAACGCGCTGAACGATCGCCTCACAATGGGCGCGTGCTATCACCACGCCATTGGCATCGACCTTCTGACCCGCGGCGCGAATCAAGAAAGAATCAGAACGCGCACTCAGATAAGGCGCGATCGGTGTGAGAATATCGGCCTGCTTCACCACACCCGGCGCCCCTTGCGCGGCAATACCAGCTTCCGCCTGCGGGAATGCATACGATGCAGTATTGGTCACCGTACGGCCTGCCTGACGAAAACCACGATTGATCGGAACGGTATCACTGTCGAGGGCGCTCTGAATCGCACCGGAAGCTGCGACGCGCTGATCGGTGGTAACGCGACGATTGACAAAATCCGAGAGCGACAAAAATGGTCCGCGCAACCGAACCTGCAACACGATGGCCTCGGCAAGCGCGGTAATCTCCTCATCGCTGAGAGTGCGATAGCCGACCCACTGTGAGGGATCCTTGATGTCCACCGCATTGTTTCCGCGCGTGATGAGTGGTCGCGGCGCATTCAGATTGGCCACGGGTGTCCCTGTGTTGTAGGCGACAGTCTCATTGCCGTTGGCATCCGCGCTGATGGTCTCACGTTGCTTCAACGCGCCTAACAACGCTTTCCATGCCTCGACGGATGTCGAATTCACATTGAACATGCCGTCCACCTCGATCAGAGAGGCACTCTGGGTATGCGCCGTGGTGCTGGGGCGTGTGCCGCTGAATAACAAAGCGAGAGCCTGGGTCGAAGTGTAGCGACCCAAGGCGGGTTGATAACGATGCGAGGGCAACCCCTGCTTACGCTCGAGGAAATCCTGAGCCACACGCTGCTGCGTGCGCTTGGTGGGAAAAGTAACGGAATTTTGTGGGGCGATACCGGAGAAGAACCAATCATCCCACAGAGCACGGTTGGCTAAAAACGAGTGATCCGCCAGTGGTCGGGGCCCTCCGGACATGCTGTCTTCCGAACGGTTCGCCGCCATGACCGAAGGAGCGAAAGAATTGCCGATGGGATGACTGATTTGCGGCAATAGTGGCTGGCGTCCATTGATCACGGCGTATCCCGCTTGGGGAGAAAGACTTTGACAACCGTTGGCAAAAGAATGCTGCAATGCTGCCAGAGAATACAAGGGCTCTCGCGGCACACTATGGGTCGTGATAAACGACACACCATCCTGAGCATTCATGTCACCGCCAAAATACCCGTTGCCATTCGGACTCACTTCCAACAGGGGAGTTTTGAAACTGTTGAGAGGCTTGATTTGCACCTCGTAGGGAAGGACATCCAGTTCACGTGTGCTGAGATCATAAAAATCCACCAGCATGGACTTGGGATTGAAGCGGGACAGGAATCGTGCCGGACGCTCGGATCCGCGCTCGGTCTTTGCTTTGTAGGAGTAGAGCATGAACGGCTCCTTGCGCCCATTGATTTGATCCATGCTGATCGTCCGCGTGCTGGAAGCGGGAATTTTATTGAAAAAATCCGGACGGTTCTGGGCACGAATGCGCAGATTGTTAGGCTTGGGGTTGCCTTCATTGTTCGGTTGGCCATAAATGTAATCAATGAAAATTCCACCGATACCGATGGATTCCCCGCGTTGAACGCGATCCTCCTTATAGTAGCACTCATGATGAGTGATCGACCAGTGGCGGGATCCTAACGAAACAGTAGAATTCGGCACGATGTCATAGCGAATCGGTTCATTCCCTGCGGCAAATACCGTGGCGCCCGATTTATCGATCACATCATACGCCCTCCCACCGCCGAAATTCCATCCCGCCACACCGTCCACAAAATTGTTACCCAAACCACGCCGCGTTTGCACAATCGGAGTGTTGGGGCCCTCCGACACCACCAACACTTCCCCGGGCTTGAGCACAATGGGTTGCGTTCTTCCGGCAATCAGGGTCAGGTAATGCCACTCCGAATTCCCCAACATTTGCTGCAAACTGACACTGACATTTCTACCACCGATGGTAAGATTCAAATCATACGGAAGCTGCCAGAACTTGATGGAATTGTAGGCGGGGGTCAGCACCACCGGAACATCAAGCGGATTCCAATAAGTCACCACGGGATCCACCACCAGTTGCAAAAACCGACCGCTCTGTCCTTGGGCGTTGTTGCCACTGCGGGCGTGAAAAGATAAAATCGTTTGATAGTGAATGAATGTGGGCTGTTTGTAATAGTATGCATGATCGGTGAAAGCCTGCGCCTGGCTGCCGAAAACTTGCAGATACTGCGAACTCGTTGGCAAAGAACCGCCGGTCGTGTAAGCGAATCTCGCACCACGCTGGAGGTTTTTGTACATGTTGTAATGGAGCCACAACTCCTGCATGTTGATTCCCGGCGAGCCACCAGCGGAATAGAGCACATCCTGGGGAATCATCGACGCATCTTTTTCCAGATAAAAGGAAAGATCACGCCGGAACCCACCACTGCGTACATTGGTCAATAAACCACGATTGAACGCCGTGAGGTCATGAAGAAGCGGTTGGGCACCCGCGGATTGCGCGGACAACAGGGTGGTATTGCCTGTGGTGACAACACGGCCTAGCCCGGCATCCTGTAAATTCAAGCCCTGAAAAGGTCTTTCAGCACCACGGGACATGGTGGTGATATCGTAAGCAGGCATCGTTTGCATCGACTCCCTGACAAGCTGTGCCTGACCCGCTGATGGCTGCTTGGCTGGTGCAACCAGAGCTTTCGTTCCGAGATCGCTGACCCACCAGGCATATTGATGACGGGAACCGTTCGCGTCGTTTTGTGTAATCATCGGCACGCGGATCGCATCGTTCGCAGCCACAGCGGCCTTGGTGCTGACCAACTCCATGAGCGCTCCCGGCGGTTGAGCACGAACCCATTCACGATTCCACAAATCGGATCGTTGCCCGGATACAAACCACTGTACAAAAGTAGGACTTGCCGGACGATTCACCGATGTGGAATCCCATGATCGGTAGGCTCCCGTGTAGTGCTTCTGCGGTTGATTCGTCGTGACAGGAGTGGTGGTGTTGCCCAGCAATTGATCCGCCGTGAAGGAAATCCGTTGATCAGGTCCAAGCGATTTTTGCAAATCGCCCAGCGCCATCAGCATCGCCAACTTGGCATCTGCTCGCGCTTCCTGCATCGCATTGCCTTGACTGGAACCGCGGATTGTTACGCTGGACAGAGAGAGCAATCCTATGGCCACTAGGGTCAACAACACCAGCAACGACAGGGTGATCACCAGAGTAAAACCTTTACTCTTCCGAGTATGAAATCTGGGGTTATCCATGTTGCGATTCGATTCTTACCTCAACATACCATGGAAATCCAAGGAAAAATCGAGCGGTAATCGAGAAAATGCCACGGTATGACAGAAAGACGAGGCAACAAGGCGAGGCCAAATCCCCAAATAAAGAATACAATTCGCATTGGTAAATGATGGACATCTGCTATGCTATCAACGATGTCCGCACCTGAATGCCCCGATTGTCCGAAAATCACGCCGGATCACCATATCAATCAACAAGCCATAGATGAACAGCTTCGCTATGAGTTGGAGTTGCCGGATCGCTCGTTTCTCTCAGGTCCCCGCTCGCGCCTTTCGGATCTCACGACTTTGTTCAAAGTTTCTTGGGATTTCATTCGCGCGTTTCGCGTGCTGCATTTCGTGGGGCCTTGTGTCACGATTTTCGGTTCGGCGCGCACACCAGAAGGCACGACCTACTATGAAATGGCTCGTGCGATGGGCGCGCGCATGGCGAAGATGGGCTTCACCGTGATGACGGGCGGCGGACCGGGCATTATGGAAGCGGGAAACCGCGGTGCCTTTGAGGCTGGCGGACGCAGCGTCGGAGTGAACATCCAATTGCCCTTTGAACAAAAAGGCAATCCCTATGTCGATCGCGAAGTGACCATGCGGTATTTTTTCACGCGTAAAACGGTCTTGATCAAGTATTCCTATGCCTTCATCGTGATGCCCGGTGGCGCAGGAACCTTGGATGAAATGTTTGAGACGATGACCCTGATTCAGACGGGTAAGGTGAGAAATTTCCCGATTGTTTTGATGGGGAAAGACTACTGGGCTCCTCTGATGGACATGATCTATCGGATGGTCGATGAGGGCATGATCAGCCCGGAAGATCCGGATCTGATTTTTTTCACCGATGATGTGGAAGAAGCGGCATCGCACATCCAACGACATGCGGTCAGGCAGTTTGCGCTGCGCATGAAACCGGCACCCCAGAGCTCGCGCTTGCTGGGAGAACGAAATTTGGTGCGCAAACCGGCTGACTGACGACGTATCACCATCACATGAAACGTCGCAACTTTCTCACTCGTTCGCTGCTTTCCGGCGGTCTCGTCAGCCAGTCGCTCAGTTGGTCTGCTCCGGCAACTCCCACCGATGGCATTTCTCCCGGCCTTACCCAGGGCGAACCGCTCATTGCCGGACCTGATCCCACGAACCTGGCCATCCTCCAGGCACTATTCACGCCTGCGAGTGGTTTCGCAGAAATTTCTGTCAATGACGGCGCATGGCAAAAAATCTTGCCCGAGCACAAGGGCATGGTCGCTTTTGAAACACATGTGCTGAAGTTTCTCTTACCCGCCATCCCTGCAGGTGCGAAGCTGCGCTATCGCGTAACCGTGTTTTCCGTGAAATATGTGAATGCATACAAGATTCAGCGCGGTCCGCTGGTGACTTCCGGCGAGTATGTCGTGCAGTGCCTCGATCCCGCAAAAAACTCCACGCAATTTGTCGTCTGGAATGACACGCATGAAAATACCAAAACGATCGAGACTCTGCATCAAAAAACAAGCAAGCTCCATCCGGATTTCCTGCTCTGGAATGGCGATCAGACCAATGACGTCTATGCAGCCGAAAAGATGGCAACCCAATACATCTGCCCCGCAGGTTTGCCCATCGCGGCCACTTATCCGCTCGCCTACTTGCGTGGCAATCACGATGTGCGCGGACCTGCCGCACGCTTGGTAGAGGAATTCACCCACTGCCCGGGCAATGACTTCACCCAAGCATTTCGATCCGGCCCCGTTGCCTGCCTGACGATGGATACCGGTGAAGACAAGCCTGACACACATCCTGTGTTTCAAGGCATGGTGCACTTCGACGCCATGCGCGCCCGCCAGACACAGTGGCTAGCCAAAGTCAGCCAAGAACCATGGTTCCGCAGCGCTCCCTACAAACTCTTGTTTTGTCACATTCCGCTGTGGTGGACCGAAGATGATCCAAGTCGTGAATATTACAACTGCCACAAGCCTTGCCGCGATGCATGGCAGGAGCTTCTGGTAAGAGCAGGAATCCAGCTCGTGGTCTCAGGTCACACTCACCAGACCGCACATCTTCCCGTCACTCCGCAGCGACCCATCGCGCAATTGATCGGCGGCGGTCCGCAACCTGAGCGCGCGACATTGACCCACTTTGCGGCAAACGAAAAAAATCTCACTGTCACCATGACCACGCTGGATGACAAGGTCGTCCAGCGCTTGACCATTGATCCTGCATGAAACCCATCATCGAAGTCTGTGTCGATCGTCTGGACTCAGTGCAAGTCTGCGCCGCCCACGGCGTAGACCGCATCGAACTCTGTGCCGCATTGAGTGAAGGTGGACTGACACCATCGATCGGTTTTCTGCAAGCCGCGCGCAAGATCTTCCCGGGAAAAATCATGATGATGATACGCCCGCGATGCGGCGACTTTTTGTATTCAAGCGAGGAAATTGACATGATGTGTTCAGACATCCGCAGCGCCCGCGAGCACGGAGCTGATGGCGTCGTATTCGGCTGTCTGTTGCCCACGGGTGCGATCGATGAAGCAAAAACCTCTTTTCTTCTCCGTGCCGCCGATGATCTCGATGTTACATTCCACCGCGCCTTCGACGTTACATGGAATTTATCACATTCTCTTGAAACCTTGGTCTCTCTGGGCATCCCCCGGGTATTAACCAGTGGTGGCGTAGCGGACGTATGGAAAGGGATCGACCGAATCCGCGACCTGATCGATCAAGCGAATGGACGAATCACCATTCTCCCCGGTGGCGGGGTGAGCGCAGTGAGGATCGGCGAGCTGATGGAGAATACCGGTGCCACTGAATTGCATCTATCGGCCCGCAATTCTGTGGCAAGTGCCATGATTTTTCAGCGCGACGACATCCCGATGGGTACTACCGAAATCACTCCTGAATTTGTTCACAAAGTAACTGATCCGCAACAACTGCAAATCCTCTTTTCTTCCTTACCCACGCATTTATGAAAATCTCATTCGCGGCCCGTCTATTCATCTACTCAGCGCTACTTGCCTACCTAGCCATCGATCTCTACGCCTGTTCCGGTCCGTTGCGAAAAGCGATTGATCGGCGTAAGTCCGATAGCCCCGAAGCCATTGAAGACGCGAGGAAAGCGGGAATTGTCGGGATTGTTCTCGGTCGTCCCATTACCACCTCTCAAGTCGATCGTGCGGCGAGGGAGCGGTTGTGGCTCGAAGGCAAATCATGGCAGGATACACCGCTGGATCAACGGCGCTTGGTGAGAAAGGCGGTCCTTGCTGAATTGGTGGACCATCAACTGATCCGCTCCAAAATCGCCGCCAACAAGGAAGCGGAACGGGCCACGGAGGCGGAAATCAGCGATCGTGTGAAATCGCTGTTGGCGCGTTTCACATCGCGCACAGAAATGGAACAATCGATGAAATCACAGGGCATCGCCACGGAAGAAGAGCTCAAATTGCGCATGGCGGCTATGATCGAAATGGAGAAATACCTGGATCGGCAATTGCGCCCGCTGCTGGCAGTCAGTGATGAGGAAGTGCAGGAATTTTATCAGAAACACCAGACGTCATTGGCCATTCCCGAGATGGCTAACGTTCGCCACGTTTTTTGGGCCACATTGGGAAAAGACACGGCTGCCGTGAAAAATCAAGCGGAAGCAGCATTGGCGGCATGGCAAAGAAAAGAAAAAACCTTTGAGCAACTGGTCCGGGAAAACAGTGAGGACGAACGCAGCAAGATGTCTGGTGGCAACCTCGGCTGGGTATCCCGTACAGCACGCATGCCGGCCGATTTTATCGAAGCTCTTTTTTCCACTCCCAAAAACCAGCCCTCCCTCATTCAAACCAAGTTGGGGTGGCATCTTGCCGAAGTTCTTGAGCTGCGCGCTTCGACACCACGCACACTCGAACAATGTCGCGATGAAATCCGCCAGGCTCTCGCGGATCAAAAACGATCGGAGGCACTTCAAAATATCCGATCGGCCATTCGAGAAAGCCATCGTCAGCACATCCATCTCTACCCCACCGTGTTGGATGCCATGCCCTGAGATCAAGGGGTGAGCGGAGGGCTGTAGGTGGTGGTGCGGACGTTATTGAATGGAACAGCATCAGGACTGCCAATCTGGGTGGTAACTTTCACCGACTGTCCGTTGGCAAAGAGCGAATTTGACAAGCCGATTTGATAACTCTTCACAGCCCCGGGAGCCAACGAGGGAACCATCAGGTTCGTCACTCCGGAAGGGGTGGTCACTGTTACAGGAACATTGCTCAAGGTCGTCGTTCCTTGGTTTTGAATATTGACTTGCACTTGGGCGATGCTGCCTTGTTGGGGTGGAGTGATGTAATTCGATGCTGCAGCTGCATCGGCGATCTGTGAGGTGTCGCCTTGCAAGATGCGACCCAAATTCACAGCACCGGATCCTGTGTAAGCATCAGGACCGGCTGGACCGGTCTCATTGGTCATTTGATAAATTGCCGCCAATGCCTGCTGGGGGCTGAGGCCCTTGGCCGACATCACTGCTGCCACCGTGCCTGCCAGAATGGGGGCTGAGGCACTGGTGCCGGAAAATGAAGCAACGAGATCACCCGGATACGCCGCACTCACCCCCCACCCCGGAGCAGAAAGGGCGGATAAAGACGATTGATTGGAAAAAAGCAAATGATTGTTCTGGGCATCGACTGCCACGGCGGCAATGACATCGGGATAGCCAGCGGGATAGGCGGACTGGGTGAAACCATCGTTACCACTGGAGGCGATGATCAACACATTCTTCTTTTGCGCATACTGGACCGCATCCCGCAACATCACGCTGTCACCATAGGAGCCCATCGAAATCGAAATGATTTGATTCCCCGCATCAGCAGCCTGAATCACAGCTTGGGCAATTTTCCAACTATCCGACGAACCGGAGTCATCCGCCACGCGCCAGGAAGTCAATGTGGCACCGGGGGCAGCCCCTGGGACCGTAGCGCTATTGCCGAGAATGAGCGATGCTGCCGCCGTGCCGTGTCCGTTCCATTCCTCGTAATTTTCAAGACCGGGCACGATGAACACATTCTTGACATAGCCAAAGGCCGGATGCGGCACCACACCGGTATCAAGAATCGCAATTTTCACACCTTGCCCGAGGGATGGATCCATGTCCTTCAATCCCAGCCACTGCAAAAGTTGATTGCCCAGTGGAACCGCATCGGCTTGAACCATGCCACCTGAAGGATTCGGCGTGGAGGCAGGAAAAATCATCCCCAATTCCTCCGATCCATCCAACAACTCTCGAAGATCGGCCGGGTCCAGAAAACTGACACGCAGAGCATGGAGCGCATCCATCCGATCCAACACCCGCACACGGTCTCCCATGCGTTCCAGAAATGCCTGCATGTCTTGTGCGCTCGCAAATCGAACTGATCTTTGCCCTGGCAATGCTCCTTGGTCCATGGCTTCCTCATCAGCGCGATACCCTTGTTTACGATCAGTGGTTGCGGTCCTAGCACCCCACTGACGTTCGATCAGTGGTTCATCTTTCACGACAGGAATCTCCGTGCGATGCTGCGAAGCATCGTCCCACGGTGAACGCCCCAGTAGCCAGCCCAGCAAAATCGCCACAATAAGACCACCTGAGACAAGCCATGGCGTTTTACGTTTTTCCATCATATCAATAAAACTGCTAAGATGTACAAATGTCGCATCAAATTGCGAATTCGCGAGAAAAAACAGCTTTGTGGACGACAAGGATCAGGGCCTGGCAACGGGTGGAATTTGCACAGGCGTGTTATCCACCAAGGTGGTGACAAATGGTTGCGTCGACCCCGGGGTCAGATAGATCAGAAAGATGCGTTTGGTGGAATCCAGAAACTGCAACTGACGCTCCGTGAACGCCACCCACTGGTCTGCCTCCTTGTAAAAGAAATTGGCCTGCGCCATGTTGAATTCATTCACTTTTTTCACTGCCGGCAATTCCGTCACCTTGCCTGATGGTACGGGAATTTTGTGTTCGCCAGCTTGCAGTGCGGTATCGACCTGAGTCATGTTGATAATGCGCGATTCGCCCTTTTTGAAAACATTCGGAGCATCATTGATCAGCAGCATGCGGTAGGAGGATTGATCTCCCTCCGCTGCGGCAGGAAAAATCAGCACGATCACTTTTTTCCAATCTGCAGGAATTTTTGCTGAAGCCGCCACGGATGCCTGCGGATTCTTGGTATCCACCATTTTCTGTTTGTAGATCACCAAGTTGCCGTTCGCTGGAACCGTGATCTGCGGATAAGACAGCATCTCGCTCACCAAATTGAGCGGCACGATCGAGCCCGATGGATCTGCGATAAAAAATTCCGCCAGCGGTTTCACCGGATTATGATAGGTAGCACGAATCGCCACCGGAGCTACCGACTCCTGTGAAAAACCCGCGAATGGCAGGCACAGCATCAACAAAAACAAACGCATCATAACAGTTACGAATTAAACCTCCCCTTGCGAGAGCCAGCGGAAGGATACCAGAGAAAGTCGACGACCAAAAGCACGATTTATCGGACTTGCCGTAGCAACCGTATAGGCATTAACCGAGGGACGATCGATCGGATCCACATATTCGGGAACCCGCTGCACAACCGCTTCCGCATAGGCCCTGGCACTGACCACACCGTTGCCGTTTAAGGCCTCGCCGCAGACACGGATGACAAACGTATCCGAACGCACGGTCGCCAAAGGTTCGATGATTCGCATGATATCCCCCTGCGTGATCCATCCTGGCGCACCTTCCGCCGGATTGCCCACGCTCGCCTCAACGGTGCGATTGCGATACAGTGAAGCATCGGAAACATTCGCAGCGAGAATCGGCACTTGGGTATTGAACACCACGTTGTTGATCTGTGATGCCTCAAGAGCGGCTTGGAGAGCGCCCATGCGCGTCAGAGCGGAATTGGTGCCGATCTGGCGATTGACAAATTCATGCATCGACAAAAACGGCCCACGCAAACGGACTTGCTCCACAATGTTTTGTGCGAGCACTTCGATTTGGGAGTCGGTCAGATCCCGATAACCGTTCCATTGATTGGTGCGGGCATTGTCGGTGTCCGCCGCATTGACCGCGAGATCCGTTGCCAAGCCACCATTGGTGAGTGACATCGGAGCGACAGGATTGTTGTTGGCAGTTTTCATTTCCATGCGTCCGTTGCGCGACCACATCACAGGAATCGGGGTGTTGCGCATCGAACCGAGCAGCGCGGCCCACGCGGATACCGAGGTGGAGTTCACATTGAAGGCACCCTTGACCATTTGATACTCCGCCGCAAGACGATAGGCATTAGCGGCAGGCCGGCCTGATGAAATGAGTTCCGTAAGCGCATCCGTTTTGGTTTTCCCAGCAGGTAAGTAGGGAGAAAAAGCCTGGTTGAGCAATGGCATCCTGTTATCCAAGAAGTCGGTCAACACATTGCTGGAAGCTTTGTTACCAACAGGAACAATGGTCGAGAAATAGAAACGATCGTAGAGCGCATAGTTTGCCAAAACACTGTGATCCAAAAGTGCATAGGATGTCACGCCGGTCTCAGACACACGCGATGTGCTCATGAACGGCGACACACTTGAATTGGCCACTGGTTGCACAAAATTCGGCAAATACGGCGACGTCAGCGCATTGGAGCGGCGGAAGTCCGCGATCGTCAGCATCGGACCGGTAGGCAACTCCAGATACACTCCGGATTTGACGCCCCGCTGGGTGGTATTGCCGGAAAGAACGTTGTTTCGATTGGTGGCATCGATTTCAAAGATGTCGTCGACGTGCCCCGGCAATGGAACGAAATTCAACTCGTGCGATTGCATGCCGGGAACTTCCGTGCGGTAGTCCATCATGACCACCGGACGAGCGGGATTGTGATGCATCATCGGCTTGCCCGCCAGCCTGCCATCGCGCAGCACATTGAGAGCACCTCCCGCAGGAGTGCGTTGATTGGTTTCATACACACCGCCATTGGTGGTTCTGGCATAGGCGGAGAACAGGGCAATGGATTTGGCATTGCCTTGCGCGGAAATGGGTGTGGTGTTGGAGTGGTAGGATTCAGCCGCGGAAAAGGCGCCCGAACGAGGGAAACGGTGCACCGTGTTGAAATATCGGGCGAGAGTTGATGCGTCATTGTAGACGAAAGTCAAGCCGCCGTAAGCCATCGACCTTCCCCTCGAGGTGATGGTGGCCTGAACATCAAAACGATCACGCTGACCACGAGACGGCTGCCTCACACCATACTCGATGTGAATCACATCGTTATCCCTCAACCCAAGAACACCGTTGACATTGTCCGTAGACTGACCCGAATTGAACTCAGGAGGTGTGATCCAGTCGATATCAAAACCGATCGCCTTGCCCTGAAACCCCGGACGGGAGGGAACAGGGTTGGTGACATTTCCGTTCTGATCAACACCGGTAAGGTTGTTTTGCCAGTCAAAGATCGGGGTGCCTTGAGTATTGGAGAAACTGGCGTTGGGTGACAAAAAAGGACCGCATACAAGAGTTTGTCCGGGACGCATGGTCAATGGAGTGCTGCCACTGCCACCACTGGTGATATTGAGAGCGAAGGATTTCTCTCCTTTTTGTCCGCCGTTGACAAACATCTCATTCAGCGAAACAAGATCGCGGCACTGAGGTTGATTGTTCACGTAGAAATTGAACGCCACAGGAACATTGCGAATCACCACCTGCATTTCATCAAATGAGATATTGATGTTGTAGGGATTGTGAAGCGTCACCAAAGGAGTGTAGAGCAGGTGCCCCATGCGAGTCAGATTCGGATCGGAATTCCGTAAGGTGGCCACCCAATTGGAATGGGAGTCACGCGTCACGTAGGAAAAGAGCAACTCGACCTTCGCTATCACCGGTGCGGGGAAAAACCGCCGAGGTACGGTCATGGTGCCGGGTGCCACCGCTTCCTGTGGAGGGCGATAGTAGTTGGGAGATGCATCTGCCGAAGTGGATGGAGGTGCTGCAGTGATATCGCGGTATACGGTGTAATACGACTGGAGAGTCGACCAGAAGGGATCCGATACCCCGGTGATGTTGTGGGTGGATTGATAAAGTCTGCGTCCGTTGTATTCCACGGGCATGGTGGCCATTTCGAACATGGCCGATAAATCCTGCTTCAGACCGCCGTTTCTCACATTGGTCAAAAGACCCATCGAGTAAGGTGTCACCACGTTGCGGAACTTGCCCATGCGACGTGTGTTGCCTAACAAATCGGCTTGATTCAAATTGACGATTTTCCCCTCCGCTGCCCGCGCAGTCACCAGAGCGGCGGCATTTTGATCCGTGGGAAGAAAATCCAACGAACTGCCATCACGTGCTTTCACCAAACGGGTTTCGGGCCGATGTCCCGTAAGCAGGGCGCGGCGCTTCGCCAAGGTTTCGTTCTGCGCGGGATCGCGATAACTATTGATGCGAGCTTTCACTGATTCGTCAGCCACGTGCCAGGCAAAACTGCCTTCCCTACTGCCATTGCGCGTGATCGGCACCAGCCCCGCCATGACCCGATCCTCCGTCGCAGCCCCAGCACCCAAGGTGCCGGCGTCAACCAAGGCAATCGGATTTGCCGGAACACCGGCAACCGCATAATTGCGCGATGCCGTGGCCATTGGATCCGCATCCGACACCATCCAGCGACGGAAACGGGACGTTTTTTCCGAATTGTAATTCGGTGTGGAATTCGGATTCGCGTCCCATGATTCCCAAACGCCCATGAGGTTCGGCTTGGCAGGATTCGCCGATAAAATTTCCGACGTAGCGGATATCGCGCGGTCAGGACCCATATTTTTCTGCAACTCGGCAATGGCCATCATCAAGGCCATGCGCGCGTTACTCCGGGCTACTGACATCGCATTACCCTGAGAGGAACTGCGCAAAGTGACCGAAGAAAGGGACAATAGACCAATCGCCACAAGAGTCAGCAACACAAGCAAACTGATGGTGATGATCAGCGTGAAACCCTTCTTACGCCGACGGAAACTTGCGAAAAATCGTGAAGATGAAGAATGATTCATACTTTACTTGTGGAAAACAAACAAAAAGTAGCAAGGATTCGGACGATGTAAATACAAAAAACAGCGGCGATGACAGAACGCACATATCCTTCTGCCGCTTGGATTTACCGTGTTTTCAACACTTCATGAGGTAAAAAAAATTCGATTATCTCACGAACCACAAAAAAAGTATTGGTTTTCAATACAAACATTGAATCGATCGCTTGGAAGAATTTCTGGCGGAACCCGGCAGCTGTGCTAGTCTCGCGCGGCCGATGAGAAGTATCGATCAAGAACTGGCAGAGATTCGCGCTGCGGGGTTGTGGCGTTCACTGGATGGTCGCGGCAGCATGGGAGCATCCGCAGAACACGGGTTGCTGTCGTTTGCCAGCAACGACTACCTGGGATTGGCACTCGATCCCGAAATCGCCGAGGCTTTTCACGAGGGACTGCGACGTTTCGGCCATGGCTCGGCCTCGTCCCGTTTGATTTGCGGGACCAGCCATGCACATCTGAAGCTCGAAGCCGAGTTGGCCCAACTCAAGGGTCGCGAGGCCTGCCTGACTTTTTCCTCGGGTCATGCCGCTGCGATGGGAACGATTCCCGCACTCGTGGGTCCGGAGGACGTGGTGATCGTGGACAAATTGAGCCACGCTTGTCTGATTGATGCCGCCAAGCTCAGTGGCGCCACTCTTCGCGTTTTCCCCCACAACCATCTGGAAAAATTGGAAACCATCCTGCGCAACGTGCGTGCAAAACAAGGGTCCACTCCGCGCATTCTTGTCATCACGGAGTCGGTTTTCAGTATGGATGGAGACACCTCGCCACTGCCGGAGTTGATCGAAATCAAAGATCGATATCAAGCTTGGCTGCTCGTCGATGAGGCTCACGGTTTCGGGATTTTTGGAGAGAATGGCGGCGGCCTGTGTGAAGAAATGAATGTTCAGTCTCGTGTCGACATCCAGATGGGGACATTGAGCAAAGCAGCGGGGCTGGCTGGCGGGTTCATTGCCGGCTCCCCATCATTGATCGAGCTGTTGGTCAACCGCGCACGATCATTCATCTACTCAACGGCTCCCCCACCCGCGCTAGCTCATGCTGCCCGATATGCCATCGAATTGATCCGCTCGACGAAAGGCACAGAACTGCGTGCCGCACTGCAAAAAAATATCGAAATCTTTACACAGGGCACTGATTTGCCGACCAACCGCACGCCGATCATTCCCATCGTCTTGGGAGGAAATGAAATCGCCTTGACCATATCGGCTCAATTGAAAGAGCAAGGATTTCTCGTTCCTGCGATTCGCTATCCTACGGTGCCGCGCAATCGCGCGCGATTGCGTGTGTCGCTATCAGCCATGCACAGCTCCGAATCCATTCTGCAACTCCGCAAAGCTCTCGATCCTCATTTGCCAGCGCGTGGGGTTCCCTGACTGGATAGTGCCTGCAAGCTGTTGTTCATCATGACTTGCCATTTCTCCTGATTCAGTCCATGGTCCGGCTCGCAAATGAAAAAACTCGCAATCACCCTGATCACCACTTGGTTCTGCCTCGCCAATGTTCATGCGGAAGAAGGCTTCGTATCTCTTTTCAATGGCAAAGACCTCACAGGTTGGCACGTGGTCAATGGCGATGGCAAGTTCACGGTAGAAGGAGAATCCATTGTCGGCACCGGTGTGAACGTCAAGTCGAACACCTTTCTACGCACCGATAAAACCTACAGCAACTTCGACTTCCGCTTTGAGATGAAGTTCGACGACCTCAGCGGTAATTCCGGTATGATGTTCCGTGGTCTGCAAAAATCCGGCAACGATGGACGTGTGCATGGATACCAATGCGAACACGACAATGGCAAAGCCCGCGCCTGGACAGCAGGTCTCTATGACGAGGCACGACGTGGTTGGTTGATGCCTCCCGCCCTCAACGCGAAAAACACGCCGGAGCAAAAAGCAGCGCAAAAAGCTTTCACGGCGCAAGGCCAGAAAATCATGCGCTGGGACGATTGGAACCAAGTCCGCATTCGCTGCGAGGGAAATCACATCCAAATCTGGCTCAACGGAGAAACCCGCGTGGATTACAAAGACGAGGGCAAGGACTTCACCCCGGAAGGATTTTTCGCCCTACAAGTGCATTCTGGCAAATCATGCCGTGTGCGCTGGCGCAAGCTGCAGATCAAGGAACTCTAATCGATTCATTCCAGCATTCCTCGCATCATGGGTTTTTTCAAATCGCTGTTCAACAAGATCACCAATCGCGCGGAAATCGATTGGGATGAAATCGAAGCAGACCTTATTGCCGCTGATTTGGGCGTCCGCGGCGCCATGGAAATCGTCGATGAACTCAAGAATCTGGGCCGTAAGATCAACGCGGATGATGTGGTGGATGCTGCGCGCAAGCACGTCGCCCAGCGCCTGCCAGCCTCGCGACCCATGCCCCAGAAACGGTCGGACGGCAGCCCCTGCGTGATTCTGGTCGTGGGAGTGAACGGTGTGGGAAAAACCACATCTTCGGCGAAGCTCGCCTTATGGATGAAGAGCCAAGGTCACTCGGTCATTTTAGCCGCAGCCGACACATTTCGCGCCGCCGCTGTTGAACAACTGGAACGATGGGGTGAAAAACTCGACATTCCCGTGGTGCGTGGCAACGTCAACGCCGATCCCTCTTCCGTTTGTTTCACCGCTCACCAAAAGGCAATCGCCCAGAAAGTCGATTTCCTCATTTGCGATACCGCTGGTCGTCTGCATACGCGCCACAATCTGATGGAGGAGCTGACGAAGATCCGCCGCGTCATCGGAAAAAACGATGCATCGGCTCCTCACTTCACTCTATTGGTCGTGGATGCCACCACCGGTGCGAATGCACTGCAACAGGCCAAGGAGTTTCACAAGGCTTGTCCTCTCGATGGTCTGATCGTCACCAAGCTCGATGGCTCGGGCAAAGGAGGCATTATCGTGGGAATCCATGAACAATGGAAAATCCCCACTTGTTTTGTCGGAACCGGTGAAGAGGCCCATGCCTTTGCTCCCTTTGATCGCGATGCTTTTGTGAACGAAATGATCTGATGGCCCAAACGTCAATCGCGGCTGATCGCATCGGTTCGCCCACGACTGTTGATCTGAACCATGCAGACTGGCGGAACGATGGTTTCTCACCACCTACATGAGAAAATTTCTTCAGCAAAGTGCCCTGGCATTGAAATCCATCGCAGAAGGAAGAACATGGCGCGAATATCTCGTTTGATCTGATCTTTTGTCAGATAAAATTTGCAGCAAGCAGCACTCATTTGCATGGAAGAAACATGAGTCATGTTTGATGACCTCGCGAAATCTTTTCCACATTGCCAGTAACCAGATCCATGATACCATAGACTCATGCAACGCATCCAATCCTGGATTTATCTTGTGGCATTGTCTTGTGCGCATCTCTGGGCACAGAACTCTCCTGCGCCTGCATCACCTCAGGAAAGAGCAACTGCGGCGGTGCCTCCACAAACCATAGCCGCTTTGCCGGACGATGGTGTGCGTGTCGCGGTTCTGGGATATCATGATTTCTCCGCTACTCTCAAGGAAACGGAAATGCGCATCAATACGGAAAAGTTTCGTGCACAAATGCAGTATCTCAAGGATCAAGGATTGAGCGTGATCAGCATGGCGGATTTCACGGCGTGGAAGCAGGGCAAAAAAACCATTCCGCCACGCTCCGTGGTGATCACCATCGATGATGGTTGGAGCTCCGTCTACACCGATGCCTATCCGATTTTGAAAGAATTCCGTTATCCATTCACCGTCTTTCTTTACACCAAGTATATCGACGTCAACGGCCGCTCGATGTCGCGAGCGATGATTCAGGAAATGCAAAAAAATGGCGCGACCATCGGCAACCACAGCATGAGTCACCCCTATCCCGCCACGGTCAAGAGCCAGCAACAAAAAGGGCCCAAATCTTTCGCCGCCTATCTGGAACGAGAAATGGGTGAGTCCCAAACCTTTCTGGAAAAAGCATTTGGACAACAGGTCAACACCTACTGCTATCCCGGGGGATTTCATACGGAAGAGATGTTTGTCATCGGCCAGCAGCATCAGTATGATCACATGTTCACCGTATTGCCGGGCAAGATCAAACGGGATACCGATGACCGCGCTCTGCCACGTTATGTTGTACTCGGCACCTACGACCGGATTTTTGAATTGGCTACGGAATTTCGCGATGCCTCGCCTGTGGCTCTCGGAACAGCGCCGAAAGTCACGACCCCCTTCCCTGTTCATCCCGAGGCGGGAGCCATCGTCAATACGCGGTTGCCCGTGATATCCATCGACCTCAGTTCCGTAACCGATATCGACCCGCAGACCCTGGTGATGCGAGTCGGCGGTTTTGGCGATGTTCCTGCTGTGCTCGATCCCGGGACCAAACAATTCCGTTGGCAGGTGAACCGCAGGCTCCGTGATCCCCAGTGCCAAGTCTCCGTGAGCTGGAAAAAGCCGAACGAAAAAAATACAGTAGCGCCCGTGCGTTGGAACTTCACCATCGATAAAGAATCCGCCTATCAGCCAAACGGCGGCTGATCGACTTGCATGCCTCAGGATTTGACATTGCGGCAAGGGTTGATACAATCGACCTATGTACGAAGCAAAAGGAACCATCAAATGGATCGGTGAGACCCAGTCATTTCCCAGTGGATTCAGCAAACGCGAGTTTGTCGTCACAACTCAGCACGACAAGTATCCCCAGGATCTGAAATTCGAGGTCGTAAAAGACAAGTGCTCTCTGCTCGATACTTATGAACTGGGAGTGGCCGTTACAGTTTCCTTCGACATCCGCGGCAACGAATACAACGGCAAATACTACGTCAATCTCTCCTGCTGGAAATTGCAAGGGGATGATGGAGAAGAAACCGGCTTCAAGAACGAACGTCGTGCTCCGATCTCACGCCCAGCACCCAACAACCGTCCAAACACTGCGGAACCAAGCGCGGAAGAGTTGCGAAACGAATCCAACTTCGACGACGACGATATTCCGTTCTGACAATCTCGATCAGGCTCCCACTTCCGGATCAAAATCCTTGGGTGCTCTGACAATGCGTTCGACGGCATGCTTGGTCACCACATTGCCGCCACTGGCACGCCCCTTCACCGCGACTTCCGCAAAGTGGAACGGGCGACTGACGTTGCGCAGACGCAACTGGGGCTTGAGATGCACGATCAACATTTGTGCCGCGCTGTCCGGCTCGGTTTTGTGCACGGAGAAATACAGAATGCGAGTACCGGCCTTGCCCTTGGTCAAATCATATTCCTTGTCGCGTGTCACACCACCTACTTGGAATCGCTTGGCATAGACAGCACCGTCCTTTCCATCCCGGTAAATCACGGAATAGAACAAGGGATCGTCTTTACGAAACACCGCTACGTGAATGGGTTTTTGTCCGATGAAGCCTTTATCAGCAATTTTCATCACCTTCATTTTGCCATCCTGAGTGAAGGCGATGATGTCATCGATCGTCGAACATTTCTCGATCGCCTCATCCTTTTTCAAACCGTAGCCAGCGAATCCATTTTTCCAATCCACATACAAGGTCTCGGTGGCGGCCACCACCTGCGTACGGTCGACACGATCAAAGGCGGCGATCTCTGTGCGTCGCTCACGACCGGCGGCATATTTTTTCTTCAACTCCTCGAACCACTTGATGGTATACTTGTTGAGCTGCTTGAGATTTTTTTCCGTTAGATCAATTTCCTTTTCGAGTCCTCGGATTTCCTCATCCGCCTTGAAGGAGTCATACTTGGAAATGCGTTTGATTTTGATTTCCGTGAGACGAACGATGTCGTCTTGGGTCACTTCGCGTTTGAGCAATTTCTTGAATGGCTCGAGTCCTTGATCGATCGCCGCGATCACTGCTTCCCACGTCTCGCACTCCTCGATATCACGATAGATGCGGTTTTCGATGAAGATCTTTTCCAGTGAACTGAAATGCCATTTCTCCGCCAGTTCGGCCAACTTGATCTGCAACTCCATGCCAAGCAGATCCTTGGTTTGCTGGGTATTGCGGCGCAGGATTTCCGAGACGCCCAGAAATTGTGGTTTGCCATCGGCAATCACGCAGGCGTTCGGGGAAATCGACAACTCACAATCCGTGAACGCGTAGAGCGCGTCGCGCGTGGTCTCGGCATCCGCACCGGCAGGCAAGTGAACGAGGATGTCGACATTTTCCGCAGTATTGTCTTCGATCTTCTGGATCTTGATTTTGCCTTTGTCTGCAGCCGCGACAATGCTTTCCATCAGATTGCCCGTGGTCGTGCCGAAAGGAATTTCCGTGATGCGCAGGAGACCCTTCTTTTCCGAGGAAATCCGCGCGCGAACACGGAGTCTACCTCCTCGCAAACCATCACGATACTCACTGGCATCCATGATCCCGCCTGTGGGAAAATCAGGTACCAAGGTGAAGGGCTCATTCCTGAGGACGGCAATGCTGGCATCGATCAGTTCCATGAAATTGTGCGGCAGGACCTTGCAGGCTAGCCCCACGGCGATCCCTTCCACTCCCTGCGCCAGGAGGAGGGGGAATTTCACCGGAAGCGTGATGGGTTCCTTGTTGCGTCCGTCGTAGCTCGGTGTCCAATCCGTGGTTTTGGGATTGAACACCACTTCTAAGGCAAATTTCGTGAGTCGGGCCTCGATGTATCGGGATGCAGCGGCACTGTCGCCCGTGAGAATATTTCCCCAGTTTCCTTGGGTATCAATGAGCAGGTCTTTTTGACCGAGCTGCACCATCGCATCACCAATGGATGCGTCTCCATGGGGGTGATATTTCATCGTATTGCCGACGATGTTGGCTACTTTATTGTAACGACCGTCGTCCAACTCCTTGGTAGAATGAAGAATCCGCCGCTGCACAGGCTTCAGACCATCATGCAAATGAGGTACGGCGCGCTCCAGAATCACGTAACTGGCGTAATCGAGGAAGTAATCGGAATACATCGCCCCCAAAGATGCCGGCTGATCGTTGTCGGTAGTCATCGACGGAATCATAAAGCCTTCTTAAACAATCAAGCAAGCCCTATTCTCTTCGACGAATGGACCGCAGCGATCTAGCCCGGGGAAATCACACCTTGAAGGAAATGGCATCACATTCGCTACTGGTGGCCGGTCTGAGCACTTGTTGGGACAAATCACGGCTTGCCCCCTCCACGTTTGGGCGCTTTTGCATGAATATCAGATCAAGCCGCGCACTCAGATTCCGACAATCCGGCAATTTCCGCAAGTGATAGAGGGTCGCGACTCATTTGCCTATCATCGGGAAAATCAATTTCCAAAAGAAGGAAACACCGAAAAAAACCGCAGCCAAGATGATGGCGCCCACCAGCAAAGTGCCCATCATGTGGAAGAGACTTCCCAGAAAAACCCGAAAAGGTCCTCGCGTTTTGTCTCCCGTCCACTCATCCCATTGATTCTCATTATCTTCACGAAAAGGTTTGTGATAGTGCTTCTGACTACCGTCAAAACGAGATGTCGTACGACCTCCAAATTTGTGATCCGTTTTCATGGCAGGGGTGCATTTGATTAACCCTCGTGCCCAGAATAGTCAAGTATCGATTTGGTTAGAAAGTCATTTCCTGCTCAATGGCCTTGATTTCCAAAAATAAATCATTCCAGCGCTGTGAATAAGGCTCCAAGGCGCTTTCGCGATGAGAGAGAGACTCTCTGATTCCGTGCAAACCTTGAGCGTATTCACGAAAGAAACACGTCAGTCCTTCTTCGTAATCGCCGCGCAAAGAAGAGAGAAACTGATCGGCACCGCGCAGCAAGCGCTCACGATACTCATCCACCATATCCTTCGCCGTGCGCATCGCCAAAATGGTAAGACCCATCGAAAAAAATCCCGCAATGCATAGAGCAATCATAGGGATCCACGGCAAATACAGGCCTCCCGCAATGCCCGCAACAATCAAACTCAACAGCATGAGCGTCATCCACATCGACAACCCTGCGTTGCGTTGTCGTAGTGCATCAATCAACAAGCCGCGAACACGCAGTTGACCCACGCTTCTCATGGCAGCGTGCTCCATGCGTTCGATCAACTGTTTCCTCGCCGTTTGCAATCTGATCTCCGTGGTGGTCCATGGCATAATCACGACGCCGGGCCATTGTTCGACGCGAGCGATAATCGTAGACCAATGCGATTCACACTGACGAATCAACATTTCAGCATTGCGATCCGTCGCCGACTTCACTGCATCGGTGAGTCGTTTTTGCATAAGTATCTCCAACTTTTGCGCCGTATGTTCTCCGGTAATCATACGCACCACGCTGCGAATCAAACCCAGGCGCGTATGCAAGGTTCGGGACATCATGCCCGCCTGCTTTCCGTATTCATCCGCAATCGCCCCGAGACCCATGGCTTGCTGATGGACCGTATGCTGCAGCAACGCTTCGATTTCCCTTTCCAATTCCTCCAGAAAACCGACATCCCGCAATACCGCACGATTCAAGCCATCGACTTTGTCATCGATTTGATACAACAACGCCAAAGCCGCACGGCGCAGCGATTCCATGGCACGCCATCGCTCCGGGCAAAGGTCCACTTTTTGTTGGAGCCATGATTTGAGCTCTTCCATTCCCGGATCAGCGGCGCGCATGGTATGATTGACACCCAGTGCGCGACGTGCGGATACCAAAAACACCGGAGGTTGGTGACCGATGCGCTTTTGTGCCAGATCACGGATGTGATTCAAAAGCACAGGTAAGTCGGCATCTTCCGCCTGATCGCAGGACTGAACGACAAAAACCATGTTGCGATGAAAGGTCTCCGGAAGTTTCGCGAGGAAATCCCAGGTCGCCGCGCTCCATGGATTGCGATAGGCGAAGACCACGAGGATCACATCGGAAGCTTCCAGCCATGAGCGCCACCGGACGTCAGCATGTTTTCCGAAAGCATCGATACCGGGCAAATCGAGCCAGTGCAAGTGATGGAGCCCCTCATCCGGCCAATGGCATTCACACCATTGATCGCCATGAGGGATTTCCTTACGAACAGGTCCTGCGAGATGCAGGTGGGGCACCGATGTTTGCGGTAAATCACTGACGCGACAGACAGCTCTTCCGTGAAGAGCATTGATCAATGAAGACTTGCCTGCATTGATCTCCCCACACACCGAGAAAAGAAAAGGTCTCTGGATGATTTCCAAACTCGTTGCGACATCCCCCTGCTCTTCATAAGAAATCAATGTCTGTTTGGCTAGATTCTTGATATTGGCATGAATCTCCAACAACCTGCTACGGGTGGAGACAAAATTTTTTCCCAACATATTCGGACCTAGCTAGCAATGATGCTCACGGTGAAGCAATCGCCACTTCCGGCAGTGATATTGACAATGTGGCTTGGTGATTTCCCCCCATCGCGAGCAATTGGGAAACTGTGACAAAACGATATCCTTTGCGAAGAAGCGTATCAATCGTAGCAGGCATCGCATCCACCGATGATCCGTGGAGGTCGTGCGCGAGAATGATCGCACCGTTGTTGGTGCCGTTGACAATGCGCGAAGTCACCACTGAGGCTCCGGGACGTTTCCAATCCAGAGGATCCACTGACCACATGATGGTAGGATAACCAAGCGAGGCATGAATCATTTGTCTCTGGCTTTGCAACAGCGCGCCATAGGGCGGACGCAAGGTCTTGGGGCGTAGACCACATGCACGCATGATCGCTTCATCCGTTCTGCGAATCTCCATCATAACGCGCTCGTTACTGAGACTCGATAACTTCGGATGCGTGTAGGTGTGATTTCCGATTTCATGTCCCTCGGCCACGGCTCTGCGCACAATGCCAGGATAAAGATCAACATTTTTGCCAATCACGTAGAAAGTGGCCTTGACATTGCGCGCCCGCAGGATGTCCAACAACCGTGGTGTGTTGGATGAGTGAGGTCCATCGTCGAATGTTAACGCTACGTAGGGTCCTGGCACAGAAACGCGACTGAAGGTAACTCCTGATGCATGGCTAAAATCGCCGGACAAGCCCATATCAGGATTCCGCGGTACGGGACCACCGGGAAAAGGTGTACGGTAATTCGGATTCGCGCCCGTTTTCATGGCTCCCAGTGGCGGTGATTTATCTGGCGAACAACTGCCCATGGACAAGGAGAACAGTGCGAAAAGCGTAAAGAAAATGGATTGTCTCATCTGCGGGGATAATGGATTGACAGCCAACACGTAAAAAAATTCAGGCGTCATGTCACGACTCATTTTCGGTTCATTTTTGCTCATCAGGGATTTCCGTTGCGCGAAAGTGGAGACCGCATACGATCGAGACCATCACGCGCGTGCCCAAGTCCAGAAAAAAACCTCTTGTTTCCCGCTGCGGAAACCAAACGGATCCCGCCCCATGGCTCGCTCAGGTGCGCGAGATTTACGAGGAACTTGCGCGTCGACCGCTGCACGGCAACTGCACAGGACGTTCAACCTGCTGTCGATTCCAACTCACCGGCAAAACTCCTTACCTCACGCGGGGCGAAGCCATGCTCGCAGCCCAAGCGTGGCGGGCCAGCGGCAGAAAGGAGATGCCAACCACGGCTGATGGAGCCTGCCCATTTCTCAAAAATGGACTTTGCCAGATTTACCAATCACGCCCCTTCGGCTGTCGCACACATTTTTGTGAAGCAGCCGGTGGACAGACGCCGCGACATCTCGTGCGTGATCTGATCCATCGGCTCGAAGACATCGACCGCGCACTCGGCGGCGATGGTGCCAGCCATTTTCAATCAGCGGTATCGCGTTTTTTGTAAGCCACCGTATGTTCCGGCTGTAGCACATGCAAAAAAACTTGACACCCAATGGCGCAATCCTACTTTTTGCAATATGAGAAAACGATTCAGCTAATGGATGTATGATTTCGTATCATCGATGAGAATCCAAGCCATGCAATTCTCTCGGGAATACCCATGCATCACAAAAAGCAGAACTATCATTTTTTCTGTGCATCAACCCAATCCCAATCACAGTATGAAAGCAAAAATCCGTAGTTTTCGTTCAATTTTTCCCGGACTGTTCGTAGCCTTAGTCAACAGTGCCAACCTACAAGCTGCCATCATCAACTGGGATGGCAACGGAGCCAACGATGCGAACGGCAACTGGTCTACAGGAAGCAATTGGTCCACAGATACCGCGCCTGGCAATGCTGACACCGCGATACTGACAGACGTCAGCACCGGCACCCGCACGATCGCATTCGATACCAGCGCTGTCAGTCCCGTGCAGCAGATTGAATTCAATCAAACCACAGCCAGCTCCATCAATATCCTGGACATCCAGAAAAACCTCACCGTCACCAGTTCGATAACTCTCGGCTCCGACACGGGCATCGAACGAATCAACATTGGGAGTGCGGCCATCGCAAACATCGTATTTTCCCCGAATGGAGGGATCACTCTCAACCCCGGTGGCGAACTTGTCATGACGGCAACGGGAAGCGGAGCATCCAGCTACATTTTCGGCAACATCGGTGGATCCGGTACGACCACCATTCAAGGAGGAACACTGACGGTGGCACCCACCAATGTCGTCACAGGAACATCAGCAAGCAACACCCATGCCGGAGGACTGACCATGACTTCCGGTTCGTTGATCATCGACAACATCACGGGACAGCAAGACCGACGAATTCTCATTCAAGGCGCTGTGAATATCACAGGCGGATCCGTTTCCAGCACAAAATCCGTGGCTACAGGCAACATTACCTACTCTTCAGGCTCCCCTATCGTTTTTCAGCCGGATTTTTTCTCCACCAACCTCAACATGAGCTTGGATCGCACGGGCGATCAATCACTGTCCACCAACAGAACTCTGGGTGTTTTTCTTCTTCGTGGAACAGGAGTAAAAACGATCACAAGCACAACCATCGGCAACGGTATCGGCCAAATCCAGATGTTCGATAATAATAACACCGTGGGAAGTCAGACGACGCTGAAACTGGGATCGAACTTGACTTCTAACACAGGGGCCAGCATGCCCCTTTCGCAAAATTTCGGCAATACGCACGAATCAGGTCGCATTGATCTGGGCATCGACACCAATGGCTTTATTCTGGATCTCAGTGCGGGAGCTGGCGCCGGGACATGGACTCCCAATGCCAGCACGCAATCCGGTGTCACCAACACCGTGTGGAATCTATCGGGATCAGGCGCGATCAAAGCGAACCGTTTTGTGCTGAGCTCAAGCGCCGTGACCACAAACCTGGATGCAGCTACCACCTTGCATGCCGTGGGAGGAAACTCCACCGCCAATGATCTCGGTGGCACAGGAATTCTGAATTCAGGCTCCCTGTTCCGCTACTCGGGCTCCGCGGTGATTGCCACGCCGGCGACACTTACCAGCAACCGCCCTATCGGCAAACTGGAAGTCACCTCCGGCCATTTGCGCATTTCAGGAAATCTCAATGCAGGAGGTAGCATCACGGTCTCTGGCGGCACTCTGCTGGTTCCTGCGACTGCGTCTCTTTACGGTGGCACCAGCGCCAACTGGACCGCTGCCAATCTCAATATTTTGTCGGGAGGTACCCTGGCACTCAACGTCGGTGGAACGGGTGAATTTTCGACCACCGATATCACGACAATACTGACCAATCTCACCACATCATCAGACAACGGACTGCGAGCAGGCGCAACACTGGCATTTGACACGACCAACGCCACCGGTGGTATCTTTACCATCGCCAACTCCTTAACCGACACCACCGGAACAACGGGCGGGTCGCTGAACATTCATAAGCTCGGAGGAACAACCACCCTGGCACTTACCGGCGCCAACAGTTACTCGGGACTCACCACCGTAAGTGCCGGGATATTGCGTGTTTCCCACGACACGGCTCTGGGAAGCACGAATGCAGGAACCATTCTGAATGGGTCGATTAATTCGACTCTAGGAACATTATTGGATTTAAACGGCGTATCTGTTGATAGCGGAGAAAGTCTCACACTTGCAAGTGGAAATATCACGGGTGATAGCAGAGTTACGTTGCGCACCGTCGGAACAACAGTGAATACTTGGGCTGGCCCCATACTACTCACTGGCAGCAAAACCGTACAGTTCAATGCAAACCCCGGTGGCCAGCTCAACTTGACGGGAGCCATCAGACATCTGGACTATACCGGACCCGTATCACTGCGAGGCGGAGGCACCGGAACCATATCAGGAGGAATTTATCTATCAAATTCCACCAACATCACTTTCAATGAAGCGACATCGGTGTGGAACATCAATACCTCAGGAAACACTTGGGGCAACACCAATCTCTTTCGAGGCACCTTGGTAATGGGAGCCGACCAAGCCTTGCCGATCACCACATCTCTGAATTTTGGCGGGACTGACGGCTCCGGGACTCTCAAGCTCAATGGGAAAAACCAAACTGTGGCAGGTCTCACGACAAATGTCACAACGACAACGAACAAAATCGTAAACGGCAACGCAACCCCGGGATTGCTTACGATCGATACAAGCGGAAACAACACATATCACGGAGTCTTGGGCGGAACAGACACCAATGATAACAATTTTTCCATCGTGAAAAATGGTGCCGGCACACTATCGTTCTCGGCAATTCATACATACAGCGGCAACACATCTGTCTTAGGCGGCACACTCCGATTCAATCAACCGAATCCTAACAACGACTCATCGACCATCGCGATCGCCGCCAGTGGTGCGACCCTGGAGCTCAATTTTGATGAAAGCGCGGGTGCCGTTTCTGATACCGTTGACAAGTTGTTCATCGGCGGTGTGCAACAAAATGCGGGAGTTTACAAAGCCATCGACAATGTCAGTGACAACGGTACTGGCATTTCACAAATCACCGGACCGGGCACCATCACCGTCACATCAGGTCCGGGTGGATTCTCATCCTGGCAAGCAGCCAATGGAGGAGCCGCAACAACGGGAGGAATCAATGACGACCATGACAATGATGGAGTAAGCAATGGGATTGAACACTTCCTGGTTGGTTCCAATTCTTCAACCGGTCCCACCACCCTGCCGAGCGTGATCAATCAATCGGGCACTCTGTCGATCACCTGGACCAAAGCAAGCACTTACCAGGGAAGCTTGGGAACCGAATTTTTTGTCGAATCATCGGAAACGCTCAACGGCACGTGGACGAATGAAGCGTCTCCCGGAAATGTGAGCGTGACAGGAAATCAAGTAACCTACACCTTTCCCAATCCACTTGGCAGCAAGAAGTTTGTGCGCCTGCGAGTGCTTGCGCCCTGATTCGTCCACCGGCTCATCCAGGATCACGTGCATGTATCTCAGCCGACAAGCCGCATCCCGGTCATGATTCTGCGCTTTCTCAACTCCATTCCAGCAAGATGAAGCAGCACTCTGATTTCGCTTTTCTTGAAGGCGTTTCACGCTAAAGTTTTCTCAGTGAAATCAAGGATCATCGCACTACCACTCAGCTTGCTGGTGCTGGTCATCATCGGTGTCTGCTGTGCGCCCATCGCTCCGATCGGTGGTGGCCCTGATCGTTCGGTCAGCTGGGCTGGAGGCTCCACACCGGTTGCGGGCGGAGCATCGATGGGACAGATCATGCGAGGTGTCAATCTGCGGCAAGATCTCGTTCCCCGCGGCAGACATGGACGCAAGGTGATTCGACCAATGACACCACGCTTCATCACCATCCACAGCACCCAAAACTGGTCGGCCGATGCGTGGAAACATTCCCAAGCTCTCAAGAACGGGGCATTGCGCGCGCCGAAACGCAGAGGCGGCAATCGCATCGGATATCTGATCTGGCATTTCACGGTGGATGACAAGGTCGCGCTGCAACACATGCCGACGAACGAACAGGGCGAACACGCTGACTTCGATGGTCCGGGCAACCGCTACAGCATCGGCATCGAAATGTGCGAACACCGCGGCAGCAATCTCAGCGCTACCATCGACCGCACCGCCAAATTGGCCGCTTACTTAATGATCAAACACGGCATCCCCTTGCGCAACGTGGTACCCCACTACCACTGGCCGCGCCGGGGCGCGAAACCACCGAACAAAAACTGCCCGCATTTCCTCATGGAACATGGCAGACCCGGACGCAAGTGGCGCGGGTTTCTCGCTCGGGTCGATTCTTACTACCGACAAATGCGCCAATGACAGCACCCACCTCCCATGGCAGTCCGGGAAATCGTGAGACGATTCTCAAGCCCGATACCTATTACGTATGCCAGCGCTGCACCGCCTGCTGCAAGTGGCCGGGAGATGTTCGACTCGAAGAAGAGGAAATTCCCCGAATCGCTTCTTTCTTGGATCTAACGGAACAAGAGTTCATCGGACAATTCACGCGACTGCGCACCAATCGACAAGGCCTCTCGTTGATCGAAAAAGACAACCACGAATGCATCATGCTCGATGGCACCTCCTGCCGGATTCATGCGGTCAAGCCATCCCAGTGCGCGGGTTTTCCCAACAAATGGAACTTCCCCGGATGGCGACAGGTTTGTGAGGCCAAGGCCATGCCGATGAAAGAAGCGCAAGAACGCGGATTGACGAAGTAGCGCAGTTGGTGGAAACTCGCAGCAGATGATTCAACAAATCCTGACCCACCCCGGCAGCGCGCATAAGGATGAATTCCTCGCGTGTTGCCTGCTGATCGCCGTGCACAAGGTGCCGGTGGTACGTCGCGAACCGACGGCCGATGACCTGAGTGACCCCACCACGATCGTAGTGGATGTCGGAGGCGAACACGATCCCGAGAAGATGAACTTCGATCACCACCAATTCCCCGCCGATGCCGAACCGATCTGCGCGCTGAGTCTGGTCATGAAACACCTCGGCATTTACGATGATGCCCGGATGTTTTGCGAATGGCTGGAGCCCGCGGAATGGTTTGATACCAAAGGTCCGGTGAAAACCGCCGAGTGGTTGGGCGTGAATCGCGAGACGCTGGGCAAACTGCAATCCACCATCGACGTCACGATCCTCCGTCGCTTCGCCGCGAGCGCGCGCTTGGAACCCGGTCATCTGATCTGGGAACTCATGCAATGGATTGGCAACGACCTGCTCTACTACCTCCGCACCATGCGTGAGCGTATCCAGTTGCTGGAAGATAACCTGCATTTCTGGGAAATGGACAAAAACGGTGAACGCTTTCACGCGGTGTTTCTGCCTCGCATGGATTCCTCCATCGATGATCCCTCGGGCGCGATGAGCCGCTACCTGCGCAGCATCGGTAAGGATCAGCAGATCGTGGCGATGGTGTATCCCGATCGACGCGGACAAGGCTACGGACTTAGCCGCAACAACGACCACCCGCGTCTGGACTTTACTCTCATCGAGCATCACGAGGACGTGCACTTCGCCCACCCGCGCGGATTTGTGGCCAAGACCTCGGCGACCGATGTCGATCGACTGCGCGAACTCCTCCACGCCTCCTGGGTCTGAACACATGGCCGGAACGTTTTCCCAATCCGCGGCAGGCACCACGATCCTCAAGGGAGTATCGCGGTCGTTCTACCTCAGCCTGCGCTTGTTGCCGCCCAGCATGCGTGATGCCGCCGGCCTCGCCTATCTGCTGGCACGGAGCAGCGACACCATCGCCGATGCCCCGCACCGGGATGCGGCTTCGCGTTTGCAATGCCTCGATGAATTCCATCGTGCGATTCACGGATCCATCGTTTTTTCCTTACCAAACGATTTATTGAAACAATGCAATGACGGCGAAAAAATCCTCATGAGTCACGTGCAGGATCACCTGCGTTGGTTGGAAACCATCACCGATGCGGAGCGGTTGCTGGTGCATCAGGTTCTTGATGAAATCATTTCCGGACAGCGCCTGGACTTGATCCGCTTTGCGGATGCCCGTGAGGGATGCCGCATGGTATTGGCGAATGATGCCGAACTCATCGACTACTGCCAACGCGTGGCGGGCTCGGTGGGCGAATTCTGGACCAAACTCGGCTTTCTCGGTGAAGGCAACGGATTCACCGACGAGACTGAGGAGACCATGGTGCGCTGGGGACGCAACTTCGGTTGTGCCTTGCAACTCGTGAACATCCTGCGCGATCGCCCGGATGACATGCGCCACGGCCGATTCTATCTGCCCGGAACCGTCGAGTTGAACGATGATGAGGCCTGCCTGCACGCCCAGGATCGTTGGCTGGCTCAGGCAAAATCCTGGGTGCATGACGGCATGTCCTATGCCCAAGCCCTGCACGGCAGACGACTGCGTTGCGCCACCGCACTTCCAGCGCTACTGGCCTTGGAAACCATCGAGGCCCTGGAACAAGCCAAATGGCCGCAGATGCAACGCCGCATCAAGGTATCCCGCGCCACCGTCTTCCGCTGCCTCGCCGAGGCGCTGTTGTGTTAATATCAGGCTTGGCGCTTGAAAAGCGCCGCCACGGTCAGCGTCTCCGTCTGCTTTTGGATTTCTCGGGCTTGGCGACATCGGGCTGGCGGGATTGTTTTTTCGCAGGGCGCGGGATTTCTTTCGCGCCCTGTGGTTTTTTGCCGCGATTCCCCTGCTGGCGCGCGCCTTGTTTGCCCGGTCGTTCTTTTTTGCCACGCGATTCCCGTGCTTCTCCGGCGATGGTGAAGTCCACGAATTTCCTGGCGAAATCCACCTTGCCCACACGCAGCGGCACGGCTTGACCGGCACGGAATTCTTGACCGCTCCGACTATTGAATCGCAACCGCGCGGCATCGAAGTACCAGTCGCCCGGCGGCAGGTCCTCGCGTTTCACCACGCCTTTCATGCCGATGGCGATGGCCTCGACAAATAACCCCATCGGTCGCACCTCAGTGATCATGCCCTCGAAGGTGGGCGCGTCTTTCATCTCCCCCGCTTTCGCCAACCACTCCATGAGTTTGAGCTGTTTCGTCTCGCTCTCGGCTCCGGCGGAGGCGCGCTCGGTGGTAGAAATGTGCTGCGCGATCTCGATCAACTCGCGTTGCGGCGGTGTGCGGTCGCAGACCTTCGGAGCATTGCGCAGCAACGGTTGCAGCGCGCGGTGAACGATGAGGTCGGCATAACGACGGATGGGACTGGTGAAATGGCAGTAGTCGGTTTTTGCCAAGCCGTAGTGACCTAACGGATCGACGTCATACTGCGCGCGTTTGAGGCTTTTCAGCAGCCCCAGTTTGATCACATGTTCATCGGGATTGCCCTTGGCCGAGTCTAACAACTGCTGGACGTGAGCGCGATTGCTGAGATCACCGACTTGATATCCGAACGAACGCGCGGTCTCGGCGAAGGAGTTGAGTTTTTCAAAGTCCGGGTCTTCATGCACCCGGTGCACCACCGGTTTTTGTTTGCGTTTCAGTGCGAGCGCCACGGCATCATTGGCGGCGAGCATGCATTCCTCGATCAACTGGTGGCTGCTGGTGTGAATCACCTCGCGCACCTCGCAGGCCTGGCCTTTGTCATCGAGGATCACGCGGAACTCCGGAAACTCCAGATCCAGCGAGCCCATCTTGAAACGCAGTTCGCGCATGCGCGATGCCATTTTCCAGGCCTCACGCACCATCGCCGTGGCTGCGGGGTCGGCGCTGTCATCGCCATCGAGCATCGCCTGCGCTTCCTCGTAGGAAAGCTTGGCGCGGCTGTGAATCACCGCATCAAAAAACTCCGCCTTGGAAATGCGACCACTTTGATCGATGTCCATCAACGCGCACTTTGTCAGACGATCGACGTCCGGCTTGAGCGAACAAATGCCATTGCTTAGTTCCGGCGGCAACATCGGCAACACGCGATCGACGAGATAGGTCGAGTTACCCCGCTTCTGCGCCTCCACGTCCATTGCCGTTCCCGGTTTCACATAGTGCGAAACATCGGCGATGTGCACGGCAAGACGCCAACCGGAGGAAATGCGCTCGACCCAGATGGCGTCATCGTGATCTTTCGCATCGGCGGGGTCGATGGTCATGACCAACCGATCGCGCCAGTCCTCACGACGTTTCATTTCCTCCAACGGAATCTTCTCCGGCGTGGCGTGGGCCTCCGCCATCACGACATCCGAAAACGTGGTGCGCAGTCCGTTGCGATGGATCACCGCGAGGATATCCACCCCCGGATCCCCCGGCCAGCCCAATACCTCGACCACGCGGCCTTTCGGGGCCTTGTTCGCCTGATCCCAACGATCCAACTCCAACACCACCAACTGTCCGTTTTGCGCGGTGGTATCGACACTGAGGTCCACGGATCCTTTGAGAGCGACGTCATCGACATCCACCCAGGAAAATTTCGCCTTGCGTCGGAAAATCCCCACCACCTTGCCACTGCGACGTGAAATCACCTGTTCGACCCGCACCTTGGGAGCCACCTCCTCCAGCTCGGACTCGCTGAAGCGACCGCGTGGGCGCGAGAACTTCGGCGTTTGCAGCACCTGCACCATCACACGGTCGCCATCCAGTGCCGTGCCGCAGTCGCGCTGCTCGGCACGAAAGCGATCGAACTGCGTGAAATCCCAGTCCTTGTTTTCCGGCGCCGTAAGATCCGCATAAACCCAGGCAAATCCTTTGGGGGCGAAGCGGATGGTGCCGACGAGTTGCCTCGGGGTTTTCGCGGAGACAGGCGATGTTTTTACCAACTCATATCGCGATTTTTTTCCCTGCACGATTTTTCCTGCTGAAGTAAGCTTGTGAAGAATGTTTCTCATGGCGGCGCGGTCGTTCGAGTGGATTTCCATTGCCCTTGCCAATTCCGATGCATCCATCGGTCGGTAATCCTTGGCAGCCATGAAGCGCAATACCGCCTGTTCATTCAATTTCATAATGCCAGTTTGCCGCAAACAACTATCCCTGACAATGACAAACTCGAAAGTCATGGAGTGTAGATGACCACAGGGCCGATCCCTGAGCCTTGTACACTGCGCAATTTGTGGACTGCCTCGCACACAATTGCCGCTGCCTGTTGGGCTTCCCGGAGGGTATTCTGACTGCTAAAACTAATGCGCAGGCTGCTTTTCGCACGTGCATCGGAAAATCCCATCGCTTTTTGCACATGAGAGGGTTGTTGTTTGCCTGACATGCAGGCCGAGCCAGCGGAGCAAGCCAAACCTTTTTCATCCAACAATATCAAAAGACCTGCGGCCTCACATCCATCGAAGGACAAGTGAGAAGTGTTAGAAACCCTCGATGATAAATCGCCATTCACATGAACTCCCGTCACAGCGGCAAATATTGCACTCTCGAAGACATCACGCATTTCAGCAATCTTGGCCATGGTTCCATCGGTCAGACGTTTTTTGGCCAAAACCGCGGCAGCTCCCATCCCGACGATCAGGGGTACCGCTTCCGTGCCACTGCGTAGACCTCTCTCCTGACCGCCTCCCTGCAATAGAGGGGTAAATCTCGAGCCTCGGCGCAAATAGAGCGCGCCAATTCCCTTGGGTCCATGAAACTTGTGGCCGGAGAGAGCCAGGGCATCGACTGCTCCGTCGCTAACGGAAACAGGGATTTTCCCTATGGCCTGAACCGCATCACAAAAAAAGGGAATCCCCCGATCATGGGCCAATGCTGATGCTCTCTGCCAATCCATGATCACTCCCGTTTCATTGTTCACGGCCATCACGGCGGAAAAAGCCGCAGTCTTCAACGATGCCTCCCACGCGCTGAGATCCAATGCTCCACTTTCGCTCACGGCGCATGTCAATTGCGGTCGCGACAAGGCCGCACCGCAGCGCAGCACGGCACTGTGTTCCACTGCAGAAGTGAGAAAACTTCCGTGTGTGTCCAAACCGTCCCAACTGCGCAACAGAGCGTTGATGGACTCAGTGCCTCCGCTGGTGAAAACGATCTCGTCCTCCTGCGCACCAATCAAGTCTGCCACCTGTGCCCTAGCCACTTCCACCGCCTCACGAGCTTTTTTCCCGCCGCTGTGGCTGCTGGAAGGATTGTGGAATCCATCGCGCCACCAGGGCAACATGGCTTCCCACACTACTTCCGCCAGAGGGCTCGTCGCATTGGCATCCAGATACATGAAGCGACACTAGATGAATTTGTCACCCTCTTCAATCCCGACTCGAAAAAATTCGTTACACCCAGCAATGAGCCACAACTTGGATCAGGGCTGAGGAATTTCATTGAGAGTGTAAAATGCCTGCGGGTGCCACATCTCCGCACCGCTGGCTGCTTTGATGTTGTTCAACTGCAGATGATGTACGTGGCCTTTGACCAAACCATCAATCTTCAACCGAACTTTTTTGCCATCGGCAGACACCGTGGCACTGCGGATGGCGGGCGCGGATTTATCGACTTCCGGACTGCCATAGCTCGATTGCAAAATGTAGGTCCATGCCGCCATGCTGTAGTTTTTCACATCAGCGGCAGCTGTGCGATCAACCGGCTCGGTGAACGTGACTTCAAATCCCTCGGGTGTGGCAAACATCGTCAGCATTTCAAAAGGCACCTTACCGGTCCAGCGCACGCGCTCGAACGTGAATGGCTTGCTGCCGCGCGAGGCCCAGCCGCGATTGGAGCCACCGGTGAAAATCATGCCGCTGGGATCGAGGCGAATCGGAATCAGTCCGGCTTCAAAGCCCTCGAGGAAATGAAACACAGCGCCTTGGTAGATGCCGTTTACCTGCTCCAAGCAGACGCGCTGGATTTGTGAATGGCATTGTTCAGCAACGTAGAGTTGCTCATTCCATGGGCCGAAATTGCCACCGCTTGTATCCGCCACAATTCCTGTGGGAGACTGTCCGACCTTGCCATGGGGCAGCACCACGGCCGGTGGGATGTAGGTCGGAAATTTCGCTCGCTCCGTTTCCACACGCGAGCCCGACTGAGGCACCGGCGGTGCTGGGAGGTTGGCGAGTTGGTGATACTTGTTGCCAGTGGGATTCCCTTGGAAGGAACCGGGCTTGAGCCATTTCAACGAAGACGAACCATTCCACAATCCTTGGTTGTCGCAATAAAACACATCCCCTTTGGCATTGAATCCCATGCCTCCGGGAGAACGGATCCCCGAGCAAGTAGGAATCATTTTCCCATCCGGCGTCACTCGCACACACCAACCGCGCCAGTTTGAGGCAGCCCCACCGGAACCCGTAAGACAGAGTGTAATCCAAATGTTGCCCTCCTTATCCGGCTCGGTGCCGAAGGCATATTCATGGTAATCGCCATTGATGCCCCACTCGGAACAAATCGTTTCAAAAACATCCGCGATGCCATCGCCATCCGTGTCTTTGATACGACTGACTTCCGGACGTTGCGTCATCCACAACCAACCGTCTTTCCAAAACATCCCGAAGGGCTCATGCTGACCTTGGGCGAATTTTTGCCAGGTCACTTTCGATAGATCGGCGCCATACGCACCATCGCAAATCCAGATGTCACCACGCCGCGTCGCCACCGCCACCTTTTGACCGGGCAGCAATGCCACCGATCCGATCTCCATCACCTCGCCCGGGGGCAAAGGGATTTCCTCACGCAGGTAATAATCGGATTGTTTTGGAGCGGCATGTCCGATACCCAGAGCCAGAGTTGATGCAAATAAAAATTTCATGGATCGTAAAATTGGAATTACCAGGTGTAGCGGATCTGAGCTTGTGGCTGGGTGAAATCCAGCAAAACCGCGTTGTTGATGTAGCGAAACTTTGCACCCGTGATCTGCACGGTAAGACCTCCGGCGGTGAAACGATCGGATTGTGGTGCGGTCACGGCACCTTGGAAAACGGAGAGACTCACGGGTTGTGAGGCTTTGCCCTCCATGCGCAAAGTGCGCAACAATGCGGGAGCGGGTGAACTAACCGATTCAAAACCATCGAACACGCGGAGACCGCCCACCTCGACGAGAAATGTAGGATTCCCCTGAGGACTGAGTTGGTAACCTCGGAACCTGGTCGAAGCTTGTGTGGCGGCGGGCCAAGCAGTAGAGGATTCAGCAGTGAAGGCATAGGCTTTTGCTTTGCCTAACGAAAAAACTTTTTCACCCGCCGGTGGTTCATAACCGACTCCGCGATCCGTCCAGTGGTGGCCGGCATCGATGAAGTTACCGCCCCACAGCAATTCCATGCTGAGATTGTCGGCACTGTAGGCGAGATTGATGGCGCCAGGAAAGCCCACACCGATACCACGGGCGGTCGTGCCTTGGATAAAATTCCGATAGATCACCGGACGGTTCGCTTCCGGTTTGAGCATGATTTGCGGCCAAGACTTCGAGGACTTGCCACCCTTCTCCTTGCTCAGCCATCGGATCGCGCGCTCTTTGGGAAATTTCACTCCCACGGTCAGACCTTCGTTGCCGGAAAACTCAAAATACTCGACTCGCACTTTATGAACACCCGGCTTGAGGTCCACGACTTTTTTCACCGAGCGTCCCACGGGACCGATGGTTTTGATTTCCGCGACGACAGCACCATCGATGGACAATCGCGAGCCGTCATCGGAATCGAGATGAAATTCACATTTCCCTGCCGGAGTCTCCAGCTCTCCTTCCCACACCATGGCGAAGCCATCGGTCTTGGCATACGAGCTGTAGTCGATCAACCCTCTCGGCTCTTCCTCCACGGCGGCTGGCTTGAGTTGGGAAAAATCCGGCATGCTCTTGAACGAGCCTTTGTAGTAGTAGGAGATCAAATTCGCCAAGGGCGGTTTGGCATTTTCCAGGGGATGGGATTTCAGCAATTCATCAGCAGTCCAATGATTCTTGCGCTGCGCGGTCGCGGCACGGACTTTTTTCACCTGATCCACCGAAACGGCGGACGCCTTGTTGCCCCATGAGGCGCGGACGTAAGTAAGAATCGCAGCGATCTGATCATCGGGCAATGCCGCGCCCTGGGGTGGCATCTCCAAATTGTAGGTTTTACCATTCACCTCGATCGGTTGGTGCAAGCCATGCAGCACGATTTTAATCCCGCGATCAGGATTTCCCAGTGGCCAAGGAGAACCGGCGAGCGGAGGAAACTGGCCGCCTGTGGCACCCTTGCCGTCAGCACCGTGACATGCAGAGCAATAGAGACCGTAAAGTTGGCCGCCATCTTGCGCCAAAACAGGAAATGCAAGAATTGAAGAAAGAAAGAAATTTCTCATGGAGATCGTTTTTAGTGATACTCTCAGCATGCTCGATTTGTTTCAAAAAATCCATGACATGCCGCCTGTTGCCTATCGATCAGCATAACACGGATTCACCTTCCAGCGGCACCATCACACATTCAGAAACGCCGAGTCGCTCGGCTTCCGCGAGCAAACGCCGCACAGGCTCGTCGACAGGCTCGTTGCCTAACGGAAATGTGCCATAATGCATGGGGATGAGAGTCTTGGCACCGAGCTCAATGAAAGCGCGCACGGCTTCTTCGGGATTCATGTGCACGTCGCGTCCGCTCGGTGCCTCGTAGGCACCGATCGGCATCAGTGCAACGTCGATGCTGTGTCGTTGACCGATTTCCGCAAATCCCGGGAAGTAGGCGCTATCGCCGCAATGATAGACCGTGCGACCGCCGGCCTTGACAAGGTAACCGCCATAATCGCGATGCGTGTCGTGAATGAATCGCGCGCCCCAATGCAGGGCAGGCGTGTGGACCACTTCGAGTCCATCGAATTGCAAATGATCCCAGACCTGCATTTCGTGCACGGCAGGGAAGCCCAGATTCTTGACAAGAGTGGCACTACCGGTGGGAACCACCACCCCCGCACTGGCTTGGAGGATTTTGAGGCTTTTTTTGTGCATATGGTCGTGATGCGCGTGACTCACCAAGACCAGATCCACTTCAGGTAGCTCGTGCAAATGCAAACCCGGTTCACGAATGCGTTTCAGAAAACCCAACCAATTTGCCCAATTGGGATCGATGACAACCGACCGCGAACCGATCTCGACAAAAAAACCCGAGTGCCCGATCCAGGTGACGCGCACATCCTGCTCACCCAGTGGCTCGCGGGCCAGCGATTTGGTTTCACCTTGTCGTTTGCGGAACAAACCCGGAACCACATGTTGACGTAACATTTTCAGATTCCGTTGAGGCCAGCCTTTGGAAGGAATCAATCCGCTATAATGTTCGGATTTTCTTTTTTTGATTTCTCTTCCACTCATTTGCTGATGGAGCTGAATCTACCACGTAGCTGAAAATCAATCAATGCGGAAAACGAATCACGGATCGTGCACGAGTCAACGACGCAAGTTCCATGAGATTCGTTGATACACATGGTTGCTGAGTCGATATACCGCATCATCGTCGATTGCCAACTCGATTTCGCTTACGACTTGCGCCAAGTGACTTGCCAGAGCCAAGCCCCGATAAGGAAAGGACATTCCTTCGATCAAGACCGAGCCCTGATGCAATAAAGCCTGCCGACCACGTCGTTGCCCAGCACCAGCGATTTTTCGACCGGACTCGTCGACCAAATCGTATCGCACAGGCTGCCGAAAGCAAAACTCGCTTCGGTTGTTATCATCCGCCACCAATAACCGACAGTTCTTTCCTTCTGCCAGCAATACATCGCACAGCGCCTGATGCACCATGCGGTAACTCTCCGCTCCGGGCATTTCCGCGATAGGATGACCACGCGGAACGATCAAGGTGTAGGTCCAATCCTTTCGATGATCCACAAGCCCGCCACCTGTGGGACGTCGGACGAAAGCCCTTCCCTCGGGCACAGCGGCGGCTTCACTGAAATAACCGATGCTCATCCAATCCCCGCTCCAGTGGTAGACACGCAGCAACGGCACCTCCGTATGATGCCACAACCATTCATCCACCGCCATATTGGCGGGACCCTCCCTCGCTTCAGAATCATGCCACACGTGCAGTTCGGACAACACGCACGCATCCCATACCTTTTTCCGAATTGTCGCAATTATCATTTTACAAATCCGGAATTCTCTCTCCAGTATCACCGAGATGTCAATTGCTCCCAAACCCCACACCGCTCTGTTCATCGCCGGTCACGGATCTACGGAAAACCCGGATTCTTCCGTGCCTTACTTCGACCACGCGGATGAGATCCGCCGTCGTGGTCTGTTTGCCGAGGTCCACTGCATTTTTTGGAAAGAAGAGCCATCATTCCGTGAAGCTTGGTATCTCACCGATTGTGAGGAAATTTACGTTGTACCCGATTTCATCAGCGAGGGATACTTCACCCAGGACGTGATTCCTCGAGAACTGGAACTCACCGGTCCCTCCACAGTAGTGCGCGGCAAAACATACCACTACTGTTCGCCTGTGGGCATCCATCCCTCGATGACGCAACTGCTTTTGCGCCGCGCCCGCGAAGTGGCTCCGGACGTCAATCCCGCCGATACCACGCTGATCATTGTCGGCCACGGTACGAATCTCAACGCGAACAGCACCAAGGCCATCAAGGACCAATGTGAGCAATTGCGCGCCGCAGGTTATGCCACGGTGATCGACGCTTACATGGAAGAGCAGCCTTTCATTGCCGATTGGCATCAAATGGCGACCACTGAGACCGTGGTGGTCGTGCCCTTTTTTATCGCCGATGGCCTTCATTCCTTCCAGGACATTCCGGTGCTGTTGGGCATCGAATCCGAAGTCGGAGCCGCTGCCAGCCAGCGTGAAGTTTTCCGCCACAACCCGCATGTTCTTCACGGTAGAAAACTCTATTATTCCTCCGCCATCGGCACCGAGCGACTCCTTGCCGATGTCATTCTCGACCAAATCCACGACTTCGATCAACAACACCTTACACCCGCATGACGCAACTTGACTGTCTCACACAACTTCTAGATCAAGGCTTCCATCGCATGGGGCAGTTGGAAATCATCTCTGCACCGAACGCCGGTTATTGGCTTTGCCATGAGGACGACCTCGATTTGATCGTGCAGAGCGGAGGATATCCCGCGGACTTCTTGATCACGGATGATCCATACCAAGCGCGGGAAATTTCCACCTATTCGGCGGACAATGAGTATCGTTTTACCAAAGGGCAAACCAATCTTCGCCGCGGCTGGCTGATGAAACTGGCGGATACAGCCTCCTTGCTGGCTGCGCTCGATGGTTTCTACCCCGCATGTTTCGGGTTGTGGGTGGCACAAAAGCGCCAGACGCTCGACGTGCAAAACCTGCGCGATAAACTGAACCGCCAGACCGGAATGTATCGGTTTGCCCGCAGCATCAGTGACGAGGGAGCGCAAGAGCTCGTCAAAAAAGTCTGCGGACCGGCACACCAGTGCGCGAAAAAAATTCTCTGGAAAATCGATGACAACACACCGCTGGCGGATAGCGAAGCATCCCGCTTCAACGGCGTGAGCAGCGGCCTGCCCGAACCGCAGGCCATTCCCCTGCTCTGTCGCGAAGCTTGCAATCATTTCGTGGCGGAATGCCGCAAAGTTTCCAAAAAAGAATTCGAGGCCAAGGCTTCTTCATGAAAAACGGCGCGCGCATCGCACTCTTCGGCGGAACCTTCGATCCGGTGCACAACGGCCATCTGCACATCGCACGATTGGCGCATCAACAAGCCGAACTCGATGCCGTCATTTTTCTGCCTTGCCAACAATCGCCGCACAAAACCAACGCAACAACTGCCAGCGCGCAAGACCGTGTGGCCATGCTCCGACTCGCCGCAACAGAGCCTTGGATGTCAGTGGATGATTGGGAAATCACGCAACCACCGCCGTCCTTCAGTTACCTGACGCTGCAACGCTTTCTCAGCATTCATCCCACTGCGGACTGGTTCTGGCTCATGGGTTACGATCAGTGGCAGGCATTGCCCGGGTGGAAACATCCCGAAATCCTCGCCGATCATCTCACTTTTCTCGTCTTCACGCGCGGTGAGGCTCCTCAGTCGCGCAAGGGATACCGTATGATCCATTTGCAAGGCGAGCATCCGGCCTCTGCCAGTGCTTTGCGCGATCCCATGGATCTTCATTACCTGGACCCCGCTTGGTTGCCCGCTTCGGTGGCGACATGGATCCGAGATAAGGATCTCTATTCATCGCCCAACTGAGAAGCCTCACTCCCGGGACAATTTCTCACTTGTCAGCCATGGCGTCCTTCTCTATGCCTGCGTCGCCATGGCACTCATCAACGAAAACTTCCTCAAACTCAAAGCCGGATACTTGTTTCCTGAAATCGGCCGTCGTGTCACCGCCTTCCAACAAGAGAACCCGGAAAAGGCCGCGCGTCTCATCCGCTGCGGCATCGGCGATGTGACGGAAGCCCTGCCGCCTGCTGTCATCAGAGCGATGCACGAGGGCGTTGATGAACTGGCCCACCGCAGTACGTTCAAAGGCTACGGCCCAGAGCAAGGCTACGCCTTCCTGCGCGGAGCCATCGCCGAACACCAGTATGCCGGACTCAACATCAGCGCCGATGAAATCTTCATCTCGGATGGATCGAAATGCGATACCGGCAACATCCTCGACATTTTCGGCAAAGGAAATCGAATCGCCATCACCGATCCGGTGTATCCCGTGTATGTGGACACCAACGTCATGGCGGGCAATACCGGTGAAGCCGATGACTCCGGTGCTTACGAAGGCTTGGTCTATCTGCGTTGCGACGCCTCCAACGGCTTTGTTGCCGCGCCGCCCGCCGAGAAAGTTGATCTCGTCTATCTCTGTTTTCCAAACAATCCCACCGGTGCCGTGGCCACCCGCGAGCAACTGACAGAGTGGGTGAACTACGCGCTGGCGAACGACACCATCATCCTCTTCGATTCCGCCTACGAGGCCTTCGTGCAGGACAGCAACGTGCCGCGCTCGATTTATGAAATCCCCGGTGCCCACCAATGCGCGATGGAGTTCCGCTCGTTCTCCAAACACGGTGGCTTCACCGGCGTGCGCTGCGCCTACACCGTCATCCCCAAAACACTCATGGGCTCCACCACCGGTGGTCAAAAAGTTCCTCTTCACCAGCTTTGGTCGCGTCGTCACAGCACCAAATTCAACGGTGCCAGCTACCCCGTGCAAAAAGCCGCAGCCGCGCTGTTTACCGAGGAAGGCAAAGCCCAGGTGGCGGAGCTGATCCAACATTACATGGGCAATGCCACCTTGCTTCGCGAAGCCTGCAAAGCAGCGGGTCTACCGGTGTTCGGCGGTGAAAACGCACCCTATGTCTGGGTCGGATGCCCTCAAGGCAAATCATCGTGGGAAATGTTCGATCTCATGCTGCACGAAGCGCAGGTGGTCATCACCCCGGGCTCCGGTTTCGGTGCCGCAGGCGAGGGATGGTTCCGCATTTCCGCATTCAATTCGCGCGAAAACGTCGAAGAAGTCTGCCGTCGCATCAGCACGCTGCTCTCCTGATATTCCATTTGCGCTGAAAACTCTCTTGAATCTCGGCAACGCTTCTCCGTCAGGGCGTTGCCGTTTTTTCACAAATCAAATTCATCGCGAAACGTCTTGCCTTTGATCTGGATGCCACGGATGGCCCACCAAGGAATCGGCTGCCGCTTTCGCCATGATTTCAGCGAGAACATGATGCCACCTTTTTCGTAGGGGCATAGCTTGTGGCAGTGATCATGTAGACACATCACGATCAGTGAAGTGGGCGGCGTTGCTCAGCGAACGGTCTCAAAATAACATGTCTCTGAGAAAAAACTTTTCCCATTTTTGAAAACTGCGCCAAGTTGGAAACATACTCCGAATATGACATCGTCTTTTTCCCCATACAAACATCTTCTCATCTGCGGCAATGGCTACCTCGGTCAGGCCATCGCTACTGCCGCGCAAGATCGGGGAATCGATGTCACCACTTCCTCGCTTTCCGGTGGCAACGGCAGCCATACATGCGACCTCGGCTCCGCAGAGTCCGTCGGGATGCTGGCATCGATGATCGATCCGCCCGATGCCATCATCCACTGTGCCAGCAGCGGCAAGGGTGGACCTCCCGCCTACCATTCTGTTTATCGAAATGGCATTCTTCATTTGCAGGCGGCTTTTCCCGAGACACTGATTCTCTTCACATCCAGCTCATCCGTTTATGGTCAGACCGATGGCAGTATCGTCAACGAAGAATCCCCCGCCGTACCCGACCGTGAAACCGGACGAATCTTGTTAGAATCTGAGGCTCTCACGAAAGCGCATAACGGCATTGTCTGCCGACTTTCCGGCATCTACGGCCCAGCTCGCTCGGTGTTGCTGAAAAAACTCCTTCACGGCGAAGCGGTCATCGAAGAAGACGGACGACGGTACATCAATCAAATTCACCGCGATGATGCCGCGGCTGCAATCCTCCATCTGATACACTTGGGGCTGGATTCTGCTCGGAGAATCAGTGTGATTGGCGAAATCTACAACGTCACCGACTCGCAACCGCTGCAGCAACGGGAAGCGTATGAGGCCATGGCGGAACATTTTCAACTGCCGCTGCCACCTACCGGACCGCGCGATGAAAACCGCAAGCGCGGATGGACGCACAAGCAAGTGAGCAATGAAAAATTGCGGTCACTGGGCTGGGTTCCGCAGTTTCCCTCTTTTTTGGAAGCCTTTCCTGGCATCGCTGCAACACTCGATTGATCGTGGTTCTTTTTTCTTTTGTTGATTTGAAGAGCCTTGAAGTCGGCGCTCCATTTTTTTGCATCGCGGCTTGACGTATCATTGAGGTATTTCCCCCTCTGCATTAGGGCTTGTCAGATCAGAAATTGTCCTTTACGTTCACGCCCACATGCGAGTGTTTTTCATTCTCTATCGCAAAGAACTGCGCGGCTTCCTGCTCAATCCCTTGGGCTGGATGGTCGTGGCGTTTGTTGTCGTGATGCACGGAGTATCCCTATCCACGGCAATGAAAGCCTTCAGTGACAGCCCGATGACGCAAAGCCTCGTGTATATCTCCATGCACACGCCGGTGTTCTGGTTTTACTTTCTCTTCATCTTTCCCATGCTGACGATGAAGCTGTTCGCCGATGAGCAGCGTTCGGGCACGCTAGAAAGCCTGCTCACGGCTCCCGTCACTACCTCGCAGGTAGTTCTTTCCAAATATTTCGCTGCCCTCAGTTTCTATGCATTGGTCTGGGTGCCGAGCTACTTCCAATTCCAATTCTATCCTTGGATCACCGGCATGCCGCCCGCGTGGAATCTGGGCGCAATGATCGGCACCTACCTGATCCTCGGTCTGATGGGAGCTCTTTTCATTGCGATCGGTTGCTTATCCTCATCACTCACCTCGAACTCCATCATTGCTGCGATCATTACCTTAGGACTTTTGGTGCTGCAGTATTTCCTTGGGTTCGTCACTACCATCTGGGGCGAGAATTTCCCGGGAGCCGCATTGTTTCAATTGATTTCGACCAAACAGCACATGCACTACTTCTGCAGCGGCTTGCTCGACACCCGTGTGGTGATCTTTTACCTCAGCCTCACTGCATTGACCATTGGCCTCACCTTTCACGTGTTGGACTTCCGCCGCTGGCGCCGTTAATTCCTCTCCTCGCCTATCCTCATGACGGATCCATTCGCACCACCCACCAAAGTCCGATCGCTCAACCGTTGGAGCATCGGTACAATGTCGCTGCTACAAATCGCCTCGCTACTTATCATCGTAATCATGGCGAATTTCTTGGGCAATCACTATTTCATCACTCGCGACCTCAGCCGTGGTGAGGACTACAGCCTTTCTCAATGGACGAAAGGTCTACTTGAGTCTGAACCCGTTCAGTCACGCAAGACGGCAGTGAAATTCATCGTGGCGTTCCGACGTTCCACCCCCATCACCGAAAGGGTACGCGTATTGGCCGACGAATACGCACGCTTGTCCCATCAAAAAATTGTGATCGAACGAATCGATCCCGTGCGCAATGTCGATCGTGCGCTGCAAATCGCCGAAACCTACAATCTCGCGGCAAATTCGGGAGTGATCAACCGCGACGATCTTGTCATCATTGATGCCCGCCCCGATCCTGAAGTTCAAGCAACCAAGGATGACTCTGCGCACATTCGGTTCGTAACGCAGGAACAAATGGTTCTTTATGAAAACAATGATGGCAAATCCGCGCGTCGCATTTCGGCGTTCCGTGGCGAAGACATGCTCACGACCGGCTTGCTGAGCGCCATTGAAGGAAAACCCCGAATGGTCTATTTTTTGGCGGACAAGAGCGATTTCCAGACCGAAGTCGAGGGCAATTCCTGGAGCGTTATGCGCGATTGTTTGCTCTCTCAAAACATCCTGCCCGTGCCGGTGAAAATGAACGAGCTGGAAAGCATTCCGGACGATGCTGCTGGACTCATCATCGCAGCTCCACGATATGATTTCACAGCGGAAGAAATCGCCAAACTGAGTGATTACTGGAACAGACCCGCCAGCAACATCATGGTCATGCTACGCGCACAACAGACGCCTGATCACTTGCGCGCTTTCCTGCGAGAACATGGCGTTACTCCTCGGCGCGACCAAGTCGTCACGGCCAAGGGGAAAAACCTGATTTATCGCGTGGATGCGGCGTTCACTCCCGGCTTTGAGTTTACCCGCGACTTCTGGGGCAAGAGCACGAGTTTTGACGGCATCAGCTCTTCACTCGAGGTGCGCGAAGGAGCAGAGGATCTTATCAACCGCCGCATCTCTCCATTCAAACTGCTGGAATCCGCCCCTCACTACTGGGGAGAAACGAACTCGACGGCAAAAGAGCCCACTTTCAGCGAAATCGAGGATCGCACCGGCCCGCTGACCTTGGCAGCAGCCGTAATTCGAGGCGCTGCATCGGATGACCGTTTCGCAGCAAAGGCATCACGCATGGTGGTGATCTCAAACGGCAGTTTTCTCGATCCCAGTGCCCTGCGCACGGAGAACGTCGATTTTTTCAACGCCTGCGCAAACTGGCTCGTCGGACGCGAAGAAATGTCTGGCACAGGTCCACGGAAACTGGGCACCTACAAACTGCCCTTGATGTCCAGCCAAGCAACGCTCATCAATCGAATCAATCTTTTTTTCCTGCCGGCAGCCATCCTGTTGATCAGCCTCTTCATTTGGAACGCCCGCCGCGCCTGAACCCCTGCCCGTTCCGCCGTGAGATCATCATTTTCTACTCTGCTTCAAAGCATTCTTGCGCTGATCATGCTGGTCTTGGCAGGCGTTCTTATCGCGCGTGGAAACCTGCACTCGCTCTTCGGAGTGCCCCCCACCCCCATCGGCGAACGCCTCTACACGGGTTTCACCGCCAACGATATCACCGAAATCAGCCTTAGTTCCAATGATGCGAAGGCTTCTTTTTCCCGCGCTTCGGGGGTCTGGATGATGACCTCTCCCGTTCAAGACCGCATGGACCCTCGTTGGGCAAAGGTTTTGATCGACTTCACCCTGTCGACACGCGCCGCCGATGTCATTCCCAACGAAAAAATCGACACCACCCAAGCGGGGCTCACGGATGGCATGATTCATGTGAGACTTGGCGACAAACATGGAGTGGCTCATGCGAGATACATCATCGGTCGCCGCACGGCTTGGATGAGCACCGACCCTGATACCAAGGAACCTGTGCAGACAGTTTTCCTGCAACCGCGCGACAAAAGCCGTAAGAGTCACATCTATGCCTGCACAGGAGACATCCGCGCGATTTTCAAAGACGGATTTCGCTACTTTCGCGATCACCAACCGTTCCTTTTTGCTCCATCGCAACTCGAAAAAATTCATATCAAATCGGCAGCGGCGGAATTTGTGTTGGAAGGTCAAGGAAGTAGCAAACCATGGCGCATCACCAAGCCCCAGAAACTAGCCACCGAGACGAGCGCAGTAAAAAAACTCATCGAAAACGGGCTGTTTTCCTTACGCGCCTTACGGGTGGTCGACCGCAACAAAGTCACACTGCCCATCAGTGCGGACGGCAGCTATATGGAAATCTCTCTGCTCTGCAGCGGTCAGTCCGAACCTACCGTGTTGAAGATATACCCCCCTGCTGATGACAAGGCTACGACCGTATTCGCTACCGTATCCGATCGACCTGCCACCGTTTTTGAATTGCCGTTGCGCCCCTATCCCGATCTTATTTCGCTATCGGAGTTACCGTTAAAAAACTACAATGAACTGCGTTCACAGAATCTCACCAACTTCGACCACCGTAAGCTTCAGGCCATTCATTTGACTCCCGCCGCCAGCCCGGAAATCCTGCTCTCCCGCCCTCCGCGTGCTGAGTGGCAACTTCACATGGACGAAGAGAACACGACATCACTGAATGAGGTGACTTTGTACCAATTTCTAAAAACCATAACGGAGGCGAAAGTGTCGGGCTTCATGACCGACAACGCTTTTCTCAGCGATGAAGAAAAAGATATGGAAACATACGGACTCAGGACGCCGGAACTCAAGCTCCGCTTTCTGTTTCAAGATGATTCGGTGATGACGCTCATGATTGGCAAAGCCAAAGATGGCAGTCTTATCGCGCACTGGAATCATCCGGACACCTTGCACACCATCGTCAAACTCCCAGAGGATTTTCTCGCCAAAATGCCTTTGCGGCGCCGACAGTGGAAAGACACTCGGCTATTAGCCATTCCGTCGGTAGATTTTGTGAACCTCGAGCGCACACTTCTGAAACAACCGGTGGTGAAGTTGAACTACAACTACCGCGATGAAAAATGGCTGGCTACCATTGGCGACAGTGATGCGACTCCCAAGTTGAATCCAGCACGCGCCAACAAGTTGCTCGAAGTTCTGGGAGATTTACGCGTCAATCGCTGGTTGAATCCCGATGACGCTGCAGCGCTAGAGGCCCTGCAGCATCCCTCGCTGCAGCTTCGTCTGGTTTCACGCCAACTCAATGAATTCGGCGAGCAAAGCGGGCTTGTGCTGAGAACTCTTGATATCACTCCCGTTACAACAGACGGGCCAAGCGGTTTTTTCTATGGTAGGCTTACCGGTGAACATGATCTCTTTTTGTTAGACCGCGCCACAGCGCTGATGTTGGCCACCGATCTGTTTGCTGAGAGTGAATGATTCAGATCGTGAACAATGCCTCCACCATCGCGGTGCTGCGAGACCCAGGCATGACACTCAGTGCCATTTGATTCATCACGTAGGCAAAACTCAGACCACTGGCCGGATCGCCAAAGGCATGACTGCCACCAGCACCGGGGTGGCCGAACGCCTGCAAGTCGGGGCCGTAAAGCTGACGTATTTTTTCGCCGTCGACACTCACAGGATCCTGCTGACAACCACAGGTAAACGCCATGGGCTGAAGTAAAACCTGATCGTATGCCTGAACTTGTTTGCGTTGCAGCGCCTGCTGAATCGTACTTGTGATAGGACTGTCGATGAAACCCATCGCCGCTTGATAAAACTCTGCCAACGCGCGCGCGGTGGCCACTCCCCCCATGGCAGGAAAACCCGCCGACCAAGCACGCGGGTCGTTCATTTCCTGCACTGCATGCAAGCCCGCAGGCGATAAAAACGCGCGTCTTGTCATGGTTCCCGCGGTCATGAACTCCTTGTAAAAACCCTGCTCCACATCGCCTTTTTCCGCGCGCCCGGGAACCAGGGCCGCCACTCTGGACCAATGGCTTTCCGGCAGCCCAATCCAACATTCCCAGTTCATCGGCCCAGCAATTTCTGTCTGCCAATAAGTCCCAAGCGTCATTCCCGTTAGACGTCGCACACATTCATCGAGAAGAGCACCGTAAGTCCGAGGATGATAGCCGAGACCCTGTCCGGGCTGCCATGCGGGCGACTGGGCTTCAATGGCGCTTACCACGCTTTGGTGATCCCACAAACTGCAAGATTGATCGAGAGCTGCAAGTCCACACTGATGGGATAGCAGCTGTGCGATGGTGGCATGTTCCAAGGGAAATCCGGGCCAGACTTCCCGCACCACCGTATTTTCATCCAATCCATGACGTGCCAGCGCCAGCAACAAGGTCGCAGCGGCAGGCGCTTTGGTGGCGGAATACACCGGCACTAGGGTGCGATCATTCCATTCTCTTGACTTCTCCCGATCCGCATGACCACGCGACAAATGCAAGACCTCCTCGCCGCGCCAAAACACACTGACGGAGGCACCCAGTTCGCGTTGCTCGGCGAAATTGCGCTCAAAAACCTGCTCGACTGCTGCCAGTGACGCCGGGGAAATGCTCATCGGCATGATGATTCGACGCTAACGAACAAAAAACAATTCTTTTCAGCTTTCGCAGATTCTTGCATGCTCCTCGCGTGCACCACGTCTCCGTAGATCTCGCCGACCGCTCCTACCGCGTCATCGTCGCCGAAGGACTTCTTACCCAAGCTGCGATTCATATCTCTGCCAGCGGGCTCACGGGAAAAGCTGCCATCATTTCGGATTCGACGGTGGCACCGTTACACGCGCAGACCCTGCAGTCCGCTCTCGATGACGCTGGAATTTCGCACACACTGCATACATTTCCCGCAGGAGAAAAATCCAAATCATTGGAAACCACTGCCGCTCTTTGCAGCGAACTTGCCGCCGCAGGTCATGACCGCAAGTCATTCGTCATTGCGTTGGGAGGAGGTGTGGTCGGCGATCTCGCGGGATTTGTTGCCGCTCTGTTTTACCGCGGCATTCCCTTCGTGCAAATTCCCACGACCATCGTTTCCGTCGTCGATTCTTCCGTGGGCGGTAAGACCGGGGTAAACATTCCCGAAGGGAAAAATCTCGTCGGCAGCTTTCACCAACCGAAACTTGTCCTGATTGATCCTCTTACTCTTACGACCCTTCCGCCTCGCGAGTATCGCGAAGGATTTGCCGAAGCGATCAAGCACGCTGCCATTCGCGACGCGTCGATGCTGGATGACCTCGCGGCACTGGATCCTGATTCGAGGTTCGTTCCCTCTTCTCTCATCGCCCGCAACATCGCGATAAAAGCCCGCATCGTAGAAGCAGATGAACATGAGACCATAGGATTACGTGCACTGCTCAACTTCGGCCACACCATCGGACACGGCATCGAGGCCAGCAAACCCTACGGAGAAATCCTCCACGGTGAGGCCATCTCCCTAGGCATCCGCGCTGCCGTATATCTCTCCGAGCGCCACGCAGGATTGCCATCACAGGACGCCCAACGCATCATTGAGCTGTTGCAACAATTCTCCCTTCCCCTTCAATTGGATGACAGCATCAGCACCGATCGAGTGCTGGAAAAACTGGCAAGGGATAAGAAATTCGACTCCGGCGCCGTTCGCTTCGTTTTACTTCGCCGTGCTGGTGATGCTTTCGTCGACAGCTCTCTCAGTCACTTCGATCTTCGCGCCGCAATTGATCATTTGCGCGAAAAGCCTTCGAAATAGAGCGGAAATAAGAGAAACAAAAGCCTTTCGCGCCGTCGCTCTTAGACGTTCGCATAGCGGTGCATCCACTTCCATGAAATTCATTGTTAGACCACTCCTCTGCTTGATTTTTGGCTGTCACCTGCGCGGCGCGGAAACCGACTCTACCATCAAGCCGGCACTCGATGCCGTTTATCCGGCATTGGTGCGCATTCACGTGGTCTCAGAAAGCGGCAGCGCAGGGCGCATGCAAAAGAATCGCGGCTCAGGCTCGGGCACGATCATCCACCCCGATGGCTATGTGCTCACCAATCACCACGTAGCAGGACGAGCCACCCGCATGACCATACGACTTGCCGATCGACAGGAATGCCGCGCCACCTTGATTGGCACGGATGCTTTGTCCGATCTTGCGATTTTGAAAATCGATCGTTCCGATCTGCGTGATCCGAAAGCATCTCTGCCAGTGGCACATTTCGGAGACTCCGACACTCTCAAGGTCGGTGATGTCGTTCTCGCGATGGGCTGTCCCGCCGGTCTATCTCAATCCGTTACCAAAGGCGTGATCGCCAATACCGAGATGATTGCACCGGGAGGAAACGGTCTCTCGCTGGACGGCGAAACAGTGGGTGAACTCGTCCGATGGATCGGCCATGACGCCGTGATTTTTCCAGGGAATTCCGGAGGACCGCTGGTGAATTTGAGAGGTGAAATCATCGGCGTCAACGAAGTGGGGATCGGTTCGATCGGTGGAGCAATTCCAGCCAACCTCGCCAAAAACATCGCCCATACTCTGATCAAGGAAGGAGTCGTCAAACGCAGTAGCATCGGCCTCAGCGTGCAACCGCTTCTGAAAATCAGTCGAAACCCTACTGGCGTTCTGGTTTCCGGCACTACGGAAGGATCACCGGCAGCCAAGGCTGGTATGCAAGCAGGTGATGTGATTACCGCCATCAATGAAAAAACCATACCGGCTGCTCGTGCTCCCGAGGATATTCCTCTCTTCAATCGCATCATTTTGGAAGCCCCGATCGGCTCTGTGCTGACCATTCGCGGCATGAGGAATGACCAGGAAACCACATGGAAGGTTCTGACGGAAGAACGTGAGCCGATGCAACCACGCGAGCGGGAATTCCTCGCCTGGGGCATCACAGCCCGCAACCTTACCAAACTGCAGGCAAAAAGCATGAACCGCGCTGACTCCGATGCTGTCGTGTTGCAAAGCGTGCGTTCCGGCGGTCCGACAGCTGCGGCGAAACCTGCGCCTGCGGCTGGCTCGTTGATCATGAAAGTCAATGACCGTATCATTCGGAGTGTCGATGACCTCGCGGATGTCACGACGTCCATCACCAAGGACGCCAAAGATCCCGTGCCCGCATTGGTGACCTACGAAATCGACGGCAAAAGCTATCTCACCGTGATCAAAATAGGCGTAGAAAAGGACGAGGAACCAGCGGCGATCGCCCGCAAGGCATGGCTGGGGGTATCCACCCAGGTGATTTCCTCTGATCTCGCCGAAGCGCTGGGAATTACAGGCCAAAAAGGCATGCGAGTGACGGGAGTTTATCCGCATAGTCAGGCAGAAAAAGCCGGGCTGAAGGAAGGCGATCTTCTGCTGAAGCTGGACGGTGAAATCATCAATGCATCGCGCCCGGAAGATGCTGACGTATTAGCGGAAGCGATCCGACAGATGAGCATTGGAGCGGAAATCTCACTGGATGTGAAACGCAACAAGGAATCACTCATCATCAAAGTCCCACTCGAACGCTCCCCTGTGGCCTCCTCCGAATTGCAGGAGTATCAATGTGAGACCCTGGAGTTCAGCGCGCGCGACGTCGGCAAAGAAGATCGCTTACGCGACAAATCCGATGAATCGGAAAAAGGCGTGCTGATCACAGGAGTCATGAGCGCGGGATGGACAGCTCTGGGTGGATTGCAGCATGGTGATGTTTTGCGTTCCATCGATGGCAAGCATATTGACTCGATTGACACACTGCGAAAAATCGTGGAGGAAATCGATCGCAACAAGCCCACGCATATTACTTTTTTCGTTAGACGAGGCATTAGCACCCGCCTGATTGAAATCGAACCCACTTGGTAAAACCCATCATTCCTACTCATGAAATTGACACGCTTGATTGCCTTACTCGCCTGCTTCTGCCTTCCCATCACAGCAGCCACGGGACCTTTGAAGATCAAAGCCCAAGCTCTCGCTGAAGCCCACAAGGACTCCACTCTGTTCATCAGCGCCGTGGTGAATATCGAGCTAACCGCCGGCACCAATCCCACCCAAAAGGAGGAAAAAAAGGTTGAGATCATCAGCACGGTTCTCTCCAAAGAAGGATTGCTGGTTGCACCGCTCAGCACGCTCGACCTCGCCAACGCGATGGACGGACGCACCGTCAACACTCCGAACGGTCCAGTGAAAATTTCCGCCAAATCGGAAATCAAGGAAGTAAAAATCATCATGCCCGATGGATCAGAAACCGATGCCAAAGTCGTCCTGAAAGATGCGGACCTGGATTTGATATTTTTAAAACCGGAAAAAACCGCTGGCAATTTCGTCCCAGTCGACACCAACAATACCGCCACCTTGCAGTTATTGGATGACATCATCGTGATCGGTCGCATGAACAAGGAGCTCAACCGTGAACCGATGGTATTCACCGGTGAAATGATTTCCGTCATCAAAAAACCGCGGCTATTCGGCAAAATCACAGCGCCTGCCACTGGAATGCCCGTGTTCAATGAAGAAGGCAAGTTTCTCGGCATCGGTATCAACCGCTTAAGTTCCAAAAACTCCGGTGATTCCAATCTCACAGGATCGAGCGTGCTCCTACCCGCGGCCGATATCGTGGAAAGCGCCTCCCAGATCAAGTAATCTGACAAATCATCATAAAAAAACGAACCACCCCGCAGTGCTTCAGACCTGCGGGGATTTGATTTGTATGGAGGTGAATCTTTGTGCGATGACACAAATTTCGCTCATTTTTCTTGGCAACATTACTAGGTGGACAGAGTTGTAGTCATTGCATGGTGCTTCCCCCATAGCGTCATGAAGTTTCCTGTCAAGCAAAGCAACCCAAAAACCCACCATCCATGAAACCACGCCGTTTTAACGTCTACCGCGCCTACAACCGCATTCAGTTCGCCCTATCCACACTCACCGTTGCGATCTCGCTGACCGGAAATGTAAATGCTGCCAGCGGAACCTGGCTGACCGCTCCACTAGATGCTAATTGGAACAATTCTGCGAATTGGACTGCAGCATTCCCCAATGCTGTCACTGAGACTGCGACTTTCAGCAATGCCATAACGACATTTGGAGACAGTTCCAATCCGGTCAGCTTGTCCACTGGTATTGCCTTGCAGAACATTGTTTTCTCAGGATCGGCTGGCGCATACGTGATCGGCGCTCCCTCAGGCACGAATGCTCTCTCTTTCCGCAACTCCGCCGCAGGAACAAACAGCATAAGCCTAGCCGCTGCGGTGATAAATCCACAGGTCATAGCAGCCCCAGTGACTTTCACGGCCCCGTCTTCGACAAACGGAGCGTTTACTTTTTCTAATAACTCTACAACCACTTCCGCTACGCTGAGTTTTACTGGTGCCATCACAGCCAACACCAGCGGAACCAGACCGGGAAGAATTCTGCTTAACGGCTCGAATACTGGTAACAATATAATCAGTTCTAACATCAATTCGCCTAGTTTCTCTCAGGATGTTTCCCTACTTGTTAAAAGTGGTTCAGGCACTTGGATCCTTTCCGGAAACAATACCTTCAGTGGCTTGGGTATGACCAGTGCCACAGCTGGATCCGGAATTCAGGTGACTGCGGGCATTCTTTCAGTTCGGAGCAACAATGCTCTCGGCTCCAGTGCAACGGCCGGCCAGCTCCAGGTTCGTCTCAATGGCGGGATCCTCGATCTGGCCAACGCCATCACCCTCGACAACGGTGTCAATCTCAACCTCAACAACGCCGGAACGATCCGCAGCACGGGGAGCAACACGATCAACTCAAGGGTCACCCTCACGACCGTTGCCGCCTCGTCAGCCACGCTTTCGACTTCCACCTCGACTGACGTCCTGACTCTCGGCAACGCCGCCAACGACCTCACCGGTGGAGCCGCTGACACGATACTAAATGCCGACGGCCCGGGATCTATCGCTCTCGCACAGTCCAGCAACTACGCAGGATTATGGTCCCTCAACGCCGGCACTCTCCAGCTTGGAAACAACTCGGCACTCGGTGCAGCTGCCTCTGTCGGAGTGACCTTTGGGCCATCCTCCACCGCCACCCTCAAGCTCAATGGCTTCAGCCCCACGATCACGAGGCTTTCCACGAATGCCACCGTCGGCACCCCGGTTGTGGAGAACGGCACCTCCGGCACATCGCTGCTAACCGTCAATAACGCCACCGACAGCTCCTTTGCCGGAGCCCTCAATGACGGTGCGGCCGGCATTCTCGCCCTGACCAAGGGCGGAGCGGGAACCCTGAGTCTCAACGGAGCAAACAACTACACCGGTGCCACCATCATCGGAGCCGGTACGCTCATGATCAACAGTGCTGCCGCTACCGCTTCCGTGGAGGTCAACAGCGGCTCCACTCTCGGCGGCATCGGCACGATCACCGGTTCCGTCTCGGTCGCCTCCACTTCGCGCCTTTCACCAGGAAATGGAGTCGGAACCCTCACCATGGGATCTCTCACCCTTGCCAGCGGCTCCATCGTCGATTGCGAATTCAAGACCGGACCTGCCTCAAACGACCTCGCGGTGGTCACCACCACCGATGGTCTGACCCTCAACGGCGGCGGCTTCAACCTGTATCAGGAAGGCACTACCACCCAGTTCAATACTCCCGGCACTTACACCCTAATCTCCTACAGTGGAACATCGCCGGTGCCGACCACCGGTCTGACGGTGCTCAATCCAGATCCCACCAAGAACTACTCGTTCAGCTCGGATGCCTCCAGCGTCCAACTGACCATCACCGCGTCTGTCATTTCCGATTGGGCCTCCACGACCGGCGGTGACTGGACCACGAGCGGCAACTGGACCGGTGCCGGCATACCCAATGCGTCCGGCGCCACCGCGATGCTCGGAAGCACGCTTACTTCTCCCGGAACTGTCACTCTCAACGGTGACAAGACCGTTTCCACACTCTCGTTCGACAATACCAACTCCTACACCGTTGCCGCCGCTTCCACCGAGAGCCTCTACCTCGACAACACAGCGAACGTCGGACAAGCCCAGATCATCGGAATCAACGGCAGCCACTCGATCTCCGTTCCCGTGGTCCTGACGAGCAACACCGTGACCTCGGTTGCTAACTCCGCAGATACGATTAGCCTCACTGGAATTGTCTCCGGAGCAGGCTCTCTCAGCAAGAGCGGCCTTGGCACGCTCCATCTCGGAACCGTCAACACCTACAGCGGAGGAACCACGATCGGCAACGGCGTGCTGTCCTTCGCCACCGGTGGCATCAGCACCGCGGGACCAATTTCAATCAGTAACTCAACCCTGCGCTGGGTCACGGGAAACACGGATGACCTCTCGCTTGCACCGCTCGTCTCAATGCCTGCGGGAAATGCCATCTTCGACACCAACGGCAACGACATTGCATTCACATCTGGAATTGGCGACAACGGTGCGGGCAACCTCGTCAAGACCGGTACCGGAAAGCTGTCGCTTGCGGCTGGAAACTCCTATGGAGGGACCACGATGATCGAAGCAGGCACCCTTTCGATCGGAGTAGACAGCTCACTCGGCCCCGTGCCGGGAACGGCCACGCCGGGTGAGATCACCATAGGCAGCGCCACTCTGCAGTCCACTGACAATCTAACGATCGCCGCCAACCGGGGCATCGCCCTCACCTCCGCCACTTCGACGATCGATGCGGCCAGTGGCAGCACCCTAACCTACGACGGCATCATCACAGGCAGTGGAAAACTGAACCTCAAAGGCATGATCAACCTCGGCGGTGCCCACACCCACTCGGGTGGCACTTTGATCGAGGCCGGTGCTCTGATCAACCTTAGCGGTGCCAACACTTACACGGGTGGCACCGTAATCGAGGCAGGTGCTCTCGTAACACTCAACTCCGGCACAGCCTTGGGCGCGGGACAGACCGAACTTCGTGACGGCCAGGTCACCATCAACGTCGCCACCTCCAGCATCGCCAACCTCATGGTGGCATCGGGCGAGACTGGCACAGTGGACGGCGGCGTCCAGATCCGTCCAGGCGTTTCTGGCCTAACGGGTGCAGGGGATGTGACCTTCCTGACCCGCTCCGGTGGTACCAATACCCAGGCGAATGCATTCGGCTTCCGCATCCAGGGCAGCTATACTGGATTCACCGGTACCCTACGTCTCAAATCAGCCATCGCCAACACCCTTCATTCCTTCCCTCTCCACTTCAACGGAGGCGGTTTCAACGGTGATCTCTCTGGTGCTACGGTCATCCTCTCCGATTACGCCCGCGTTGCTGGGGTTAATGGAAGCGCTGGTAACACGGTCAACATGGGAGCCCTTTCGGGTGACACCACCAGTGTCCTCGCGGGTGCCGACTACGCCGGCACCCAAACCTACAATATCGGGGCCAAAAATCTCGACACCACCTTCGAAGGCCTCATCACCAACGGTAGCGCTGGAAATGCCAACCTCATCAAATCCGGCACAGGCACCCTCACCTTGACAGCGGCAAACACCTATCTCGGCAGTACCACAATTGCCGCGGGCACACTCGCCATCACCAACGCCTCCGGCCTCGGGGCCGATACCACCGGCACCACGATCAACGGTGGTGATGTGAACGGAAACCTCGCCCTGAGTGGCAGCTTGGTTCTCACCGAACCGCTCACCCTAGGTGGTCGCCAGGGACTGAACTATGACTCGCCTCACATTTTGAATGTCAGCGGCACCAACCAGCTCACCGCTGCTGCTATCGTACCTGCTACGGGAGGCAATAGCTACAACATTCAATCCGACGCTGGTTTGTTGTCGATTTCCGGAAGCTTTACCCCATCGGGAGCAGTGACAGGATCGCGTTACCTGCAATTGTTCGGTGAGGGCAATGGCGAATGGCTCGGTGCGATTCAGAATGGAACCGCTGTCGTTTCTGTCAACAAATACGGAACCGGCAGCTGGACGCTAACAGGAGATCTCAGCTACACCGGCGACACCAATGTGGATGCAGGAAGTTTGATCTTGACCTCGACCAGTGAATTGCGTTTCAAGCCAACCACCAACGGCATATCCAACAAGATCGGCGGCTTTGGTAGCGTATCGCTCGATGGAAAATTCACCATCGATCTGACCTCAGCCGATATCACGAATGAAAACTCCTGGCTTCTCGTGGATGTCGATGGCCTGACGGAAACGTATGGATCAAACTTCTCCATCACCGACTTCACCAAGTCCGGCACCGATTGGGTCAAAGTCGATGGGGCGAACACATGGACCTTTAGCGAGACGACGGGAACCCTATCGCTCTCGGTCTTGACCGATCCTTTCATTCCATGGATCGGCAGTTATTTCCCCGGTGAAACCAATGCCTCGATCATCGGTAAAAACGCGGATCCGGACAACGACGGACTCAATAACCTCGCCGAGTTTGCGTTGAACAGCAACCCATCGAACGCCTCTGCCACTGGGAAAATGATTGGCAAAGTAGCGACTCTCGGAGGAAATCAAGTCATGACGCTGACGCTACCAGTTCGCGCAGGCGCCACGTTCACGGATGATGCGACCACTCACGAGGAGGTATCGGGACTCACGGATGGCGTCATCTACCGCATTCAAGGTAGTGCCGACCTTTCCGCTTGGACTCTGGATGTTTCGGAAGTCGCAGCCGGTAGCGATCGCGACTCCATTCAGGCCGGACTGCCTGCTCTCGATAGCGGGTGGGGCTATCGTACCTTCCGCGCCCCTGGCACAGTGTCCGGCGATGCATCAAACTTCCTCCGCGTCAAAGTTACGGAGTGACGCATCATCCATAGCTCCCGCGACATCAATCTTTGAGAGGCGGGAGCAGGATTGTCACAACCATTCAGCCAAAGACTCGACGACCCAATCAGCTCCGTGTTGGCGCAGGCTGTCTGCGCGGAACGCTCCGGTGGCGACAGCCAGACAGCGTGCTCCCATAGCATGAGCGCAGGCGATATCGCGCGGCGTATCGCCGATGACAAGAGTGTTCTGTGGAGAGAACTCTCGACCATGATGCACAGCGGCACGCGACAGCGCCACAGGGCCTAACAAATTGCGATCGGCGTGATCATCGCCGAAGGCTCCGTAAGGAAAATGTTCCTGCAAACGGAAATGTCGCATTTTAATTCCGGCACCCTGTTGGGAGTTCCCTGTCAGCAATCCCGTGGCTATGCCATGACCGGAACCAAAATCCAGACACTCGCGCACACGGGGCAAGACGCGACCTGAGTATAGCCCGGAAGTGAGGTGCTCGGAAAGCAGTCGGTGATAACGATCAAAAAAATCTACCACATCCATCGCCCCCGCATCATGACCATAATGCGAGAGCAAATTCTGAATGATTCCGAGGTCCGTGCTTCCTGCGAGATCAAGTTCCGGAGCTGGAGCACCGAAGAACTCCTCCGCTGCTGCCGTGATCGCCGCCATACCGGCGCCACCCGTATCCACGAGTGTGCCGTCGATGTCGTAGAGCAGCAAATCGAATTGACGGAAATCCATCAGTCCTGCTGCTCCTCGTGTTCCTCATCGGCATGATCACCATCCTCGTGATCATCCTCATCAAATTCATCCTCGTCGTCGTGATCGTCTTCCTCAAGCAATTCGCCATGGAAGAGATGGAACTTCCGCTTGCGTTGGCCCTGAGGAAGAGGAGACAATGTCATGGCAATCACACGACCGCCGAGACGGGGCGCTTGATCGACATTCGACATGGTTTTCAAATCATCAATGATGCGCTGCATCGCCACGAATCCAAGATCCTTGTGGGCATTTTCACGGCCTTTGAATTGGATCACGACCCGCACCTTGTGACCGGTGTCGAGGAAACCTTCCACACGGCCCATCTTGATGTTGTAGTCGTGCTGACCGGTACCAACCCTCAGTTTGATCTCTTTCATCCGAGTGGCAGACTTGGACTTCTGTTTTTTCAACTTCGCCTGCTCATACTTGAACTTGCCATAGTCGATGATTTTGCAGACAGGCGGGTCCGCTTGTGCGGCAATCTCCACCAAGTCCAAGCCTTGGGACTGAGCCTTCACCAGCGCATCGCGCACAGTCATGACACCGAGCTGCTGTCCATCTGAACCGACCACGCGAATTTTCGGTGCGCGAATGCGGTCGTTGACGCGGGTTTGATCGCGGTTGCCCATGCGACCGCCCTTCGATTGATTGTTTTTCGTTTGTTTGCTTATGGCTTTAGTCCTCCGGTGGGTTCATGCTGCGCCCAGTGTTGATTTTTCCGCGCGGGAAAAACCACCTCCAAGGCGAGAGTGGTGCGATGATGATTCCGTCCTGTCACGTTCATGATTCGAGAAGCATACCCATGTTGAACCCAGCTTGTGGGACAACATTGAAGTGGGACTTGGGATACGGAATAAGGATCATCAAAAATCTTCTACAACAGTTGCAACATTAGGATGTAGCGCATGTTTCGCTCCACTTTCTAGTAACAAAATCCTGCCAGAGCAAGCGAAAAACACGGACAAGTGCGAAAAAATTCCTCAACCATGTCCTCGCTCAATCTGCTGAATGCACTCAAAACGGTTCATCATCGCCTTCCCATGAGTCCCCCACTTTCCACTCTTCCACCATCGCTGCCGGAAAATCATTCAAGAACCTCGACGGTTGTTGCATGATTTCACCGCTGTAGGATTTGGGATTGATCATCGGGTAAAGCATGTAGAGTTGGTCCTTGGCACGCGTAATTGCCACATAAAATAAGCGCCGCTCCTCTTCGAGCATGGCGTTGTCATCTGCCTCCAAAATACGGCCATTGGGAAACTGACCGTCGGCCAACCATACAAGAAACACCGCTTTCCATTCGAGTCCTTTGGCCTGATGGATCGAGGAGAGTGTGACCTTGGGCTCATCCTGCTGAGTCTGTGGTTCTTTCGGATCCGTATCGGTATCCGTATTGCTCAGCAAGGACATCTGTTCCAGAAACATCGCGATGTCATCAAATCCACCGCTGAATTCCATCATCTTTTCGATGTCGCTGCGGCGAGCATCGTAGTTGTCGAACGTCGCCTTGAGGTAATCGTCATACATCCCCTCAAGGACGCTGTAGATCATTTCGGTAGGTCGGGCGAATCCTTCCGTCCTCACCATTTCATCGAGAATGTAACCCACCTGCCGCCAATCCGCCGCGGTTTTCTTCGGCACCGGCAACGTCTCGAACACCGCGGAAAATTTTTCAGGTGGCAACTCCTTTTCCGCCCAACCCGTTTTCCGCCACGCGCTCCACATCTTATCGGAAGAAGTAGCGCCCACACCGGGAAGAAGTTCCACCATTCGTTTGAAAGCCACTTCATCGCGACGATTCGTGACAAAGCGGAGAAAAGCGCTCACGTCCTTCACGTGGGCTTGCTCGAAAAAACGCAGGCCGCTGGTGATGGCGAAAGGTATGCCCCGCATCGTCAACTCCATCTGCACCTCGAGACTCTGAAAATGCGCACGATACAAAATGGCAATTTCATCCAGCGCTATCCCCTCGTCCTGCAACTCGACGATGCGCTGGCCGACAAATGCCGCCTGCATGTTCGGATCTTCCACCACCACCATCGCCGGTTTCATCACCCCACCCTCGCGCTCGGCACGGAGGTTTTTGTCGAAACGTTCGGAGTTGGCACGAATCGCCTCATTCGACAATTCGAGTATCTCCGGCACACTTCGGTAATTGGTTTCGATTGAATAGGTTCGACAAGGACGACCCTGATGAGGAAACGCGAGGATATTTTTCATGTTCGCGCCTCGCCAAGAATAAATGGATTGAGCGTCATCACCTACCACCATCAGACTGTTGCCTTCTCCTTCCAGCAGTTCGATCAACTCGCACTGGACCTGGTTGGTATCCTGAAACTCATCGACGAGAATGTGGCGGAATTTTTTCCGATAGAGAACCAGTAAATCCTGCCGTGTGCGCAGTAGTTCCACGGTCTTGACCAACAGGTCATCGAAATCCATGGAGTTCGTCTGCTGCTTTTTCTCGATGTAGGCCAGACGTATTGCATCAATTTCCTCGAACCACTCGTCAAAATAGTCGTATCGCTCGGCGATGACATCTTCCAATTCCTGCCCGGTGTTCACCACCAGGCTGAAAATGCTCGCGAGCACATCGGCCTTGGGGAAACGTTTTTTGTCCGTCGTCTTGTCGCGCTTGCCGATGATACCCTGCAGCATCGATTTCTGGTCATCGCGATCGAGGATGGTGAGTGAGCGGGTGTAGCCGATTTCCTCGGCATGGCGGCGCAGAATGCGGCTGCCGATCGAGTGGAATGTACCGGCCCACAGATCGGATGTATCCTGCGTTACGAGGTCACGCACGCGACCGATCATTTCACGCGCCGCTTTGTTGGTGAACGTGAGCAAGAGAATGTTCCGCGCCTCCACCCCTTGATCAAGCAGCCACGCCACCCGGTACGTCAAGGTCCTGGTTTTTCCGGATCCCGCACCCGCAATCACGAGCGCACGCCCCTCGGGTGAGCTCACCGCGGCATACTGCTCGTCGTTCAACTCCTTGCGGTAGTCGATACCGGATTTTGATCCTTGTTGTCGGTGAAGTTGATACTGCCTTGCCATGATGCTTTACGCTTGCTCCTTCTGCTCGGCAGCATCCGCCTCTTCCACGGTGGCTCCTGCATCCACACGTTTGCTAAAGGCAACGAAACGCATCAGTTCACGACGGACCACGGGGAGCAGCAGATAGACGCCGATCAGATTGGGAATGCTCATCGCAAACAACGATGCATCGGAAAAATCGGTTGCCTTACCCATCGACGCCGAGGAACCCACCACGATGATGAGGCAGAAAATGCATTTGTAGATCCATGCGGTGATCGTCTTTTTTCCAAAAAGGTATTGCCATGCTTGAAGGCCGTAGTAGCTCCATGTGATCAGTGTGGAAAAAGCGAAAGAAAATACGCAGAAAAACAACACATACTTGAAGGAACTATGAATGGTCTCAAAAGCAGCCGAAGTCATGGCGATACCGACTTTGTTCTTATCGGCCAAGTTAGATCCGAAAACCTGCTGCACTCCATTGATCGTATAATTTGCGGTATCCCCCTCAATGTTCATCGTCACGCACAAGACCAGTGCCGTCATGGTGCAGATGACCACCGTATCAAGGAAAGGCTCTAACAAAGCCACCACCCCCTCGGAGGCCGGGCGGCGGGTTTTCGCGGCGGCATGAGCGATGGGAGCCGAGCCTATGCCGGCTTCGTTCGAGAACGTGGCACGGCGCATGCCCCAGATGAACGCGGCGACCAATCCACCGGTAATGGCGGCGCGGGGCTCAAAGGCCTCTTTCATGATCATTTGCAAAGCAGGCACGATATGAGATGCGTTGACGATCAACACCAATAGTGAGCTGAAAACGTAGGTGGCGCACATCAACGGAACCAGCTTGTCCGTCACTTTGGCGATGCCCTGGATGCCACCGATGATCACCAGCGCCGTCATGAAGGCCATGATCAGGCCGAAGACCCATTGTTTGTCGAAGAAGAACGAGGATTCACCTCCCGTGATATTGATCAACTGGGATGTGACCTGATTGACCTGGAAAATATTACCGCCACCGAACGAGGCAAACACACAAAAGATCGCAAAAAAGAATGCGAGAACCATGCCCAGCGGTTTCCATCCTCGCTCGGTAAGGCCGCGACGAAGATAATACATCGGACCGCCATGAACACGGCCCTCGGTGTCAAAGATGCGGTATTTCACACCTAACGTACACTCGGCAAACTTGGTCGACATCCCGAGGAAACCACTGAGAAACAACCAAAAGGCAACCCCCGGTCCACCGCTGTGGATGCCAATCGCCACACCGGCGATGTTACCCAAGCCCACGGTTCCCGAAACAGCGGCCGTCAAAGCTTGGAAGTGCGTCACGGATCCCGGATCCGAAGGAAGACTGTATTTACCCCGCACCGTGCGCATCGCCAGACCAAAAGCGCGGATATTGATGAACTTGAAGGCAATGGTCACGATCACGCCCGCAAGTGCCAACCAAAACACCACCAGCAGGGCATCGAACTCACCGATTTTGACCGAGTAGAAAATGCCGTTCACAAAAGGCCCCGAGATATCTCCGAACCATTGGTCGATTTTTTGATCCAGCGACATTTCCTTTTCCTGCGCGAAGCTGACTGAGCAACCAACAAAAAGTAGCAGCGCGGTCAGCCATCCGGTCACACGCGTTCGAAGTTTCATCCATTCCATACCCGCGCACACTGTCAAAGCATCTGCCCTCAGACAAGCACGAAATCCCCAAGACGGTTTCCCTCACCAACTCATCGAACGCTTTTTCGCTTCAGTCGATCGATCTGCTGCTGTTCCGCCTGACGACAAAGCGGACACACCCACACAACATGATGAATCCCCGAGCCACAAAGCGGGTAATGATTCCCGGAGTGAGGGTAGCGAATCACATCGCCATTCTCACCGGCGGAGATTCCATCGATCCATATTTCCTCCGCGCGATGCATCGCGCACCCGTGCCGGGGACAGCGCGATCCATCGGCGAGGACTTTGTCACGATCCATCAACCGATAAACCTCGTGCATGGTGAAGTCGATTTTACTGCCTTTGGTCACAATGAGATCGAACTGATAGATTTTCGCGGGATCGAGCGACTTGACCGGTGGCAGCGGATCATCCCACTTCACACCAACTTGCGCCCTTGGTCAGCAAGCAACTCGGCGTATCGTGGATCTTTCCCGTATGACTCCGCGACTGCTGCCCGAATGCTGCTGAATCCCTCGGTGATATCTCCTGTCAGCCCCTGATATTCTTTGACGTCATGACGCTCATCATTTTCTGATGTCGCGCAAGCCATCAGCATGAATGCCATCAGTAAGATCAAACCTTTCCGCATCATCATCCGCCATCATCCACCATGTTCCCCAAAATTTGATTCACGCGCAACAAAATCACCTATGTGAGCACCAAATAAAGAGCCCGCAGGAATGAAGGGATAAAAACAAGCAAACTCACTGCCTTCAGTGCCTGGCTGAAACGCCACAATCGATCGCTCAATCCCCAGAAATAGTGGAAATGCAAAAACGCACCGAGTGCGATGTAGGCAATCGCCAATGAGACACCTGCGCTCCCCTCAAAACGCGAGGATAATCCGCGACTGCCCCATAAAGTGGCATAACCCCGTTTCAGGCAATAGATGCCATAAATCACGGGAACTGATGAAATGATCACACCCATGATCCACTGCTTCATCGGTCCACCGGAGGGACCATATGCCAGGTCTTCGGCATCATCGAAAACGGTTCGGTGATTTTTACTCGTCCAGATGGAATCTTCCGATGATTTCATGATGGTTGCCAATGAATGCGCGTGTCTGCGTTGGAACTTTAGGAACATTTACCAATAGAAGTCAAATCAGCGAGGAAAACGAATCCCGAGATTGTACTTTCGATGGCATGACGCAGGAACACTTCCGATAAATCCTCTCTTGCGTATGAGCACGCCATGATTACATTCGCGTCGAACCAACTTCCCATCATGAGCGAAACCACACCGAAAATCACCGCCTATCTGAAAACCTTTTGCGGCTGGAGCGAGGGCGTGCGCGCGATCATGCGCAAGTACAACCTGCCCTTCGAAGAAAAGGACATCATCAAAAATCCGGCATTCCGCTGGGAAATGGAAACCAAGAGCGGGCAGCCTCTTTCGCCATGCGTGGAAATCAACGGTCACATGCTGGCCGATATTTCCGGGGCGGAAGTGGAGACATGGATGATCGCGCAAGGTCTGGTGCAAGCCATCGATGCCGAGGCGGATGCACCGACCAATTCCGCTTGCAGCGATGAACAGCACGCGGCCATGGCTCGCGGGCAAATGCCGCAGGTATCGAAGATCAAGTTTCTCGACTGATTCTTACTGCGCGCCGGCTTTCTTGAGCTGGGCAATCGCTTCGTCGAGTTTTTTGCGCAACGCGGCGATTGCTTCGTTGCGCTCGATGATCGCCTGATCGCGCTCCTTGATGGCGGTTTCCCACTGGGTGATTTGCGCACGCAGAGCATCTCGCTCGGCGGTGGCTTGATCGCGCGCGGTGTTCGACGCGAGCAACTGCTCTGCCCGCTCGCTGCTCAGGCGCGCTGCCTCATCCGCAGCTTTTTGGGTTTGCAACAACGATTGCTTCAGATCGGCAATATCCGTGGTGAGCGATTCCACCCGATCAAGCGCCTCGTCGCGTTGCTCCTGCAGGGCGTGCGCCTGCACTTGCAACTGCCGGTAGGCCTCGCGTCGGCTTTCATTCTGCCACCACTGCATCGCGACAATACCGGAGAGAACCGCGCAGCCGACGGCATTGACAAGAGGAAACCAACGAGACTTCATGGCTTGGGTGTTTTGCTTTCAAAACTCACGCGCTCGATTCCCGCCGAACGGACGGCATCGAGCAACTTCATGACCTGTTCATGGCGCGCGTTCGCATGAGCGGCGATGAGCACGTTGACTTCATCGCGATTTTCCAACACGGCGAGCCGCTCGGTCACCTCGCTCGCCGTAAGGATCTCCTCCTTGAGCGTGATCACCCCCTGCTCGTTCAGCGCGAAATGAAAGGGCGGCACGGATTTTTCCGATAGAGCCGCCTGGGCGTCGGGCAGTTCAATGGGCACGCGGCTGAGCTGCGTCATACTAAGGCTGACGAGCATGAAACTGGCGAGCAGGAAAAACATAATGTCGATGAGCGGCACGATCTCGATGCGGGCCTCATCGTGGCCATCCTGATCGGCGGGGCTGGAGAGTTTGATCGGCATGGAAAAAATCAGGGACGGGGTGCTTTGAAATCGCTGAGATCATGACCGTGGGACTTCGCATTCCCTGCCAGTAGCTCGCAATGATTGATCCAGTGCTCCAATTTTCCACGCAACAACGAGGTTTTTTTGCGGAAAAAATTGAAGGGCAGAAGACAAAGAATGGCGATGCCGAGACCGGCCGCCGTGGCGATCAAGGCTTCCGCGATGCCGCCGGAAACCTTGGTGACAGCCAACTGGTCATTTCCGACAAAATTGAAGGAACCCATGATGCCCACCACGGTGCCGAGCAGACCCAACAGCGGTGCAAGAGTGATCACCGTGCTCAACACCCACAGCCGGGCCTCCGATTTTTCCAACAAATTGCTGGCGTGAAGTTGCATCGCGGCCAACGGCGAAGTGGCGGCATGAGACATGCCATCGCGCAGATTTTGCAAAAATGGATCAGGGTTTCCCGTGGTCTGCCAGGCTTTTTCAAACTCACCCAGTCCCAATGCCTCGCGGGCCGACTCCTGCAACCCGGCATTGACGCGGGAACGCAGCTTCAACCACCAGATCACGCGATCGAGAATCACGCAAACGGCGAGAAAAAACAACAAGGCCATGGGCCACATGATGGGGCCGCCTTTTTCAAAATATTCAACGAGGATGTGGGATAGGATCATAGGACTCAATTCAAACGGAAAATGATGGGCACACGGTAGCGCTGCGCCTGACCCGCGGGAAACTTCCAGCGGCTGCGAATCGTCGACAGCGCGGCGTTGTTCAGCGACTCATAAGGACAGGGGGTCTTGACCCAGGCGCTGAGAACTTTACCGTCCACTCCGACGATGAATTCAACCACCACGGTGCCCTGTTCATTGCTGCGGCGTGCCTGCAAGGGATAGGTGGGCGCCGGTTGCCGTCCCGCACCCGTGCCAAAAGAGAGTGTGGTGGCTATGGAAGGGGCCGTGCTGCCGTTCGAGGTTACGGGCTTGTTCGAGGAGGACGGACGAGAACTGCTATTGGTCGGAGTCTGCGGCTTCGGGGCCGTCTGAGCCGCGACCTGTGTCGCGGTTTTTTTGATGACGGGTGCCGGCATTTCCGGGATGTCCGGAAGTTCGGTCATGGGCGTGATTTCCGGCATCGGCGGTGGTGACGGTGCGACGGCCGTCACGGGAATGTTCTCCGACTCAGCCGGAGCTTCCTCCGAAGATGCCTCTGCGGAGTTATCGACAGCTGGATCCGCTGGGGCGATGTCAACCACACTCAGCACCTCCAAACGCGGCGGCTTCACCGCAAAAGTAACGACCCAATCCTGGGAAACGCCAAACCCCACCAATGCCCCCAGCCACACACTGAGCCAGGTGGCCAGTGTCATGACATTCAGGGCATACGAGACTCCTTGTTTCATGGCGCGCGCGAATACTATTGAGACTGATTCTCAATAACGCAAGTGGTTTTTGGGAAAAAATCGCAATTTTATTGCAATTCGACTGCATGAGCCACGCGCAGCAAGAGAGCTTCCTGCAAATGTGGTGTGATGATTTGCAAACCGATGGGCAGTCCGGCGGAAGGCAGAGGCACGGATACTGCAGGCAATCCCGCAAGGTTGACCGGAATGGTGCAGACATCAGCCAGATAATCCTCGAGAGGATTCGAGCATTCCCCGATCTTGCGTGCGGGGCTCGGAGCGATGGGAGAAACAATGGCGTCGACCTGTTGGAACGCTTGTTCGAAATCGCGGCGAATCAATGTGCGGACTTTCTGCGCCTTGTTGTAGTAGGCATCGTAATACCCCGAGGAAAGAACATAGGTGCCTAACAGAATCCGACGTTTCACCTCAGGCCCGAAACCTTCCTCGCGCGATTGCTGATAGAGAGACAGAATGTCGGCGGGTTGCTGCGCACGATGACCGTAACGCACGCCATCGAAGCGCGACAAATTCGAAGAAGCCTCCGCGGGAGCGATGATGTAATACGTCGCCACGGCATATTCCGTGTGAGGCAGCGAAATTTCCACGATGCTGGCGCCCATCTGCTCCAGTTTCGCCACGGCCGCCATGGTCGCAGTTCTTACGGCGGGATCAAGACCATCGGCAAAGTATTCCTTGGGGATCCCGATGCGCAAGCCTTTCACTCCATCGCGCAGACCGCTGAGGTAGTCATCGACCGCGACGGGAAGGCTGGTGGAATCCAAGGGATCGTGACCGGCCATGTGTTGCAAAAGCAATGCGGCATCTTCCACCGTGCGGGTCATCGGTCCGATTTGATCAAGTGACGAGGCGAATGCCACCAATCCATAGCGAGAAACGCGACCGTAGGATGGTTTGAGCCCGACAATGCCACAGTGTGATGCCGGTTGGCGAATCGAACCGCCAGTATCTGAGCCCAAGGCGGCGGGCGCAAAATGAGCCGCTACGGCAGCCGCCGAGCCACCCGATGAACCACCGGGAATGTGTCCTGGCGCCGCGGGATTGTTCGTCACGCGCAGCGCGGAATTTTCCGTTGCAGAACCCATGGCAAATTCATCCATGTTGGTTCTTCCAAACAGAATGGCTCCTGCCTCTCGCAGTTTCCGAATGACTCCCGCATCGTACGGCGAACGGTAGTTTTCCGCGAGAAACTTCGATCCACAGGTGCAGGGCTCGTCGAGGACATTGATGTTGTCTTTGATCGCGATGGGAATGCCACCGAGAGGCAAAGACAAATCCGCCTGATCCGCCGCCGCACGGATGCGATCGGCGTCCAGCGAAAGAAAAGCCCCCACTTCACCATCGCGCTGCGCGGATTGGGCAAGCAGATCATCGACAATCTCACGCGCGGAAATTTCCCCTTTGCTCAACAAAGAACGCAGGCCGGTGATGGATGTATGGGATAAACTCATGAAACGGAAAAAAATCGGTTAGGCATCAGCGACCACCTTGGGCACACGCACTTGCTGCTGTGCTTGGTCCGGCGCGTTTTGCAACAGGGCTTGCTGGGGCAGACTCTGCCATGGGGTGTCATCACGCATCGGCGCATCGATGGGCATGGGATAGGCCGTGGGCTCGATCCCCGCCACATCCAGTCCGGACAATTGCTCGATATGACCGAGAATTGCATCGAGCTGACTGGTGAACGCATCCACCTCCGCATCGGAAAGTTCCAAGCGGGCGAGAGTGGCAATGCGGCGAACATCCATGTGAGGTTGCGACATGGGCGGACAGTAATGAATGCGACGAAAAAATGCCAATGATTTCAGTGTTGGAGATGATTTTTCCATCGCATCGCACGAGATTTGCCTTCATACTGCGAACGTGCAAGCACTTGCGGTATTGAACATTGTCGGACTCTCGTCGCGCTGTTTCGGGGCATCGACCCCACGTCTGAACGCCTTTCGCGATCGCGCCGGTCTGCAATCGTTCGCACCTGCTTTTCCCGCGGTAACCTGCACGGCGCAAAGCCACATGCTCACGGGCACCGATGCTTCGGGCCATGGCATCGTTGCCAACGGTTGGCTCGATCGAGAATCCGCCGAGGTGCGATTTTGGAAACAGAGCAACCGTCTGGTGCGTGGAGAAAAAATCTGGCACTTGCTGCAACGCGAGATTCCCGGTTTCACCTGCGCGAATTTGTTTTGGTGGTACAACATGGCCACGGATGCGGATCTCGCCGTGACGCCTCGCCCTTTGTATCTTGCCGATGGCAGGAAGTCCTTTGACATCCACACCCAGCCGATGGCACTGCGCGAGACATTGAAGCAGGACCTGGGCCCCTTTCCATTCCCCAGCTTTTGGGGACCAGCCGCTGGCATCGCTTGCTCCGACTGGATCGCCCGCTGCGCCCGCTGGGTCTATCAGAAACAGCAACCTTCGCTCAATCTCGTCTACCTTCCCCACCTCGATTACGGCTTGCAGAAATACGGTCCCGATGCTCCGGAAATGGCTGATGAACTCGCTCAAATCGATGAAGTAGCCGGTGAACTCATCGACTTTTACGAACAACAGGGAGTCAGGGTCATCGTGGTGTCGGAATACGGCATTTCTCCGGTGAGGCGCCCGGTGCATCTCAACCGCATCCTGCGCGATGCTGGGCTACTCTCCATCAAGGATGAACTCGGGCGCGATGGACTGGATTTGTTCCAATCGGAAGCCATTGCTGTGGCCGATCATCAAGTCGCGCATGTTTATCTCAAGGACCTCACGAAAATCGATGCCGTTAAGGCACTACTGGAGAAGGTCGCAGGAGTGGAACGAGTGCAACGCGCGGCAGAAATCTGGCGTCCGGGCATTGCACTCGAAAGAGCAGGCGACCTGATCGTGACAGCGGCCGCTGATGCATGGTTTACGTATTATTTTTGGGAAGATGACCGTCGTGCACCGGATTACGCCCGCTGCGTCGACATCCATCGCAAGCCCGGCTACGATCCAGCGGAATTGTTTCTCGACCCGCAAATCCCCTTCCCTCGACTCAAGATTGCCGCATTTTTGCTCAAAAAAGCCTTGGGCCTGCGCGCACTGATGGAAGTGATTCCTCTCGACGCCTCGCCTGTCAAAGGATCCCATGGGCGCGATCAAGTCCCCACGGAAGAGCAAGCCGTCATCCTGGGAGCCACGGGCAAGATCACCAAAGCCGAGCAAATATTTGAGGAAATGCTCTCCCATTTTCTGCCTATCGCGCGGCATTGAGATTTCAGCCAAAAATCAAACCATCGTTTTTTTCGATGCAGCGCTTTGCTCTTGTCACTTTGCCGCTGATCGGTCAGAATGATTTTGATGTTTTTTACACCCAAGTGGAAAAAAGAAACGGTATTGCTGCTCAAGGGCGCGCAAAAGTTTCTTCATTACAAACGTGATCTGCTGAAGCAGGACCGCATCGATGAAATCGAATCGCGACTTTCCGACCTGCGTGCAGCTGTCAAAGCGGGAAACCGCGAGAATGCCTCAGAGTGCTCCAAGCAACTGCGGGCCACTTGCGAAAATGCCCTACCCCATCACAGAGCACCGCGCTGGTTCGAGGAAAATGTGGAGGTGATTTTCGTGGCTTTGGTGGTGGCTCTCGGTCTGCGTTCCTACGTGATTCAGCCCTTCCGCATTCCCACGGGCTCGATGCAACCCACTCTCAACGGCATCATTGCGACAACCCACCCACAGAAAGATTACGCACAGCCATGGCTTGGCAAACAGCTTGTCGACTGGGCGTTGCGGGGCCGACGTTGGCACCAAATCAAAGCGCCTACGACCGGTCGCATCACAGGTCGCGCCGATGTATCGAAATTGTTTTTTTCACGCACCAAAGTTTTTTTCGACGATGGCAAGTCCATCACATTCCCTGCTCCGATCAATGAGACGGACCAAGCCATCAACGGCGGACTCAGCCAGATGAGCTGTGTTGGCAAAAGTTTCAAAAAAGGTGACGTCATGTTTCAAGGCACCGTGGACGGGGGGGACCTCGTGCTGGTTGACAAAATCTCCTATCATTTCCGTAAGCCCACGCGAGGGGAAGTGTTCGTTTTCGACACGCTGGGCATCGAGCGTCGTATCGGAAAATTCAGTGGTAGCGATCAGGCCAAGGCCACCCACTACATCAAACGTCTGTGCGGTGTGCCCGGTGACACCCTTGCGATCGAGAGCCCGCATCTCTTCGTCAATGGCAAGATTGCCAGCGAAAAAGGCATCAACAAAGTGTTTGAATTTCCCAATCAGGGTCGCATGGGTGGCCAAGGCTATTCCTACGGAGATCATCCTCTCGCGGAAATCCTGAAACCTGGCGATGAACTCAAACTAGCGGCGACGGCACCGCGCGGCATGCGTGAATATGCGGCACTGGGCGACAACTCGGGCAATTCGCTGGACTCCCGTTACTGGGGCACGGTGAAGGAATTCAATCTCGTGGGTCCCGCCCTTTTCTCGCTCTGGCCCATCACCACAGGACACTGGGGTTTGATCAAATGACATCTTCTGATATCACTCGTAAGGCGAAGTCCAATCTCGCCTTCGCGCTCAACATTCTGCCACGCGAAAGACGCGAAGACATGGTGGTGTTTTATGCCTACTGCCGCGTCATCGATGATATCGCCGATGAGGAAGGGCGTCCTGTCGAACAACGGATGAACGATCTCCGGGCATGGCGGCATGGACTCGAACACGGTTTTTCATCACCCACAGCTTTTGAACAAGAGGTTGTCACACTGCAGAAAAAACACGAGATTCCGACAGCCCTTCTCGTTGCGATTATCGATGGCTGCATGATGGACACAAGTCCCCTGCGATTCCGAACGTGGGAGGAACTTCAAGGCTACACTTGGAAAGTTGCTTGCGCAGTTGGTCTAGTGTCACTGAAACTGTTCGGCGCCACGCAACCGCAATCGGAAGCTTACGCCGTGGCTTTAGGGCATGCTCTGCAATTGACCAATATCCTTCGCGATATCGGTGAGGACATCGACAACAACGGCCGCATCTACCTGCCCTTGGAAGACATGCGACGTTTCGGCATCGACGAAAAAGACTTGTTATCAAAAACACGAGACAATCGTTTTATTTCACTGATGGAATTCCAAGCTGCGCGCGCGGAGGCGCTGTATGAGGAGGCAGGGAAGTTACTGCCGGTGGAGGACCGCAAAGCTCTGATGGCGGCGGAGGTCATGCGCGAAATCTATCACACCGTTCTTCAGCAGATGCGTGACGATGGCTTCCGCGTTTTTGAAAAACGCTATTCGTTGTCGAGTCTCCGCAAGATGGCCATTTTGGCCAAACACATGCTCTAAGGATCAGAATTCGCCTCGAAAGGAACAACTGGCCGTGGGAGTCTCGTAGATGCAGATCTCATAGAGGCCTGGCAATTGTCCCTCGATCCTACGCCAGAACCAGGCGCACATGTTTTCGATCGTAGGGCTTTCCAAGCCTTCGATGTCGTTGAGGTAGCCATGGTCGAGCAACTCGATCAACGGATTCATCGCATCGGAAATCCGCTTGTGATCATAGATCCAGCCGATGGATTCATCGACCTCTCCTTCCACCGTGACCGTGACCTTGAAACTGTGTCCATGCATCTTGCGGCACTTGTGCCCCTCAGGAAGACTAGGCAGGGTATGAGCAGCTTCAAAACGAAATTCCTTGGTGAGTCGTGCGCGCATGAGATCAGTCAATCATTTCTCCGCAGCGGGAGCAAATCTTTTCAAGCCGGGAATCCGACGCAACAACATACCGAGACAATCGCGGGCTTCCCGGACACGCAAACCGTAACACAAACCAAAATAGACCACCGCGGCAAAAACGATGATCAGTCCGAGCGCCACCGCTTTGGCCCACCATGCCCATGAAATCATGCCCGATAATGCATAACGATTCCCCTGCCAACACAACACACCCATGATGACCGCGGCAATGCCACAGCGCCACAGCGTATCCATCAAGGATCGGCAAGTCATGCCATCAACAAATCTTCGCAGCGTGAGGGTCAGAAGAATGAAATTTCCTGCCGCGATCAGGCTGGTGGTCAACGCCAGCGACTCATGCCCCCAATGCATCATGCGGACGAAAAACCAGTTGAGAGCGAAGTTCATTACCATCGAGACAAAACTGATGGCCATCGGCACCCATCGTTTGTCGATCGCATAAAACGCTGGTTGTACGATTTTGATCCAACTGTAGCAAACCAGACCGTAGGCGTAACACTGAAGAGCCGAAGCAATCATCATGGTGCTGTGATGTTTCATGTCCCCCCCTTTGAATATCACCGCCACCAGTGGAGTTGCCAGAAGACCCAGTCCCACCGCACAAGGCAAGACAAGGATGGTCACAAGATTCATACCGCGCAACAACGTGGGCGCAAATTCACGACCAATGCCGCCGACCGCAGCGCGCGACAGAGCCGGCAGGGTCACCGTGGCCACGGCGACGCCAAACACCCCGATCGGCAACTGCATCAACCGGAACGCGTAGTTGAGCGCGGATACGCCACCCTCTCCCGTGCTGGTGGCGAACATCGCATTGACCATCACATTGACCTGAACTGCGCTGGCCGCGATCATCGCAGGCCCCATCAAGGCGATGATTTTTTTCACTCCGGGATCACTCCACAGCACATCCCAACGGAGGCGGAAACCCACGTGCATGAGAGAGGGAAACTGCACGACCAATTGACCCAATCCTCCTAACAAAACACCACAACTGATGCCGATGAGACTTTTTTCGCCCCACTGCGGATCCAGCCAAAAACCAATGGCACCACCGCCGATGATACAACCCAGATTGAAAAAACACGAGGACAAGGCCGGCATGCCGAAAACATTTTTCGCGTTCAGCATTCCCATCACCAGTGCCGCAAGACTGACCAGCAACAAAAACGGGTACATGATGCGTGCCAGCAGAACGATCAAATTCCGTTGCTCGGTGCCGAAGGATTTGTCGGCAAAGGACAAAATGAGATCCACGATCCAGGGAGCCATGAGCACACCCAGGAGAGTGACCACACTCATCACCACGGTCGTGAGCGAGAGCACACGGTTGGCAAGAGACCAGGCTGATGCTTCATTTTCTTCTTTGAGACGTTTGGAAAAGGTTGTCACAAAGGCCTGTGACAAAGCGCCTTCTGCGAACAGATCGCGAAGCAGATTGGGAATCTTAAAAGCCAGATTGAAACAATCCGCCAACACACTGGTACCGTAAAGTCGCACCATGAAGATATCCCGTAACAAACCGAGAACTCGACTCAACATCACGGCTATGCCGATTTTCCCCGTGGCCTTCGCGGCCTTGCGGGTTTCCTCGGCAGCGCTGACTTGTTCCTCGGCCATTCGATCGATCACCGCATTAGCGACGGCATTTTTCTAACAAATTACCCAGAAAACGTGCGATCTGGTGCAATGCTTGTGCGCTTTCATTGTCCGGCAACACCGAGAGATCATCATGGCATTTGTTGAGAAGATCCTTTGCCGTATCGATGGCACTTTCCACCGCTCCCTCGTATTCGGCGATGCCGACCAGCACCGGCAGATCGAGCGGCTGTTGATTGATGATGCGCGCCGTCAATTTCATGCGTTGCGAATCACTGGCCGATTCCAAGAGATTGAGGATCGGAAGTGTGAGTTTTCCTTTCTCCAAATCGGTGCGAAGGGTTTTGCCCACGTCCTGTTCATCGCCCACCAAATCGAGACAGTCATCGTAAATCTGATAGACCGCTCCGAGACGCATGCCGTAATCATACATGCGCTTTTCCACGGTTTCATCGGCACCAGAGAGCTTCGCGGAGAGCCCGGCAGCAGCAGCAAACAATGCCCCAGTTTTCATTTCCATGATCTGGAAATACTCATCCTTGGTGAGCGTCAAATCAAAACGACGCTGTGTCTGCATGATTTCCCCCTGACACACCTCGCGCGCGGCGTGGCCGACTTTGCGGCAGATGTCGATCGAATCAAAGTCGGTCGCCAAGGTCAAGGCATGCGAGAACAACGCATCACCCAGCAAGACGGAGAGTCCATTGCCCCACTTGGCATTTGCCGTAGGAACCATGCGGCGGGTGGTGGCGCCATCAATGATGTCATCGTGCACCAGAGTCGCCATGTGAATGAGTTCCAGAATCACCCCCATTTTCCGATGATCCTCATTGGCTTCACCCAATGCGCCACCTGTCAGAACCGCCAAAGCCGGGCGAATGCGTTTGCCGGAAGTATTGCACACGTAGGATACGTAAGGCTCGACCATCGGGTCGAAAGCACGAACCTGTTCGCGAATGGCGATCTCCACCAGTTCGAGATGCGGTCGCACCAATTCGAAAGGAAAAGAATCACTGTGTCCCTGCGGCGTGGTAATGACTGGCATAGTGTGTCGAAGCTTGTGAAATATTTCACAAGACCGTCCATTAAGCAAGTATGTTCCCAGTTCTTTTGTAAAGACCTGATCAGATGCGTTGCAAATCAAGGAGGGGCCTCACCCCAACGAGCGACCACTCCGCGGTGATCCGAGGCTCCATGCACCGCCACCACACGGCAATCGAGCGCTTGAGTCACGCCCTTGGTCCAGAAAAAATCAATCTCCAGCTCCGGCTTCTCCTGCGGAAAGGAAAACCGCTCGCCGGATTTCTTCTGATAGACCCAACCTGCTCCTTCCCACATCCGCCCCACCGCATCACGGGGTCCCTCGTTCCAGTCGCCGGCGAGGTAGATTTTACCCGGCTTTTTCGAGAGCGCTGCCAGCAGGACTTTTGCTTCGTCGGCACGGCGCGGGGCCGAAACAGCGTCGAGATGCACACCGCCAACCGTCACCCATTCCCCGCCGACCCACACCTCCGCCAGCACGGCGATCCGAGCCTCTCCTTGCTCAGATAGCCTCACCACCCGGGTTTCGCGCAGTGGATGAGCCGAGAGGATCGCTTGGCCATATTCTCCGCCTTGGAAATCGATGGCCTTACCGAAAAAAAATCGCATACCCAATCGCTCCGCCAACTCCGTTGCAAGAAACCGTTTTGCGGATCGCATCGTGCCCTGGTCAACTTCCTGCAGCACCACCACGTCCGCGTTCTGCTCGCGTATGATGGCCGCTGTTCGAGCCGGGTCCAACTTGCCGTCCATGCCCACCGCGCGATGAATATTCCAGGAAAACATCGTGAACGACTGCGCTTTTGCGATGCAAAACAAGCTCATGAAGAACCACAGCGATTTCATTCCAACCATACAGAATTCGGACAACCGGGATTTCAGGAAAAAGAACGATTTTATCGATGCCGAAATCCGACATTTACCTTCTGCAAAAAAATCGCTATAAAACCCGAAAGACCCACGTATTGCCATTATGCCACGCGTCATCATTACCGTTCCTGATCAAACTCCTCAGCCTTATCGCTTTCAGCTTGACCGCCAGTCGGTGCAGTTGGGTCGCGGTTCGGAAAATGACATTGCGATCCATTGCGGTTCCGTCTCCGTGAAACACGCGGTCATGGAACGCATCCCCGGCGGTTATCAAATCCGCGATCTCGGATCCACCAACGGCACCAAAATTGATGACGAGCGCCTGCCTGTGATCCCGCTGCGCGATGGCATCACGGTCATGCTCGGCGATGTTTCCTTTGATTTCTCGCTGAATGACGAGGAAAAATACGAACTGAATCGCGAAAAGCCCGCGAGAGAATCGCAAATCATCGCTGAGGAAGTAGCGCCTGCGGAGAAAAAGCCACTGCGTAGGCCTGCGGCTGGAGCACCCGCAGCGCGTCCAATGGCCACACTGGCATCGGCCAACCCAGCACAGAGCATCATCGCCATGGTTGTGTTTGTCATTTTCGCAGCATTGGCATTTTACATCGGACTATTCATCCGCCACAAAAAAGAAACCGATCAATACTTACTCCAATCGATCTCCAACAAAGGCAAACCGGCGGAATCTGCTGAACCCGCTACGGAGAAGGAAACGACTCCGGAATGATCACGTTCCCGGCGAGAAGATTTTTTTCCTGAGCCACGGATTTTCTTTGCTATTTCGGGAATCCTACGTGATACATCCTGCCCCTTCCACCGCATCCCGAGCATGTCCTCCAGCACCACGAAAAAGAAAAAGAAAGTCACGCCGGCACCAACGACCGACAAGTCTCAAAAAACATGGTCCAGCAGTAAATCGGCGGAGCTTTACGGCATCGATGACTGGGGACACGGTTACTTCCACGTCTCCCGTCAGGGCGAGGTGACGGTGCGCCTCACCGAAGAGGATGAAAAATACGATATCAGCCTGAAAAACATCGTTGATGGTCTCGCTGATCGAGGTACGCAACTTCCCGTGTTGCTGCGTTTCCGCGATTTGCTGCACTCGCGCATCGCCGAGTTGAACAATTCCTTTCACAAGGCGATCAAGGACCTGAATTATCAAGGCTCTTACCGCGGTGTCTACCCGATCAAGGTCAATCAACAGCGTCAGGTCATTGAAGAAATCACCGAGTTCGGCAAACAGTATCATTACGGCCTCGAAGCCGGTTCCAAGCCGGAGCTGATCGCTGCTCTCGCGCACATGCATGATCCTGAAGCTTACATCATTTGCAACGGTTACAAAGACGAGGAATTCATCGACCTCGCCCTGCACGCGCAAAAAATGGGCTTGCGCGTGATCTTGGTATTGGAAATGCCCAGCGAACTCGATTCCATCATCAACCGCTCCCGAGCGATTGGCATTCGCCCGAATCTGGGTGTACGCGTGCGCCTCGCCACTCGCGGTGCCGGGCATTGGCAGGAATCCGCCGGTGACAAGTCTGTTTTTGGTCTCAATGCGGCCCAGGTCATCGAAGTGGTCGATCGCCTGAAAGAACACGGATATCTTGACTGCCTGAAGATGCTGCACTACCACCAAGGTTCCCAGATCCCCAACATCGCTTCCATCCGCGAAGGCGCCACCGAGGCCGTACGCATGTATTGCGACCTCGTGCGCGAAGGCGCGCCGATGGGCATTCTCGATATCGGCGGCGGACTGGCGGTCGATTACGATGGCTCACACACGAATTTCACCTCGTCGTGCAACTATTCGATTTCAGAATACTGCGCGGACATCATCGAGGTGATTTCCAGCATTTGCCAAAAACAGAACATCGCACATCCGAATATCATTTCCGAGTCTGGTCGTGCCGTGGTTTCCTACTACTCGGTGCTGGTGTTCAACATTCTGGATGTGACCAGCGTGCAGACTTCCGATAACGAGCCTGCCACACCGGAAAATCCGCACGATCAGCTGAAGAATCTGATCGAGGTCAACCGAGTGTTGTGCAAGAAGAACCTGCAGGAGTGCGTGAACGATGCTCTCTACTACCGTGATCAATTGCGCGCGCAGTTTTTCCACGGCAACGCCACTCTGCGCGAGCGCGGTCTCGGAGAAGCCTGGTCTTGGCACATCCTCACCCGTGTCTCGAAATTGCTCACGGAAATGGATGACATCCCCGAGGATCTGCGCGAACTGTCCAGCTCTCTCACGGATTTCTATTACGGCAATTTCAGCCTGTTCCAAAGCCTGCCTGACTCCTGGGCCATTGACCAGTTGTTCCCTGTGATGCCCATCCATCGCCTCGATGAGCGGCCGCGTCACCGCGCCGTACTCGCTGATATCACCTGCGATTGCGATGGCAAAATCGATCATTTCATCGACCGTGAAGATGTGGCCAAAATCCTGCCGCTCCACGAGTTCAAACCCGGCACACCCTACTACGTCGCCGTGTTCCTCGTCGGCGCCTATCAGGAGACCTTGGGTGACCTGCACAACCTGTTAGGCGACACCCACGTCGTCGGCGTTCACATGGAAAACGGTAAGCCGGTTTACACCCACGAGGTCGAAGGCGACACCGTGGCCGACGTGCTCAGCTACGTGGAATACGACACCAAGGAACTGGTCAGCCGTTTCCGCAGTTTTGCCGAACAGGCGGTGAGCAAGGGGAACATCTCCCCCAGCGAACGCCGTGAGGTGATGGATCTTTTCCGCAACGGACTCAGCGGTTACACCTACTTCGAAAGCTGATGCGCAGCCGGGCTAGCTCAGCTTTTTTCCCATACTCCAGCAGATCAGAACGCCGAAATGAGGGACAGCTGAGATTCGGTATTTTTGCTTCTGCCACATTCTAGAATTTTCATTTTTCACGAATGTGCTATCATATCTCCACTTCGACACCATGCACCAGCTAATCGATTCTTACGCCCAGAACATTTCCGATGAAAAGCAAGCAGCCGTCATCGATGGCTCGGCGGCAGGCACGGAAAAACGCTACAAAGTGCTGTTTCACGATTACCAGAATCCCGATGCCCTGCGTCGCCTCGCAGGCAAAATCAAGGATCACACGCTGCATCATCTCGATGAATACCTCCCGAAAGCCGAAGCCGCTTTGTTGAAAAACGGTGCCCAAGTCCACTTCGCCGACAGTGCCGATGACGCCAAGGCGACGATTTTGGAAATCCTGCGTTCCCACGAAGTCACGCGCCTGACGAAATCGAAGTCGATGGCGGCGGAGGAAATCCACCTCAATCCCTATCTGATTGAAAACGGCATCGAATGCCTCGAGTCGGACCTCGGTGAGTTCATCATCCAGCTCGATGACGATGAGCCTTCGCACATCGTCAAGCCCATCATTCACAAGAACCGCCGCGACATCGCCAAAACATTTTTGCGCGAAGGCATCGCCAACGACTACAACGACGACCCGCAAACCATCACCCATCGCGCCCGCTACCATCTGCGTGAGAAATACATGGAAGCACAAGCGGTCATCACCGGCGCGAATTTCGTATCCGCAGAATCGGGTCGCCTGGTGCTTGTGACAAATGAGGGCAACACCCGTTTCGGCATGGCGCCGGTGGATGTGCACATCGCTCTGGTAGGCATCGAGAAAATCGTGCCTACCGATCGCGACCTCGGCGTTTTCCTCAATCTGTTAGGTCGGTCCGCCACGGGGCAACAACTCACCGTGTACACGGAATTCATCAAAGGCCCCAAGTCTCCCGCTCAGCCCTCCGGTCCCACGAACATGCACGTGGTGTTCATGAACAATGGCCGCACCGATGTGCTGGAATCGAAATGCCGCGAAATTCTCCGCTGCATCCGCTGCGGTGCCTGCCAGAATGTCTGCCCGGTCTATCGCCAGGCATCCGGTCACGCCTATCGCTCGCCCTACGGTGGCCCCGTCGGTGCCGTGCTCTCGCCCATCCTTTTCGGTAGCCGCTTCCCCGAACTGGCCGACCTTCCCAAAGCGTCTTCGCTCTGCGGTGCGTGCAACGAAGTCTGCCCCGTCGATATCCCGATTCCCGATCTGCTGTTGCGCCTGCGCGACAAAGCGAAGCAGGAAAAAGTATACTCCCCCGGAGCCTTGCCAATGAGCCCTTTCGCGACCCTGGCCACCTCGCCTTCGGTTTGGCGTACCGCCATGAACATGAGTAAGGCGATGAACCACCTGCCCATCCACATGACTCCCCTCAAGCCCCTGCAAGAGTGGCTCAACCAGCGCACCCTCCCCGCCTGGAAAGGCGGCGACTTCCGCAAGTGGATGGAAAAGCGTGAGAAGCAAAACGTATAGTGTGCATCTGGCTGAAAGGCCATGAACAACTCGGTCAAAGACCAAGAGCAACCCTAAGCTTGATCACTCGCTGCCGGTCATACAGGCAATTCATTCTTGATTGTCGCTTTGTCCCTCCTTAGATTCGGGCCGCTATGGCTGCTTCTACTTCAATTCTCCCGGATCAACTGCACGAATACCCAAAACTCGATGTGATCGATGGTGCCGGCAGCGGATCGGATTCGCTTCTCGATGATTGCCTCAATCAAAATGACGGCGTTCTCCAGCTTCTGCACCGCTATGCCGGCCGGACATTTTGCACCCCAGGCAAACGCCTGCGTCTCGATGCGAAATCCTACTACCCGGACTACATGGGGGGAACCGGTCTGGATGAAATCTGGATGTGCTGCACGGTGCCTATCGTGACAGGGGTGATCGATACCCGCACAGGCAAAGCTCCTTTCCGCGAAGGTGAAGCGCACGTGCTCACGCCGACCGGCCAAGTGATTTCCCTGCAGGATTTGATCGAAGCGAATCCCGTGGCCATCATGGGAGAAAAAGTCACGGAATTTTCGAAGTCCTTGTTCGGTAAGGCCACCTGGCCGATCGTGTCCAAGAAATTCGACAACCTGAACCCCATCCCCCACCACCTTCACTGGGCCAAGTGGGAAGTCTACGATATCAATTCTTTCGACAACCCCGGAGTCAGTCCATCGCACTATCACACCACGGCCATGGGACTTTACCCGTTTGTAACGAAGGACCAATTCCTCGCTTGCATGAAGAGCTGGGGCCAAGGCGAATACAACGGTGTGAGACACCTGTCGCCACATACGATGATGCACATCGACAACGGCTTCGTAATGCCCAACGGCGTGCTGCACTCGCCTACGAATCTCTGCACCCATGAGCTCCACGTCACGATGGACGAGCATTTCCTCGCCGAGGATCTCACGCTGGATGGCCGAATCGGCGCGGCGGATGCGTTCTATGCCTGCCGTGAGGAAGACTATCCGAAAGCCCGTCACGAAGACTGGGAATTCCTCGTCGATACCTTCGACTTCAAAGCCAATCAGGACCCGGACTTCGTCCAGAAATATTCTCGCCCGGCCATCACCGCCGAGGAATTTTCCGGCGACGGTGTGGATGCGAAGTGGATCGTCTACGGAGACGTAATGGGCGACCAAAAATGCTCGATTCTCCGCCTCACCATCGCTCCCGGTGCGAAGACGAACTTCAACCCAGAGAGCCCCACCTTGTTCCACACGAACCGTGGCCGCGGTCGCGTGGGCAAGCTCGCGGTGCAATACAACCAGGACATGAAACTTGGCGAAATCTATGCCGAGATCGGCTTCATCACCCAGGCCGCCCTCAATCGCGGCGGCGTGGAAATCGAAAATACCGGCGACGAACCGCTCGTTCTGACCTTCGACTTCCCGCAACACGCGCATTCGAAAACGCCGGGTGTTGCGGCGGTGTGATCATTGCTAGACTTCCAAACCCGGGCAGGATCAATCCTCGCCCGGGTCGATCCGCTTTTCTCTAACGTAAAAGTGTTGAAAAGCATCGAGGCAATCCATCTTCACAACATCAGCATTATCACAGCGCCATATTCTCCCAGAGTTGGCGGATCTTTTTCTCGGAAATGCTGCCGCGCAAGGGGATGTTCGGGGCGAAGAGGGAGATGCGGTATTCCATCAGCATCCAGCCAAGAGGCCAGAGATCGGCACGTGACGGATCCTTGTGCCAGGCGGCGAACCAAGGATCCCAAAGGGAACGGATGCGGTCCATTTTTTCGAGATCTTTTTGCATGGGCAGGCTTTTGAGGCGATCCATCCGCTGTTGCAAGGCCTGGAGTTGACGCGGGTAATCACACAGCACCGCATGACCGGCACGCCAGGCGAAGTCTTCACACAGCAGCCAGTCGAGGCAATCGAGAATGTCATCGGCGACCTCGGCGAGAAATTTCGAGCCGCGCTGTTGTTCGCACCATGAGCGAAGTTCCGGCACTGTGGAAACGATGACATCCATCGCCCGTCCCACGGGAACCGCCGCCACATGCCATTCTCCCCTCGCCTGCACAGCGCGCTGTGCATAATCCGCCGCGGTGCGTGGCAAGGTGTTGCCGAGCGCGCCTTCTGCCGACAGAGCGATCAATGTTTCCAGCTTCGTGCCACCGCGACCGACTCGTGGCAACTCGACTCGTGCAGCGAGACCTATCGGAAAAAATTTTGTTAGATAAATCACCTGATCGGGCTGATCCATCATCAGCAATCGCACACAACCGGCACGATGCGATTGTCGCGCTTGTTCAGCATCGTGAAAGGCGCGCACACCCACAGATTTCCCCTCGTCGACCAGGGCCGGAAATACCTCGCCACCACTGCTGGCGACGCGCTCGGGCAGGTCCATGGGCCACTCCATGGCTCCGGAGCATTGCCATTCCTCGTTCGCGTGTTCTTCCAGCCGCTTGAGCAGGAGCGGACGCAGTTTTTCCTTCATCGCCACGGGATCCGTTCCTAACAAAATTTCCTCACCCTCATCATCGCAGACCCAACATTTCACCTGCCACTCAGCCGGTAATGCGCCCAAATCGATGTCCGATTCCAGCACCTGATAGTGCACCCTTCCTTGCACGCGTTGGACCAATGCTTTGACCAAACTGATGTCCGGTGTGGCATGCTCGTAATCTTCCACAAATTCTCTCACGAACTCGCTGATCGGCTGACACGCCTTTCTCAGATCCTTGGGCAACGCTCGCACCAAAAACTCCACGCGATCGGCAAGATAACCGACGACGCCCCACGATAACAAGTGCTCGGGAAAGTCGCGCAGTTGATCGATGTGCACACCGATCGTCACACCGTCATCCCGCTCGCCGGGCGCCATCGCGTAATAGACGCTGTATTCCTCACCGCGCCAACACAGACTATCGGGAAATGCCGACATATCTTCTAACAACTGTTCATCCCATACCACATCGCGCAGCTCGGCCATCAGGATGGATTCATGCTCCATGCGCCACTGGTGAAACGCCTTCGCAGTGCACATGACCGCGGGGATGTGTTTGTCAAAAAACGCAAACGCCTGCTCATCACTCCACAGGTAATCGGGCCGGCGCAGCTTCACTTCCATCAAGCGCACTTGCTCGCGCAATTTTGCCAAATGGTCTAACGAGGGACAAGCAGCGCGAATGCCGCCACCGAGCAAGCCCTCGCGAATGAATACTTCGCGCGCCGCTTTCGGATCGATGCGCCCCCAGTGTACCGGACGATCTTTCACCACCACCAAACCACCGCACAGCACGGTTTCTTTCGCATAAACGGCACCCTGTTTTTCGTCCCAGTAGCCGTGACTGTAGCGATAGGTGCAAAGGTGTGGCGCGACTTTTTCCACCCATGCCGGATCAATGCGAGCAAGACGTCGAGCCCAGAGTCGCGTTGTTTCCACGATCTCCATGCCCAGCACCCAATCGAAGCGCTTGCCCGCGAACAGACCCGATCCCGGAAACACGGCAAAGGCTCCACCGTTGGCACTGCGATAGGTTTTTTCCTGCACATCCCACAGCGCGAACTGACGCGGCACACCGGCCAGCAGTGAGCGGTGAAAGGGATCGTAGGCCGCCTGCCACTCGGCATCCGAGGAGTCGGGCTTGACCATGGGCGCGGGCACGTCCCATTTCAACTCACGCTGACAAAGATCCAGCAACTCCTCATGAACATTCGCCCACTCCATGACACGGCGCATGTTGAGATAGGCTTCTTTGCAATACTTGCGCAGCGCATTTCTCCGCCACTTGCCGTTTTCTTGAAAGCGTTGCAGGTCGAGCCACAGCCGCAGGAGTGAAAAAAAATCCGACTGGCCATGCTTCCAACGCGCGTGTGCGGCATCCGCTTCTTTCTGCTTTTCGGCAGGCCTTTCGCGGGGATCACTGCTTTCCAACGAGGCGATCACGGGCAACAATTCACGCAGGCATTTTTCATGGGATGCTTCGATGAGCATGCGCGCCAAACGTGGATCGACGGGCATGCGCGCCATCTGTCGACCCGCCGCAGTGAGCTGCTTGTCTTTGCCCAGCGCGCCCACTTCTCGCAGCGTGCGATAGCCTTCCGCCACCGCTTTGGGCGCGGGAGCATCGATCAAGGGAAACTCCTCGATCGGAGGCAATCCTAACGAAATCATGCGCAGGATCACCCCCGCCAGCGAACTGCGGCGGATTTCCGGATCGGTGAATTCCGCACGCTCCAGCAAATCCTCTTCGTCATACAGCCTGACGCAAATCCCCTCCTTCACCCGACCGCAACGACCTTTGCGTTGTCGTGCGCTGGCCTGGCTCACCGGTTCGATCTGCAAGCGCTGCACGCCGCGAGCGGGACTCCATCGACTCACCCGCGCGAGCCCGCTATCGACCACGCTGGTGATGCGCGGAATCGTCAGGGAAGTTTCCGCCACGTTCGTCGCAAGGATCACCCGACGCAGATTCCCCGGTGAGAACACCCGCTGCTGATCACCCATGCTCAAGCGCGCAAACAGCGGCAGGATTTCCGTGCGGAAGTATTTCCGTCCCTCTAACGCATCAGTGCATTCGCGGATCTCTTTTTCACCCGGCAGAAAGACCAACACATCACCCACCGGATCGACATCACTCAGCCAATCCACCGCCCGCACCACATGCTGCGGTAGCTCCTCCTCGTCATCCGGCGGCAAAAAACATTCCTCCACGGGAAAGGTGCGGCCCGATGCCTGGATGATGGGCACCTCCTGACCATCCTCGCGGAAAAATTCCGCAAGGGCCCCGGCATCAAGCGTCGCCGACGAGATCACGATTTTCAACGAAGGTCGATCGCGACGCAGCTCCTTCAAATACCCTAACAAAAAATCAATGTTCAGCGAACGCTCATGCGCTTCATCGAGAATGATCGCATCGTAACGTTTCAGCATCCGATCGCCCTGCGTTTCCGCAAGCAGGATGCCATCGGTCATGAACTTGATGCGGGTGGAAGCGGAAGTTTTTTCATCAAAGCGCACCTGATAGCCCACCAGTCCGCCCAGCGGTTGTTTCAATTCCTCCGCCACACGTTTTGCCACGCTCACTGCCGCAATGCGCCGTGGCTGCGTCACACCGATCAAGCCCATTTTGTCGGCATAAATCTCGCGCAACACTTCCGTCACCATTTTCGGCAACTGCGTGGTCTTGCCCGAGCCGGTCTCACTGACCACCACCAGCACATCATGACGACGCAGCGCATCGAGAATCTCACCACGCAAGGCTACCACCGGCAATTCTGCCGGATAGTGCCAATTGATTGCCTTGCCCACTTCCACGCCCGTGGCATAACGACATTTCCCCTACTTGAAAAGCCGAACTTATCTTATGCCGACGGTTGTCTGATGAATTGGGAATCACAATCAGTTTGCCGTGACCGCGGTAACCTTGAGTCGAGCATACTGCGAAGTCGCCCCCTCCAGAGGAATGGCCACCGTAACCGTGTCGGGACCGGAGTCTGTATCATTGCTGATGGTCACCGGAGCCTGTGATGTCGCACCGATCACGTAGGACTTCGGCCAAGTTTGCAGAGTATCACCCGCTTCCACGGAAAGGGTCATTCCCGCGTTCGGGCCTTTTGCGCGGTCATCGCGCTCAAAGGTGAACAGCAACGTGTCGCCCGAGCGTGTGGCTGTCGGCATGATCGTGCTGTTTCCTTGCGCGGGATTGCCGTTTTTCAACACGAATTCGATACCATTCGGAACGCCATCGCCATCAGGGTCGGCATTCAGGCCAATGATCGCGGCATTCGTTTCGTTAGGGAAAAATCCGGAGATCCAGTTGTCAAAGTCGGTGCCCGATTGGACCAAACGGATTTCCCCCGCAGTGGCAGTGGAAATCTCGTAGCCTTCTGGCAGAGTGCCGCTGAAGTTTCCGGTCAACGCTCCCGTGTAGCTCGCGATCGTGTAGCTCGCAGCCGTTGGTGTTCCCGTGATTTGCAGCGTGGAACCAGTGAGATTCAGATCGCCCGTGATCAATCGGTCCGATTGTGATCCGCTCAAGTCACAAGCATAAGTCCCGCTGAGAGTGGTATTGCCCAGCGTAAGTGTTGCCACACCGGTTCCGGGTGCGACAGTGCCGGCAATCTGCACCGCTGCCGTTACCGTACCAGCACCACCCAATGTTCCCGTCGAGGCAACGCTGAGCGAACTGCCTCCGATCGAAGCTCCTGATGCCAGCAACAACGTGCCGTTATTGACCGTTGTGCTTCCAGTATAGGTTCCTTGTCCGGAGTAGGTAACGACCTGCGTGGAAGTGTCTCCGAGATTCGCCGCGGAAGGAATACCGATACGCACTGTACCACTGCCGCTGATGGCATTGCTGACCGTGTGAGCATCAGTACGGGAAAATGTCAGCGTGCCATCATTGACGACCGTAGCAGCCCCCAATGAACCCGCTGCATCGGCAGAAAGTTGGCTCACATTCGTATCACCCGGCACACCACCTACGCGCAGCGGCACTCCGGAATCGATCGTCAACGTCCCCGTGAGCGTATTGGCAGCGGTCAACACATAGCCCTTGTTGATATCGGTCATCGACGCAGTGGCATCGCGCAAGCGCAGTCCTCCCGCGCCTGAAATCACGCCCTGCAGCTTATGGCTACGTCCACCAACAATGGTGGCAGAGCGGTTGATGATCGCATTATTCGCGCCATCTAACACAATCGGATTGGTCCATGTCCAGCTACCCTCGGTCTGGGCAAGATTGCCGCTGCTTGTCGCATCACCCAGGACGATGGATCCGGACCCCATCGCCGTGGCACCATTCCGAATGGTACGGAATTCCGAGTTCCCTTTTACTTTGAGTGAACCGGAAAATTGATTCCACGAATTCGCCTCGGCAAACTCACTGCCGATTCCCGGATAATTGAACAGGATGCCTCCACCAGTCACAACCACATCACCAGCACCGGAAACATTCCGTAATTTTGCCGTTGTTTTGTAATCCAGATCCACCACACCCTCAATGGAATTGGATCTGTTGAATTCAAGTGTGGCACCAGCGGCCACCTGCACCGCACCGCTGCCGATATCTCCAGTCGTTCCACCATCTCCAATACGCAGCTTGCCGGCGTTAACAGTTGTCGTTCCGCTGTAGGATGATGGTATCAGAAATGTTGTGGTAGCGCTGCCGTCCTTGATCACCGAGCCAGTGCCCGAGAGAGCCGCGCCAGAGAGCGTATAGCCGAGGGTGCTGTTCTGAAATTTTGTGGTGAATGGAGAGATACCGCCGACAAGATTGACATTTCCGGTCGTTGCGGTGTCATCGAATAAGGCACGGTCCGCTGCGAAGAAATTCGTCGGACTGCCTGCCAGCGACCAGTTTGGTGTGAGATCGATATCCCAATCTCCCGTGCCGCCGGTCCACAAAAGCTCACCACCTTTGTATACCAAATCGATCGAAGTATTTTCCGTATTGTTCACCAGTTCAAATCGAGTGCCCGGAGGCAACTGGAAATCGGAAAAATTCCCTTGCAAGGTGCCTACATAATCAAAAACAGGGAATGCCTCATCCGCTGCTGGAGTGCCTACCAATACCGGAGTAATGACGTGGGTTCCTGTGATCGCAAATTGATTTTCCTGATCGATGTAAAAACGATCATGATTCGTACCGGCATCAATACGGAACACTGAATTCGATCCACCCGCAAGAGTCAATGATCCCGTCACACCGGATGCCGCAAAACCAATGACTGCATTCGTGCCTGTGGCCAACGTGCTGCCATCTTCAAACGTTACATCGGCAGCCAATTCATTTTGCAAACGCAATGTTCCGCCTTGTGCTGTGATGGGACCGCTACTAGAAACAAAACCTGTCAGCGAAAGCGAACCAGCTCCAGTTTTCAACAAACTGCCCGACCCCGAAATGGCCTGATTCATGACCACATTGACTCCGCCACCATAGGAGAAGCGCAATTGACCGTCATTGACAATCGCACCAGCGCCCAATCGACCGGTATTGTTAACTTGAAGGATGCCGGAATTGATGGCCACCCCCCCGCCATTGGTATTGGCGCCGGTGAGGATGAGAGTCCCGCCATTGACCGTGATCGTCTGACTGCTGCCGGTAAGAGGATCGGCGAGAGCCAGCGTGCCCGCACCAGCTTTGGTGAAATTGCCCGTTTTCGCCACGTTGCTGTCGTCATCCCAAGTCAAGGTCGTGTCAGCATTCACAACGTCGATCGTCGCCGCACCATTGTCCATGAACAAGCGACGCGTCGTACTCTCACTGGTACCACCTGTGTAACGCAATACGCCCCCCTGCTTGATGGCGAGATATCCTGTGGCATCAAGAGAAGCAGTGCGTGTCCCCAGTCGCGACAACGCATCGATGGCAAGAGTGCCTCCCAGCACTTCCGTGCCTCCGGTGTATGTGTTATTGCCAGAAAGCGTCAAGATGCCGTTATTGGATTTTTCGAAACGCCCCGTTCCGGAAATCACCCCGGAAAACGTTTGATCGATGCTGCTGTTCACAGCAAAGACATTCGAATTGACAATGTTACCGCTGTATTCCTGTCCATTCAATGTTCCTGCCCCACCGATCTGCAGCGTTCCGGCGGATACCGTAATATTGCCGGAATAGTTGCTACTTCCCGTTAGAATTAAAGTTTCACCGGATACTTTGGTGAAATTACCGCTGCCAGATAAAGAGCCGCTGACGGTATTCGTATTCCCTGTGGAACCGTTCCAAGTGAAAGTGGAACCCGTTGCGAGGCTGATGCTGATCGGCGAAACATTGCCGGTAGTGCCAAAAAAGACGCTGCCTGTGGCCGACGCTTGCAAGGATAAGCTGGATCCAGAACCACCAGTTGCATTGGCATTTTGAAAGGCAATGTCACCATTTCCCGTACCCACAAAATTCCAATTCACCACACCGGAAGAACTGTTGCCATTCACCGTCAAACGCCCTGCTCCTTTTTTGGTAACTAGGCCCTCTCCACTAATCGAATTCGACAATGTCGCAGCATTGGAACGGTTGATGACAAGTTCGGCACCGCTGGCGACTGAAATCGCCCCCGAGCCCAAATTCCCGGCTGTGCTGCCGTTTCCAACATCGATCACACCACCCAAGATGCTAATACTTCCTGTATTGGTATTACTATTGGTAATAATCAGAGTTCCCGCATTGCTCTTGGTCAGTGAGGCTGCTCCCGAGAGTGCTCCGCCGGCAAATGTGTAAGCATTTGCGGAGTTTTGCACAACCGCCGAAGAAGCGGCGATACTACCCGAAAGTGTGATCGTTGCGTTGCTTGCAATATCACCAAAAACGGCACTGTCGCCATCGTAAAATTTCAAATCACCTTCAGCCCAATTCTGATTGGTTCCTGTGTTGTCCCATGTTCCCGAAGTTGTTGTCCATGTCCTCGTCGCCGAATCTCCAGTCGTAAAGGTCACTTTCTGGTTGATCGCATCATTTTGCAAGGTTCCCCGCCAAGCTGCCGTGAGGTTGGCAAGACCCGTGATCCCAGTCGCGCCATAATTGACAACGTCGTAAGTCGTAGCCGGAGTAGGATTGCTGGCAAAGGACACAGTGGTAGCACCGTTGATCGTAACGCCGTTCACCACAAGACTATTCAGCGTAGATCCACCATTGAGCATGAAACCGGAATTCGCCGCCATGGTGAGAGAACCCGTAGTGCTGCCGGTGCCCGAAATGCGTCCTGTGGGTTGAACCGTTATATTCGATGTCAGTGAACCGGTAAGATTCAATCGTCCTTGCCCCACGGTGGTAGCCCCCGTGTATGCATGTGTTGCGGAAACGGTGACAACCTGTGTATTGGCTCCAGTAACCAAAGTTCCCGTAACTCCACCTATCGTTAACGCGCCAGTTCCACTAGTGATGGTGTTGGAAAACGTCCATGCATCACTGCGGGACAGAGTTATTGTACCGTTATTCACCAACGTCGCTGTGCCAACTGCCCCAGAGGATCCTGCCTCGAGGGATGTATTGTCGCCAGCGACTCCACCCACACGCAGCACGGCATTGGGTCCTACCGTGAATTGTCCGCTTGTCGTGTTGTTACCGGTCACAATCACTCCACCATTAACAGCATAACTCACATTTGCATTCGTTTCCGCAATCGTGAGATTACCCGCACCTGAAATAACACCTTGCAGTTTCAAGCTCCTCGTACCATTCGTGTTAAAATCATCAATCGTGGAATTAGATCCATCTTGAAGAACGATGGAATTGGTCCAGGTGCCGCTGAAATTCTGCTGCTGACCGATCGTTCCGCCGTTCAAGGTGATGATACCGCTTCCCCATGCGTTTCTGCCGTTACGAAGTGTCTTCACCAACGTGTCGGCATTGATCGTCCAGTTTCCGGAGTAATTGAAAAATCCGAATTGATCGGTGAACAACGTACTCCCACTCGAACCCGGTCTCAGATCAAAAATGGCATTACCCGTGCCGGAAGATCTGCTGAGCGTGATGTTACCGCTACCACTGAGACGCGTATTGGTATTGATCGTCTGAATCTGCAAGGTGCGCCCCCCCTGCACCTGCCAAGTCTGCGCCGCGCCTGCGGACAGATTGCTGTTGATCAACAAGTTTTGTGTGGCGGTAGACAAATCAATCCCTGACGCACCGAGCGTAAGGGTATTGGTCGCGGCAGTGCCGATCGTGACCAAGCCGCCGGGATTGGCAATTTTGATACCCGACCAGGAAAGATCAGCTCCCAGAGGTGTGGTATTCGCGGCCGTAACCGTATTGTTCCAGAGTGCCACATCCGCGGTGGTCGGCAACTGATCCCAGCTTCCAGCGAGATTCAAGTTCGTCGTGTTGTTCTGCTTGATGCGATCCGCTGCCGATACAGCCAAGGACAGAACGGTGAATGTAGTCAACGCAGCAACGCGAAAGGTCAGAAATGGATTGGCTTTTGGTTTCATATTCGTAGGGAAATCGAATTGACTTACCACGTGAATCAACTTCCGTAAAGCGCATGAACTGGTCTTATTGGCAAACCAGAATTCCATTGATGGCATACCTTCTCATTACTCGGGATTACGATGAAAACCGTGTCTTTTCAATCAAGCTGCATACGCCGGCCGAAAGATCTTCACGAGGAATCACGGAGAGCGCCATTGCCTGATCATTCTGTGCAATTGCGTGGTCCATGGTTGCGGTCAATTCCCACTTGAAGCCCCTTGCCTGCTGTGGCAGGTTGTCGGGCGCCAATCAATTCCGCCCGTTCGTCATTTCCATGCGCCATCGCTTGAATGAAAAAAGTATCAGCCACCACATCCACCGCGCGGGCGTGGTTTGGTGTTGTCTGATCTCAGGCCTATGTCTCGCCCAGAATTCCACGGGCGGCCCACGTGTCGTCATTCCGAACGGCATGCGGGTCGTGCCCTCTGCCACAACTTCTACTCCTCGATCAACGAGCGCGCCAGTCGAGCGATCCGTTTACCCCTGGAAACTCAACATCACTTCCACCGCATTCTGGATCGGCGAACAGCCGGCCCAAAACAATCCGGTGCCGAATCACGTTTCGTCATGGGATGGCAACTGGCAAGTCAACTACGGTGGCTACGATGACCCGGATCCGATGAAACGCATTGCATCCCACAGCACAGGTGAATTTCGTCCCAAAAACTTTGTACCCAAGCTCAACCCGTTTTACATCGCCCTTCCGTACAATGACAAAACACGTGGTGGTTATCGACCGGAGGCCAGCAAAGTGATCCCGTGGTTTCACCGTGTCAAAAAAGACGATGGCAGCTCCACGCTCAAAGGCCGATGGATCCAGGTGTATTCGAACAACCGTTCCTGCTACGCCCAGTGGGAGGATGTGGGACCCTTTGTAGTCGATGACTGGCCGTATGTGTTTGGCGACAAGCGTCCGATCAACACCAGCAACCGCGGGGCCGCGATCGACATTTCCCCCGCAGTGCGCGATTACCTGGGGATCGCCAATTCCAGCCAGGTCCACTGGCGTTTTGTGGAAGAGACCCAGGTGCCGTTCGGGCCATGGAAAAAATATGGACCGCAGGCAAAAGTCGAGCCCCATCTCTCGGATCTCGATGCGCAGCAGAGGTATTTCGAATATCTGAAAAAAATGCGCGATCAACAATTCCGGCGCAAAAGCAAAACTCAACTGGAAAACGGCCAATAAGCTGCTATCGGTAGCCGCGCATGAACATTAGCGTCTTTGGCATGGGAATCATCGGCTCACGATGCGCCGACAACTGGCAACACTCCGGGGCAAACGTCACACGCTGGAACCGCACCCCTAAGGAAATCCCCGGATTTATCGGTGATGCCGCCGCCGCCGCACAGGCATCCGACGTTCTCTCCTTCTACCTCAAAGACAGCAAGGCGCTGCGCGATGTGTTTGAACAAATCCGCCCCGTAATCACGGAACGGCATTTTCTCATGAACCACTCGACCGTGGACCTGCCCACCACCCTGTGGTTGGCCGGAGAATGCAAAGCGATCGGCTGCGATTTTGTCGATGCCCCTTTCACCGGATCCAAGGTCGCGGCGGGTGAGGGAAAATTGATGTACTATCTCGCCGGTTCCGAAGACGCGGTCGAGCGTGCCGAGACGATTCTCCCCCCCACCGCATCCGCGATGATTCGCATGGGAGAAATGGGTCATGCCACCGTGGTCAAACTTTCCACCAACCTCATCGCCGCTTGCCAAATTCAAGCACTTTCCGAAGCCATGGCACTTTGTCTCAAACACGGCATCAGCAAGGAGTCCTTTACCAACGCGATTGCCCAGCACGGCACGGCATCCGCTCTGACGAAAATGAAATTACCGGGCATGCTGGAGGGCGACTTCGATACCCATTTCTCGCTCGATAACATGCGAAAGGATTCCGTCTATGCGCTGGAGCTCGCGCAGTCACAGAATCTGACATTGCCCGCGATGCAAACCGTGTCCCAACGGATGACGGAACTCTGCGATTCCGGCCTGGCGGATCGGGATTACACGGCTCTGGCAAAAGCCTATGAGGCATGATCCATCCCGTTAGATCGTAGCGTTCAGCAAACCGGCATACGCTGCGAGCGTCTTGTCATAACCGACACCCGGCGTGGGCTCGATGCGGGAATCGGGTGCCGTGTGGCAGAATTTTGCTTGCATGGTAGCCATCTCATTTCCCGAAGTCACCGCGGCAAGAATCGCGGCGCCGAGCGCGGCGGAGTTCGCGATCGAGAGCCTCTCCACGGGCGCACCGAAGACATCGGCAACGATTTGCGCGATGCCGTCATTGCGCGACGCCCCGCCTGTGAGCAGGATGCGATCGACATCGATGCCGATCCAATCGGTGTGGAGTCGCATGTTGAGGAATTGCCCCTCGAGCAAGGCACGCACTTGTTTCGGCGGATCTTCGCCACGCACAAAAGCCTCGCTGCCACTGCGCAAGGGCTTTTCAAAGTCACGTCGCGGCGTGATCTCAGGACCGAAAAACGGCAGCATCAGATCGCCATCGTTGCCCGGCGAAGTCTGGGCGAGCGCCACGCGGTCAAAGGCCGACCAATCGAGCCCATACTGATCACGCAGTGCTTCGCGCGCGAGCGAGCCATTGCGGAAACACACCAGGCACATGTAGCCGCCGCCGGGATTGCCGAAGACGTGACCAAAACCGCGCGGATCGGTGAATGCCTGCGTCATACCAGCAAAAAACGTGTCGCTCGTGCCTAACGATATCACCACCTGCCCCGGCGACGTCGCCCCCATGCCGACAAGCGACGCGGGATTGTCACCGGTAAACACACCCACGCGGCACTCGGGCGAAAAACCGTATTTCACCACAAAATAGTCCGCCACCGTTCCGACCACACTGCCCGCCGCGGCCAACTCGGGGAGTTTCACACGCAACATCGGTGCGGTGGCTTCTAACAAATCGTGATCCCACTGTCGCGAAGCGAGGTTCATCAAGTTCATGCCGGCGCCATCACCGAAATCGATGGAGGCATGGCATCCCGCCAGCACCGAACACAGAAACGAACTGACGAGGTGAATGCGCGCCGTTGATTCATACGCCGCCGGCTGCTGTTGCCAGAACTTGCGGATTTGCGGGCCGGTGAAACGTTCGATCGCGGTGGATCCGCTGCGGGCGCACACTTCCGCATCGCCACCCATGGCGGCAGCGATTTCGCGACACTGCGCCCCCGTAGAGGTATCCATCCAAATCGGCGACGTGGGGCGACTGAAGGTGGATTGCAATTGGGAAACCAAATCCTGTCGTGGATCAAGTTTTGCCACACGCTCACAAAAACGGCCATTCAGATAAACCGAACCATGCTGTTGACCGCTGCCGCCGATGGAGCGGATTTGCGAGAGATCGACGAGATCCGCCAGCTCAGATAGCATTTGATCCAACGCCGCCAGCCACATGCAGGGTTGGGCGTGCACCTCGCCATCGGCACCACCGGGCAAAAAGCCTTGCGGAGATCCATACTGCGGCAGGTCGGCTCCGAAATTGACCGACTTTTCCGCAACGATTTCTCCCGTGGCCGCGTTGATGACCAGACCGCTCAAGGATTGCGTGGAACTATCAATACCCAAATGCATAGGGCGCGAACGTAATCATGAATGATGACTGGCACAATCATCGAATCGGTGATGACTCATTTTTTTGGAGACTGCACCGGAGCATCGAGGATGGCTCGCCACGCACGCACCGCTTGCACCTCTGGTAAATCCGCATAGAGAATTTCCGCATCCCGCAGGTTCTTGACAGCGAGACCGATGCGACTGGCTTCTCGATCCATGCCAATCATGTGCATGTCACAACGCAGCCTGTCGACAGGGTCTTGATAGAGATGTTTCGCCTCCTTGATAAAACGCAGCGCCAGAGCCTCTTGCTTGCGAAGAAGATGAATAAGACCCAGCGCTTCCATCATCACGGCATTTCTTTTATCACGACCAATGCGTTCGATTTCCGATAGCATTTTGCTGTCCTCTCCCTCATGCAGAAGTTTCGCCACACGCAGTGCGCGATAGGATCGATCCGCAGGAAGTTTCTCGCCGCTGCCATCCAGGTGCATGAACGGCCGGTAGAGAGGATCGCCCAATACCACTCCCTGCCAGGATAGCACCGGCATCGCCGCATAGGCCGCTTCAATCCACGTGTATCCCTCGAACAAACGTTTCTGCAATTCATCAAAATGATGGGATGTGGCCAAAAAAGGCTCATAGACATTGCCCAACGTGACCGCCGCTCCGCGAGCCAGCAAGGGGCCGCACCAATTGGCCGTCTCACTGCGCACGGTGGCCGCACTGAAGCTGTGCAAATGCACGGCCACCGCACCACGACGCAATTGAAAGCCCGGCTTGACAAAAGGACCGCAGACATTCCATTCATACCAACCGAAATAGACAGCCGCATCGGTCATGGGATAGTGCTTGGGAAACACCTCTTTCCACGGATTCACAATCACAGGCATGCCGGCATCGGAGCACTGCAAGGCGCAGGAACGTATCCACGTTTCCCCTTGGGGATAGAACTGTGCCAAATCGCAATAGGCGCGCCCCCACAAGCCGGATTTTTCGACAGCCACGGCATCGGCAATCATGCGCTGGCAGATCGCATACGAAGGACCATCGATGCGACCCACCAGCATCAGAAACGGCAGACCGGCTTCGGAAAAGCTCTTCTTCGATTGGAAATACGCGTTCTGCAAGGGACCGTTGGTGGGCTGCCCCTCCCAACTCAGCACCGCCAGTTCGGAATCGACCGCAGCTTCATTCGCCACCAGTGCCGGGTTCGCCGGGGCCGGGGCGTCCGGCTTGGGCGGGGCCTCCGTCTTTTTTTCCGGCTCGACCACACGAGCGATCTTCAAGGGCACACCGCGCATGCAAACCATGACCTGCATGCGATTCTCCACCGCCACGGTGGTTTGGGCATCGGCACGCCCGATTTTCCACCATGCACGTTTTTCAAATTCCGCCCGCAAGGGCTTGCGCAAAGTGGTCTCGTATTCCTCGCGTGTGATTTCCTCGCGGTCCGGCAGCGCCAGACCGATCAGGTTCGATGCCGGAATGCCGCGCGCATTTTGATAGACTTTCGCTAACTCCGCAGACTCGGGCAAAGACGAGTTGTAGACAATGACCACACACTCCGGCGACACGGGCAACGGCGCCGCCACAAGATAAGCACCAAGGGCGAACAGCCAGATCAACAAGATCGTTTTCATAATTCTAACAAAAGAGTGTCGTAGGCCACACGGACATGGGCAGGCAACTCGCATTCCAGTTTGGCGTGATCAATCTCATGCGAGCAATGCATCAGATAGGCCTGCGGCGGATCAAGCTCAGCGATGACCGCCAAGGACTCCTCCACATGCATGTGCGTGGGATGAGGCCGGTAATGCAAGGCATCGAGTATCAAAATGTCCGCCCCGCGCATCATCACCATGGTTTCCTCGGGAATGGCTTTGACGTCGGAAATGTACGCCACGGATTTCGCGCCATCGCACTGGAAAAGATACCCGTTGGTTTCCACCGCGCCGTGCATCACAGGCAAGGGCGTGATGTTCCAATCTCCTATCACAAAAGGCCCCTCCACCACCACGGGTCCGGGTTTGATGTAACCCCGGTAGATGTTGGTCTCAGCAAAGGCCCAGGCAAACATCGTTCGCAAAGTCTCCATGCACCCGGCATTGGCATACATCGGCAGGGGCGTCTCGCGATGCCAACAAAACGCCCGCAATTCATCAAAACCCACCACGTGATCCATGTGTCCATGGGTGTAGAGTACTGCATCGACCTTTCGCATTCCCGCACGCAGCGCCTGCTGCCGCAGATCAGGCCCGGCATCGACCAGCAAGGTGGTTTCGGCACTTTCCAACAAAACCGAGGAGCGCAATCGACGGTTCCGCGGATCGGGCGACTGGCACACGCCACAGGAACAACCGATCACCGGAACACCGGTGGACGTGCCGGTGCCGAGAAATGTCAAACGCGGACGCCGCGCTGATTGATTCATGATTGCCTCCATGGACGAAGCCGAAACTGCCACAGGAAGCCCCATCAGGCAAAAACAAATGCATGCGACGAAAAAATCGGTGATCCAAGCCAGGGCTCCCTCACTTTAGGAAGTGGTGAAGATTGATTGATATTTTACTTGTACACCATATGTAGTGGTATACAATTCCCGAATGTCTAACAAAAATCGACGTGACGAGTATTCAGGTGGCTTTC
>JACCEC010812124.1_pt1 | contig 109529 bp, 155 predicted proteins | sample 7450121 | NCBI WGS metagenome assembly JACCEC01 (sample SAMN15323455, study PRJNA562643) | freshwater metagenome | isolation source: river surface water | place: USA:Blue River Watershed | collected 2017-08-18
GGTAGCACAACAGCTTCCAAACCTGTTGGTCTGAGTTCGATTCTTAGGTGGGGGGCGATCCTGCTATAGCTCAATTGGTAGAGCGTCTGTTTGAAGCACAGAAGGTTCTTGGTTCAATTCCAAGTGGCAGGGCTTGATAACTAAATAGTGAAAGATTTCTAGATATAGTGAAGCGGTATCACGCCTGTTTTGGGAACAGGAGATCGCAGGTTCAATCCCTGCTATCTAGACCAAACCAATATAGCTCAACGGAAGAGCACTTCTCTACGGAAGAAGTGGTTGTAGGTTCGAATCCTACTATTGGTACTTATATAACTAAATAGAGATTTCCCTGTTAGTCCCCAAGGTGGGGAAGCGGTCTGTAAAACCGTCGTCAACGACATGGTTGGTTCGATTCCAACAACAGGGACTGTGGCACTAGTTCAACGGTAGAACGCTTGGTTGTGGTCCAAGGAATGAGGGTTCAATTCCCTCGTGTCACCCCAGGGTCATTAGCTCAATTGGGAGAGCATCTGATTTGCATTCAGAAGGTTAGGAGTTCGATTCTCCTATGATCCACGCTTGTGTAGCCCAACGGTAGAGGCGATAGTCTTAGGAACTATACAGTGTGAGTTCGAATCTCACCACAAGTACGGAAGGACAATCCGATTGGCGACGGAACCTGTCTTGAAAACAGTCGAGGTGTTAAAGCCCTTGGGGGTTCGACTCCCCCTCCTTCCGCCAAGCTTCTCTAGTCCAACGGTAGAGACATCAGCTTCAAAACCTGATCAGTATAGGTTCGAATCCTATGGGAAGCACGGAAGCATGGCTGAGAGGCTTAAGGCACCACACTGCTAACGTGGCGTATCGAAAGGTACCGTGGGTTCGACTCCCACTGCTTCCTCCATTCCCAGATGGTGTAACGGTAGCACAATAGACTCTGACTCTATTTGTTTTGGTTCGAATCCAGATCTGGGAGCCATTCTCCCTTCGTCTAATTGGCAAGACTCCAGGTTTTGGTCCTGGCTATCGAGGTTCGAGTCCTTGGGGGAGAGCGTTTATATAAAACAAAAATTATCCGTAATGGTATAATTGATTGACAGATAAGGAGAAATTATGGCTAAGGCACAATTTCCGATTGACGGTAAGCTTGGAAAAGATTTCAAGGCTACCTCGCTTATGGGGATGAGAATCCATCCTGTCACTAAGCAAAAGAAGCACCACAATGGAACCGACATTTGGTCTCCACACGAGCCATGCTGGATTGAAGCACCATATGATGCAAAGGTCCTAGAGGCAAAGAAGTCTACCGCAGCAGGTGGTGGATTTGGAAACTATGTTATTCTTCTTCACAAGATTAATGGCAAAGATTATACATCTTTATATGCACATATGCAAGATGGATCCCTAAAAGTTAAAAAGGGTCAAAAGATTGAGGCAGGAACTCCTCTAGGCAAGATGGGCACAACTGGTATGTCAACTGGTAAGCACCTACACTGGGAGCTTCGTCTTGGCAAGCAGCACATCTGGGATGCTAATGGCAAGAATTACATTGAGCCAATTGCATTCTTTAAGGCACTCATTGCCTCTGAGAAGGCTATTGCAACGGCTTCTGTGGTCGCTACAGAGGACGATCCAGTAGCAGAGGCTCCAACACATGATGAGGCTGGAACAAAGGTTGTAGATGCTCAGCTAGCTGCAGCAAAGGTAGCTGCTAAGGCAGATGCCAAGCCAGCAGTTGCAAAGAGAGTAAAGCCAAAGCTAGCTGGAGAGCTAAAGGTTGGTTCTACTGGACCAGCAGTTGAGTACCTCCAGGAAAAGTTGGGGGTAGCGGTGACTGGAAAGTTTGATGCTCTTACCAAGAATGCAGTTATCAAGTTCCAAAAGACTCGTAAGGAAATCACTAAGCCAGATGGCATTGTGGGAAACCTTACATGGAAGGCACTAGGCTAATATGCCAACTTACGAATACGTTTGCAAAGAATGTGAAACTAAACTCTCAGAGATTAGAAGCATTCACGATCCATCTCCAGAACATCTTTGCGAGAAGTGTGGACAAAAGATGAATCAAGTGATATCATTAGGTGGTATCAAATTTAATGGCAGCGGATTTTATAGTAAGGATAAGTAGTGGTAGAAACTGCAGAATGGCAACTGACTGCAACAGATCGTTGTGATGCAAGAGATTGCGGAGCACAAGCATATGTGAAGGCCACAGGAGTTACAGGATCACTGTACTTCTGTGGTCATCACTATGAAAAGAATGTAAACAATGCTGTTGGCTATGAGAAGATGATGAAATTCGCTTATAATATTATTGACGAGCGTGAACGTCTGATAGAAAACAGATTGGTTGGAAGCGAAAACTAGGAGGCCAAATGCTTGAGTTTGTGTTTGGATTTATCCTTGCAATAGTCTCTAGCTACGTGGTTCTGCATTTTGTTAATAAGATTAGTTCTGAAAACAAAATGAAGACCTTGCGAATAAGCATGACACAAAGCAACAAGTACGCCATGCTAGCAAAGCATCTGCTTATTCCCACTAACGATAAAGAGAAAAAAGATAGACAGTCTTCAAAACTACTTAACAAGATCCAGGTTCGAGTTATCATTACCAAAGATAAAGCTTATTGGATTCAGGACAACAAGTTTCTTGTTGCAGATTTGAGTGACGACGGTATTGACCAAGAGTCTACAAAAGAAGTTGACGTGATGTCAATGGATAAGGTACAATTAGACGAGATAATGTTTATTGTAGAGAAGCTTACAGAAGGGAAGAAACAATGATAGTTGGTATTCAAGGCACCAAAAACTTTGAAGACTATAGCATTTTCTTACGTGCTATGGGCACAGCCCTATCTATGATGCCAGAGGGCGACACAGAATTTTATGTATACACTGCTGGACCAGCAAGGATTAACTCCATGGCCCTTGAGTTCAGCAATGTATCAGAACGAAGCTTAAAGGCTAGAGGAATTAAAATCAGAACCTTTAAGGTTCCACCAAAGTGGATCAAAGATAATCTTGATAGCGTTTCCTACCTTATGTTCTTTAGCAAGCCAAAGGAGCCAGTGTCTGACCTGGTTGATGCTGCAGAGGCTAAGGATAAAGAAGTTGGAATTTATCGCTTCTAGCTATTGACAAATCAAGTCAAGAATGCTAATATTGAATTAGGCATTATATATGCCTATGCCTACGGACATGTAGGTTAACTAAATAAGAAATACAGTATAGGTGATTAAAATGGCAAAGATTACTTCATTGGAAGAAATGGAAAAGATCGTAGGCCGTAACAAGTCATTGTCTTGGAATGGTTGGGATGTTCTCTACACCGTTCCAGACCCTGTCGCCTGGAGAAATCCAAGTGGCGTTTTCATCAAAAATAAGTGGTTTAACCAAAAGAAGTTTGAACTCAAGAATGATGGCTGGGACATACCGAACAAATTTGTGAGGTAAAGTGGACAGGCATTCTTGGAAGGAAAACGCATTGTGTCGTGGTTACGATACAAATTTATTTTTTGATAAATACGAAGAAAACGAAAACCTAAGACCAGCAGTAGAGAAGCTATGTAGCCAGTGTCCAGTTGCAAGAATATGTTTTGCAAATGGCGTATCCCAAAAGGGTACTGGAGTATGGGGTGGAATCTACCTAGATAACGGAAAGATATCTAGAGAGTTTGGAAGACACAGAACCAAACAAAACTGGGCAGAAACGTGGAAATACTTAACAACGGATAACGAATAAAATGTATACAGATTCAATGAGAACTGCTGTCAGATCCCTGGCACACTTCGCACCAACAGGGTTTAACCTAACAATAATTGACAACGATCACTTTTTGACGGTACGAGCCAGCGAGAGAGAGTTTATGCGTCTCCTTGATGAAGACAAGCGTCGTGCCGTAGAGTATATGATACGTATTAAAAAAGCACTAGAAGACAATGGTGCAATTGTCTTGTTGGTAAGAGAAGGTGGGGCAGAGCTATGATTGACATAATTATACTTTCAGTATATACAGCAGCAATACTGGCCGTGGGTATCCTTGCCTTCTCTTACTACAAGAGATATCACAGAGTCTTGTCGGTAGTTGCAGGTCTAGTTGTGGACAAAGAGCAGCTACTGGATCGCATAGATGAACTAACTCTGCTAGCATCCAAGGATGTGAATAATGACTTTATAAAGTTTATCTCTGAGTCTAGAGCGTCTGCATTTGGATATATTGAAACTGTCCAGGCTGCTATCTCTAGCTATAAAGCAGCAATCGAGAGTGGCAGTGAAGATGATATAATTGTATCAAGACTAGCACTGTTCGAAGTCTTGCCATCTCAGAAAGACATCTAGACAAAGCATCATGCGAAAAAGAAAAGCAAAAGACTCTGTTCTATCAGAGGCGATTAGAAATGTGATTCACTATGGATCAGCGTCTGACATAGCCCACAAGTTTGAGTTTATAGAAGAGCAACCAGAGCTTACCTATTTTGAAGGCATCAAGTCCCTGGTTCACAAAGAGGGCAGCATGTTGGTGGGCTTCGTCTTTTCACCAGAAACAGTCCTTGACGGATACCTTGCTGGAAACCATTTCAGGAGGCTTGACCTAACGACTGGAAAGAAAAAGCTTGTTAAGTCTATAACGTCTAGCTATTATCACTTCTTGCTGGAAGACTGCTCGGACATTATTCAGATCATTAATGACGAGAAGTATGCTGGACTAGAATTAATTATTGATATTAGTGGCGTGGCAAGCATTATAGATGAAAAAAGTGCAGACTTCATCAAATTCTTTTTGCAAACTCTAAATGACAAAAATGTCCCACATAAAATTGTTAACTTTGCCAACTTTGATGTTGTAAACATAGATCACTTTTATTTAGTAAAACCGTCATACTCCCCATATGCTGCCATGCAAAATTTGTATGAGCACTTCAAAGACTACGTAGTCGATAAAGATGTTGTGCCACATAAAAAAGTTTTTCTTAGTCGTGGAAAGTTTGATGAAGATCCATACGCACACTACAAAGACTCGCACGGTGTCGAGCACAAGGTGTTCAGAAAGCGAATTGATGACGAAGCAGAGCTAGAAAAATTCTTTGCAGACAAGGGATTTGAAATTGTATATCCAGAAGATTTTGAAGACTATGAAGAGCAGATTAACTTCTTCTATTCTGTTAAGACGGTAGCATCACTAACAAGCTCTGGATTGTCCAGTGCTGCCCTGATGCAGCCTGGTGGAAATTTGGTAGAGGTTATTACGCCACTTGTGGCTGCCCCGACTAGTGACGATGGCACAGTTGGCTTGCTAAACCGTGAGCTTCACAATTACTACAAGACTATCGCACTTCTAAAGAGCCACTTGTATATTGGACTGCCTAATCCATACTGTAAGATGGATGACCTTAAAGCATTCGCAGAAAACTCTGCTACGCTAGACAAAATCCTTAAAGAGTTATAAGATGAACAAGGCAATAATTTTTGATCTAGATGGCGTTCTGGTGGATAGCAAAGAGCTTCACTATGATGCTCTTAACCTGGCACTTAAAAGCGTTAACGAAAAATACGTAATCTCTAGACAAGAGCAGGCAGATATTTTTGAGGGTATGACGACTAGGTCCAAGCTAGATATCCTTAGCCATACTAGGGGTCTTCCTAGAGAGCTGCACGGTTATATCTGGAATCTTAAGCAGCAATACTCTTCAGCTATGTTTGAAGATTTGCCAGTAGATAACGAGCTGGTAGATCTTTTTAGGTCTATTTCCGACCAGGGGATAGTAATTGGGGTTGCAAGCAACAGCATCAGAGAGACGCTAACAAATTGTCTACAGGCCCTTGGTGTTTGGAGATACGTAGAGGTGTCTCTTAGCAATGAAGACGTTAGCAACCCAAAGCCAAACCCAGAGATATATAATAAGTGTATGCTTATGCTTGGGTCAGTACCCACAAGCACTATTGTTTTTGAAGACAGCGTTATTGGAAGACACGCAGCTAGACAAAGTGGCGTATTCCTTGTTGAGGTTGAAAGTAGAAAAGATTTAACTATGCGATTTGTACAGGACAAGATTGTGAGCTATTTTGAATAAGATAAACATCCTTATCCCCATGGCTGGGCTTGGTTCAAGATTTGCAGACGCAGGGTACCGTGATCCAAAGCCGTTGGTTGACGTAGATGGCACACCAATGATTAAGAAGGTCGTAGACAGCATCGGTCTGATTGGACAATACATCTTTATAGTACAACAGGAGCACTCTGTTAAGTATCACCTGCTAGATGTGCTTGACGATATTGCCCCAGGTTGCAGAATAGTTTCTGTAGATGGCCTGACAGACGGTGCTGCAAGAACAGCGTTAAAAGCAAAACACATCATTGATAATGACACTCCTCTGCTAATTGCAAATTCAGACCAGGTAATTGTATGGGATGCACCTTCATTTACGTCTCAGCTGGCCTCTGGTGACGTTATAGCCCTATTCCACGACAATGATTCTAAGTGGTCATATTCTAAGATTGAGGATGGCTTGGTAACAGAGGTTGCGGAAAAGAGGGTCATTAGCGAAAATGCAAACGTTGGGTTGTATGGCTGGAAGAAGGGTTCTGACTTTGTTAAGTATGCAGAGCAGATGATCTCAAAGAATATTAAGACTAACAATGAGTTTTATATAGCACCTGTCTATAACGAAGCGATTGCTAATGGAAATAAAGTTTATCCATTCTTTGTAGACGAAATGCACGGTATTGGAACGCCAGAAGATTTGGAGGCATACCTTGATAAAAATCGCTCATAGAGGCAACACAAAAGGTCCAAGCGTTCATGAGAATCAGCTATGGTATATCCAGGAAGCACTAGACAAAGGCCTTGACGTTGAAATAGATTTGTGGTCAATACGCAATATGTTGTGGTTAGGTCACGATTCAGCACAATATCTAGTGTCTGAAGAGTGGCTAGAGGAGAGAGCAGAACATCTATGGATTCACTGCAAAAACTTTGAAGCCCTAAATAGAATGATAGCCAAGGGATATCAGCTTAATTACTTTTGGCACCAGGAAGATGATTATACGATCACTAGCTGGAATTGGATTTGGACGTACCCAGGTAAAGAGGTGGGAGAGCATTCGATCATTGTTGATCTTAAGAATGAAGGAACATACGATTGCTACGGAGTATGCTCTGATTATTGGGACTAGACAATCTTGCCCAATATTGGTATAATAAAATGCTATAAAAAATAGCAGAAATAGGAGAAACAATGAACGCACAGTTGAAGGCATTGCTAGCATCATACGGACGATCAGTCCTTGGTGCAGCCCTTGCACTATACCTTGCAGGAACACCACTAGAAGATTTGCTCTACTCGTTGGTGGCTGCTTTGGTTCCTGTAGCACTTAGATATCTTAACCCAAAGGATGCTGCTTTTGGTCGCACCTTGCCACCTGCAGAGGAAATTGCAGAGGCACTTGCAGAGGTTAAGGTTGTAAAGGCTCCAGCTAAGAAGCCAGCAGCTAAGAAGCCTGCTGCGAAGAAGACTACTCCAAAGAACTAGTCTTAATAGACATTGGGAGGCAGGTTGACAAATCTGCCTCCTTTTGCTATAATATATATGCCTGCCAATTGGGGGCAATTAACTCGCTAAATATTAGGAGATGATAATATGGTATACAACCGTACACCACACGTAGGAAGAGATCTATTCGCTTCTTTCGGAATTGGAAGTCTTAGTCAGGAAATTGATAAGGCTTTTGCAAACACATACACAAACAACTACCCACCATACAATATTCTCAAATTTGGAGATAACGAATTTGTAATGGAATTTGCGGTAGCTGGATTCAAGAGGGACGATATCAGCATTAAGACTGAGAAGAATGTCCTATCCATCACTGGAGAAAAGAAGGACCTGGAATTCGCTGAAGGCGATGGCTATGTCCACAAGGGTATTGCTGGTCGAAAGTTCTCTAGATCGTTTACTCTGCCTGAGTATGTTGAGGTTACACGAGCTGGAATGGAAGATGGTATCTTGTATATCAATCTTGTTAAGAATGTTCCAGAAGAGAAGAAACCAAAGACAATTGCGATCAATTAAGTAGTATAATATAAGTGTCCCCATACAGGACTCGCTCTTAGGATGGATTAGTTACCTATTTTTATGACCGAGCCTACTGCAGGTTGAATGTGCCTGTATGGGGGCATTATGCTATAATAAACATATGGAAAAATTACTAGAACAGCTAAAGCAGCTACTTGCAGATAACATTGCCCTGGCATTCAAAGCTCAGGGGTATCACTGGAACGTAGAGAGCGACGACTTCCCACAGCTACACGCTTTCTTTGGAGAGATTTACAGCAACTACAGTGGGGCAACAGATACTTATGCAGAATGGATGCGTATGCTAAAGGTATATGCACCATATCGACTTGTAGACTTCTTTGACCAGACTACCGTTGGTGAGCCATACATTATTGGTGAGCCAGAGCCAATGCTAGCTGATCTATATCTGTCTATTGAAAAACATATTGCAGACTTGATCGTTGCTAGCGACCTTGCTAACGCAGCAAAAGAGTATGGCCTTGCAAACTTCTTTGCAGACCGTCAAACAGCCTCTCAGAAGCTTTGCTGGCAGCTACGTGCCTCTATTGAAGTAGAAGAAACAGACGCAGAGGAAATGGACTAATGCCATATCACGTTGGAGAAAAAGGATCGTACGGATGCTCAGGCTATCCTGCCGTTAAGGATGACGGAACAGTAATGGGATGCCACGACACTGCTGAAGAGGCAGCAAATCAAATTTATGCTATTAATCAATCTGAGGGTAACGTAGACAAGGCGTATCCATGTTGGGAAGGCTATGTTCAGCGTGGAATGAAGCCAAAAGATGGAAAGATGGTTCCTAACTGTATTCCAGTATCTAAGGCAAATCGTCCTATTACCGAAGGTGACTATGTTGTTGGTGGTACGTCAGAAGGAATTGTTATTGGTCAGGTAGAGCACATCATGCGTGAGGGTGGCGTATATGGCACACCAGGGACAGAGTATGCAATTGAGTCTACTCCAGAAAACCCTGCCATGGCTGTAAGAATGTTTGAACAAGAAGAGGATGGCAAATTCTGTCCTACCGCATATTCAATTGGTATGCTATATAATGATGCAACTGTAGTTGACATAGAAGTTGCAGAAGAGGATGAAGATGAAAAACTTTCAAAGGCTGAGGGTTATTCTCCTCCTGCTGGTGCCAGGGCTGCTGCTCGTCGTGCTATTAAATTTAAAGAAGATGGAAAAGCAACAGGAGCAGGAACCGCAGTAGGATGGACAAGAGCTAGACAATTGGCTAATGGAGAGACACTCTCGCTTAGTACGGTAAAGAGGATGTACTCATACTTCTCACGTCATGAGGTAGACAAGAAGGGCAAGGATTGGGGTAACACTGCTAATCCTTCAAATGGATATATCATGTGGCTAGCTTGGGGTGGAGATGCTGGGTTCGCCTGGTCTCGTAGAATTGTACAAAGAGAGATGGACAAGGCTCTGTTCTCTGACTTTGGCAAGGACTTCACAAGGGCTAGAAGGCTCCCTGAGCTATTCTAAAGTTTCGGGGGTACTGTTATACTCCCCTAGAATCGATTTAAGCTTTTCGACATAAACTTCATAGTCTATTTCAACAATAAAGTTTTCATTAGTTATTTTATGAAGCGTTATATTTTGCCCAAGCTCAAATAAAACTTGTCTAATTTGATCTTCAAGCTGCTTCATCTTGTTCTCTTTCATAAGTCCTTATCTTGTGACAATTCGAACATACGACTTCACACTTTGCAACTTCTTTCCAGGCCATTTCTTCTCCATAATTTCTGAGAACACGGTAGACAACATCAATCTTTACAAAACCAGGCATGTGATCAAACTCAAGAACATAGTGTGGGAAATGTTGTCTGCAATCAGCACAGCCTTTTTTCTCTTTATAGAGGTGAAGCTCTTCCAAGACCGAAGCCATGGCCTTGCGGTGTTTAGCAGATTTGACCATATGCTATAATTGTATCACTTAGTTAGGTTTTAAATTGGATTTTGTTTATTTATGCAGAAACGGAAAAAACGAAGAGCTAAGATATTCGATCAGATCCGTGTCTCGCTTTTTTCCAGACGCAAATATTTGGGTTATTGGCGGAAAGCCAGACTGGTATGTTGGAAACCATATTCCTGTTTCACAAACAGCACCAAGTAAATTTCTTATTCAGATTAACAATCTGAGTGCCATCCTTGATAACGAGGCTATAGGCGAAGATATTATTGTTATGAATGATGACTTCTTTATAGTCAAGCCAGTAAAAAAGTTTTACCCACTAGCCAGCGGTACACTAATGAATAGAATCAAAGAGTACCAGGCAAACAAGATGTCTAGCAACCTATATACAAAATCACTTATTGCACTGTACAGATCGCTTAAGAAGGTGCGTAGAGACCCTATCGATTTTGAGCTGCACACCCCCATGCCAATAAAAAAGTCCAACCTAAAAAAGCTTCTTGATGAAGGCATTACAACTATGTGGAGATCTAACTATGGTAATAGGTTTGTGAAAGATAGGTTTATTAAATATACAAGTGACGTAAAATTTTATAACAAAGAAAAGATGAAGTTTAAAGAGTATGACCCAAGGACTGGCAATAGCCCATTCTTTTCTACAGACGATGATTCGTTTGAATTAATTAAAAATGAATTGCTAGCTAATCTTTTTCCAGAACCGTCTAAATATGAAGCACCCCTGGCAGGGATCGAACCTGCGACGCACGGATTAGAAGTCCGACGCTCTATCCACTGAGCTACAGGGGCTGGAGTAGGCAAGGTGGGGATCGAACCCACATGTCACCTATTACCCTTTCTACACCTTATAAGAGTGAGGGGATACTTGCCCAAGGGCTAGTCTATTAGCCATTTGACAATATCAGGGTTGTCCTGCATAATCATTATGAATGCATTCTCGTAAATGCCAATAAAGTGATGTTCCCACTCCTCATAATCTGCCTTCTTCTTAGGCTTAGTCGCACCTTCAAGAATCATACGAGCAGAATGAAGGACCTCGTGGATTAGTGTAACCTGCTGTTTGCTCTCGCTAATATCCGAGGCAATTACAATAAGGTTACCCTGGTCTACAGTATATCCATATGAGTTATCATTTAGAGTTCCATCTTCATGGGTTGGTCTAAACTCAACATCAAATACCTGTGGTCCAATCTTTACGCTACTTATTGGATAAGATTGCTTTGCAGCTGGCATTATTTCTTAGCTTTCTTCTTAGGAGTTTCTGGTTCTTCTTCTTCTTGCTTTTCAGCAGCAGCGTCAAGTACTGACTTGTCAAAGATATTGCCAGCAAAATAATATGTTCCAATGTGGATAACCTTTGCTAGGATATCTACATAAATCTTTCCGCCAACTTCTCTCCAAAGATTACAGAAGTTGTAGTCTTCAGACAGTAGGCGATCGTTAACAATACCAGTTGCCCAGTAGTCTTTAATCTTTGTCTGCCCTGGCATAATATTAAGGTCTTTCATAGGAGAGCCATCATAGGTGTACTCCTGAACCTTATCAGCAATCTTTTCGAATACCTCACGCTTGATAAGCATCATTCCAGTTCCGACATAAAGCACTTCGATTGGATCAGATAGCTTAACCTTGTTTCCATTGTTAAAGAATCCTGGCAGGAAGTTGATGTTGTAGATTCCAGAAAACTCTTCAAGGTTCTCTTTTCCATCTAGAGCAGCCTGACGCACACCATCCCAGCGGATGCTCTTCATCGGCACTGGTGCACCGATCAATTCCTTGTCATGAGATAACATACGGACAATGTCTCCAGGTCTAAAGGTCTGGTCAGCATCAATAAATAGCAGGTAATCACTCTTGCTCTGCAAGAACATATGTGTCAGAGTGTTTCGTGCACGAGTAATTAGGCTCTCGTTGTATAGATCAATAAAAGATACTTCGATTCCTGCTTTTCCAAGAATATTCATAGTGTTCACAAGGCTCTTAGCAAAGGCACCTGCACACATACCGCCATACATTGGCGTAGCAATTGTTACATGCATTTGTTATCCGTTCTATTTGTATATCTATTTTACAGCATTGAGCTGCTTCTGTCAAGAATATTGTCCCAGCAGCGAGACTCGAACTCGCATCCACAAGGGCACTGATTTTAAGTCAGCTGCGTATACCATTCCGCCATGCTGGGGTAGGGTGACTGGGACTTGAACCCAGGACCGATGGATTATGAGTCCATTGCTCTAACCTGCTGAGCTATCACCCCTAGTTTAACTAGTCATTATGGCATCTATAAATGTATACAGTTCCTGCTTGTTTCCATTATTCCAAATTGACCAGTCAAAGATATAGTCGTCCAGAGCAGTCTCTGACGGATGGTTATTCACTGGGCCATGCTTATCCTTATTGATACGCCATACTTGCCCATCATGCTCCTGGATAGCCAGTGCCTCATTAACAAACCTGGTATCTGCAAATACTACACGGCTATGCTCTTTAGCCCTCAGAAGGCCCTGGTTGACCCAGAAGTCTTTTCCAAACATCTCACGACCAACTTCTGTTCCAAGCCTCTGTAGAAGCTCTCTAGCGTCGCTAGATAGACGTTTTACTTCTTCCCACCCCATATGATCGACGGCATTGGCCAATGAAGCCCCAACCATTTCATCAATGCGAATCTTTGGGTCAAGCTTATACAACGCCTCCCTAATAGGGTCAGCAAAAGATACCTTTACGAAACCATATTTCTCTACAAGATAGTTAGCAACGGTATCTTTGCCAACCTGTGCATAACCGCTAAGACCAATAATCATTCTTTGTTATTGCTTCCACGGTTCATGCCAGCAATATATCCTGCCTGGAAAGCCCTAATCTCATTTTCACTAGGCAATACAGGAAGATCAGTCATCCACTTCTGCATATCAACCTTAGCTTTGTGAATAACAGATTTAAGGATTGCTGTGTCTTTACGCTTGTCTTGTCTATTCTTCATTGTTTAATACCTCAAAGATTGATGGGAATGCCATTTCGCTTAGGTCACGAACAGCCTTTGCGTACTGCTGAATCTCAAACTGTGCGTCATGCTCTAGTCGCTGGTCAAGGAATGTCATGACTCCCTGCAGAGAAGTGGTCCAACGCCAACGTACGTACATGCCGTATGCAGGCAGGAATAGACGAGCAAGCTCTGGAGCAACTCCATCATTCATAGCCTCATGATACCACTCAGTTCCCTGAGCGATCATCTTAATAAGCTTATTAGTGTAAACCATTCCAAGAGAATCGTTTACTGGTTCTCCACTACCCTGCTTGCTATTCTCTGGCTTGCTACGCCACTCATTATGTAATGGAACATAGAACTGTTCATCCTCTGTAATGTAGCGACGTGACGATTCATTCCAGCCGTTCTGGTCGTCTACATGTGTAGAGGAGACTGCATACTTCCACCATTGTCGTGCAACAAAGAGTGGTGCATATACCTCAAACGTAAGGGCTGCATGGCGGAATGGCGACGTGTGGCCTTCACGAACCAGGAAGCGTATAAGCTTCTCGTCTTTGGACTCAAAGCTTGTAGACTCTTTATCGTACGATACACGTGCAGCGTTAACAATAGATAGGTCATCCCCAAGGGTATCAACCAAACGTACATATCCTTCATCCAATACCTTAATAGGATCTGGAAAATCCTTAATGATCATCGTCATGTTTCTTAAATCTCTTTTCTAGCTTCTTTACAATAACTTTATACGAAATAACCGCAACTGTCAACTCATAAATTGTATTCCAAAAAAAGTCAACTATAATGTGGTTTGGGTCTGACAACATTGATAAAATTAGTTGCCAATCCATTACTCCTCGCTAATTACCGCAAAGATATCCTTGTATGGCAAGATTAGGTATTCCTCATACTCTGTACCAGAATACTTAGAGAACATAACCTTGTCTCCAGGCTTCAGGTCAATCTCCAGCTTTGTTCCATTACCAAAGGTAACTCCTGGACCAACAGCAATAACGATACCCTCTGATGGCTTTTCCTCATTGGCTCGTTGGATAATTAGACCAGACGAAGATGTCTGCTCTTCTTTGATAGGCTTAACAACAACCTTATCTTCTAGTGGCTTTAACATTAGTAGCCTTCTTTCTCGTGGCTTACGCCATGCTTATCATCGATATACTTGTGTACCTTTTTGAGGGTACGTGCCTTAGCAAACAGATATGTTGCTAAGATAAATACTCCATTCCAAAAAAATTCTGCAATTACATGCTCTAATCCGAATACAACTTCAAAAAGATCGTGCATTTGTTTTCTCCTAGTCTAAGTAAAGATCTTGGTTTGGACTAAACCACATTGACGGTCTTGGTTCTACAGAGTCTGCAACTCCTGGATGAAAAATTCTAGATGCCTTGTCTGGACGTGCAGTGTGCCACATTGGAATAGTGTATCTACGTCCCCATTCAACGCTTCTTACTCCATGGAGATACTCATGACCTCCACCTGGAAAGATTACAGCATCGCCCTTATTTGGTCTATACTCTACACCTTGGTTAGGGAAGTAGATTGCCCCACCACCATACTCGCTACTATCATTTAGATAGATTACCGTAGAAAAAATCAAGTGTTCGTAATCCGAATGTGCATCAGTATGAACACCAGCAGAGCCACCTTGGTCCCACAAAGACAGCCAGCCTTCAGTAGTGTATAGAGGTGCCTTGAAACCATGGAACTCTTTTTGAACAGCAAGAATCTTATCAGAATACTTTTTGATAATAGCTACGCCGTCAGGAATGTTTTCTGGTACTACCATTACATCCATGTTTGCGTTAAACTCTTCAAGAGCATGCTTATTATCAAACTTATCAATCATCTTGATTGCAGTAGCACAATCTTGATCAGTAATAAAGTTAGGGATTACCTTAATTCTATTGCCAGAACCAACCATTTTTTCCGTCTCTCGTGTTAGGCTATAATTATAGCTGTAATTCTAGTGCTTGTCAAGCAGCAATTGCGTTGATCTTTTCTGGATTAAATCCAGCCCAAGAGTCATTATCAGTAATTACCACAGGAGCAGCCTTAAATCCCATTTCAAGAAGCTTTTCGAATGCAGCTGTATCCTCCGTAATGTCAACGGTATTGTAAGCGATGCCATTCTTATCAAGCAATCTCTTGGTCATGTCGCACTGCACACATGCAGGCTTTGTATAAACTGTGGTCATTAAAGACTCACTCTCCTTCTAGGTTAAATGTAAATCTATTATACGGATGTGTTTGAACAAAAGTCAACTAAAAAGTTACAAAATGATTACGATTATTCTGCTAATTTTTCATATGCCCAGCCAAGGACACTTGCAGCAACCTGATCGTCAAGGTATTCCTTTTCGTTTATCAGGGTTCTAAATCGTTCAAATATCTTAACTCTCTCAGCCATCTTAATAGTTTCAATAACCATTGGGTCAAGATTGGCGGTATATTTAAGATAGTCTTCCTGGACTTCATCCATCAGATAATTATATCAAAGTTTAAGCAGAAACTTACCAGATGTGATAAAATATGTACATATGATTTGTCCAATTTGTGAACAAGAGAATATGGTACCTATCTGGTACGGACATCCAACGTTGAAAGAAATTATCTTAGCTCGTGATGAGAAAATTGTACTTGGTGGACCAAAAGAAAAGGAATACTCGCACTATTGTAACAAGTGCCAAGAAACATTCCCTTTTATTGAGGTTCCCTACAACTCTTACGACTAAAGCTTAATTCCCATTGCACGGTTTACCCCTGCAATATAGCCCTTTTGCCAAGTAAGAATTTCTTTTTCTGTCGTGTCTCGCCCAGCTGTAGCCATAAATGTCTGTAGATCTTCTACAGCATACTCTGCCATCTTCTGGTTTTCAGTCTTCTCGTTTGTTTCCATCATCTTCCCAATCTCTAAAAATTGTTTCTAGCATTGCTTCTCTACGAAATGCTGCAATAATCTCTTCTCCAGTTACCTCGAATGGTTCTCCATCGTAATCTAAAGTATACACCCTGTCTGGAAAGATTACATATCTAAATTTATGGCTTGCCAATCTCTGGCTTCCATCCCTGCAACTGTTGATACCAGTCACCACATCTGCTACACTTAAACTCCACTAGCACTACGCCATCAAAGTCTGCGTGTGGAGGGTACATCTCGTAATTGTGCTTAATACCGCATCCACGAAGAGTACGCCAAAATCTATCCTTGACATTCACCAGGAATATCCAGGAATAAAACTTAATCCAATCAATCATAAAATACCCACCTTTTATATAACTAAACAGTTACTAGTCTGCGTCTCTCTGGATCCCAAATCTTTGGACGCTTCTTATTAGCCTTACCGTTCTGACGGTCGGAGTTTCTAACTCCTGTGCCCTTGCCTTTTTTAGCTGCCATGAAAAAATTATATCATATCGTTGACTTCCTTGTGTGCAAGATGTATACTGTATAAGTAAGGAGATAAATTGGTATTTGCAAAAATTAAGGATTCGTCAGCTACATTGAGGTGCTGGCACAATACAGAATATGAGATGGTCGTTGACCCTAACCTGATGATGTTTGTTATAGATAGTCCAAACTATACCAAGGAGATTGACCAAAGGTTTGAGCTTTGTCTATACCACCCATCGTTTCAGTTCGAGTGTGTATATATTGGCAATAAAGAAGACATTGAGATTGTAGAAGGATTCTAATGAGGATTAAGTCTTATTATGAAGGAACTGTTGATGAACGTGAGCGTATCCTGAAGGGTATTCAAGAGATTGAGAGTCAGTCTCATGCTACACGCACACCATTGTTTCAAGACACACTGCTTGAGCTGATCAGAGATATGATTGTAGACAAGCATCCACCAAAACGATTTAGAGATATAGGAAACGGAGAATAAGATGCCATTGCATGTAGATATAAAGATTAATGACAAGTTACTTGGTCAGGTTCATATTGCTCGTGTTGAGGGTGGAACTGGGTTAGATGACGTAAATAGGTACCTGGCTGTAGATGGAGACTATCCTAAGCGACTTGAGGACTGGCACATTGATGGAATTCCTTTTGTTCATCGCTATGGGGATGGGGCAGTTGTTTGCGTACAAAAAGCTCTAGAGGCACTGTATGGCAAAGTGGATTAAATTTGAAAAACCATGGCATGGGCTGAGTGTCCATATGACTGTAGCAGATAAGGTAGACTTCTTTGCTGGTAAGTCAGATTCCTGGGGTATTGAGGCTTCCTACAGCCCATACGATAGATCAATCATACTTAAGATATTTAATCTATACGCTGGCTTCGAAGTCTGGCATAAAGATATAGACTCTTGACAAGCTGTATCTGCCAAGGTATACTTAGTATATAAAGTTTCCGTTAAACAAAGGACAAACATGCAAACTTTTCTACCATACAAATCTTTCTACCACACTGCACAGGCTTTGGACAATAAACGTCTAAATAAGCAAATCTTGGAGTGCTACCAGATCCTCAATGTACTATCTAATGATGACCCACGAGCTGGATGGCGTAATCACCCAGCAGTAAAGATGTGGCGTGGCTTTGAGATGGTCCTGTTTCAGTATGCCCTGGTCATGGTTGAAGAAGCTGACAAGCGTGGCATCAAGACTGAAAACAATCTTCGTAATCTAAATGAGCTTAATAATCGTGCCTACAAGGACTGGGGTTATGGTATGCCTCTCTGGATGGACGATAAAGAGATTATGGCACGTGTAACAACCACACACAAGGCAAACCTATATCGTAAAGACCCAGAATTTTATTTTGAGTTTCATACTGCGGTAAAGTCAAAGAATAACCAGCCTTGCTGTGATCGTTGCAACTACTACTGGGTAACCCACAAGGAGAACTAATGGAACTAACACCATATACCGTATCTAAGATTGAAGAAGAAGTTAAGAAATTTCTTTTTATCAAGTGGCTAGAGTCTGATCGTAAAGACTGGAAGAGCCAAGAGCTGCAGGAGCTATATGACCTGTATCACCCAATCCTATCTAAACAAATTAAGGCTGTGTACTAATGACTATTTACTATGTTAAGCAAGATGACTCATACGTTGGCTGTAGCGAACCTGGGTGTTGTGGAGAATCCTACGAGGCAACCGAAGAGTCTTTCGTAAACTGTGAGTGTGGCATTTCTGAAGAGGACATGACTGGAGACCACCTTTGGGGATGTAATGGTGGTGGACCTGTCCTTAAGTGGCGTAAGGCTAAGGAAAAGGAGGTACTGGCATACAATGATGGAGTATCTGAAGGACACTCTGATGGTTGGAACAGCGGAGTTGAGTGGTACAAAAGGATTGAAGCTGAAAGATATAAGCCTAAAGATCAAAGAACTGTACATCAGCTTGTGCACGAGGGCTATACTGTAATTATTCAGGGCAATGGGGTTAGAGAAACATATCATGCAGAGGTGGCAGATGATTCACTATCGTAAATATGGTCCTAACAGAATGGACCCAAGCAAGTTCTTTGGTTTTATTATTGACTGGCACCCAAAGTACAAGGGCATAGATATCTATATTGGTAGATATGTCTATGTGTTCTTTAGAGGATATAAACGCTATTAAATTCGGGCGGTAAAACTCGGCGGTAAATAAGAGAACCATAGCCTTGACACAAGGCCCATTCTCTAGTATACTTTCATTAAACAATAAATACTTTTCACTTAAGGAAAACAATGGATTTTGACGAGTACGACCTACAAGATGCATACGACTACTTTATGAAGGAATACGCTCCAAAGGTATACGAAGTATCTGACGAAAACCGTGAGATCGTAAAGGCTATTGACCCTAAACTTGTTTGGACAGCTCACTCTACTTGCGAGAATGACTTTATCTCACCAGGCTTTCTAGAGTTTTCCCCAACATCCTGTTGCTGGGAAGCATTTGAATGGTTAGTATCAGAGAAGCCATGGGAGTCTGATGACTCTTCAGAATGGATTCAGACATCTATCCAAACCTCATGTCCAGAGTGTAACCCAGACGATGATGACGATCTTGATGAAGGTAATCCAGATTGCACTATCTGTGATGGCGAAGCACATTATACCTATTACGCTGACTAATTTTTCGGGGGTATCAAAGGATAACTCCCTACCTAGTAGAAAGAATAACCCTATATGGAATACATTGGACTAATTGTTCTAGTAATAGCTACAGTTGCTCTAGCTTATTTGAATAGATAGCTTGATATAGGCATATCAAAGTATCTACGATATCAGGCAAATATGCTACTCCTGATACCCCCAAATTTGATACCACAGATATTACCCATACCCAGATTAAAGTCCTTCTATGAGGCATATAAGGGCTATTTAGGGTATGTTTTTGATGTGTTGTTTGGATATAAATCTTACTGAGTTATTAACAGGTTGTGGATAAGTTGTATTTGTTGTGGATAAGTGGATAACTGTGCATCAATAATAGGCCTCGTAATCATTTTTCCCCAAATCCCCTATCCCCAAATTTCCAAATCCCCATATCATACATATCTAAATTTGTCAATAGTGCATAAAATAGCCAAATTGTCAATAGCCGTTATCAATTTGTTATAATATATAGCCCAAATAAATGTAACAAAACAATAACAAAATATCCAAATTTGTTTAATTAATTATCAGAACATATCCAAAAGATCAAGAAAAGTTATTATTCCTATAGGGTGTATTTCTACTAGGGGAATTTGTTATATTGGGGTGTTCTCCTTATACCCTGGCCCCTGGCCAGACCCCCAAATCGGGGGTATATAGTAAGGGATCGTAATCAATTTCCCTAGTATATATATAACACTATACATAAGTACAGCTGATATCCAAATTTGGGGATTTGTTTGCTAGGATCGTAATGTCAAATTATCCTAATTTGTATATTTGGATATTCCAATTTGGGGAAATTTGGGAAAAGATCGTAATGGTTCGTAATAGATTTGTTATATAAATTGATATTGACAAATTTGAAAAGATGTGGCGCACAGGGTCAGGCCCTGGTTATGCACCAAAGCCTAACAAATCATCTAATGATTCAAATCCTGTATCTTCAGTCATCTCAAGTCCAGCTAGCAAGAGGTCGAATGTTTCATTAATTATATTCTCTGCCTCTTCAGTCCCTTTGACGATCTTCGTTGATAGGAGGAATGCCAAAGGCAATCCCAAATCGTTGTAGTCTACAAAGTCTTCAAACTCTTCATCAAATCTGTAGTTCATCCATAGTTCTGACAGTATATCTGTCTTAGTAGCCAATGGTGTTGTCATCATCTTCCTTTTCCCATTTCGCTGCGTCTGCGATTTCTAAGAACCGTCTATAAGTTGTGTTGGAATACCTAGCGATGTAAGTCCCAATCTGGTCAAGGTCAATAGTCAAATCGTTTATCAGTTTCGCAATCTTGTGGGCTATTTTCTCTGAATCGGATAGCCCACTCAATTATACCAAATCCTCGATTAGTTCTGGTGCGATGTCTGCTAGGGTCTTGTATTCTACATCATCTGTCTTAGCAAGAACGAATAGAGTTCCTACCCAAGTTTCTTCGATAACATTCTTCATACCCTCGCTTACAAAGTCATCAAAGGTGTTTTGCCAAATCAGGCAAGCCAATGGGAAGCCTAGGTCAAATTTGTGGAACAGATTTTCAAATCGCTTGTCCCACCTACCATAGAACCAAAGGTCTGATAGTATCTTACACTTAGTGTCAAAGTTAGTCATAGTTTCTCCTATCGTTATTATAGCAAAGTTGTGTGGGGGTGTCAAGAGCGAAAGTAGTAAAACTCTCAACACCCCCTTGGTAACACCCAGCTACCCCTAACCAGGTTTGTTACCAGTCCCTAGGAGCAATGCTCAACCAGGGAAGTTTATTTAGTTAGTCTTTGTACTTAGGGAATCCCTCTAGATACATCTTGATACTATCAGGCATTACCGTCCAGTAATCCTGTAGGTACCCAGACATGCCATACCAGCAGTCTCCACCTTCAAAGTATGAGTCATTGTTTAGGCCCAGAGCACGAATCTCTTCAGGTGTTAACTTGTATGGCTCAGCAACCTCTTCATGGCCGTGACCCTGATATTCATATACGTGAATCATCCACGACGTAGGGTCATAGTACCACTGACCATTGTGGTCCTCTACCTCCTGCATGAAGATATTAAGGTCATAGTCGATCGGCGTACGGCCAGCATTCTTATTACGCATAGTATCCACCTTCCTCGTGTTCACCAGGACATCCACAGCAGTTCAAGCAGAATTCTTTTTGGTCTGGGCAACGGTATACATCCATAACAACCTCACCATCTTCCTTAGTTAGGTAAGACTGGCAGTCATCACAGATTTCAATTTCTTCTTCGTCTAGCAACTGAAATACCTCGCCTGCTTCGACGTAGTCGTAGTGCTTCAGAATCTCACGTAGCCATGCGTCATCAATAATTAGAGTAAACTTCTTAGCCAACAATTGGTGCGTCCTCTCCGTAGATGTCCTTCAAGTGTAGCACTGTGTCGCAAGGAATGTCAATATCTCCGTACTCGCATTCTTCGCAGTCTGGGTTACCATCTTCAAAGCCGTCTTCCTCGGTACAGTCACAGCGACGGTAACACCAAGTAGGAACTTCAGTCATTTCATCAGTCCAAGGATTTTCAGTAATGTAGTAGTGAATACGATTGACAAAGTGATAGCCAGAGATAATGTAAGTACCAGCGTCACCGTCTACCTCTGTCCAAATGTACTTAGGGTCAACAGACTTTACATACTCATACTCTTTGTCATAGGTTTCGAAATGAATGTCCTCACCGTTAGTCAGAGTATTCTTGATTGGCTTGAAGTTATCTACCCAGTAATCGTAGGTCATAAATTGAGACATTGGGGTATCCTATCTTAGAAGTGGAAGTCTACAAATACAATATACCAGTTTTTGACACCTTTGTCAATAGCATTTAGCATATGTTGGGTATTGGTTGAGGCGTGGTGCATGTCATAGAAATATGAGTTATAGTCCCATTTACCTTGTGCCATATCAATCATCTTTGATAGGTCATATAGTTCCATTGAGTAATCCATGCTACCGTCATACTTATCAAGATAGGCATTGATATCAACATTCTTCTCGTTGAAGTGTTTGCGGTAGTTGTTGAACTCTACAACACGTGCCTCAATAGCCTCATTGACAGTCTGAACAAACTTCTCAGGCTCTTCTTCATATGAGAGGGTCATAGACTGGTCGTCGTCGTCATACTGGCTATCAGGGGTTGGGTTCCAACGCCCACCACCTGTGACAAACCAATCAAACCAAGCATTGGCGGTATATGGGTCAGTGCCCAGCTCTGTTTCAAGTCCGTCTTTGACAATTCGAAAGGCTTGGTCTTTGTCGTCTGCTTGAACTGCAATACGCTGTAATACGTGCATGGGGTTATACTTTCTCTAGGGTAATACTATTTTACAGTAGAACGTTTGCGTTGTCAACTACCTCACGCAAATCCAGATCTAGTCTTGCTCGGATAAACCCCTGTAGGTATTCCTCAAGGGTGGGCAGGTTGTCTAGTGGGAACTCTACAGTTACACCAAACTTACTAATAAACTTATTAGTGTTGTAGTTGATTTCATAGACACCCTCGCAGAATAGGTCATCGTTCTCAAACTCTGATTCATCCATAAGTGGAACAGGTCCAGCACTCCAACGAACTACATTGAGAATGTCGCCACAGGTATCTCTACTAAGACTAGGAACCATTGAACCAAACTTTTTCAAGTGCGTAGTTTCGGGGTATTTAGAATTGTAGTCAGAATAAATAGCCTCACGCTCTTCCTCTGTAGTAAAGTAACACTTGTCTAGTGCTAACTCCAACTCTTCTACAGCATAGCGGTCTTGAGTAAGGATAGATAGAATCTTAGCACCTTGGCCCTCTGGGTAGTGGTCCCATTGTCCGTATTGTGCTACTTTTAGAATGTTGTCTTTGTCAATTACTTTGGTTAGTCCACGAGTTCCCATGGTCTCTACTTTCTTTAGGGGTTTGATACATCAATTATCCCAGAAACTGGGGAAATTGTCAAGAGGTTCGTAAAGATATTTTGATCATTAGCTATATTATGTAAGGCTGGGCGCACCCCGAAGGGTCCTGCTTACAGGAAAGCGATTGGGTCTAGGTCTCCGAAGTAGTCCTCAAACTCAGCGAGGGTAGGAAGGTTGCCATCTCCATACAAATCCTCATAGACAGAGCCACCCTCTCCCTTCTCGTTCATCTCGATACGCTCATAGATGTCAAAAGCGATAGGGTTATTAGTCATTGTATTCCTCTTCTACTGGTGCGAACATACGCTGCATTGCTCGGAATTGGTCTAGGGACATGTTCTTGATTACATACTCCCAGATACGCTCTTCTGCTTCAGTTGCCATACTTCATCTTCCTTTTCATCTTCTTGAACCAATTGTCATTTGCCATAGCCTCAATCCTGTCAAACTTGTCAATCATCTCTGACAGAATGTCTTTGTAGTAATAGGCTAGTTGCCCACCTGTGTAGTTCATAAATTCTTCGTGCCCCTCATTACTACACATAGAGGCATACTTAGCAATCTTTTTACTCTTCGACATCTTCCACCTCTTCCACGCTTTGGATTTCGCTTAGGGTTTCTACTTCTGAGTATGCTCCGTCAGATAGCAGTTCCCACATCTCATCTTCATCTTCTGCGATAATCTCTACGAGTTCGCCTGTTAGCACATAAAATTTCTTCATACCCACTATTGTATCCTTACCCTCCGACATTTATTATCCTACAAATCCGTATACCGCTTTTTGATACCGCCTACAAGCCAGGGTAGTGTGACCAATCTTCTTAGAATCCGATCGCCACTTCTTCCCACACTCACGACAAGCATACCAATCATGCTCTTCGCCCTTATGCTTACGAACCTCAACAATACTATTACTCAAAGTCCTCTACCTCACATCCCTCTGGGCAATACTCTTGAAAGCCCTCACAAATCCTACAAAATGAATGACAATCGAATGCCCCCTCATGATTAGGGCAAACGATTCGTTCGTGGTTACACATTAGCAATCGCCATTCTGAGGAATCATTTCCTCTGGCACACCCATCATTCGTAGGATAGTTTGGCTTCTGCCAATGATACCCTCAAGGTAGTCATAGAAACCATCGTTGATGTCAATACCTTTTTGCTCTTCCATTAGTTCAGCAATGTCACCAACAAGATAGTTTACAATCTGCTCATTAGTCTTAGCGACCTCAATCATCTGCCATAACCTTTCTTAGTTCCTCATCTGATAGTGCTTCTATTTTAGCAAGACCCTCCGACATTATAAGGTCTAGTAGTTTTCTAAAGTCATCAATACCATTACTCATCAAAGTCTCCGTTCTCAAAGCGGTATTCAATTTCCTCTAGCAATTCATCAATGTAGTTATCAACACGCCCATTGATTTCATCCATGATGTTATACCACTGCTTGCTATTTAGTTCAGTATTTAGATAGCCATCTAGGTCAAGTTTGCTAAGGGCTAGTCTTTCTAATGCTTTTGGTTCGTTCATTGGGGTCCTTTTCTTTATACCTCAATTATACAGAGGGGGTCCGACATTGTAAAGACGACACGCCCAGAACCAGGGAAAAATATTTGGTGATCGTAATTAGTTTTTTATGATTAACTATATTATGTTAGGTGGGTGCGCCCAGATATGGAGAGTGGGCCTTTTATCGACATGCCCAGGTCGTTCGCAGGGGAAAAGAAAGGTTAAGAACCCTACGAAGCTTTATTCCAAACTACATCAGCCGTGTAATCCACAATGCTGTCGTGGCTTACAGAGAAGTCAAAGTCCCATTCTGGGTCTGGCTCCTGACCAACCTCATACTCAAGGTCAATGGTGAAGGTAACGTTGACTTCAATGGACTTGGTCTTGGTCAACTCAATGCTCAACTGCTCTGCAATGTAGCGGACGGTATCCTCGTCGTGGTCTTCAAGTGCTTCAACCAGTACGTTCTTTACCTTCTCCTCGTACGCCCACTTTTGCTGACGTACCTCACGAGTACGGTTCTCTGCATTCAAGACATCTGTGGTCTTTGCGGTAACCTGTGCTTCCAGTTCTGCAATGCGGTCCTTCAACTGCTTCAGTACTGGGTGTTCGCTTGCAAGGGTGTTGTCAACGATTGCATTCTCAAAGTTTTCCATGGGGTTCCTTTTCTTTTGGTTAGAGGTCTATTGTACTACAGGGGTACGACATTTAGTCTTCGTCTTCATCTTCCAGCATTTGCTGAATCTCGTCTTCTGTGCCGTCTTGCCAACGCTCACAGATAACGCAGTTCTCATACTCGCCAACATTCTGGTCGTGGGTCTGGTTCTCTACATACCAACGCATAAAGTCTGCACGAAGATACTCACTTACATACTCAACAACTTCTGTAAAGTGTCCGTCAATCATTCCTGCGTCTACGACAACAATGTCGCTTGCGTCTCCCCAACTGCCGTCGCCAGCAAAATACATTAGGTGTGGGTTCTTAGTGTTGTCAAACTCAATCATTAGATAACCTTTCTTCTTTATGTATCCATTATAGGGGATGGCACCGACATTTACAAGCTTTTTTACGGCGTGTCGCAAAAAATGTGCGCCCAGATTTTCGATCGTTTGTCAAGCCACAAGGGCAGGCAGTTTATCCACGTGCCTAGGTGTTTGGTTTACGCCATTACAGCAGACTGAACAATTTTCAGTAGGCGGTTTTTCTCAGCGTTCACCATTGGGTCAAAGCCAGAAGCAGAAGCGAGAATGCTCTCGTTAGAACCGCCACGACCGTTGCGATACCAGTCCAAACGCTCGGTTAGAGCATTGAAAGCACCCCAAGCAGTTCCGCTAATGGTGTTGTTGTAGTCACCAACATAAATTGACTGAAGCAAGTCAACCTTAGCGTCATACTTCTTGAATGAACCCTTAGCATCTTTTTCTGGGGCAGGGTAAGCAAGAGCAACAATCTCATCAAACTGTTGCTTAGTAATTTCGGTTTCAATCATAGCGTTAGCCATAGTTGAAAACTCATCAACATACTTTTGAGCCAAGCCAAGAGCCTCACGTGCCACAGCAATTTTGCCTTCGGCAGTTTGAGTGTGACGGATTTTGAAAGTTTGCTTGATACCCTTTTTGCCCTTGAGTGAAGATAGAGCAAGGTTTAGAGTGTTAGCACAGACAACACGAACAGGCGTGATACTTGCCTGAATAGCAATCGAACCATCGTGAGAGGTGTTGATTAGCAGATAGTTGTCAATCTTATCAGCAATGCCTTTAGGGTCAAGAGTGATAGAGTTTTGAAGAGCAATCGAACCAAACACAACACGACCGCCACGAATTGAGCCAGCAGTTTCCCAACGACCGCCACCGTCTAGCAGGTTGTCACCGAATGAGAACAAGTCCTCGTTTTGTAGTGGCACATAACGTTCACCAACAACACCAAGAACATCATTCTGGCTACGGTCAAAAGGGTTAGTTCGGGTAACGAATGAGTAAGACTTGTCACTTGAGAAGCCGTCTGGAATTGCTACATCTTCAAGGCGAACATTCCAGTTGTCAAGGTGAGCGAGTTTCAACATCTCGCCAGTATTTACTTCGTCTTGAAATACAGTTCCAAGACCGTGCCAAGCAGGCTCTCGCAATGAAGCAAAAGCAGTCTGGCCATTTACAGTTTCTAGTTCGTGAGCCATAAGGGTCACCTTTCTTGATAGGGGATTTCTAATAAGACCAGTTTACAGGATACCACCGACATTGTCAAGACTATTTGGGAAAATAATTATCGTGTCGTAAATTAGTTATCCACAGCTCGATCAGAGTTATCCCCAGGTGGGCGCACACGGTGTGGGGCAGTTTACTTAGACGTGCCCAGGTCTCTTACCCTACTTCCCTACAAGGAAGAAAGAGGAGAATCGCTTACGCTTTGCTTTTACAGGCATTGCCTTGGTCTGATTGGTAGCACCAAGAAACTTTCCGTTAGCATCACGAACTACTGCCTTGTAGACTTCACCATTCTGGGTGTTCCACTTCTCAGTTGCGACAACGATCTTTTCACGAGCCATTTTGTTTCCTTTGTTTGTAGGGATTATTAGTGTGAGCCTTTTAGACACTTGCTCAGGTGTTTGCTTTTACAGCAAGTCCATTACAGACGAGTAGGTAGAAGCATTTACTTCTTCCTGTGCGGTCAGTTTGAGAACACGCAGGGTCTTCTCCAACATCTCCAAAGGTGTAGCATACTCACGACCAAAGTGAGTCTTCTGGTTTGGGTCTTCTGGCTTCTTTGGTGCTTCTGGCAAACCCAAAGCGGTAGAGTCAATCGAAACACTTACGCTACGGCTACCATAGTTAGAGTGTGAAACACGAATAGGTGAGTCATACGAGTCTCCAACAAGGTGTGGCTTAGTGGTAAGTGCGGTGATTACATCAGCAACAATCTGCTTCTCAAAAGCAGCGACATCAGCCTTGTAGGTCTCTACTGCCTTTGGATACTCAGCGACTTCTGCCTTGATGTTTGCGATACGCTCTTCTACGAGAGTGATTAGAGATGCGGTTGGAACTTTTACAGCAAGCGAACGAGCCATTTGTGTCTTCTTTCTTTTAGGGGTATTTATGTCTTTATTATAGCAAGACCCACAGACATTTATGGGTGGGCAGTTTTTTCACAAAGTGATACCCAGCACTTTTGCCTACTGAAAGGCTATTACTTGATAGTAGTCCAGCGGTCAGTTCCAGCAACATCAAGACGAACACGGAACGAGCCGTTCTTGTTTGCGATAACTTCCTGAACAATGCCAGACACCTTGCTAACAGCGGTAGTGAATGGTGAGCCAACCTGTGGTGCGGTGATGTTCGACATAGCGAACTCCTTTTCTGTGTCTAAGACACGCTTCATTTTTCTAATACCAACTTTTGTTGATACTCTATTTTACCAAAGTTAGAAATCAAAGTCAAGCATTTTCTCAAACTTTTTTGATTTATTTTTTTCTTGCTCATTTCCAACTACATCTATTATGCCATAGCCCACCGACATTGTAAATAGCAAAACACTATTTATTTATAACGAATTTGGGGGAAAATTGTTATCTTTCGTAACTTGACAAAAGCTGATCTTCGTGGGCGCACCCCTTTCGGGGTAGCAGGTCAACTACTTTTTACTAGCACTAAACAAAATGTCATTACGAGCAAACACACACTGTGAGCAAGCAACACAAGCAGAGCCGTTAGTTGAAATCAGACTAATCTTGCGGTTGTTTTCTGGGCAAGGGATAGCAGACTTTTCCTGAATGGTTTTGAAATCTGCCTTGCCTGTAGCAAAATCTTTAGCAAGGTAAGCCAACTTGACTTCATACTGTTGCTTTAGTTCAAATCCCAATTCCTTGTTTGCTTCATCGGTTGAGAAATAGAGCGATAGGTTTTCAATGTTGACTAGCAGTGGAATTGCGAAATCGCTTCTGGTGTATGCCCAAAATTGAACGGTAGAGTGTTTGCGAATAACATCTGCCCAAGCGTTAGTATAATCAACATTGAAGAAATCGCCGTCCCAGTGAATACGGAATAACTTTTCAGCATTACGCTTTTCACATTCAGCAACAAATTCAACAATCATCTCGTCAATGAGGTTATACATCGTTAGGTAATCAGCGTCTTTTACCTGTTCCCAGTTAGCCGTCAACACAGCACGAACGCCCTTGAATACTCGCTCAAGGTTGCCAGCATAGCAAATCTTTTCACATACACTAGTAGCACCAGGGCACGAATAAGCCTTACCACTAGGCAAACCAAAAGTGTTAGCCATAGTAGGTTGTTTGCCAGCCTTGTTTACTTGATTAGCGACTTTGCGGTCTTTGCTTCTGATAAGTGCCATTGGGGTTTGCCTTTCTTTATGTAATTATTTTAGCATTAGGGTCTGACATTTTGGGGGATTTCGTAAACGTGTCGTAAACAGATCCCTGCAGCTGGGCGCACCCCCGAAGGGGTGGCCTAGTCGTCACCAAAACAAACGTCACAGCGTTCATCTTCGTCCCACGACCAGGCACACGTTGGTTCGTTATTCATCGTCAAACTCTTCGTCTAGTTGAACCCAAGCCGATAGGTGGTGTCCTTCGATAATCGCATAGGCAGGTGCCTTGTCCTGTCCACGCCAAGTAATCTGGAATGGCTGTCCATTGCGGTCAAGTCCATCGAATGGCAACTGGATTAGTCTGTCCCAGTCATCTTCAAGGGCTGCGTCAATTGCTTCAAGGCAAGGGTCAATCATAGACGCTGGCACAGGTGGATAGTGGTTTGACTGTAAGTGCCAAGCCATTGCGGTGCGTGAATCCATTAGGCTTGCCATCTCTGCTGCTTGTAGTGCTCCCATTGGGGTATCCTTTCTTTCAATACATAAATAATAACAGATACCACTGACATTTATATGTAGCGACACGCCGTGGGCGCACACCCGAAGGGTAGAGGATTACTCCTCATCCTCCTGGTCATCTTCCCAGCATAGGCGACACATCTCATCGTCATAGACATCGTCATCGCCACACTTCTCGCAACGCTCACGCTGACACTCCCAGCCATCGCAACCTTCTTCGCCACATTCGTAGCATTCATCGGTTTCGCTCTCACCCTGAGCAATCAGAGTTTCGAATCCGTCATTAGGGTCACCTTCAACAGTTGATACCGCTTCAACAAAACGCAACATACAACTCTCGGCATACCAATGCTTGATAGTTTCATACATCTCACCAGCAGACATCTCATCTTTGGTGTAGAGAGGGTCATACTCATACTCACGCATTTTCTGAACCTGCTCGTCATCCATTAGCACATAGATTTTGTGGCAGGTATCAAAGGCAATAGCCTTAGCGTCTTCCATCTTCTCATAGACTAGAGTCCAGTCAATCATTAGTTGCCTTCCTTGTAGATTTCTAGCATCTCGGTTGCTCCGTCTGCCTTGCCACACGCATAGGCGTAGTCAAAAATCTGACGGAAGTTTACGATAGTGTAAACGCTAGTGTCGTGCTTGTCTGCCAACTCCTGAATAGGGTTGTAGTATTTCCAAAATTCTTGCTCTCGCTTGTCCATAGTTATCCTTTCTTAGATACTTACATTATAGGGGTAGGGTCAGACATTTAGTCTTCGATAACAAAATGCTTGTAAGCGAATTCGACATACTGCTTGTGGTAAAAGGTTTCGAATAGGGTTAGCAGGTTGCCAATTTCGAATAGGCGAGGGTCGCCATCAGGGTCAGCGGTGTTGCCCTCAATGCCGAGTTCGTTGCACTCAGCCATTAGAGCCAAAATCTTGTTGCCTAGTTCTTCTGCGTTCATAGTTTGCCTTTCGTTGATAAGATAATTATAGGGGTAGCCACCGACATTATGAGTGTTCGGCAATAGCCTTACGCTTGTTAGCAGAACGGCTACCCTTGCGGTTAGCAGGGGTTTCGACTAGGTGTGGCGATAACAACAGCGAACGGAATAATTCAGCAGAGTGTGCCTTACGGATAGCGTTGTTGGTCTTGCTCATTGGCTTCTTGTTCTTCTTCATACTAGTAATTATAGCGGATACCTACGACATTTTGGGGATTTGTTTCGGTGTGTCGTAAATCGATCATTGGGCTGGGGGCGCACAAATTCTGAGAAAATGGGGAAATCTTTCGTAAGGTCGTAAACCTTTTTTATGGATCCAGGCGTGAGGGGTGGGGGTACCCCTGTGGGGTCAGCCCCTCCTAGTCAAATGCGTAGCGAGAGGCATACATCTCGCCAATAGCCTCCTCCTGTGCTAGTCGTGCTTCCGCACGAGCACGAGCCTGCTTCTCAGCAGGGGTTAGGGCTGCCTCCTCAGCAGCCATCTCCTCCTGCCAAGAGAGGAACTCCTCCCACTCACGAGCCTGGTCTTCTGGGGTCATCTCATCTAGAAACATAGTTTACCTTTCGTTTGATTACACTTTACCACAGGGCACCGACATTATCAAGTTAGACACGCCCAATCTTATCCACAAAGTTATCCACAGCTGGGCGCACACCCTTACGACTTTGTCAAGTCGATCGGGCTGGCGTGTCGCCTAGAATGGTGGCTGTAGTCCTTGGTTTTCTTCTTCTAATTCACGAATGTTTTTTAGCAACACTACAACAGTAGCGGTTAGGCTAATTACCATTACGGCACTAGCAACCATTACGATAGCCAAAATAAAAAATAGTTCGTTCATTAGTTGCCTGCCTTGTCTGCGAATACTGCGTCAATAAAACGCTGGTGAGAAAATCTAGGGTTGTCGTTAGAAAACATTTCAGCAAAGTTTTCAGCGATGTCTGAGAGAATTGAAAAGTCAATTTCATCTACATACTCATTTAGAATGTTTGCGGTCTCGACATAGTCCTTGCGTGTCATCATTTTAGTTTTTACCTTTCTTAGTTGATTTTATTTTACTACTAGCCACAGACATTTATCCGTGTTTTGCCTTTGCGTCTTCCAAAACATTAGCAACCAATTCGTTAAACTTTTCGGTAGGCACATAGACAGACAAAGCACCAACCATCATTGACGAAATTAGGTCAAAGTCATAGTTTGGGTATTCTAGTTTGTATGCTTCACGCAAAGCGTTGGTGTCGTTGAAGTAAGGGGCGAAGTAGTCAATTTTTTCAAACATTAGTTTTCCTTTCGTTGTGTTTTTATTGTAGCAGTAGCCACTGACATTTAGCCAGGCTGTGAGCAATTGTGCTCTGCCATTAGTTGCTCTAACTCGGCAACTGTTCGGGCAGTTATCTCAACATCACACTCGGCACATTCTGGTGCCCAGTAGTAGCGGTCATCATAGTGATACATTCTGTATCCTTTCTTCTAGTTAGTTATAGTGTAGCAGTAGGGTCAGACATTTATACTTTGCCACCCATTGACTTGACTACTCGCATTAGTAGGGTCAATTCACGCTCAAACTTTGGGTCTAGGTCTTGGTCAGCGTCAAGGGTAGCCATAGCGATAGCAACCATTGAGTTGTATTCTGCCTGTAAGGTTGGCAAGTCCATTGGGGTCTTTGAGTAGTTCATTAGTTTTCCTTTCTTGATACCTATAGGTTAGCATAGGGGTACGACATTTAAGGGCACGACACGCCGATCGATCGTTATTTATTTATAACAAAATGATAACAGCTGGGCGCACATTTTTCGATCGTTGTCAAGGCGACACGCCCACCATTTAGAATGGCGGAGCGTTGTCTGCCTCTCCCTGGCGGTATCCAAATGACTTACCAATTCGGTAAGCAATGTATACAAATACAATGTCAAGCAGTAGGTTAAAGCCGTTGTAAAAAATCATTAGTTATCCTATCGGGTCTTGGTTAGTAGCAAATTCCAATAGCGGTCTTGGGTTTCCTGTGACAATAGGGCAAAAGTCTTGCGGTCAAGGTAACGCTGTCCGTTACGGATTTCAGGGGTTGCGAATACGATTGACGATACACGCTCAACAAATGCCTTTTCGGCTTTGGTCATTCTTGGCTTTGCCATTAGTTTACCTTTCTTAGTTATTTAGATTATAGCAGTGGGTTACGACATTTATAGGTAGTCGTTAGGGTCAAGGTTTAGATACTTGATTGCTTGACCTAGTGGCATTAGACCTTTGTAGTCATCGCACTCTGAGCAAACATAGGTAGTGTCTGGGAAAACACTCTCGCAGAAAACACACATTACATCTTCGAACATTTTTTATCCTTTCTTTGTTCTATAAATAACTTAGCAGATACCACAGACATTGTCAAGGGTTTTTGGGGTATTTCTTATAACGGAATTATAACGAAGTTATTAACATAGTTATCCACAGGGGGCGCACAGATCGCAGCTTTTGTCAAGTGCGACACGCCAGATTACCCCAATTCTTCTGGGGTAAGTGGCTTGCGAAGACCTTCTGCTAGGAAGCGGTCAAAGTGAGTCTTCTTTTCAGCAGAAGCAAAGACAGACTTTACACCCTTACGCTTTGCGAAAAAGTCCATAGCAGGGTGACCATACCAAGCAACCTGAACGCCACGCATTACAGAGCCATCTTCTAGTTTTAGGGTTACTACCCATTCAATTCCGTTTGACATTAGTTGTCCTTTCTTTATGTATCTAATCTAACACAGGGGTCCGACATTTAGAGGTAGTCGGTTAGGTCCTCTTCTAGATACTCTTCAGCATCTATTACAGGCATCAAGCCTTTGTAGTCACCACACTCAGGGCAGATGTATGCGTAGGTAGTGGTGTAGCAGAATACGCAGAAGCGTAGGTCCTTGTCTAGTTTGTTTAGTTTAGTCATTTTGACTTCCTTTCTTTTATCTAAGATAATTCAATCACACTTTATCTAGTTTGTCAAGCCGACACGCCGTATTTATTGTAACATTTTGGTAACGCTGGGCGCACAGAATACCCCCTTTGTCAAGGGGTATCTGTAGTGAATGTTTGATCATCCATTAGCATTATGTCACATAGTCCAATAAGGTACTCTAGTTCCTGGGTATCCATTACTCTATCCCTCCAATGAAGCCAGCGATTAGAAGCAGGGTAACTAGAATGCCGTCAATGATTAGCTGAATGGCTAGCAGTGTATCCTCCATTAGACGTTCACCGTCTTGCCGTATACATCACCGTTGTTGAATGTGATTGAGAAAGCGTTAATACTACCCTTAGCAAATAGGTCATCATAGAAAGCCATTACAGTATCCTTGTGGAATGGGTCAAATGAGAGGTTGAGGTTCTTGCCGTCTACTAGGTTTACTACTACGTTCATTTCAATTTCCTTTTCTTTTGATACTTATACTATAGTATGGGGGTCAGACATTGTCAAGTTTATTTAGCATTATTTTTATAACAGATTTATAACGAGATGGGCGCACACGGATCAGCTTTTGTCAAGCCTCTCCTGGTGTGTCGTTAGCACTTGCACCTAACGATTTCAATGTGGTCTTTGAATACCTTGACAGCAGCGAGGGTATTGCAAGACTGACAAGCAAATACACTTATCTTAGGCAACTTCTTTAGAGCCTTAGCAGTCATTAGAGCCTTAGTGATAGTAGCGAGAGCAATTCCCATTGTGTATCCTTTCTTAGATGTTTCTATTGTAGCGGTAAGGTCAGACATTATGCCTGTGGGCAGTAGTCTATGTTCCTTGATGATTGGTAAGCAACCGAACCATTCTCATAGAACTTTTGTTCTAGGATTAGGTTGTGTTCCCAACCCTTACCTGTTAGGCTTGAGTTGGTGACACTGTCACCGCATACAGAGCAAGTTCCAAACCATAGGCGGTTATCCTTGCGGAATCCGTCGTGAGGGTTGATTACTGAGAAACCGTTACCGATTCCTTCCTCACGAATCTGGTTGAAGTTTTCTTTTGTTACTACTAGTGAAGTCATTTGAACTTCCTTTCTTTTTGTATCTATTTCTTTATCTATATATATTTAAACATAGATGTATGACAAAGTCAAATCGACACGCCGTGTTTTGGAAAAGTTTTTATAACAAAATTATAACGAAGGGGGTAGGGGTATCAAACAAAAGGGTGGCACCAGTGTGCGGTCTAGATTTAGATCGATTTTCTCTATAATCATGCATCGTACATCTTTAAAAAATATTCAGATTTTTCACAAATCCAAAAATCCTTCATATAAAAATTTTTTCAGGTTTGACAACATAATTATAGTGTGCTATAATCAATACATGACAGAAATTTGGAAACCAATCACAGAAATCAAGAGAAATAACCGTATTTTGCAATTTGAGGGGTACGAAGTATCCAATTTGGGCAGGGTACGGACGTATAAAAACAAATATGGCAAGGTAGCACCAGGTAATAATAGACCTATGCGTGATGAACCATATGAAATTTATGGACGTAAAGAGAAAAACAAGGGGTACATGCTACTCTGTCTCTCTGATGTAGACAAAAAGCGTTATAATATTCGAATTCACACTGTTGTTATGCAAACATTCATGGGATTTCCTGATCCTGGTATGGTAATTTGTCACAATAACGACATCAAAACGGATAATCGTCTAGAAAATCTACGTTATGATACGCAATTAGAAAATATTCGAGACATCAAGAGAAATAAGTCTTAATTTCGGACGGTACAAGCAGCAAAGCTGCTCTGAGCAAATACTTACCATTTACCTACAGGACAAACAGCTTTCTCTAACTTTGTCTTGAGCTTCATAAAGCATTTACACTTTGTGCAGGTAACAGTCAATTGATTCAAAAGAGGACATTCATAGCATATAGCTAAACGTTGTTCTTGTAGGTCTTTGGTACTACGTTGCTCATTTGGATTTAATAGATCCCAGGGCCTAACTTCTTTTTCGGACATATCTTTATTATAACATTTACTATCCCACAGCAAATCTTTATTTGTATCAAATGATTATTTGTATGTGGGATTTTTATTGTTTGGTTATCTCTTATTGGCGAGAACTTTTCCGCTTCGCTTTACCGCCGAGTTTTCATAAATTGTTTTATAATTGTTATATTATGACTCCCCTGGAAACAGCTAACTTAATACTAGGCATAGTGGTATCAGCAGCCACAGTTATTTCAGTTATCGGCATGGGGGTTCGCTGGCTTACTAAGCATTATTTTGAAGAAATAAAGAAAGAGCTAAAGCCAAATAGTGGATCTAGCATGAAAGATCAAGTTACACGTCTTGAAGCTCGTATGGATAAAGCAGACACTCTTAGAAAAGATACACATGCAAGAGTTGAAAAGCTAGAAGCTAAAATTGATGATCTATATGATAGATTGCTAGACTACTTGTCTAAGAATGGAAAGTAGTATATATTATATATATTATATATTAAAGATATATATTAATAAATTCAACTAAACTCTTTAAGAGTTACTATGAATTAATAAATATAATAATCAACCCAGATTTATAGTATCAGATTTTAGAAGCTTGTCAAGTATTTTTTAATAACTCTTTTATAACGATTATGTATATAGTATATTTTATACAAAATAGAGTTCTTATTCTTTGATGTATTATACAAATCAATCTTGATGATGTTATCTTTATGTTATAATTTATTTAGGCTAGCACTTAGGCCCCGTCTCTCATACCCACCACCTAAGTGCTAGTCTTTTCCATTTTTAATGGTATAATAAGTGTACTATGACATCTTCTTGTGGACCCGAAATCTTTGGAGCTGACCCAGTCAGCATGCAGTGGACTATCGTACGTGGAGACACGTCGCCACTCCGTGTAGAGTTTTATCAAAATGACGAAACTACCCCATACGACACTACAGGCTGGGAGTATACCGCAAGTGCCTATGACTTCAAGGGCGATGTAATAGATGAGTTAGAAGTCGTTGCTGGAGATGGCTATGTAGCCATTACTGCTCCAGCCGAGCTTACGGCCCTTTGGGGTACTGGATATACCAGGGTTGTGGCAGAATTAGCATTTGATCTCCAGGTTACAATTGACAACGAAACCGTCTGGACTCCTGTCATCGGAACTATCAAGGTACTTGGAGACGTTACAGGAGGAAGTTTATAATGCCAACAATTAAAGTTGTACCATTTCCTGGAGTACCAGGACCAAGAGGAGATCAAGGACCAAGAGGTTATCAGGGAGAAACTGGATTGACAGGCCCACAGGGACAACCAGGATCTGACGGAGCAGATGCTCTTTGGAATTTTCTTGGAGAATATAATAACGGTGCAGACTATTCAATAGGAGATGTCGTTACGTATAACGGTGGAACTTACTACAGAGTTGGTGAACCTAATCCAGGCTATCCACCAGGAACTTCATATTGGACAACAATTGCAGAACCAGGTGCAGATGCTCCAGTAGGTGCTGGTGCCAATGGTGAAGTTACAAGATGGTCTCCAAACTTCCAGGCAACTGGGCTATCATTTACTGGAAGCGGAACTACATACCCTACATATAATTCTCACTATGTTAAGAATGGTCGTATGGTTAGTTTCTGGATTGAGATTGATCTTGTTACCGTGACAGACTTCGGCACAGGACAGTATCTCACAGAGCTTCCATTTACACCACTAGCTGGAACTATGAATCACTTCCAGGCGTGGTGTCTTGTTGATGAAACTGCCAATCCAGACAATGCTGGACACGCAATCCTACAAGCAGATCACCTAGCAAACACATCAGTCCTTGATCTGCACTACTTAAAGCAGTCAGGTGGGGCAAACTCTCCGATTATGGAAGCTCAATTCAAACAGGGCAGCCCACTAACACTAACAACTGCAACACATATTTACATTAATGGAACCTATATTACGGAGGCAAACTAATGGCATTTCCAGGTACATTTAATATAAGCTACTACAAGGGAGATACTTACGAGTTCAACATCTACCCGAAAGATTCAACAGGACAGCCGTTTGACTTAACAAACTACACAGCAACATTCACTATTGCAGACCAGCGTGGACCAGGAAGAGAAGTCTCTTTTTCTGCCTATGCTCTTATTCCTACAGACGCAACCTCTGTTAGATGTGCTATCCTACCAGCTGACGCAGCAGAAATGACAGCTGGTTCATCATACGTTTATGACATCCAGGTATCAAAGGATGAAGAAGGTCAGGTCTACCCACTTGTATATACCCTTCTAACTGGCACTATATCGGTCACCAGCGACATTACAGGGGCTGTGTAATGCCAGAAGTACTACTTTCGTCAGATAGCCTCACAGTGCTTGGTGGACCCTCTTCTGTGAGTGTAGATGTTGACTTTGGACCAGCTGGAAAACGAGGAAGTTTGATCTATGCTTCAAATGGAGATCCAAATCTTTCTAGTTCTGGAATTCCTGCAGATGTGTTGCCATATGACCTTGCAATCAATATTTCTGCATCAAGTACTAGATACCTAACTGTTTATCAGTATTACTCAGCAGACGGTGTTGAGAGTTGGCAAGAGCTTACAAGACTTTCCCCAAACGCAGGAAGTCTTAATTTAGATGTAGTGTTTACGGCTGGTGTTGGGCAGATAGGAATTCCTGTGTCTGCAATCACAGACAACACAACTCTTACACCAGCAAACTTCAATATTCAGTATGCTATAGAGAGTGTGACTCCAATTATGTCATCTCTTTTGATATCTCCAACTTTTGTTGTTAGTAACAATATATCTTATTTAGGATTTCAAATAAATGCATTAGAATTTAACGGAGTGTCTTTTGCTGCTGTTAATGGGGTAACAAAGAAGGTTCACGTATTTATTACGGTAGTATAAGGAGAGTAGATGTCACAGTCAATTGGTCAAGAATTTTTAACCCAGATACCAGCATTATCAGATAATGCAAATATTCAAGAGGCATTTAGGTTATACCACTATGGAATAGCAACTGAGCCAGACGAGGGTACTCCAATTGCTGCAAATTCTATTGAGGCACACCTAAAGACCTTAGCACAAAATATTCTAAATATCGAAAACAATCAAAGCTCAGTTAGCACTTTAGATGGTCAGAATCTGAATGATATAACATCTGGTACCTGGCAAAAGTCAACCACGCCAGCATCTAATCTAAATTATCCAACACTTTACCCAGGTATTCTGGTTGTTATTGGAACTGGTGGAGCAGTTTATCAAACTTATCAAACAGTTGGAGGCTCATCTGGAACAAATAACAGGTTCTGGAGAGGAAGAACCTCTACTGTTGGTGACTGGAGCGACTGGAAGCAGATATCATCAGAAGGCCACACGCACGATTCAAGATACTATACAGAATCAGAGATTGATGCTAAAATTTCAACATCAATGACTGCTAATACTGTTGCCGTGTTAGACTCTACTGGCAAGATAACTTCATCTGCATCAATTAATACAACTGAGCTTAATTACTTGGATGGCGTAACGTCAAATATTCAAACTCAGCTAAATAATAGATACACAAAGTCAGAAACTGCAAGGATATTTGTTCAGCAAGCTCAGCCGTCCAGTCCACAGGCTGGAGATCTTTGGATTTGGTAGGTAAGTAATGCCATCAGCATATTTTGTATCTGGACAAGCAGCCCCACCATCTTACACAGTAACATACGCCGATGTTAATCAGTCATCAAGTATTTCTATTCCAACAGCAAGAACTGCAAGTAATGGAAATGCTCCAATAAAGATTGTTAGCGTAAGAGCGTATCTTGCAGGTAGAAGTGCATCAAGATCAGCAACGATATCTATATCGGGAAACACTACTGGAACAACATCTTCTTTTTCCGTGGCATCTGGAACAGCTGCAGCAAATACTGGATTCAAGGCTTTAGATACAAGATTGTCAACAACACCAAGTACACGAACAGCAACAATAACCACAAACGGATCTATGTATTTTGGCAACGATGCTGCAGGAGCATCTGGAAACTCTGTGGCTGGAATTTCTGGAAGAACTCTATGGGGAGAGTACAATTACGTTCAGGTTCCTGTAACTCCAACAAACAATGCTCCAACTGCCAATCAAACAGATCAAACTGTTACAGCAAACTGGTCAGCCATTTCTGACTGGGGAGGCTCCTCAACATCTCTCGGCTATGAGGTTCATCTAGCAACAGACTCTAGCTTTACATCTGGACTACAGACAACTAGCGTGTCAAGCTCTTTAACTAGTGCAACCTTTACTATAACTGGAAATACTGGTGCAACATATTACACAAGGGTATATGCATACAACGAAATAAGAGACTTTTCTACAAGTCCAAAGTCTGTTGTATCTAGTACGCAGTCTGTATACCTTGCTCCAGCTGCTGCTGCTCCAACGTGGACAGACGGAATTCCAGATTCTGGAAGAGTAGGAGTTTATTATTCTGGTTCAGCCACTGCATCGTCATCAACAACCCTGACCAATACTGTAGTATCATCAGACCTATCTACCTATGGATTGTCTGGATCATTTTCTGGCAACACATTTTATGTTTCTGGCACCCCAACAAGAAGCGGTACAGCATCATTTACAATCAGGGCAACAGATACGTATAGTCAGTCTAAGGATTTGTCTCAGTCAATAACCATATCTGCACCATACACACCAAGCTTTGGTGACACTACTTTTAAGGATGGAACTGCATCAACTAGCTATGGTTCAGACTCTATCTCGGCATCGTATGCTACATCTGTTACCGCATCTTGGTCTGGAGTAAGTCCTGGGTTGTCAATATCAACCAGTGGATCTACCGTGACCCTATCTGGAACGCCTTCATCAACATCATCTGGAACTTATTCTATTTCTTTATCTGCAACAGGATATTACGATGGTGCCACAGGATCTTCTCCCACAGCATCAGCAACTGCAACGGTATATATAAATGCTTTGCCAGTACCTGCCTGGACAGATACAACTATATCTAACACAGCTTATGTAAATAGTGCTTATTCAAGTAATGTTTCTGCAACAAATGCGACATCGTACACTCTGGTCAGTGCACCATCCTGGCTTCAAATAAGTTCATCTGGAGCCTTGTCTGGTACTCCTGTATCAACAGATGTAACATATGGATTGACACAAGCACAAAAGACATTTACTATTCGTGCAAACGGAGTAAACGAATCAATTGAGCAAACTTTCTACATAGATGTTGTCCACCCTGTTTCAATATATAAAAACAGTTCTTTTGGATATCCTACACAAAATGTAAAGAGGTATGACCAGTCTACTGGTCAGTTTATTTCTGTAGCAAATATTAGAAGAAGAAACGCTTCTAATACAGGGTGGGACGAGATTACTCCAAAGGCTTAGCCTGGGTAATCAGATATAATTGATTTTGCAGACTTTTCTGTAGACCAGGCAGACCAATTGCTTCCATTGTTAGACATCTGGTATGCAATTTTTGCATTTGTTAATGGGTCAAAAAGGTCTTCTCTAGAGCTTATACCATACTTTTTAATTCTGTCTGAGCCAAGAGAGCCAGACATATTTATCTGAAATAGTCCGTAGCAATCGCTAGACTTGTTATATGCCATAGGTCGTTTTGTAGATTCTTTTACTGCTACTGCCCAAGCATACTTTAGTCCATACCCAGAAAATCCAGCCTGCTTAAGGATTGAGATTAGTTCTGCATCAGACAGAATTGTCTTGGCGTTATATGGAGATTTAATAATTTTATATGTTCCACGTTCAAAACTAACTTGCTGGCTTGCAGGAACTACAAGTGTCTGGGTATTGGTATCAGCAGGCTGTCCCAAAATACTAGAAGCAGTCAATGAGACAACCATGCTGATTGATCCAAATATTATATTGCTATTCATTATCCCACCAGATTAGAATCAATAAAGTTTCTATAGGTAATGTCTGAATAATTACCACCAAAAGCCTTCACATTTTCTATTCTTGTTAAATGTCCCTTTTTAGGTGCGTGAATCATTTCCCCATTACCAATATAGATACCAACGTGATAGGCATCTTTATTTCCGTTATAGTGGAATACTACTAGGTCACCAGGCTTTGGATTTTTGGTTGCAGTACCGCTTGTGTCCTGCTTAGATGCTCTATGCTCAAGCTCAATGTCAAGTTGCTGGAAAAACCACATGGTTAGACCAGAGCAGTCCCACCCAGAAGGGGTGGCACCAGAAAATACATACCAAGTTTTCCCAACATGGCTGCGTAGCTTTTTGATTGCCTTAGTTATTCTGTCAGCATTAGCTTGCAGTCTTTGCTCTTCTAAAAAGTCTGCCTGTGCCTCAGCCTTAAGTTGTGCCTTATTAATAAGAGATACAGAAACATGGTTTCCACGCTCAGGTCTTGCAGGGTATTCATTTGGGGTAATGGCAGATATTCCACCAGTTGTTAAAGCAATAACGGTAGTTCCTATTAGCAACAATTCTTTCAATTGCTACCTCCTTTTTATTCTTTTCGTAGTTACAGCTTCTGTCACAAGCCTTGGCGACAATATTTTTATTAGTGCGATAGCATAAAAATTGTCTGTTTTTTAGAGTTAGTACTCAATGTCACTTTGTTGTCACTCTGTTTCATCGTTTGTCCTCCTAGAACAAAAACTTCCCTTGAGGGGAAGTCGTTCTAATATTTTACCATAATTTTGGTCACAAATCAACCAAAATGCTATGCTATAATGGTTTCATGGCTACAACTAGAGGATCTGGCAATTATGCCGTAGGAAATACCCCACCAAGAGTAACATGGACCATTGTCCGTGGAGATACTGCTAAATTCAAGGTATATGTAACAGATGATGCCAAGCAGCCCCTGGATATCTCTGCATGGAATATAGCTATGGACATTAAGCGTCCTATTAATCTTTCTGACGCAGGGGTCATTACTGATAACGCCACTCTTATCATGTCGCTATCTCCTGCAGCTGACCAAGACGATGCCCCTGGTGAGTTTACAGTATCTTTGACATCGTTGGAATCAGAAGTCCTGGAAACAGGAGATATCTTTGACATTGAGTTGTCTACAGATCAAGACGTAATAGTTTGGACTGTTGCTCAGGGTAGCGTAGTGGTTCTTGAGGACGTAACTGCATAATGGCAAAAGCAGTAATTCTAGATGTAAAAGATTATAACCTTAAATCAATAAAAACATCAGACTCTTATGTTTCTAAAATAGTTTACGATAAGCCATTCACATCTAGGATTAACAATGTTATTCCTTTTAGAGTAAAGTTTATAAACATAGGCATAGAAGGGTATGGGCCTGGCAACGTTCCTCCAATTGGTATAGCCGTTATTGGTGTTAACAACTATATTTTGTAGTATAATTGTATTATTTAGGAGTTTGGGTTGTCAACTAGCAGCAAAGATTTTAAGGTCAAGAACGGCCTTGTCGTAGGCGGAGGAGGTTCTTTTACGGACCCAGTGTCCGTTGGAACTCCTACATCTGGTCAACACGCTGCAACTAAAGATTACGTAGACTCAAACTCAGGATCATCCCTAATAGTATCCGATAACCCACCAGAAAGCCCAAACCCTGGTGACCAATGGTACAATTCTGGTGATGGAGTAACATATGTTTATTACGATGGGTTTTGGGTAGAATCATCTTCTGGTGGACAAGAAACTAGTCTGGTTGGATACGCAACTGAAGCATATGTTGACTCAGCTATTAGTAGCGTTATTGACTCTGCCCCAACAGCCTTAGACACTCTAAATGAGTTAGCAGCTGCTCTAAATGATGATTCCAGTTTTGCAACAACAGTAACAAATGCAATAGCAGCAAAGGCTGACCCAGTATCATCCACAGCTGTTTCTTCAAATATTACTCTTTCCACTGGAAAGTACTTTGTAGATACATCAACAACTAGGACATTAACCTTGCCAGCTTCCCCATCCCTTGGTGATGAAATCCAAGTATTTGATGCGTCTGGAACAGCTGGAACAAACAATATCACAGTTTTAAATAATGGAAAAAATATTAATGGGATTTTAGACTCAGCCCTGCTTGACGTAAATGGAGTCGCAGCAGTATTTGTTTATACTGGATCAACCTACGGATGGAGGATGGCATAATGCCTATTAGTTTTAAATCAATTTCTTCAAGCACTCAGCCAACATATTGGTTTAAGCCAGGTGCAAACTCAAACCTATATTTTTCAAACGATACCTATGACGCAGGGGTCTATATGCTATATGCATATCCAGCAACAACTGTAAGTACAGATAGCTTTGATGCCATATCAGTAGAGTTTAAGTCATCTAATGGAACAACCCTGGCATCAGTTGGGTCATCCTTTTCGTCACCAACAAACACATGGGTCGATATGGACACTGGATCAATTAGAAATCCAGCTTTTACAGTCATTGTACTAGCTGAGGCAGCAACATCAATAGAATATAATGCTAACGGAAAGTCCGTAGCCCTGATGCTGCAAAAATCAAGCGATGCTCTGGTTTCTGCCACTGGATATTATTCCGTTACAACTGTAACAGCTTCAGGGTCAGTTACTCTTACTAGTTCCTCAAATACAGTATACGCTATTGGTGGCGGTGGCGGTGGTGCTGGAGCATATGGAAATGCTTATTACGGAGGAAACGGTGGAGGTTCTGGATATCTTGCTACTGGATCTTTAGCTGCTGGAACATATACTGCAACTATTGGTGCTGGTGGTAACGGAGGAAACGGTGGAGGAGATTACGCAGGTTCTACTGGAGGAACAACAAGTATTTCTACAATATCTGCAAGCGGTGGAGCAGGAGGAGGAACTCGTGGTGGCTCTGGAGGAGCTGGAGGTTCAGGTGGTGGTGGAGGAATATATTCTATAAGCGGTGGCTCTGGAACTTATGGTTCTGCAGCAGGTGCAGGAGGGTTCAGGGGATCTTCTGGAGCTGGTGGAGGTGGAAACCCAGGAAATGCACCAGGATCTGGTAGCAACGTAGCCCCACCATCATTACCAGGAATTACGTTTGCAAGCACTGGTGGTACCGCTGCAACAGGTTCAGCAGCAGCAGGTGCAGGCGGAATTTATGCTGCAGGTGGCGGAGGCTTTTATGGTGGTAGTGGTAGTGCTTTTTCTGGAACAGCAGCAACAGCAAATACTGGTGGCGGTGGCGGTGGAGGAAACGCCATTAACTCTAGCAGTGCATCTGGTGGAGCTGGTGGCTCAGGTGTTATTTATATAAAGGTGGCTAACTAATGCAAACTTATGCAATCATAAGAGATGATCTCGTGTACAACATTGTCATTGCAGATGACGAAAACTTTTTTGCTGTCGCATACCCAGACGACATCGTGATACCAGTTACGGAAGAAACAGGCGTAGCTGCCATAGGCGTAGAGTTCATTGATGGGAAATTTATGCCTATTAAACCATGGAATTCTTGGGTGTTTGACCCTAATGTATGGTCTTGGATAGCACCACAGCCATATCCAAATGATGGCGGTATTTATTTGTGGGACGAGTCATCTTTGTCATGGGCAACTCCAGTGATAGAATAATTATTTAGGGTATAATATAACTTATGGCTATAAACTTTCCAGATAATCCAACCATCGGTCAAGAGTTTTCTTCGGCTACTGGTCGTACCTGGATTTGGACTGGAAGTACTTGGAAATCAAAGTCGGTAGACATTGAAGGTCAAATATCATTAGCAATTGCTGAAGAGGTCACTAATAGAGATAATGCCATTGCCGTAGCACTAAATACAGCAGAAGAGTATACAGATAATGCAGTTGCTGTGGTCTCTGGATCATTAAGTAATCTATCAAATAGCTTTACAGCTCACGATGCTCTAACTGCAAACGTACACGGAATCGTCGATACGTCGCAACTAGTAACTACAGCGCAACTAGACCTAAAGCAGGACATTGTCGGTAACGTATCCAGCGTAGAAATAGGATACCTTGACGGAGTTACCTCAAGCATTCAGCTACAATTAGACTCAAAGTCAGATTCTACCCACCAGCACTCAATTGCTGACGTGGCAAATTTGAGCACTGAATTATCTGGAAAAGCAGATTCTATTCACGAACACCTTGCAGTAGACATTACAGATCTTTCTGCACTGCTTGCACTAAAGTCGGATACTTCTCACGGACACGTGATTTCAGATGTTGCTAATCTAGCAACAGAGCTTTCTTCAAAGTCAGATACTGGTCACACACACGTAATTGCAGATGTTACTAGCCTAGAGTCAGAGCTTTCTGGAAAGGCCAACACCCTGCATGCCCATATTGTTAGCGATGTGACTGGCCTACAATCTGCCCTAGATGGTAAGGCAAGCTCTACTCACTTGCACACTATCCTAGATGTTGACGACCTTCAGACAGCATTAGATGGAAAGTCAGACACCTCACACGGACACTCAATATCTGACATAGCTAACCTCCAGACACTCGTTGATGGAAAGGCAAATCTTTCTGGTGCAACTTTTACTGGTGACCTAGAGATTCCAAATGTTACAATTACTGGAAATCTTTTAGTGCAGGGTACCACGACAACAATAGACACGACAAACTATACAATCCGTGACAACATGCTTTATATGAACCAGGCTGGAGCATTCGCAGTCACAAATGCAGTTGGTAATGGAACTACCGTAACATATACAGCTCCAGGACATGACTTTGTTTCTGGAGACTTCATAGTTGTAACTGGAATTAACCCATCTGGATACAACATTGCTGGAACAAGCCTAACAACGATTGACTCTGTAAATGGTGATGATTTTGTTGTTACAAAAACTGATACAGGTACCTATGTATCTGGTGGTACGGCTAGAGGAAAGTCTGCAGCTAACCCAGATTTAGGTTTTGCTGCTGGAAGAACAACAGTATCTGGGTATGGTCACACTGGAATATTCCGTGATGCTACAGATGCAACATGGAAATTTTTTGACGGATACACCCCTGAACCAGATGAATCTTTGTATATAGACACAGGTCACGCATCATTTGCTCTAGCTCCGATTGCAGCCTCAGCCCTGACCGTAACAAGCCTTAACGTAATTGGTGGCCTTGCCAATCTTTCTACCGCAACAATTCAGGGCATAGGCCTAAATGATCTAGATGATGTTGAAACAAACTCAATGTCTACTGGAGATGTCTTGTACTACAATGGGTCTGGCTGGGTAAACAAATATATTAACGCTATTCCAACAAAGACTAATGTGGCATATATATCAGCAAACACTTCTACATACACGCTCGTATCGGATGATGCAGGAAAGATTATAGAAATAGACAATTCGGCAACAGGCCAGGTAATTATTCCAGATAACGAATCTTATCCTATTGGGACTCAGATTGTTATCTTGCAGGTTGGTTCTGGAGAAGGAAATCTTTCTGTTACGGTACAAACTCCAGCCTCACAAACACTAAACTATAGTCCAGGAAACAAGCTAAGAGGACAGTGGGCAGCAGTGACAATCCTCAAGAGATCTTCCAATGTTTGGGTACTCTATGGGGATTTGGTTGCATAATGAGAATCTTTACTTCTGGAATTGCAAAGGTACTAAAGACAGCAATAACAAACTTCGCTGATGCATTCTATCAAAGATCAAATACTACAACAGGATTAGGCACAGCAACTGATGGTAACGACTGGATACCTGTTAGCCAGTTAATAAATGTTGTTTCTGGAAAAGCAACAGCAAACACAACCCCAACAGCAAATTCAACTGGATCGGCATATCCAATGTCAGTTGTTGAGATGGCAGATTCTGATGTAGAGATAAGAATTAAAGACACCAACCAAGGATCTGCAGCAGCTATATGGGTTCAATCTGCAGATGAGTGGTGGATGGTAAATGTTCGTGGAGTGCTCACAGAAATTCCAGGCAACGCAAACTATGGTGTGGTTGGATCTAATTATGGTGTAGTTGGCTCCAACTATGGACAAGTTGGAACAAACTATGTTTGGACTGGAGATAATTATGGAGTAACTGGGTACTACTACTATAATGCTAGCACCTCATATTCAAATTACTACTATACGGATGGTGCAAATGTAAACTATTATTCAACATTTGTCTATCGAAACACCTCATATTCTGTAACCAACTATAGCTATGGATATAATAAAAATTCAACAACAAACTATTCTTCTGGTTATTATTATGCTGCAAACTATGGAGTAAAGTATACAAAGGTTTATGGCTATATTTACTCAAACTCTTACAACAAATATACCTATGGTGGTACAGCTTACAATTCGTCAACAACGTATACAACTGCCTATAAATTTGTAGCATCTACAAGTACTTATACTTATAACTTTTTAGATTTCTCCTACTATTCTTCAGTATCTTGGTATTATTATGGACCAGTGGCATCGACATATAGCTACAATTACACCGTGCAGGCAGCAAACTTTGGAGATGTTGGAGATAACTATGGGCCAGCAAATGCAAACTACGGAGTGGTTGGTTCTAACTATGGAGAAGTTGGGTCTAACTATGGACAAACTGGAACAAATGCAACAACCTACTCTTTTGCACAGTATCTGGATATCTCTAAGTCCGTAGCTTCTGTTGTTAGCACTGTAACATCTGCCCTTATCTCCACATCCCAAACAATCAAGTCCATATTTGTTGGTCTTTCTGGAAACCAAATAACTGCAAAAGCCTATTCTGACACCAATTTGGTTACTCAGATAGGCTCAGATCTGGTTTATACTGCAACAGGAGCAACCATCTTTACTCAATATGGGATTGCAATCTCAACCTCTCAATATGATCAAAGTGCTATAATAGGTTCTGAAGTAACAATAGACGTTGTTTAGTTAAGAGGTATGAATGAAGATTATTAGATTTTTTTCACGTCCAGAGTATCAGAATCTGGGGCAGCCAGAGCCTGCTAAAAAGCTATTACCAGAATGGTATAGGTTATCGGAAAGCGTTTTTATTCAGGATAATGGTGAAGAGCATGCTGGCTTAAAAAAATGTATCCCATTTATGGACGCAATGCTGAGCGGTTATATGCTTACAACTCCAGTAGATATTTTCGTTTCAAAGAATGATGATGGGTCTCTAAAGATAGGTTGGAATTCAACCAAGATTCTTGGTGACTTTATCAGCGAAAGACCAAAGGAGCTTGGAGAGAAGATGCCAAGGCCAGAGGGTCACTACCCAAATCATTTAGCTTTTAGAGGAATCTGGGGAATGAAGACACCAAAGGGATATAGCCTTCTAGTTGTTCATCCACTCAACAGGCATGACTTGCCATTTACAATAACTTCTGGTATTATGGATAGCGATCAATACTCAACATCTGGAAACATACCATTTTTTATAAAAGAAAACTTTATTGGAATGATACCAGCTGGAACTCCATTTGCCCAGCTGATTCCTATAAAAAGAGAGTCGTGGGGTTCAATAAAAAATGACAAGGGTATTCAGTACCTCGAAGATATTCAGGGAATAACTGTTCGAACACCAGGTAAAAGCTATAAGAAGCTATTTTGGAAAAGAAAAGAGTATAACTAATGCCAACAAAAAGAGAGTTAAGGCTATACGGCGATCTGATAAAGCACTATAGGCCAAGCTTTAAGTCAATGATTATTAATTCTTTGGTGTCATATTTTACTCGTAAAAATATGCATAAGGCTAGTCCAAATAAAGACGGTATATCAATTGCAAAAGAAAAGGCTCCAGATGGACCACTTAATCCAGAGATGTATTCAAACTTTGCATTAGTAAATAATGGAATTGTTGAGCAGGTAATTATTGTTAATAGCGAGATTGCAAATCTGCTAAAATCAAAAAAGACAAAGATTGTTCATTTTGAAAAAACAGATAAGGTGTTTAGAGGAACACAATATATAAACGGAAAGTTTACAAATGAGGAAATTAAGAGCGAAGAAGATTAAGTTTCTGTCTGAAAAGCCAGAGCTAGACCTACTTGTACCAGAGCCATCATCAAAGACTGTACCCATGTGGTTCAGAGAGCTTGATGGAGTAATTGGAGGTCAGGAGACCATAAAGAAGTGTGTGCCCTTTCTTGACTCAATGACAGCAGGATACACGATATCGTTACCAGTAGACGTATATGTTGAAAATGGTATTATAGAACACAACGCAGTTTTTCCAATTGTTACCACTCACAACAAAAGCCAGGTATCTGGCATGGCTATCCCAAAAGAATACAACGATCAGCCATATAAATGGGACAACTCTTTTGTAACAACAACCCCAAAGGGATACTCCACATTCTTTATGCACCCAGTAAACAGGATTGATCTACCATTCTACTCGCTTAGTGGCGTAGTGGATACAGATGCCTTTCCTGTTGCAGTTAACTTCCCATTTTTTATTAAGCAAGATTTTACTGGCATTATAGAGGCAGGGACTCCAATTATTCAGGCATTCCCATTCAAACGTGATGATTGGGAGATGTCTTCTGGTGACGTTGGTCCATTACATATTCCTGCAGACTTTTCCATTAAAAGAATGAGTCCACCATTCAACTTCTATAAGCGAAAGTATTGGAAACGTAAGCGATACAGCTAAATTTAATGGTATAATTAACGTACCATGGCCAAAATTAGTATTAATTCACTCAAGACCAAGTTTGAAACAGGAGATAGACCTTCTGGTACAGACTATGTAGACCTAATTGACACTCTAGCAGCACAGTCAACAGATCTTGGGACTGCTGGCAATAACGAAAATGTTGTCTATGGTATTGAAAATGCCACGGTATTAGACACTGTAGATGCAACTCAATGGAGAATGTTAAAGTATGCAGTAGGGATTTCATACGTAGCAAATGGCGATAATAGATATTACGCCTCAGAGATTTCCATATTGGTAGACGCAGAAGACTTAAGTGTCACAGAATATGGTTTGATAGACAATAATGGGGATATTGGAACCGTTGATGTCTCAAGAAATGGCAACACTATTTCGCTTAGTGTTACCCCAAATAATGCATATAGGCCAATTACTGTAAGGTATTACAGAACTGGCCTTAAGGCATAGCCAAAATAAGGAGATAACAAATGGCAACAGTAACAAAGGATTTTAGATTAAAATCTGGTCTGGTTGTTGAGGGTAGCAACGCTACCGTAAATGGATCAGACGTTATTACCGCTAACAGCATTGTTAATGGTAATCACAGCGGTGTCGTAGCAACATACGACTCAAACTCAAAAACTATTGGTCTTTCTGTAGATGTATTTAACCTAAATATTGATACCCAGGGACCACTCACCTACAACAACAATGTCCTAGACCTTAGTACTGGATACGGCCTTCAGGTAGGAACTGGCAACGACTTGATGCTAAACGTCTCTGACTTTGCAGACGATCTAGCTGGTATCGGGCTTAACTTCAATCCAAATAGCCTAGCCCTAGACGTTGACTACACTGAGGTTGCAAATATAGCATATGTAGACGCTCTTGGCTCTTCACAAAGCCTTGCAAATACCGTTGTAAAGCGTGATGGCACAGGCGGTTTTGCTGCTGCTGGTGTTACAGTTGATGAACTTAAGCTAAGTAATGCTACTAATGCGGTCGTAAGTGCCTCACAGGGTACTGTTAAGCTTGGAAACTTTGCTCAGAATACCGATGTTGAGGGCTATGGAGTTTCAATTACTGCTAATGGTAATCCTGTTAATATTACTGGTTACGGTATTGACATTAACTCAAATGCTGGCGATATCACGATTGACTCTCTAGAAGGTGCGGTAATTCTTTCTGGCGTTAATGGTGCCTACATTGGTAGCACATCAATACCAGGAAATGAGATTGCAACAAAGTCTTATGTAGACGGTATTACTACAGATGACATTGAAGAAGGCTCTACAAACCTATACTTTACAGATGAACGTGCCCAGGATGCTGTTGGAAACAACTTGGGAAATGGGCTAACATATGACGATGCATCTGGAACGATTTCTGTAAAGATTGGCAACTACGACAATGGAGCTATTGGATTTGACAATGGCTACATCAAGGTTCGTCACGATGCCAATCCTGAAGGAACTGGAACGCTTACGGTTCAGGGTAGTGCAAACCAGCTGGCAGTAAACACACAGGTTATTGCTACTAGAACATACGCAGATGGCAACATTGCCAACGCTCTGGCAAATGCTAAGTCATATACCGATGATGCCATTAACAACCTTGTTGACGGTGCTCCAGCATTGCTAGACACACTAAACGAGATTGCAGCAGCAATTAATGATGACGAGAACTACGCAACTACAATGACAACAGCATTGGCTGGCAAGCAGGCAAACCTTAATGCAGGTGCGGCAATTAGCTCAGCTGATCTTGCAAACAACATTGTTTCAGTGCTTTACGCAGACGGTCTTGACAGAGACGGAAACGGCAAGCTAATCGTTAGTGCAGGTTGGGGTATCACCTCTAATGCATCTGGTGTCTATCTTGACACAAGCAGATTCGGAAGTGGTCTATCTGTTGGCCCATCAACAATTGACATTGATGACACAGTGGTTGTAACACACACAGACCTAGATGGATACCTAAACTCAAACAATGGTACTACCTACGTAGCTCTGACAGACTATGCAGATGCTTTGGTTGCAGCTGGTGACCCAACTGCTACACCAACATACGAGGCTGTAGATGTTAATTCAATAGCAAAGCATGTAGCATCTACTGTTTCTGCAAATGGAACAACCACGGCATACACCTTTGATCGTTCTGAGTATAGAGCAGCAAAGTTCTTGGTAAAAGTTAGCCAGGGAAGTCACACTGAAGTCTCCGAGATTCTTCTAACTCTAGACACAGCAAACAATATCGCTATGACCGAATACGCTGTCGTTGGAACAAACGGAAGCCTTTCAACAATTACTGCTGAGAACGTTTCTGCGACAGATGTTGACCTAAAGGTAACAACTACATTCCTATCAACAGTTAACGTTGTAGGAACTCTGATTGCCTAATTAATTTAAACATTTGGGGTCACAGCTTGTGCTGTGGCCCCTTTTGTTGTATAATATATAAATGATTAAATGGCTAAGTGGACTATGGTGCAAAATCAGAGGGCATCAAACAAGGATAGCCCAATGTCCAGTAACAGGCATAGTCGTTAGAAAGTGCGAATCTTGCCCAGATAGAAATCATAAAGCCATGTCTTTTAACTGATTAAATAGTGTATAATACTATATATGGCTATAGAAAGAATCCAAAATCGTCGTGGTACGGCAGCACAGTGGACTGAAACAGACCCAATTCTAGGTGCAGCAGAGATAGGCGTTGAAGTTGGTACCCCTAATAAATTTAAGCTTGGAGATGGCTCTTCTACCTGGAGTGAGCTAGACTACTTTATACCATCTGGTGGTGCTTCTTATATTGAAGATACACAAAAGGGAGTAGCTAACGGTGTTGCTACTCTAGATGCAAATGGAGTAATCCCAGTATCACAACTAGCAAGCATTATTAATAGTGCTCCAGCTACCCTAGATACCCTTAAAGAAATTGCAGACTCTCTAAATAATGATGAAGATTTTGCTGGAACAATTACAGCACAGCTAGCTGGAAAGGCATCGTCTGTCCACACACATACCATGTCTGCAATTACAGATTTGCCAACAGACATCTCTACATATGCTAACTCGCTAACAGCCCTCGATCTAAGACTAGATAGTGCAGAGTCTGACATAGCAAATGTTCAGACAGAACTGAATGCCCTAGACTATGCTCCATCAACACATACGCACACTTCATCACAAATAACAGACCTAGAGCAGACCATTCTGAGCGTTGCATCTCAAACAGCAGTTACGGTTTCGACATTTGCTAGTGCTTATTCAACCACATCGTCTGATAAAGGAAAGCTTCTAGTTTCTACATCATCAAATGCTGTGACTTTGACTATAGATAACAATCTTTCTCAGGGAGAAAGTCTGTCGGTATTTCAGTCTGGTGCAGGAATCCTTTCGATAGCAGCAGGGTCTGGGGTAACCCTACAAGGAGCAGGGTCATCTGGAACAAGTTTTGCAATAAATGATAGATACTCTGGTGCAACCGTATTCTGTATATCGTCTGGAACATATGCAGTCATGGGTAATATCTCTGGAGTTTAACTATGGGAAATAACCTTCAGCTAGGTCTAGCGTCTTCGGCAACAGCCAAGAAAAAAGGATGGATATTTAAATATTCTGGTGGGTCTGCTTATGATCCAACCTTCATCTCACTACCAGCTGACTCAGAGCATGTTTATCTTGTCACAAGAAACCTTGAGATGAGAAAAATAAAAGTATCAACAGGCGTAGCTATTACTACCTACCAATATAGCCCAACACTTAGTTTGCACGATGTCGTCACTGATGCATCGTCAAATATTTATATTACAGCTAGCAGTGGCAATTCTGCCTATGTTCTGAAAATTAATTCAAATTTTGGCGTTGTTTGGCAAAAGATAATTCCAAATACTAACATATCATACGCAGAAGGTGCTATTAGGGTAGACTCTTCAGGCAATGTCTATGTGACTAATTATGACAAGACAGGAACTTACTACTTCTCCGTGCTCTCAAAGTTTGACTCTAATGGAAATCTATCTTGGCAAAAACAACTATACAGTGGCTCTACAGATGTTTCAATGCAACCACTAGCCCTGGACTCATCAGCAAATGTCTATGTTGCTGGATACTTTAACGTTGGATCGTCTGCAGCAGCAGGTGTGATGAAATTTGATACTAACGGAAACCACCAATGGACCACCTCAATAGATAATTCATCAGTCTGGGACGCATTCTTGAATGAAGTGCAGATTGACTCATCAGGAAACGTTTATGCGCTGGGATTTTCTGATAACGGTGGAAGGCGTTGTTTTATTGTTAAGCTTAATTCTTCTGGATCTGTGCAGTGGCAAAAAACTATAGGTGCAGCAATCAACGAATGGACTGGGCCAGGATCAATGACAATTAGTGGAAGTAATATATACTTCAACATGTTTGGCCCAGTGGTTGATAGCAATAACGTTATCACTGTGGTATCCCTCGACCTGTCTGGAACAAAGCAGTATGAAAGACAGTTTAGAATATATGGTCAAAATCTATATACTCAAAAGATATCGGTCATAGGTAATCATATTTATGTTGGTGGATATGGCCCATATGGCTTTGCATTCAAGGTTCCAAAAGATGGTTCAGCTACTGGAACATATCCGTCATTTGGGTCTGTAATAACATATATTTCTTCTGCAGTGCAGCTAACAGAACAGTCAACATCATATTCTGTCGGCTCTGGTGGGGTTAGCGTTTCTGGAATTTCTAGGTCAATATCTAACGGATCTGGCTCTGTGTCTGCTAACTCATCCCTAACGTCTTCTATGGTAAGAAGATTCTGAGTCTTGTGGTAAAATAGCTGTATGCCAATCATGTCTAATCTGTATGCAGAAAAAGTTTTTTCCGAGCAGCCACTAGCACTCTGGGCACTTGATGATAACATTAAATTTGCTTCAATCTTTCCACAAGATGCGAGTAATACAAGTGCGTGGACTACGTCAAACGTAACCTCAATGTCAATTAGTTCGTCTGAGAATACTGATGCTCCAATTCAAGAGTCATACACTATGGAAATTGTTGGTGCTACCCCATCATCAAATACAAAAACTCTTAGGATTTCTTACGACTCCGTTGCCAATTTCACAGATTTGAATCAAGACATAGATACAATATCTCTTGGATTTTACCTATATGCACCTGGAATAGATATAACCAATCTTTCACTAGGTATAACTTATGATAATTCAAATAACCAGACTCAAACATTATCAGAAACAGTATCGTTTGTAGATAACGGATGGGGATTCGTTTCGTCAACAATCGATCTACCAGATGCTGATACAGCATTTGATGCCTTTATATCTATTACATACGCTAGCGGTGCAGGTGACTATACATTTTTTATTAACGGAATGAGTCTTGGGCAATGGTCAGAAAACCATCAGCCAACAAATCCAGGCACTGTGACAGAGCTTCTGCCAGAAGACATCTATTCTGCAGGACAAACTCATGGAGTGTCTTCATACGCATATGGACTGCAAAGCTCTAAAGCTTTTTATGTTGGAACAGAGAAGCAAGTGTTTGCAAGAAATACAGGTGTTCCACTGGTATTTGGATCTAACAGTTCTACCAGAGTTTACAAGAATCCAGATGGCCCATCCTTGATAATGTCAGGATTTGGCTTTATGAATGATTCTGGAAAATACCGTGAAAACACAGTGGAGTTTTGGTTAAGAGCAGAGCCACACGAAAACACACCAAGAAGAATATTCGGTCCAATAGGACTTATGAGCGATAGCTCAGATTGTGACTACGGCTTGTACCTAAATGGAGAATTTCTAACCCTAAAGGTTGGAGATCAATCTTCGTCATACTTTGTTTCATCATGGTCTAGACCAATGCTTATCCAAATAAGAATGTCTGAGAAGCAAGCAAGTCTACTACTCAATGGTGAGCAAGTGATTGATATGGATATTAATACTTCATCGATTGAATTTCCTAAAAAGTATAAAAATAGTAAAAACCAGGATATGCTTGGATTCTTTGCATACGATGATACATCGGTATTAGAGATAGATTGTGTCGGAATATACCCATATCGTGTTCAGCCAGTTGTTGCAAAAAGACGTTTTGTTTATGGTCAGGGCGTTTCCTTCCCAGAAAATCTAAATGCATCATATGGTGGGCAATCAGCTTTTGTTGACTACTCCTTTGCAAACTATTCAAATAATTACAACTACCCAGATATCGGTGACTGGGGTCAGGGAGCCTCCGACAACGTATTGGTTACAAAAAACTCAATTTCTGCTCCAAGTTATAGTCTTCCAACAATAAGGCTTTCAGATCAGGAAACTACATACGCCAGCTGGCTACTAGCTAACTCAGAAGACAATGCTTCGTCAAACGAGGGTAGGAAGTTCTTTAAAATTTTGCCATCAGGAATATCTGCTACAGACGGATACATGCTGATCGAAAGACTAAACTCAATTGGTCAGGACGTAGAGGCTATTTATGGAGTATTCAAGCCAACAGAGGTGTCAGAATCAGAGCAAGTTCTTATTCAGATAAATGACGACCTGACTGGAAACTACTTTGCAATAACAATCACTGAAAATGTTATTAAGTATTTATTTAAATATGGCAATACGGCACCACAGCTAATTTATTCAGCAAACACGATTGTTCCAGATATCGCATTCTCTGTAGGTTTTAACATAAAAAACATTAGTAATGCATACGGAAGCAAGGTTAAGACATTCTTTGGACAAAAGAATAGGCTTAGCGTATATATCGGTGGTAAAAAAGATTTTTCTAATACTTTTACTGGAAAGATTTTTAATGTTGGTATTTCGACTGCAAGGAATGCAAAGAAAATATCGTCGTTCTTTAATCAGTACGGAATTGCAGAAATCCCAACAGACATAACTGATACATTCATGCTGTACTTTGATTCTAGCGAAGATGGTCAGATAGACTTTACCACTGTCGGTGGATATATTGATCCAATTTCTGGCTCATGGGCAAACTTTGAAGGAACCTTGGATGGTGGATACTACGACTCATTTGTTTTTGGAAGATTCCAAGACCACGTTGCTAGCTATACTGTGGTTGCCATAGATAGTGTAGGAGAGCTAGCTCTAGACATAGCCACAGACTCTTACTGGGAAGACTATGTTCCATTAAGCTATTTTGCAAAGTATGTTAGTGACAGAAATGGGGACAGGTTCTACGAGCTTGATTTTATTCAGGCAAATATATCTAACCCTGCAATGATCAATGGTACGTCTAACAACATTGTTCGTTCATACATATCATTTCAGTATTTGGCAAATGGGTCAAATACGCTAGACGAGTATTATCCATATAGAGAATTGCCACCAGCAGATCACGTAATTGTTCCAGGAAGCTCTTGGTTACAAACAAAATATGAGTTTGTGTCTGGAGATGTAATCAAGCTTCCAAATACGGCAGACTTCAAGAACCTGTCTATTGGTATTCACATAGAGATGATTAATGATGCGTCACTAACTAAGCCTGTTAAGATATCAAGTTTGCAGCTGGCATCTCAGTCACTAGAGACTACTGTTGCAAACAAGGTTGGCACAAAATTTGGAGTTCCACTATTTCCATATAGAAGGAGTGGAGTTTACTATAACTATAAAGATGTCGTCCCATACTCAATCTACAAGGGAGATACCCCATACCTATACATGACAAAAGATAGTGGAATTAGGCTTAACGATTCTTCTGGTTTTACTGGAATGTCTGTGCCACTAAACAGTTCTCTATCGTCAGACTATGCTATAGGTGCAATTCAGCTAGCTATCCAATATCAAGATGGACTGTTCCCAGAAACACCAACTCAGATTTTCGAGGTAGAAAGCTCAAACATCTATGCAAAGTTTTACCTTGTAGCAGGAAATAGTGCAAGAACTATTGGCAAGATATACGGTATTAACCAAAACACCAATTCTCCAGTTAGTGGACTAGCATACTATGTTAACGGAAACATAACCAAAGATCTTTATATAGAGCAGAATGCCTGGTCTATCATTGGAATTCAGTTTGCTGATGCCCTTAGATTTGAGTCAGAGTCTGGTGCAATAAGAATAACAGGTCCACTACTCTTTAACAACATTTCATACTACCAGATACCATCAACCCAGACAGCCCTGAGCGTAGTCTTTAGAAGGTGGAACCAGCTTTCTGACCTAGCAAGCTATTGGGACGATCTAAATACCCCAACACAGCTTTTGTGGCAAAATGTACTGTATATTTCTGCAGAAAGGTCATATTCTATAGACCCATCTGTTATTTTTAACGAATATTGTGGAACAAACAGGATATCTGCCCCAGCTGGAAAGCAGTTAGCGTTTAATGGATATAAATATTCAATCTACAAAGACGTTAAGTGGCAGTCTACAGTTGTTTCACCAGTATAGTATGGTATACTAGTGGTTATGAATAATCAAAAACCACGCTTTCCTGGTCAAGTTGGAGAAACTAAGGTCCAGGTTATACAAGAAAACTTCTCAAATTTTGGCACATACGTTTGGATTAAGCCAAATGGTAAGCCATTTATGGACTCAGACAAAAACGTGTTGTCTATTGAGGGCATGAGAGATGACAAAAGTAAGATTTCCCAGCTGTCAGATGCTGCAAAATACTGGGGGCAGCCAGAAGGACGTGCCGTCTTTTATCCAAATATGAAAAAGATATCGGACGAAGAGTACTCTGAGCAAAAGGACAGAATGAACCAGGGTCTTATCCCAAGCATGAACGACCTTGGTGCAGTTATTGCTGCAAAGAAGACACTAGAACTTTACGGAGATGAAGGCTAATGAGCGAAGAGAGAGAATACTTTATCGGTGCAAGCATTGATGATGAAGAAGTAAGAGAAGACTTGTTTAAGGCTCAGGACCCATTCAACAAGACATGGGATGACCTAAAGGGCCTAGTTGGTTTAGAGAAAAACTTTAAGCGTAGAGGAGACCGTCTATCTAAGGCAGTTTACGAAACCCCGATGAATACAGGGGTAGCAGTTAATTCAGAATCGTATCTGTCCTCTGCATCAGCAAGAAGTGCAGGACTTGACGGATCTGGAACAAAGCAGATTAACCCTGGAACAGTGTACAGAAATGGATACGGCCTTTTTGATGTCATTACTCCTCCATGGAATCTATACGAACTTGCAAACTACTACGATACATCTTTTGCAAACCACGCTGCTATTGACGCAAAGGTAGAGAACATTGTTGGTCTTGGCTATGACTTTAAGATATCAGATAGAACTCAGCTTAAGCTAGAGCAAAATATGGAAGACGACCAGCGTGACCGTGCTCGTAGCAGAATTGAAAGATTAAAAATTGAGCTTCGTGACTGGCTAGAAAATCTCAACGATGATGATTCCTTTACAAATACCATGATGAAATTCTTTACAGATGTCCAGGCAACTGGAAATGGGTATCTAGAAATTGGTAGAACTACGAAAGGCGAGATTGGGTATATTGGTCACATTCCATCAACCACCGTGCGTGTTCGTAGATTGAAGGATGGATATGTTCAGATTATTGGTCAAAAGGTTGTTTACTTTAGAAACTTTGGGGCAACTAATGCAAACCCAATTACTGCAGATCCAAGACCAAACGAGATTATTCACTATAAGGAATACTCTCCACTAAATACTTACTATGGAGTACCAGATATTATTTCTGCTATCTCCGCTTTGCATGGTGACCAGTTGGCAAACCAATACAACATTGACTACTTTGCTAACAAGGCTACTCCAAGATATGTTATTACCCTTAAGGGTGCAAAGCTATCATCTGATGCAGAAGACAAGATGTTTAGATTCTTGCAAACTGGAATGAAGGGGCAGAATCACAGAACCCTATACATACCTCTTCCTGGAGATAATGACCAGAACAAGGTTGAGTTCAAGATGGAGCCAATTGAGAATGGTGTGCAAGAGGCATCATTCAATGAGTACCGTGTTAGAAACCGTGAAGATATTCTTATTGCTCACCAGGTGCCTCTTTCAAAGATTGGTGGAGGAGACTCGTCTGCCATCGCTGCTGCACTTGCACAAGACCGCACCTTTAAGGAGCAGGTAGCAAGACCAGCACAGCGTAACCTAGAAAAGATGCTAAACAAGATTGTTCGTGAAAAGACAGATGCGGTAGAACTTAAGTTCAACGAGCTAACTCTGACTGACGAGATTACGCAGTCGCAGATCCTTGAGCGTTACGTCAAGACCCAGATCATGGTTCCAAACGAAGCTAGACAGCAGCTAGGGCTGCCTATGCGACCAGACGGAGACGAGGTCTTCGACATGTCTCCAAGACAGGCAACTGACGCAAGAGCTAACTTGGCAGGTAATAGAGAAAGAGATGCTGAAAGAACCAATAACAATTCAGACAGCACTACGACTGTTTCTGGTAGAAATGCTCAGGGAGAAGGCCCTTCTAGTAACTAAAACATAATCATAATTTTATGTTATAATTGTGTTATAAATAATAAAAGGGTATATAATTAGGTTAGTATGACTATCAATAAAGCACACTGGGATACTGAAGGCGACAATGTTCGCCTATCGATGCCCTTCAGCAAGGTAGATAAAGAACGTAGAATCGTTTCTGGCTTTGCCACACTTGATAACGTAGACCGTCAATCTGACATTGTTACTACCGAAGCATCCCTAAAAGCTTTTGCTAAGTTCCGTGGAAACATCCGTGAAATGCACCAACCAATTTCTGTAGGAAAGATGGTAGGTTTTAAGGAAGAGAAGTACTTCGATCCAGAGACAAAGAAGTTCTATTCTGGAGTATTTGTTTCTGCATATATTTCTAAGGGTGCACAAGACACTTGGGAAAAGGTTCTAGACGGAACCCTTTCTGGCTTTTCTATCGGCGGTAGAATGAACAAGTTTGAAGATGCCTATGACGAGAACATCGACAAGGCAGTTAGAATCATTAAGGAATACGACCTTACAGAGCTGTCTCTTGTTGACAGCCCAGCAAACCAATTTGCAAACATTGTCTCTATTGAAAAAGTAAATGGTGCTAACGTCCTAAAGGGTAGCGTATCAGACGCAGACATCGAGAATGTATTTTGGGATGAAGAAAGCGGTATCGTAGTGCTTTCAAAGGATAACTCAATGGCAAGCCCAGTAAACGGTAACCCAATGAGAAACGTAGGTTTTGTCGAAACAAACGACACTGAGAAATCAGACATGATAAAGTTCTTAGTTGATAGTGCTAAAGGCATTAATCTTTCTAAGATGAACAAGGAGGAAGATCCTATGACTGACACAACAAATGAAGCAGTTGTTGATGCTCCAGCTGACGAGGCTGTAGTAGACGCACCTGCTGTTGAGGATGCACAGGTCGCTCCAGAGGCAGATACTAATGTTGAACTTCAGGGTTCAGCAGATGTTGCTAAGTCGGATGACAAGGACGAGGACGACGTTCCTGGTTCAACCGTCCCTGAAGAGGCAGACGACATGTCTGGCGAAGAGGATGACAAGGAAGAACTTGGAAAGTCTGACAACGTTGATGCTACAGACGTAGCTGACTCAAACGATGTAGTAGCTGAAGATGTATCAAAAGCAGATGATGTAACCGCCGACGCTGTCACAGCAATGAAAGACAGTATTGCATCAGCCTTTAGCGATCTATCTGCAGTCGTAAAGTCATTAAATGACGAGATTGCAGAACTAAAGAAGTCACTTGGAAGCGTTTCAGCAGAAATTGCTTCTGTAAAGAACGAAGTTTCTGTTACAAAGAGTGATTTAAATGAATTTGGAAAGGGGCTTGACGCAGTTGTTGCAGATACCGCTTTCCGCAAGTCTGGCGATCTAGGCGAGATCGTACAGGAAACTCAGATAGAAAAGTCTGAGCAATCCCCATGGGGCGGTCGTTTCCTCAAAACTGCCGACTTATTTCGATAAGCAAAATCACTTAGGAGGTGACAATATGTCGGAAGAGATTATCAAGAACAATCCAGACTCAGCTGGTGCAGACTCTGGTTTGTTTAACGGAGAAGGTGCTTTTGCGTCTGGTTCAGATGCAGGTGCTAACGTTCCAGGTAACTACCTAACAGGTGGTGCACTTGGAAACATTCCAACAGCAAACTTCGGTGTAACATCAGGAGCTAACGCTGTTAACCCTTCTGGTGATGCAGGTAGCGGTATCCTACGCCCTGAACAGGCACGTCGTTTTATTGACTACGTTTGGGATGCTACTGTTCTCGCCAAGGATGGTCGTCGTGTAACTATGAGAGCCAACACAATGGAACTCGAAAAGGTTAACGTTGGTGAGCGTGTAATTCGTGCTGCTGCACAGGCAAGCGGTGACTACACAAACACTGGTGCGACATTTACAAAGGTGGAGCTAACCACAAAGAAGATCCGTCTCGACTGGGAAGTTTCAGCTGAAACCCTAGAAGACGGTATTGAAGGTGCTGCTCTAGAGGACCACCTGGTCCGTTTGATGACAAACGCATTTGCGAATGACATCGAAGACCTTGCAATTAACGGTGATGGTTCAACAGGTAACTTCCTTTCAATTCTGAATGGATTCGTTAACCGTGTAAAGACCAACGGCGATGCTCACGAGGCTATCGTTACTGTTGCTGACAACGCATGGACCCCAGAGGTCATGCAGCAAATTATCCTTGCAATGCCACGCAAGTATCGTGCTATCAAGTCTAACTTGAAGTTCTATGCTGGTACAGATGCATTCCAGGGAATTGTCAAGAACAACGGTACCCTTGCTGATGCAATTGCAGAGGCATTTGCTGGTACTCCAGCAGGTACTCCAGCTAACCGTCAGGCTTACCTAGACGGTGCTGCACAGACATTCGGTGGAGCACGTACAACTCGTGTTCTCGGAATTGATGTTCAGGAAGTTCCTTACTACCCTGAAGGCTATGTAGACCTTACATTCCCTCAGAACCGTGTATGGGGTTTCCAGCGTGACATCACTGTGAACCGTGAGTACAAGCCAAAGAAGGACACCATTGAGTACACCGTATTCGTAAGATTCGGTCTTCAGTGGGAGGAAGAAGATGCAATTGCTTATGCAGATGCAGCTTCGGACAGCTAATCTTTAGCTAACCTAAAATTGGGGGCAGGGGCCATCATAGCCTCTGCCCTCTTTTTATTATCTGGTATAATAATAAAGTCAGAAGGAGAATAACATGACAGATCTAGAACTAAACCAAGATGCAAACGAAGAAGCAGCAGTAGTTGCAGAAGTTGCAGAAGTAAAGGTTGAAGATGTTGTAGAGGCTCCAGAAGTTGTTGCTGCTCCAGAGCCAGTTGTTGCTCAAGAAGTAATTTCTACTCCAGAACCTGCAGAAGAGAAGCCAGGCATCGTTTCAGTTGGAAATGGTGTAATTGGCAGCGGTAAGGTTAAGAGAGAGCCAGTAGCAAAGAAGGAACCAAAGGTCGAAGCACCAGTAGTTGAAAAGGTTGCGGTACTATCATCTCGCAATCTTGTTTGGCAGGGTGTTGGCAAGCTAGTTAAGGGATACAACTTTGTATCTAAGGAAGACGCTGCAAAGTGGCTTACACTAGACACCGTACGTGAGGTAACCCCTCAAGAGATTAAGGCAACATTAGGATAACCTAAACATGGAAATATTGAGACTCCCACCATACCCAATTGTCGCAACCTGGACACTACCAATCGCAGACTATACATATGTCGTATACGTTGAGGATTTGGTGGACCACTCAATAGAAACATCCGAAATTCAGTCCGATGCTAATGGGGTTTTGACATATGAAATCCCATTGGCAAAGGTACAGTTTGATAGAAAGTTCCTAATCCGATTCTATGATTCAGAGCAAGAGCACGTTCTATACGAAGAGAACCTAGATATTGTAAGACCTTACGCAAATCCAAGCACTCTTGGAACCTTGCCATCAGAAATATCAGAATATAAGACTTATGAGATGATAGCAAGAGCTATTATCGACACTCAGATTGAGGATGGTTTTTATAACCACAAAGCAATCTACCAGGTAGAAGGCAACGGAGCTGACTACATGCCAGTATGGAGAGACGCAAACCGTGTTCTAAAAGTATACGAAAACAACGTGCTTGTGTTTGATGTTGACACTCCAGATACCAATCTTTACACATATAAGGTTACCCTAGATAACTCTGCTATCGTTAAGGAGCTTACAGGGTACAATAACAACATTATATCTGCAAATCCAATTTTGCCAATATCTCGTGGCGACCTAGCCTACGATGCTAGACGCTATGGGCAGTTCCCTAAAGGATACGACTACTTGTTCGTTATTGACGAGGGTCACAGAACCATTCCTGCAGACGTTGAAAAGGCAACGCTAATGCTAATTGAAGATCTGAAATGCGGAAACCTTGACTACTACAAGCGTTATGTATCATCATATAATACTGACCAATTCAGGGTACAGTTTGCAAAAGAGCTTTTTGAAGGAACTGGAAACGTTATCGTAGACAAGATCCTAGACAAGTACAAGAAGTCTATCACACGAGTCGGAGTCCTGTAGTGGCTGATTGTGGATCTGGAACAAGCTTTTTGTATCCACTGCTTGCAGATGTATACTACCCAATAGTTGAGCAAGGTGCATACGGAAACGTAAAGAAGCACTGGATTCTAGATAAGACCATTCCTTGCAGCTTTTCTGCAGCAGGTAGTGCATCTAAAGAAGAAGTAAAGCCTAATGTTAATATAACTAAAGAGTCATTGCTCATTGGAAGAACTAAGAATGATATTAGAATTTCTAGCGAAGAGGCACAGACATCTATCACTAACGTTATTATTACCAATATTCGTGATGCAAGCTGTAATCCAATCTATGTAGAAACATCTGGCGTTAGAAGCGGAAAGTCTACAATATTTGAAATTGCGTCGCAAGAGCCAACTGTTGGTCCATTTGGCAAAATAGACTTTTTTAAATTAACCATCAGACGATCAGAGAATCAGGCAGCTGATATATAATGAGAGTCCAGGTAGACGTGTCTCACCTGACCAAGACTCTAAATAATGTTGTCAAATATTCTGAGGGATTTCTAGACGGTATTCAGCAAGGCAAGCCACTATTCTTAGACAGCTTTGCAAAGCTAACCGTAGATGCCCTAAAGGAATATATAGACTCTATGGCTAGGGTAAACCCACAAGTACTGCAGCACGTTTATGAATGGGAAAGGTCTGGCAGCCCAGAGGCAAGACTGTATGACATTGAATACTTTGTTACTGGACAAGGCATATCTTTAAATGGAACACTAACTCAGTCTAGGTCTATACAAAGTGGATCTAATACCCCATTCTATGACAAAGCAAGAATTATGGAGCAAGGAGTTCCAATGAGAATATCTCCAAAGTCATCAGACGTTCTTGTTTTTGAGCAAAACGGTGAAACAGTATTTACCAAAAATTCTGTCTATGTCAGTAATCCTGGTGGAGAGGCTGCACAGGGAGGATTTGAAAAAGCATTTGACTCCTTTATCAACTACTATTTCTCACAGTCTTTTTTGAGATCAAGTGGTATACTATATAAGTTACAAGATATGTCTATGTACGATGCTAACTTTTCTAAGGGTGCCAAAATTGGTAAGGGAATAGGAAGGCAAATCGGATACAGATGGATCATCAAAGCAGGAGTAATTGACTAATGAGTATATATTATCCACCAGCATTTATTAATGCATATCTTCAGGATAAGGTAACTGAGTATTTTAAGGGCAATCCTTTGGATGGCTTTAGTGGAGACTTTACCCTGCCATTTTTCCCAACCATGCCAACCGACATAGAGGCTCTCACAGAGTCGTTCCCATCTGGTGAGGGAAAATTTGCGGTATACGATAGAATGTTTAAGATGCGTAGAAAGCCATTCCCACACATTAAGTCAGAGCAACTACTGTACTACTTCTATTCTTCTGGAACCAACCCAGTTCCATTCCTTATTGAGACCACGCAGACAATACAAGATCTTTTAGATGGAGAAGACGAGTCTGCTCAGGACCTAAATGACTGGATAGCAGCCAAGCAGGCATCGGCAAACCCAATAGTAGACGACAATGGCAACAAGCTCCCATTGCCATATTTCCACAGAATCAGAATCTACCAGCTTGAGGAAACCGCAGATATTATCAATTTTGGTACTGCCAGAACTTATGCTGGAAATAAGATAATTATTGATTACGATTGGCACAAGTCGCAATAATTCTAAAAGGCTGGTATACTTAGTCTTGAGGAAACACGCCCACTTATTCTATATAGATAAAAGAGGTGAAATATTATGGCATATACACGTGGTTCAAGCTCTAACATTATTGTTGGTGCTGCAGCTCTATTTACATATGACTCAGGTGCAATTGGTAAGGACTCTACTGGTAAGATCACAGATACCCAGGCAGCCCTAGACCTTCCTGACTATGCAAATGCGACTACCTACCGTGATACCCTGTCGGCTAACAACTCAGGATTCACTAACGTAGGTTACACCATGAATGGTATTGAGATTCAGTTCCAGCCAGACTTCGGTGAAGTACAGGTTGACCAGGTTCTTGACGTTGCTAAGCTTTACAAGCAAGGTATGCAAGTTAACCTAAACACCACATTCGCTGAGGCTACTCTAGAGAACCTTCTATTTGCAATTGCTGGTAACGGTGACGATCTTTCAGATCTAGTCCCTGCTACAGGTATTGCAGCTGGTTCAAAGGAACTTGACCTATCCGCAGGTGACTTGGGTGAATGCCCAGTCGAGCGTGGTCTTGTAGCCGTTGGTCCTGGTACTGGTGACTGTGAGGCAGGCTCGTCAATCGAGCGTGTCTACATCGCTTACCGTGCTCTATCGATCGACAACGTTAGCGTTACAGCTAAGCGTGACGAGGCAACAATGTTTGAGGTAAGCTTCCGCTTGCTTCCAAACGACGATGCTTCTTACGGTAAGATTGTTGACCGAGTAATCCCTGCTGCTAGCTAATCCTAGTAGTTATAACTTAATAGATTCTGCCCTGGCCTTATTAGGCTGGGGCAGTTTCATTTTTGGTATAATTGATGGATGGCAACTACAATATACGAGTCTGGATATATCGGACTAATCGACGGTACAAAGGTATACGTCACACCACTTAAGATTAAATACCTCAGAGAGTTTATGGAATCGTTCAATAATTTGAAAAAATCTGTAGATGAAGATGAATCCTTGACCCACATGTTAGAATGTGGAAGAATAGCCTTTAAGCAATATATGCCAAGCATAATGACTATCTTTGATGTAGAGGACAATGTAGATATGGACACTTTGCACTCATTGCTTGACTTTGCTGCAGGTCTTAAGAAAGTAAAGACAGAGGATGCGACAAAGCCTGCTGAGAGTGAAAAGGATGCTTGGGAAAGCCTAGACCTAGCTGAGCTGGAGTCAGAGGTATTTTTGCTAGGCAAGTGGAAAGACTACGAAGACCTTGAGGCCTCTCTGTCGCTACCAGAATTGATTGCCACGCTAAACGCAAAGCGTGATACTGAACAGGCACATAGAAAATTCTTGGCTGCAATGCAGGGCATCGACTTAGATAAGCAAAGTGGAAAGTCAAATAATAAATGGGAAGAGATGAAGGCAAAGGCATTTAGTAAGGGTAAGGCAACAGATCCTAACGACATAACATCTCTACAAGGATACAATGCTCAAAAGGCTGGATTTGGTATCGGTATGGGGCTAGGATACGAGAGAATTGGCTAATCGTAGCCACTCTTTATGATATAATTAATGAGAACCAGGTTAGTTCTACAGGAGGAAAACATGTCAACAACCATCAATGAACCAAAAGAAATTACACTTATCGATGGAAAAAAGATCACAGTAAGACCACTCAAGATTTCGCTATTGAGAAGCTTCATGAAAGAGTTTGATACTCTTGGTGAAGTAGCAACAGATAACGATAAGTCAATGGATGTAATGATTAATTGCATTCAGATTGCAATGCAACAGTACGACGCTGAGCTTGCAGCAGACAAAGCAAAGATGGAAGAGGTACTAGACCTTCCAACCGTATACGCCATTATTGAAGCAGCCTCTGGAATCAAGCTGGGAGACGCATCTCTACTTGGCATAAACTAGTATGTAAATAGGGAGTTGTTAGTGAATGGCAGATGCTAATTCGCAAATTAGAATAGATATAGATGCCTCTGGTGCTCTATCTCAATTAAAGCGTCTTCAGGCTGAGATCTCCCTATTTCATCAAAATATGGCTAGAGGCTCTGCAGCTAATGCTGCAACCTCTGCCAGCATGCAAAAAGACCTAATCAACAATATTAATGCTACTCGCAAATTTGCAGCTAGCATGACTACGGTACAAAGTACTGCAAGCTCATTTACAAAAGCACTAGAATCAAACAAGCTCTCAATGAGAGAGTATTTCAGATATGCTGGTGCATCTACAAAGACTTTTGGAAGACTGTTCAAGTCTGAGTTTGACACAATTGAAAAAGTAGCACGTGAGCGTGTAAAGACTATTCAGACCCAGTATATCAAAATGGGTCGTGACGCTAATGGTGCGATCAAGGCAATCAAGATTCGCCCAATGGCACTTGATCTTGAAAACTATGCTACTAAAGCACAGATGGCTGCACAAAAGCAGCAACTCTTCAACCAGCTGATGAAGCAAGGCTCTACCAGCCTTCTAAACTTTGGTAAGAACACCCAGTGGGCTGGTCGTCAGCTTATGGTTGGTTTTACAGTTCCACTAGCATATCTTGGTACAGCAGCTGCTAAGACATTTATGCAAATGGAAGAGCAGGTTATCCGCTTCAAGCGTGTATACGGTGAAATGTTTACAACTGAAGAAGAAACCAACAAGATGGTTAAAGACCTGCAGGGCTTGGCAAAAGAATTTACAAAGTATGGCGTTGCAGTAAAAGACACCATGGCTCTAGCAGCAGACGCAGCTGCAATGGGTAAGATGGGTGCAGATCTAACTGCCCAGGTAGCTAACGCAACTAGGCTGGCTGTACTTGGTGGGGTAGAGCAAGCAGCAGCACTAGAAACAACAATTTCTGTAACAAACGCTTTTGGGGTTGCAGCAGAAGATCTGTCTGGAAAGATTGACTTCCTAAACGCAGTAGAAAACCAAACCGTAACATCTATTGAAGATTTGACAACAGCTATTCCAAAGGCTGGTCCAGTTATCCAGCAGCTTGGTGGAAACGTAGAAGACCTAGCCTTCTTCCTGACAGCTATGAAGGAAGGTGGAATCAACGCATCAGAAGGTGCTAACGCACTTAAGTCTGGTCTTGCATCCATGATTAACCCAACAGCAAAAGCATCCGAGTTTCTGCAGGGTCTTGGAATTAACCTACAAGGAATTGTAGAGCAAAACAAGGGAGACATCAAGGGTACTGTTATAGCCTTTGCACAGTCACTAGACAAGCTAGACCCACTAAACCGTGCTCGTGCAATCGAGCAGCTTTTTGGTAAGTTCCAGTTTGCTCGTCTATCTACACTGTTCCAAAACGTAATTGGCCAGGGTACTCAAGCACAAAGAGTACTTGAGTTAACATCTGCCACACAAGAAGAGCTAGCAGTGCTTTCAGAGCGAGAGTTGAAGAGAATTGAAAGCTCTCCAATGTATAAGTTTAAGAAAGCATTTGAAGATCTTAAGGCATCTCTTGTTCCTGTTGGCGAGGCATTCTTAAAGGCTGTAACTCCAATTATTGAGTTCGCTAAGGGATTCTTAGACAAGTTTAATGAGATGGGGGACGGAGCCAAAAACTTTGCAATTATTGCAACCACTGTTGTTGCTGGAATTGGTCCAATCCTTCTGATGACATTTGGTCTTGTAGCTAACGCAGTTGCCAACATTATTAAGATGTTTGCTGGTCTTGGTAGAATTTTTGGCGGTACTGGAAAGAACACTAGAGACCTGGGTCTACAGACAGACTACATGTCACAGCAACAGCTCGAAGCAGCAGCAGCTGCAGCGTCGCTAGACCAAACTCACTCAAAGCTTATTCAAACGTTTACGTCAGAGGCAACAGCAGTATCACAGCTAGCAGCAGCATATGAAAGGGCAGTGCTGGCTCAGTCAAAGCTTAGAGGCACACCAGCTGGTGGTGCCAAAGGTAAGGTTGGAAAGTACTCTACAGGAATTATCTCTGTGCCTGGAAGCGGAAACAGAGACACCGTTCCTGCTATGCTTACCCCAGGAGAGGCCGTTATTCCAAAGGGAGTAGCAGAACAAAACCGTGGACTTATTGCTAGTCTTATTTCTGGAAAGATTCAAGGATTTAATGACGGTGGATACGTATTTGATCCTAAAGATAAAAAGGTTGAAACACACCTTCAGGCACCATCACCACTGACTCCAGATAAGAGTGGAAACTTTAACGCTTCTTTGGTAAGTAAGTTGTTTGCTGCACGTCCAGCATTTAACGATATGCCACAAAGTTCTAGAGGATATGTAACAGCACTAGGACAGCTAACCGCCGATCTTCCTGCAAAGCTTAACGAAAACTTGAAGAGAAGCTCTGGAGTAGCCATTGGTGAGTTCAATAAGGCTTGGGATGGAACATCTAACAAGCTTGCAAAAGCAGCAACAGCTGGTCTAAAAGACCTTGGTATGAAGTTTGATCCAAAGAATCCTGTTCAGCAAAAGATGCTTCGTCAGGTAGAGAATGACATCAGAACAAACGTAAACGCACTTGCTGCAAAAAATGGCGGAATTGTAAATGATGCAATTGTTTCTAAGGCTACTAGCAAGTCTCTTGCAAAGCTGGCTCCAACAAACGATATTGCTAGAGGGTTAGTTTCTAGAGCAAACTCACTAAGAGAGTATAGAACATCTTACAGCAAGGCACAGCTTGCCTCTGGTGTGAACGCTGGTGCACTAAGAATTGAGGGTGCTAGCGGAGGAAGCGGAAAGATCGTTGACGCAAAGAGTGGTGTTACAGTAGGAAGACTTCGTACTGCTGGAGGCATGTCAAAGCAAGAGCAGATGAAGAGATTCAATTCTTTGTCTGGTGCTGAAAGAGCTGCATTTGTTAACCAAATGGGTCTAAGACAAGAATCTAAGTTTGTTCGTGGCGGTAACCAAACAAACACTGTAGCAAAGGCACAAGCAGAAGGAACTGCTGCTGCAAAGGCATATAACAAGGGCGTGGCTGCAGGTGCACCAATGGATATGTATGACGCTGCAACTAAGAAGGTTAGAAACAGTCCACACCCAAAGGCTAAGATCAATGGTAAAGAAGATGCACAGGCATACAACTCTGGTGCTGCTGGAACAGTAGCTAAGCCAGGATCAAAGATAGCCCCACCTGTGATTCCAGGAGCAGTCTTGCCAGGAGCACCACTGACCACAGAGGTTAAGAGTTCTAAATTTACTGGTGCCATGAAGAGAGCTTTTGTTTTTGCTGCAGAAAAGGCAGCTACCCCATTAGCAAAATCATTCGCCAAGGCTCAAGGAAATATCCTTGTAGACAGCAAGGGTAGAACAGTTTATGACCCATCTGCACCAGGTGGAGTAATCTCAAAGACAGACAAGAGCGGACGAGCATATTACCTTGACTCACAGTCTGGTAAAAGAATTAGTGCAGAAGAAGCTAAGAACAGAACTGCAACTCCAGAAAAGCAACCTGGAAGACTTAAGGCTGGCATGGGCAAGGTTGCTGCTGGTGCAGGTGCAGCGTCTATGGTTGCTATGGGTCTTTCTATGGTTGGTGGTCCAGTAGGACAAGCAGCTGGTCAAGCAATGATGCCATTGATGGCAGCCTCAATGCTATTGCCTATGATCGCAAGTCCTGTTGGTGCTGTTGTTGCAGGTCTAGCAGCTGCTGTCGGTGGCTTTATGTTGCTAAAGGGTCACTTGGATGCAGTTGGAGAATCTGCACGTAAGTCAGCTAGAACTTTGGGTGTTGGCTCAGAGGCTATGGACAAGTACGCTGAACTAGCTGGAAGAGTGTCTTCAACAGACATTATGGATAAGCGTAGGGCAGCTGCAAATAACCCATTTAATACTGTCACTGGAAAGAATCCGTTTGGAGTTTCAGTTCTTCAATCTGACTTCGGTAAAACGCTGCTAGCTGAGTCCAAGAAAGCTATTGCTGGAGGAAGAGATTTCGGTAACATCCTATTCAGACAGCTTTCGGCAGCAGTATCTGGGGGAAGCCTAAGCGTTACCCAGGCTAGAAGTGTTGCTTATGCTATTACAGAAGAGCTTGGAAATCAGGCTGTTGGTATGGACATTAACGCACAGCTAACTGCACTATTTGGCGTTAATGGAGAAAACCTACTTGAGAACCCATTAGAGATTCAAATTAAACAAATTGATACTACCAATCAGGGCGTTGCAGAAGATTTTACGGCCCTACAAGATGCAATGGACATCACCTCTGCTGAGTATGAAAGAAATATAGCCAAGTTTGGCAAAGATGCAACAGACGTATTTGGTGGGTGGGCATATCCATTAAATATTTTGGATGGCATCCTTACTGCAGGAATTTACCCTGCAATCAAGGGGATCAAGGCTTTGATGGGTGAGACAAGCGATGTAACTGAAAATGTATGGGGTCCAATTGGGGCAATAACGTCATTGATCGGTGGTGCTGTAGTTGGAGCAGAGGATCAAGTAAGCTCTATGAATGCTTACGTGGTCAATATGTCTAATGCTATTGAGAACTATCAGTCGTCAGTCGACTCTATTGACGTTCTATATACTAAGCAGATAGAGGCTGCAAAAGCTGCAGGAGACATGGCAAAAGCTTCAAGGCTTCAGCAGGAGTATGACGAGGCAAGACTTGGGGTTATGAAGAAGTACTCTGATGCAATGGATGAAGTTGTAAAAGCCTATAACTCTCTAGATGAGGGGGCACAGGGAACTCTACTAACTGCTGCACAGGACAGGCTTATTGAAAAATATAAGGATGACCCAGATTCAAAGAATATCTATCAGGCAGCAATAGATGCTATGAAGGCAAAAGAGATTAGCGGTGCAAACCAGTATCAGCTAAATATGCTGTTGAATGCAGACGCTATGACTCTTTCAACATTTTCTTGGATTTCAACTAACCTAACTGAAGATCAGGTTACCAAAGTTCTTAACCTAAAAACCGTTCTTTCAGGAAAAGATTTGGGAACTATGACAGGACTGCTATCAAGATTTAGCAAGACAGGTCAGGGTAATTTCATTGCTAAGTTTAGCACTCCAGGTATGGATACAAATAAGGCACGAGATATCCTTGGGGTATTTACAGAAATCAATAACTTGGCAGAAGTTCTTGGTGGAGATGCTGGACAAAGATTGATGGATTTCTATGTGGATCCAAAAAATGAAAAGCAGATGTCTGGTCTTCTGGGATTCCTAACTGAACTAAAAGCATTTGATGGCAAGGACCTAACTGTCAGCTATATTCAAAACATTGAAGGTGGAGACCAGTTCGCAAAGATCATCAAGGGAAATCAAAAATATTTTGATAGCCTAGACAAAAACCAAAAAATTGTATATACTCAGGTAATTGCTACTCTTGCCATGGCAGACCCAATTACACTGGGGAATGATGCTTTGGCTTGGGCAGCAGCAAACCCAGACAAGTCTTCTTTGGGTGGAAAGCTTGGTCCATATACTACAGCACAAAGAGATACGGCAACCGCAGAATACCTGAATGCAATGGCAGAGCAAAAGACCAAGATCATGAAGATGATGGGGTTGCTAGGCGATGGAGATGGCACTCAAAATCCATCAGGGGCAAAGGCAGCAGACCCATATGAGGATATCCTAAAAAGACTTAGAAACGTACGCAATGCAATCATTAAGGTAAATGGTGGTCTTGCAGAGCTGCAGAAGTTTGTTGGAAAAGATGGAAAGAAGAATATTAGCGTATTCAAGGGACTAAACCAGCAGCTAATTGGTGCAGGATACGGAGAAGACTTTGTATCATATATAAGCTCACTTGACGAGGCAACAAGAAAGAAGTTTGTTACCATTAAAAATGGCGTTATATCTGTAACTAACGCTGGTAAGGCAATGGCTAGAGGTCTAACAGAGGCAAAGATTGGAGAATTCCAGCAGTCATTAGTTCAGGGTATTCAGAACGCTAATATGCAAGCAACAGCATTCGACAAGCTTACAAGAGCTGGACTAAACTCAGCAGATGCTATGGATATGGTAAGCGATGCTTCATTGGCATATGCTTTAGCAACAGCAGCCTCAGACGCAGAGGTTGATAAGATTATTGAAGATTTTAAGAATAAGAAGAAGCTTGAGATTAAGCTACAGCTTAAGACACCAGAAGGATTAGAGGGGTATGCTTCAGAGGTATTTGGAAAGATACAGTCTTACTTCAGTGCACAGGAAGCAAAGATTAATGCTAAGTTCCAGATAGACACTAAGGATCTTCAGAATAAGATAACCGCTGCCGAGCGAGAAATTGCAGATAAGCAGGTAGTTCTAGACGACTACAACTACGGAATATCTCTTATTGAAAAGCAAGAAGAGGTTATCAACAAGAAGTATGATGACAGACTATCAGCTCTAAGCAAGGTATACGAGGCTAACCAAGACATTGTAGAGCAACAGAAGAGCCAGCTAGACATCGCTGAGGCCCTGTCTGGTGGTGATCTTGCAGCAGCTGCTAAGGCAATTCAAGATCGTCGTGCAAGAGAAGCAGAAGCCAACAAGAAGAGACAAGAAGAGGCTATTGAAGCATCCAGAAAGAAAGAGCTTGCTGGAGTTACTGCCACATTTGGTGTTTGGGATGTAAATCAGGGTAAGGTAATTCAGAAGACTCTAACTAGAGCAGAAATTGAAAAGCAGATTAAGACTCTTAATGAAGATATCGCTAAGATTGAAGAAGAGCGTCTAGAACCAAATAGACAGCTTCTAACTTTGGCTGAAAGACAAAGAGACGACCAGATTAGTAATCTTTCATACCTTGGTCAAAGCCGAGATGCTTGGATAGAAATCGAGACTAAGATTAGGGCAGCAGCTTTGGCTTCAGCAGATTACGCAAAGTCTATTCGTGAAGGTCTTGCTAATATCCCTGGTGTTACTGTAAACACAGATGCAAATGGAAATGTAAGCGTAGTCGTTGATGAGGATAAGGTAACTGCAGGGGTAACTGCTCCTACAGGCGACAATGGTACTGGAGACTCTGACAATAATAGCCAAACTCCTGCTAAACCTACTACAAATCCTGGTACAGGCAAGATGTGGCAATATGACTCTAATGCTAAAAAGTGGGTAGCCGTCGCTGACCCTAACTACAAGAAGCCTACAAGTACAGATACTACAAAGAAGGTAAATCCAAAGTGGACAGCACAAAAGAAGACTGTTGACTCTTTGGAGACTCAGCTAAGTACCCTTAAGTCACAGGCATCTGCTACTACCAAATCAATTACTTCTTTGCAAAATCAGATCAAAGGCCTTGCTGGTGTAGCTGGAATGACATCTGTGGTTTCAAGCCTAAAGAACCAGCTATCTGGAAAGCAGTACCAGGCTGCTGAGCTGCAAAAGAGTATTGGTCTTGTTAATACATCGCTAACAAAGGCAAAGTCAACACTTAATGGGATACCACAATACCTAAGTCTTGGAGGATCTGTAAGGTCTAAGTACCTGTCAATCGGCGGTCAGGCCCTAGGCAGCGACATTGTGCCTGCAATGCTAACTCCTGGAGAGTTCGTTATCAGTAGACCTGCAGTACGTGATTTCGGTGTAGATAAGCTAAAGGCTATAAATAGTGGCTCATACGCTGGAGATTCAGTGTATAATTATGAGGTAAGTGTAAATGTTGAATCTGGTGCAAATGCGGATGAAATTGCAAGAGCTGTAATGTCTCAGATAAAGAACATAGACAACCAAAGAATTAGAGGAAATAGGTTTTAATGACTAGTGCAGCTTATCTAGCAGGTAGAAAGAAATATGCCAGACCACAGGGAATGCTTTGGGCAGATAACCCAGGAACCCTTTCTGGAGGAGTTTACTACCCAACAGGACTAGAAGTTGGAGCATCCTTCGTAGAGGGACAGGCAGAAAACCAGTTCCTAATCCTGTCTGATGACAATAGAGATTCTTTTGAGTTTCAAACAGAGCGTATCGAAAAGCGAGAGCGTATGATAAACGGTCGTATGCGTTCCCACCACATTGCTGACAAGCTAAAGATTTCTGTACAATGGAACATGTTGCCATCTCGCTCTTTTGCTTTAAGGCCTGACTTTGATGAAGATGGAAACTCAAGCCTAACCATGGGTTCTGGAAAGTACACAACAGACGGTGGTGCAGGTGGCTCAGATATGCTAGACTGGTATAACAATCATCAAGGACCTTTTTGGGTATACCTTGCCTATGACAATAAGAATGTGTTTGGAGACAATGATTCATCTTATGCACATATGTCACAGTACAACCAGGTAATAGAAATGTACCTTGCTGATTTTAAATATTCAGTACAAAAGCGTGGAGCAAACACTCACGATTTTTGGAATGTAAGTTTGGTATTGGAAGAGGTATAAATGTTTTTGGATGAAACTCTAAAGGCCCATCTGGAAACTTCTTCTTCAATAGAGTCAGATGCACTCATTATTGCAGAGTGGAACCTCAATATTGCCAACAATATCTCTCAGCTTGGCAACTACAGATATAGACCTACATCAGCTGTTGGATCAATTTACAAAAACCCAGCATCGGACTTTGACGTAACTGACTCTGGAAACTACTACACTAATGCGACCTACTCAGACATCACGGTTGATGGTGGATTTAATGATGTAGATGTCCCAATAACGTTTACCTCTGTTAAAGAAAAAGAGTCTATGCTTTTCTCGCTAGAGGACTGCCTTGGAAGGTTTAGACCTCGTTCTGGAATTAATAAAGCAAGATACTTTGACGATAGATTTGTTCATCACACAAACCAAGAGATGTTTGCTAGACCAAGGTACTATATGGCAGACAAAAATGATAAGTTTAAGTATTGGACATCATACAGAACTGAGACAGACACTGCAACTGGAGAAAACGTAGAGCGTGGAATTGCAAGCATTGTCGATAACGGCAAGTTCTATATTGATGACGCAGCCCCATATGTTGTCTACAAAGAAGAGATTCCAGCAAACAGAATCATTGTTAAGATGCAGACAAATGTTGGTACCGTAGATCTAGGTCCATTTTCTAACTCTTATGAGTCATTCGCAGACCCATTTTTTGGAGATTCAAATAAGACAGTACCACTTAGATGGAGAATTCAGTACCTAAAAAACAACTCGTGGCTTGATGCAGTATCCTTTACAGAAAACTCTGCAAGACTTTCTGGATCAGCAATTGTCCCAGAAGATGGTTACGTGGAAATAGCTTACGGTTTACTTGTTCCAGAAAAGTACAGAAATAACTTCAGAATAATTGACGAGATTACGTCAACAGAGCTAAGGGCAGACAAGAATTATTTTGGCAATGCCTACATGATTAAACAGTCTGAATCTGACCTAGGAGTTATCCATATCTGGAATGGAAGCTCTTATGACGAGGTGGTACCAGAGTATGGATGGTTCCTGGTAGACGGTGAAACAGATAACTCTATACCTTTTGTAACAGAATTCGTCAACCCACCAAAATACACTAGTGTTACCGCACAGGGTGGAGAAGTTTTCCGTGAGTTTGCCTATATCCAGGGCTTGCGTATTGTTGTAGAGACAATGAACAAGCAGGACAGCACGTTTGACCTTATTGAAATGTCTCCAAGACTTACTGCAAATCTTTCAGACAGAACCGTCTCATACTCAATATCTAAGTCCGCCTCTGACCTTGGTATCAGCGGTATGCCAGTTGGTCAGCTACTAGCATCGACAGGGTCTTTGGAAGTGTTTGACTATGACAATGCTTTTGTAGAGTCAAACACCAATAGCATTATAGCCAAGTATGCTGCACATAACCTACAGGTAAAAACATATGAAGTTATAAGAAACGTAGAATTCTACGATTACTTTATTCCAGTAAAGACAATGTACATAGATGGATTTCCCCAGACATCAAAAGAGTCAAGAACAGTTGCCATCACTCTTAGAGACTTGTTTTTTTACTTTGAGACCCTTACAGCACCACAGCTATTTTTAACAAATGTATCACTTAGTTATGCGGTTGCTACGCTACTGGATAGCGTTGGATTCTCTAACTACATATTTTTAAGAAATGATACAGATGTAGATCCAATCATCCCATATCTTTACGTAGAGCCAGATAGAAGCGTAGCAGAAATTCTGCAACGACTAGCAGTATCAACACAAAGTGCAATGTTCTTTGACGAGTATAACAATTTTGTGATGATGAGCAAAAACTATATTATGCCTTCTGTAGATGAAAGATCAACTGACGCTGTTTTTTATGGTTCAAAGGATTACCAGGTTGCTGGTGTTATTAATAATCAGACAGTAATTCAATCAGATCAGCAGACAGGGGAGACTCCAAAGCTAGCAAACATTCTTGCAATAGCGTCTGAAGAAAACAAGGTATATAACGATGGCGTTATTTCTTATACATCTAGATATATTCAAAGGCAAATGAGGGGCGTTGAGCAAGTCACAGAAACCTCGGACACCAATAAATCTTGGGTTTACAGGCCAGTGCTGCTATGGAAGGGTGCACCAATCCAAAAGCTAAAGGCTAAAAATGGAAACTTTGACACGGCATCAGATGCCTTGGCAGCCATTCCTTTAAACTCAAATTTGTCTGCCAGCATACCAACAGTAAGTAACCACAAAGTGATTGACAACGTAATGGATGTTGGTGAGGGTGTATACTTCCTTTCAAGATATAGCGGATATTTCTATTCTAATGGTGAAGTTATAAAGTATGATGCTGTAGAGTATGCTATCCCAGGATTTACAAATATTGATGGGTCATCAAATTTCTGGATAAGCAGTGCTCAAGAGTACGAAAAGTATTTTTCTCAACTTCCGTTTAATGGTAAGATTTACCCAACTGGACTCATAAGGATTTACTCAGAGCCAAACTACGAAGTTGTAGCTGGAGTAACTCGTCTTGCTGATGGACCTGTTGCAAAGCACGGTAGAGGACAGTTTGGAACACAGATTACATCTCATGACGCAGGTGCAAATAGCTACTGGACAAATAAAGAAAATATGCATGGATGCTCTATGCAGTCTAAGTATCTTTTTTCAGAGACACTAGATATCTCTAAGGTAACTCTTGGTGCAGGATTAACTGGAACAACAACGGTATCTGGAAAGCTAAGCAATACCGAAGCACAAAGAGGATCTGTATCTGGACTAATAAAGAACTATCTGTCGCTTTCTCAGTACTCAGAGTCAGAACAAAACTCTCTGTTAGCTACAGGCGGAGCTACAGTGCAGTCGTCAGCATTAACTGTTGCTGGAAAGTCGTTTATTAACACAGAAAACCCACTAGACTTTATTTCTTATATTCCAAAGCCATTAGGAGACAAGTATTCTCACTTTGGAACCAGAATGCGTATTGTTGGCAAGCAGCTCAGCGGTTCTGACAGAACTCAAAGTCCTGCAGGAAGTTCAGTCTACTACACAGTAACTGGAACATCGCCAGACTCCAGCACAACCATTGGTGCTTCATCTGGTGGCCTGGGCATAATGCTAAATCCAGAAACAAACAACGGATACTTTTTTGAGGTAGCTGCAATTACAGAAGAAAATGCCGAAGTAGACAATGTTATATTCTATAAGCTATCAAAGAATACAAAGTATACTCATAAGGCTACATCAAACGTATCTGGAACACTAAGTTCTAATATTTTTACTGCGTCAGAAAATGGAGCATTGTCCATCAACTCTGTCTCGGCTGCAGTTGGTGACAGAGTATATCTTTCTGCACAAACTACAGAATCCCAGTCTGGTTACTACGTAGTTACCAATGCTGGATCATCCAGCTCAAAATGGACGATGCTTAGGGATGAGCTAGCAGTTCCTGTTAAGCTATGGGGCAGCTATTCTGCAAGCGTTTCTGTAGACGATGGAACCATGATCGGCATGTCTAGAACAATCGAAGACGAAGTGGCTACTGTATTTGATCTAGCAGTTGAATACGAAAATGTTGGAAGCACTAGACGATTCTACTTGTATATTAATGGAAGAATTATTGCAACTGTTGATGACACTGATCCGTTGCCAGTATACAACAATATGGCACTGTTTGTTCGAGGTTCGTCAAAATGCATGTTTGAAAATGTTTACGCTTTGGGAAATAACTATGCCCAGAACACATCGTTTGTGCTAGATACTCCTGTTAAGTCAATATTTGCAAAGCAGGTCCCAGTTAGCGATGCTCTAAAGAAGTATGCTATTAATGGCTTTGTCCAGGCAGCGTATCTTGGCGGTATAAGCCCACAAGAGCCACCAAGGTATAACCTATATTATGACGAATTTGGAACAATTATGCGTGAAATGGTTAGCTATAAAATTAGGTATGACAATGCTTATCCTGCACTATATGCAAAGATGGTTCATAACGTTGCTAGAATTAAAAACCTAGTTGTTTCTGGTTTTATGGCAAATGCCTATGGTGCAGAGTTCCTAGTCTTTAATGCTACAGACTCAGCCCTAGTCCTAAATGAAGGTGGGGCAAATCTCTCCATCCACGGAGTTGCTCTAACCCAGGCCTCTGCTACTGAGCTATCAGTAGATGACTATTTCTCAAGAATGAGCGATTTCTCTAACATTGAGTTCCAGGCAGACGCTCTAGTAAGTTCTCCACAACGAGCTAAAGAGTTGTTCCAAGACATTAAAACTAGTAGACTTACTCATGGAAGAAATGCATTTTCTTTGGATGTTCCATATATTCAATCAGAAGATGAAGCAAACGATCTAATGGCCTGGATGATAAGAAAAATCATGAGGCCAAGAAAGTCTGTTGGTGTAGACTTGTTTGCCAACCCAACAGTTCAGCTCGGCGACATAGTCTCTATTAACTACAAAGACTCAAATGGCAATGATGAAGTAGCTTCAGAAGACTCCAGGTTTGTGGTATATAATATAGAGTATTCCAGAAGCGTTGACGGACCATCAATGACAGTATATTTAAGTGAGGTAATCTAATGCCAAGTGCAAAGCCAAATATTCCATTGCCACCACAATCATCTCCCACACCAGCCGTAAAAACTGCAACTCCAGACTTGTTCATTTATAATTTGGTAGAAGACGAGGGCATCATCCAGGACCTCACTTTTGAGGCGGTAGCTGCACAAGAACTAATCAGCTTATCTAGATATGATATGGTTAATGGACAAAAGGTTAACTATAGACCAATCAAGAACCTATCATCTTTGGCAATCCAGTATTCTCCGCAGACACTGGTTGCTCTACAAAACCCTAGTAGCTCGTATTTTAATAATTTTCCAATCAAAATTGAGTCAAAGATTCCAGACGGAGAGGCAGACGAAGTAGTTTATATTGAAGGCGGTACAGGCGATCTGATAATTAACTTAATTAATATGGATAATGATGAGCAGGTAGAGGTTCAAATACTTACGTCTGGCTCAGTGTTAGATGATACAATATACTAAGGAATACTTATGATTACAGAAACAGGCAAAAACATCCTATCGAAGTACTTGATTGGGCAGGCTCCAGCATATGCTTCTTACATTGCTGCAGGCTGTGGGGCTACCCCACTTTCAATCAGCCAGGACCCAAACGATTACGACTACTCTGCAAAAACGGCACTAGACTTTGAGATGTTTAGGGCACCAGTTGTTTCTAGAGGATATGTTACAACAAATGGAGTAACAGAGATCGTTCTAACAGCAGAGATGCCAACAGAAGAGCGATACGAGATTACAGAGGTTGGAGTATACTCAGCAGGAGCAAACCCATCAGCTGGTGCAAATGATAGCAGATCGCTATTTTCTTTTACTTCAAATGAAAGTTGGGAGTATCACTCAAACACAGTTGCGACATCAATTCCAGTTATCTCTAGACCATTGGACAACAACGACGAAAACACACAGAATGAAATCATTGATGATGGAAATGTTGTGTTTACTGTAAATGCTGACAACACACTGTTTGACAACGAGATTCGTATAGCAAGAAATGAAAGACCTAGATTTTTAAATAACATCGTTATGGCAAGAGGCGATCTGTCTGTGATTGACAAGGTAGGAGATATCCTAACTCCAGAAGCTGGAACACCACACATTCACCTCACAGCCCTGTCATACAATCTTGATAAAAACTCGGCAGACGATGAGATAAGACTAGCGTTCTCAGTTATCAACCAAGATAGCGGTTCAACAGCACCAACAAAGGTTAGAGTTGTTGTAGAGTTCTCTTCAGAAGACAGTAACAGCTCTACAAGACAGTATGCATCCCTGCAGACTGAAGTGTTGGCAAGCCAAATGCTTAATAACAGATATTTTGTAGTAAGCAAGAGGCTAGAAGACCTAATTAAAACTCCTGTATTTAGCTGGGCTGCCGTTACCCTTGTGAAGGTATTTGTTTCGGTACTTGACTCGTCTGGGAATCCAGATGATGGATATTATGTTGCATTGGATGCAGCTAGATTTGAGAATCTAAACACCTTTAATTCTCTATACGGACTAACTGGATACTCTGTAATTAGAACACAAGATGGAAGACCAGTAACCAAGGAGTCAAATACAGCAAACCTAATTGAGTTTAGATTTGCAATGGATGTGATCTAATGGCTATAAAAAAGGTAAGAATCCCAAGAGAGGCTTTGCCACCATTAACTTCACCACTGGAAAATGGAATGCTGCTACAGTCTGCAGTTAATACTACAAATGCTCAGGACGTTCCAATTTTTGAATACACCACTATCGGACCTCATGGTCTAGCGGTTGGAGACTCTGTAACAATATCAGGAATCATCTCTAGCGATACCACACCTAGTAATCCAGGAATGTTTAATCTAGAAAATGCTATTGTCTTAGACGTTCCAACGTCAAACACTTTTTGGATTTTGGCACCTGGAGTATATACAAACTCTTATACATCTGGAGGAGTAGTCTATAAGGCTAGTGGCTACTACACTATTCGGTTCAGGATTGTTTCTGAAGATAGAAACAGATCTTCGCACTGGTCACCACAATATCTTGTGGCCCCAAGTCATATCGACCAAACATCTAGTATCACCGTTTCATCATCAAATGGAACGCTATCTGTTTTGTGGGACCTAGACCAATCTCAGGATTACGACGTTTACGTAGCTTGGGGTAGCGGAATTACAGACCCAGAAACAAACTGGGGTGTTGGTCAGTACAACTATGCAGCTACAGTATCTGGCAGTTTCTTCTCTATGGCTATCCCTGATCCAGGGTATACCAGGGCAAAGGTAGCCGTTCAGACCAGAACATTCCCAAGAAGGCATCTGCCAGCCGTGGTTGTAGCTGAGTCACTCGTTGTTGAAATCTAGTCTTTGTGGTATAATTAAATCATTATGGCAAGAGTACCAGTACCAGAACGTGGACAACCACTAGACCTTTCGTATGTTTATCAGCTAGCAGCAGCGGTAAATGACCTATCAGACGAGCTTTCTACAAATAGCTATAATTATCTAAGCGTAGACACTCCTTCTGCAAACACGCAAAGCGTGAAGACAGCAGAGGCAAAGATCGTTGGAGGATATGTCGTTGTCGCAACAAACAGTACAGTTAGTGCTGGTAACGAACAAGAGTTCTCATACAGCTTCAGCGACTTCAAGTACACACCTATCGTAACTGCTACGCCAGTAAACATTGGAGACACTCCAGCAGGTAGAAATGTGTCTGTTATTATTAAGTCAGTAACCAGCTCAAGCGTTACAGGCATAGTCCGTTTTGACACTGCAGGAGATGTGTCTCTAGCAGTTAATCTAATTATCGTAGGCATCCCAAGCAAGATATAGGTCAGGCTATGCCAAAAAGCTCAAAGCACGGATATCGAACTCGTGAAGAATACAACAATGCTCCAGTCATTCCTGGAAATAAAAAGGTTTGGTTTTTAAACGGAGACCTGGTCAGAGTTCACCATCTAAACAGATCCAATGGCATTATGTCTGTTTATAACATTATTCATGACAGAATAGAAAGCTGTCTTATTAGTGATTTTAAAAAGAAAAGAGAACGAGCTTATACTGTTGGACAAACAGCAGACCTGGTAAATAGGCACAAGAAGTATCTACCAAACCTCATGAACCGTGGGGTAATCCCATTTCCTACTGGATCTCAAAAGGGTGGGGAAACAGGGTGGCAGGTAAGAAGTTATTATGCAGAGTCGCAAGTTCGAGAAATTCGTGATATACTAGCATCCTATTCGCAGGGTAGACCACGTCTAGATAAGCTTATCACTAATAATATAACTCCTACGCCACAAGAGTTGACAAGGCGTATGGGAGATGGTATACTGACTTATACCAGAACAGAAGACGGTAGATTCGTTCCAGTGTGGAGCGAGTCAATTTAATAGAAAGACAAATTGGGTATGGAAAACGAAAGCACTAGGGTCAAGATTGCACTTGGCTATACACTAAACCTTGGCAACTTCCAGTCGCTACGTATTGATCTTGAGGTTTCAGACAATAAGCGTGATGGAGAGAACACCAATGAAGCCTTTGAGCGTGTCTACAAGTTCGTAGAAGACAAGCTTGCAGAAAAGGTACACGAGGCATCGCAGGAGATTGAGAGTAAGTAATGGCTGACCGCAAGGACAGGTTTGCCTTGCTAAGTCGTTATAGCAAACTCCATGCTGCACGATATGAGGCTAAACCTCAAATAAATTTAAATGTTGAGCAATGGGCTGCTGATGCCCTAGTTGACTCGTATGGTTTACAAACCTGTTACGATATGCTAGAGTATTACTTCAGCGTTGCCGATAATCCAAACTGGAAATTTTATGCACACTACATTCAGGATATGATTGATAGGCAAGAGCAACACAAACAAGACATTGTCGAGAGACGACAGCGTAGACAACAAGCAAAGAAGTGGTTAAGTGAGTAATACAGAGTCAAAGCTAATTTCAGCAGTATTAAAGGATAAGCAGGTTCACGTCTTGCTGCAAGCAAACGTAGACAACATTCTTCATACACATAAGGATATCTGGAACTTTATTCGAACCTACTTTGAGAAAAACGCATCCACTCCACCACTTGAGCTAATCGTTGAGCGTTTCCGTGACTTTACTCCAGAGGATGGGGTAGGGGCAACAAAGTATCACCTAGAAGAGCTTCAGCACGAGTACATGAATAACTCTCTAAAGGATGTTCTTCGTACAGCTGCTGCAGACGTACAGGCAGATAAGGCTACAGAAGCCCTAGAGATGCTGATCGCCAAGACATCTGAACTAAAGAAGAATTCGTCAGCAATCCGTGACATCGACGTGACTGACATAGACTCTGCTGTTGCCTATTATGAGAATGCTCGTAGGCAGGCAGAAATGGGTTCCACTGGCATTAAAACAGGCCTACCAGGCTTTGACGACTACCTGCCTGCTGGAATCATGCCTGGACAGCTTGGGGTCTTCCTAGCCTATCCTGGCATCGGTAAGTCATGGTTGAGCCTATACTTTGCGGTACAGGCTTGGAAGCAGGGAAAGTCACCAATGGTTATTTCCCTAGAAATGAGTGAGACAGAAGTCCGTAACCGTGTATATACAATTATGGGTGAAGGTCTTTGGTCACACAGAAAGCTTTCATCTGGTCAGATTGAGATTGACGACCTTAAGCGTTGGCACAAAGCAAAGCTAGAGGGCAAGTCAGAATTCCACATCATCTCTAACGATTCTGGTGGAGAAGTCACGCCATCAGTTCTGCGTGGAAAGATCGACCAGTATAAGCCAGACTTTATCATTGTGGACTACCTACAGCTTATGAGTCCAAACCAAAAAGCAGATAACGAGACTGTTCGTATGAAGAACCTTTCTCGTGAACTTAAGCTGATGGCTATCTCTGAAGAGATCCCAATCATCGCAATTTCGTCTGCAACGCCAGATGACGTTACTAAGCTAGACACTGTTCCCACACTTGGACAGACAGCCTGGTCACGCCAGATTGCATACGATGCTGACTGGGTTATGGCACTTGGTCGTGGGGCTAACTCAGACATTATCGAATGCGTATTCCGTAAGAACCGTAACGGATTTATGGGCGAATTCCTTATTCAGGTAGACTTTGATAAGGGCTGGTATAAGTACAAGGACTTTGAAGATAACTAGTATAATAGATGCATGGAAGCACTCCATCACAAACCTATCAAGCGGTTTTGTCTAGATGGCGACATTTATGACGATGCCTCAATTGGTAGGCTAAAGCAGGAATATATTAAGTTGTTGAACCTGGAAATGAAATTTTCGGGGTACGTTCAAAGATTAGATATTGACCCAGACTTTACAATAGAGTATAATGAGAAGACACAAAACTTTAAATTTAATTTATCTTTATATGGAACATATGTAGGAAAGAAAAAAGCTGAATGGATACAAGGAATAGACGGAACATCGGTAATCTATATACCGAAGAGCAAGTCAAGCGAGTCATTACAGGATCAGGACTCACAATCGAAAATGAGATAGATACTGACTATATCCTATTCTGCCCATTCCACCCTAACCACCGTACTCCTGCAGGTGAAGTAGATAAGACTAAGGGAACTTTCTTTTGCTTCTCTTGCCATAAGATCGCAGATCTCATTGAGCTGGTCATGCACACCACAGGAAGAACCTACTTTGAGTCAGTTCGTTTCATCAAGACAAAAGAAGTTGCATCTAACATTGAAAATGAGATTAACAAGCAGCTTATCGTTAAGCCAGAGTTTGTCCAGTTCGATGAAATTCTAATTAAGAGGCTAAACGCTCAAGCCCTGGAATCGCCAAGAGCAGTGCGATACTTTAACGGCAGACTGATTCACGAAGACTCAATGCGTAAGTTTGCATTGGGATTTTCTGAAAAACAAGACATGGTCACAGTACCTGTACACACATCTGACGGAATGCCTGTTGGGTTTGTAGGAAGATCAGTTGAGGGTAAAGAGTTCAAGAACACTCCTGGTCTGCCAAAGGCTAAGGTTTTGTTTAATTTGCACAGAGTGAAGACCGCAGACAGGGTTTATGTGGTAGAGTCATCTTTTGACGCTATTCGCTTGGACCAGTGTGGATTTCCAGCGGTAGCAACTCTGGGTGCAAACGTATCAAATATACAAATAGACTTGCTTCAAAAGTACTTTAACAATATAATTGTTATAGCTGATAACGATGAAGCTGGCGGTAACATGAAGTCTAGGATCCAAGAAAAGCTTGGGTCTCGTGTTAGCGTAATACAACTAGACAAACAGTATAAGGATATAGGCGACATGTCGGATACAGAGATAAAGAATCTTGAATATTCGTTTGACAAGTCAATAGCCAACATGCTAAACTAATAAAAACACATATAGGAGAAAAACAATGGGAGTTATTAAGGGTCTAAAAGACATCAATGCTTTGCTTGACAAGCCAAAGTACGATGGTAATGCTACTAAGGTTCGCTGGCTTAAGCTAGTTGACGGACAGTCAGCAAAGATTCGTTTTGTTGAAGAGCTAGACAGCGATTCAGCACACTACTCCGAGGCACGTGGCCTCTCTGTTGTTATTGCAGAACACACTAATCCAAAGGATTACAAGCGTAAGGCTGCATGTACAATGGAGACTGAGGGTCGCTGCTTCGGTTGCGAGATGGCTCGTAAGGAGCCAAAGTCTGGATGGCGTTCAAAGATGCGTTTCTACTGCAACGTGCTAGTGGATGACGGTCTTGAGTCACCATACATTGCAGTTTGGTCACAGGGTATTTCAAAGCAGTCTGCATTCAACACTATTCGTGAGTATGCACTAGAGACTGGAAGTATCTCAAACCTACAGTGGAAGATTAAGCGTAATGGCCAGGGAACTGAGACCAACTACACTCTTATTCCTACTGCACCAGATTCAGAGCCATACACTTGGGCTGAGTATGAGTTCCACAACCTAGAAAAGGTTGTCCGTGAAGTGCCTTACACTGAGCAAGAGGCATTCTTCTTTGGGTTCGACACTCCATCTGTTACTTCTACCAACGTAGACTGGTAGGAGACAACTAGATGAGCTATAACGGTTTACACGTTCACACCCACTATTCTCTGTTTGACGGAATTGCTACACCAGAAGAATATCTGGATCGTGCCAAAGAAATTGGCATGAATGGGCTAGCAATTACAGATCATGGTTCACTATCGGGACATCGTGAATTCTATCGTATTGCCAAGGAAAAGGGCATCAAGCCTATCCTGGGTATCGAAGGATATATCACCAATGACCGATTTGACCAGAGAGCAAATGACGTTCGTGATGGTTTGCTAGACCTGGTTTACAATCACGTAATTGTCCTTGCCAAGAATAAGGTAGGACTTGAAAACCTTAACAAGCTCAACGAGATTGCGTGGACTGAAGGATTCTTCAAGAAGCCACGCTTCGATTATGAAGTACTAGAGAAGCACTCGGAAGGTCTTATTGTACTTTCTGGGTGCCTCTCTGGTGCTCTAGCCAAGGCTATTGAGGCACAAGAACTAGCTGAGGCTAAGCGTATTATTGAGTGGCACAAGCGTGTCTTTGGCGACGACTACTACATTGAGGTCATGCCACACAATCCTGCAGAGGTCAACAAGCAGTTGCTGGCTCTTGCAGATGAATATGGAGTTACTCCAGTTATTACACCAGACTGCCACCATGCACACACTGGACAAAAGGATATCCAAGAGCTAAAGCTAATTCTAAATAGCTATTCTAACAAGGTTCAAAAGGATGTCACATACGATGGCTCTCTTAAGTACGACACTCTAATGGAACGTCTGCAGTATCTGTATGGCGACAGAGAGATTTCGTTTACAGACTTTGACATCCACCTGCTCTCTGACGAAGAGATGCATAATGCCATGAAGGCCCAGGGCATTGATCGTGAAGACATGTATGACTCTACTCGTCAGATTACTGAAAAGGTAGAAGACTATGCTATTCAGGATCACCTAGATTTGCTTCCTGTGCAGTATCAGAATCCAGACAAGGAGTTGCGTGAGCTTGCAGTCGCAGGACTTCAGAAGCGTGGCATCCACACAGAAGAGTACTTGGCTCGTCTAGATGAAGAGCTAGAAGTAATTAAGGCTAAGAACTTTGGTCCATACTTTCTTGTTGTACGCTCAATGATTTCTTGGGCAAAGAAAGAGGGTATCATGGTTGGTCCAGGTCGTGGTTCTGCAGCAGGTTCGCTGCTTTGCTATGCCCTAGAAATTACTGACATTGATCCAATTCAACACGGATTGCTGTTCTTCCGATTTATTAACCCAGAGCGTAACGACTTCCCAGATATTGATACTGATATCCAGGACTCACGTCGTGAAGAGGTTAAGGACTATCTGGTTCGTCAATACAAGCACGTTGCATCTATTGCTACATTCCTACAGTTTAAGGACAAGGGTGTAGTTCGAGATATCGCACGTGTATTGCACATTCCTTTGACAGACGTTAATAAGGTTATGAAGGTTGTTGACACTTGGGAAGACTACTGCTACTCAAAGCAGGCAGCATGGTTCCGTGAAAAGTATCCAGAGGTTGAGTCATATGGCGACCAGCTACGTGGTCGTATTCGTGGAACTGGTATTCACGCTGCAGGTGTTGTTACTTCTAAGCAACCAATCTTTAAGTTTGCTCCACTAGAGACTCGCACATCGCCAGGTAGCAAAGAGCGTATTCCAGTAGTAGGCGTAGACATGGAAGAAGCAGAGCGTATTGGTCTTATTAAGATTGACGCACTTGGTCTAAAGACCCTATCTGTTTTGCGTGACACGCTAGATATTATTGAGGACCGCCATGGGAAAAAGATTGATCTTTTGTCTCTAAATATGGAAGACACAAAGGTCTACCAGATGCTGTCTGACGGATACACCAAGGGCGTGTTCCAGTGTGAAGCTACGCCATATACAAACCTATTGGTTAAGATGGGTGTCAAGAACTTTGCAGAACTTGCAGCATCTAACGCCCTAGTTCGTCCAGGTGCTATGAACACCATTGGTAAGGACTACATTGCTCGAAAGCACGGTAAGCAGAACATTGCCTACCACCACCAAGTAATGAAGGCATTTACCTCAGAGACCTATGGCTGCATCTTGTACCAGGAACAGGTTATGCTTGCGTGTACAGAGCTTGGCGGTATGACAATGGCTGAGGCTGACAAGGTTCGTAAGATCATTGGTAAGAAGAAAGATGCCAAGGAGTTTGACCAGTTCAAGGATCAATTCGTTAAGGGTGCATCACGCTTTGTTCAGGTACCTGTAGCAGAAGAGCTATGGCATGACTTTGAGGCTCACGCAGGGTACTCGTTCAACAAATCACACGCTGTAGCATACTCAACGCTATCATACTGGACAGCATGGCTAAAGACATACTATCCTCTAGAGTTCATGTACTCAATCCTTAAGAATGAAAAGGATAAGGATGCTCGTACTGAGTATCTAATCGAGGCAAAGCGTATGGGCATCTCTATTAGACTTCCGCACATCAACGAGTCAGATGTTGACTTTAAGATTGAGGGCAAGGCTATCCGATTTGGACTAACAGGAATCAAGTACATCTCTGACAACATTGCTCAAAAGTTTATGGACCGTAGACCATTCAACTCATACCAAGAGCTTGAAGAGTTTACATTTGGTAAGGGCAACGGAGTTAACTCTCGTGCACTTCAGGCACTTCGTGTTGTTGGTGCTGCAACATTTGCAGACAACCCACGAAACGATGAAGAGGTAAGAGAGAATCTGTATGAGTATCTAAACCTGCCAGAGTTCAACATTTCTGTTCCACAACACTTCCACGCATTTATTAATGACGTAGAAGAGTTTGAGGAAAAGGGATCGTTCATTCTTATGGGGATGGTTAAAACTATCAAGCGTGGCAAAGGCTGGAGTCGTGTAGAGATTCTAGACAAGACTGGCAGTGTTGGCATCTTCGATGACGAGCAAACCACCATTGAGCCTGGTAAGACCTACCTAATGTTGGCAAGCGATAATAGAATTCTAAATGCTCTTCCAGCTGAAGACATTGGCAAGGTAGAGTCAGCAATAACTAAATATTTAAACTATAAGCAGTTGCCGTATAAGGATGAAGAGCTTTATGTTGTTTCATTCAAGCCACGTGTAACCAAGGCTGGTAAGAAGATGGCGTACCTAACGCTAGCAGATGCTGGAAGAGACTTGCACTCTGTCACAGTATTTCCAACAGCTTTTCCAAAAGCTTATATGAAGATTCAAGAGGGCAACGCTTACAAGTTTTCTCTTGGTAAGACAAAAGACGGCACAATAATTATGGAGGATGTAGAAAATGTCTAATTCGTTTGATGATATAGCAATGCAGTTGCATGAGACTGCAGTGGAGAAAGGTTTCTGGAGCGTTGTAGAAGATGCCACCCAGGAGCAAACAGATATCTTTGTTACCAAGCAGCTAATGATGATCGTATCAGAGGCTGTAGAGGTGATGGAGGCTATCCGCAAGGATAAGGGTGAGGAAGAGATTGCAGATGAAATGGCAGACATCCTGATTCGCACATTTGATTTGTATGCTGGTCTAGTTGAGCATGGATACACCAAGGTTTCTCTAGACTACGCATTTGACAAGAAAACTAATATTAATAAAGATAGACCAAATCTACATGGGGTGAAGTTCTAATGACAACTATAGAAGAAGCTTTGGCACAACTAGATCCTAAGATTAGAAAGCGTCTGGGGCCAGCTGTAGGCATTAAAACAGAATTTCAGCCAACACCAAGCCCTGGCTTGAACAAGGCTCTTGGTGGCGGTTTTCCATATGGACGACAGGTGTTGCTTTGGGGAAGTAAGTCTTCTGCAAAGTCTTCGCTATGTCTGCAAACTATTGGTATGGCTCAAAAGGAAGGCAAGCTTTGTGCATGGGTAGATGCAGAGATGTCGTACGATGAAGAGTGGGCTAAGAGTCTGGGCGTAGATACTACACAGCTTATTTATTCAGAGGCTAGAAGTATCAACGACATGGTAGACGTAACCGTGGCATTGCTACAGGCAGGCGTAGACCTTATTGTAATTGACTCTATTAGCTCGTTGCTTCCAGCGGTATACTTTGAGAAAGACTCAACAGAGCTTAAGCACCTAGACCAGACTAAGCAAATTGGCTCTGAGTCAAAGGACCTAAAGCATGCATGGATGATGATCAACTATGCCAATAACCAAGAGAAGCCATCTCTGATTATTGCTATTTCTCAGGCACGTAACAACATCACGCCAACATATACTCAGGCTGTTCCTACTGGGGGTAATGCCACCCAGTTCTTCTCTTCAACTATTGTGAAGCTATTCTCGTCATCATCTGACGGTCAGGCAATCAAGAAGAAGATTAAGGTCGGAGACAAGCTGATTGAGCAAAAGGTTGGTCGTAGGGTACGCTGGGAAGTTCTCAACTCTAAGACATCTGCTCCTGGAGATTCTGCAGAGTATGACTTCTACTTTAAGGGCGACATGATTGGTATTGACGCAGTAGGAGATCTTGTAGATACAGCAGAGCTTTCTGGGTTTGTAGAAAGAACTGGTGCTTGGTACTTAATTCCAGATGGCACCAAGGTACAGGGTAGAGATGCCTTTGTAGAGTACGTTAGAGCAAATCCAGACTTCCAGAAAGAATTAGTGGACAAGATTAATGGCTAGCAAATATTCAATTTACCACGGCAGCTTCCCTTGCCACACGTGCAAGGAAGTTGTCAAGAGCCTTCGCTCTTATCCAGGAGAAAAGAGAATTACCTGGATGTGTTCATCAAAGCACCTATCAAGTGTTAATTTAAATCAAAAGAAAACTAAGAAGGACTATGAGCGAGAAGAGCGAGAGTAAGCGAATTGGAGCCAAGCAGCACAAGAATTCAGGTAGAGGAACCCACAAGGGAGATGCAACCTGGGAAAACTTCACTGTTGACTTCAAAGAAGTTGGCAAAAGCTTTACGCTCAATAAAGACGTATGGGCCAAGGCTACTACGGATGCTATTCGAAATGGGAACGATCCTGCTATCGTTGTGGTTATTGGCGATGGTGCTTCAAAGACAAGACTTGCCGTAATAGAATTAAGTTTATTAGAACAAATAATAGAGGAAAACAAATAATGAAGATACTACTACTAGATATTGAAACAACTCCTATGCAGGTGTACACCTGGGGACTGTGGGACCAGAACATCAGCATTGACCAGATCATTAAGAGTACTGAGATGCTATGCTTTGGTGCTAAATGGCTTGACGGAAAGAAGACTGTATTTAAGTCTGTCTTCCACGACGGTAAAGAAGAGATGCTAAAGGCTCTACACGAATTGATGGAAGAGGCAGATCTCCTTGTAGGATGGAACTCAGCTGCATTTGACCACAAGCACATTAATCGTGAGTTCCTAGAGGCAGGAATGACTCCGCCATCACCAGTCAAGGACCTTGACCTAATGAGCATCACTAAGTCAAACTTCCTGTTCCCATCTAACAAGCTAGATTATGTTGCACAGAAGCTAGATGTAGGGGCAAAGGTTAAGCACTCTGGGTTTAGTCTATGGCTTAAGTGCATGGAGGGAGACAGAAAGGCCTGGAAGGAAATGAAGAAGTATCAGATTCAGGACGTAGAGCTTCTTGTTGACCTATACCACAAGCTTTCTCCTTGGTTTATTCCTGCAGGTAGAGCAACGGCAAAGGAAAAGCAGGCTATACTTTCAGTAGACTCGGTGCTATAATATGACAATGAATACTGAACCAAAAGCAGAGAAGTCAACGCTAGAGATGGTTAATGGGCTAGCAGAGATAGCAGATTTTATGCAGGATGAAGAGCTTACTCAGGCCCTCACTTTTGTGGCAAAGCTAATCCTTAAGCCAGACATTCCAATTCAGGTAGCGACGGTAGAGATCGTTAGACTACAAGCCATTGCAGCTAAGATGGCCTTTAAGGCAACCTGGATGGTCAATGTTGACAAGGGCGATAGATCAAGAAAGAATATTTATTTTACTGCACATGAGGCTATTACAGATCTTGTTTCAGCATTGAAGTATATTGTTCGATAGTGTATAATAGATAGAACAAGAGAAAAGATCTATAATGGCTAAAAATTTATTGCAACAAGTAATGCTAAAAAAGGTTGATAATTCAGATTCCGAGAAGCCGTCATTTCTTGACAAGGCTGCTCTAATTGAAAAGATCAACTCTGGCTATACTGTAAAGCGTGTAGCAAAGTTTACACAAAAGAAAACATTTGCACCAAGCACAATCGCATTCTCACATGGAGAATGTCCACGATACTGGTACCTAGCATTTGATGGTGCAGTGTTTGAGGACAATGCAGATGCTTATGGTGCTGCAAACATGACTGCTGGAACCAAATCGCATGAGCGAATCCAGGAGGCAATGGGCAACGTCGAAGGGTTACTGGTAGACTCAGAGTTTAAGGTGACTTATAACGATCCACCAATCTTTGGTTTTGGTGACGTTATGCTTAAGTGGGAGGATAAAGACCTTCTTGGCGAAATCAAGACAATGCCAAACGAAGCTTTTGAGTATCGAAAGACGGCAGGTAAGCCAAAGACTGGACACTTGATTCAGTTGCTTATCTATATGAAGATTCTCAACAAGAACAAAGCAGTACTTATTTATGAAAACAAGAATAACCACGAACTGTTGGTTTTCCCAATTGAGCTAAATGAGTATATGTATGGGTGGGTAGAGAGTGCATTTGAATGGATGCGAGAGGTTAGAAAGGCTTGGGAGACAAAGCAGCTTCCAACCAAGAACTATCGTAGCAATTCTAAGATCTGTAAGACCTGCCCAATTCGTGAGGCTTGTGACAATGCTGGCTCTGGAGAGATAAAGATCAAGTCATTGGAGCCACTAGATGAAAAACTGTCAATGGTGTAACAACCAGTTTCAAACAAACGTATCGTATCAGATATACTGCTCTCCAGGGTGCAGAGAAGATGCGACAAAAGAAAAGATCGCTGAGCGATACCTTATTACAAGAAGGCAGAAACGCCAGGGTAAGGTAAGGCTCTGCAAGGTCTGTGGAACTACACTATCAATATATAACGACGAGAGCACATGCGACTCATGTTATATAAATCCACAAGAAGTTAATAAAGTCTTGAAGGAGATTAAGGGAATAGCAAATGGTAAAACTTTCCTCTCTGACGACGAAGCCTAGACGCATATGCTCTATTGATGCAAGTACAAACAGCCTTGCTTTTGCTATCTTTGATGGCGATAAGCTTATTAAGTTTGGTAAGCTAAAGTTTGATGGCATCTCTATTTTTGCAAAGGTAAAAGATGCTGCAAGAAAGACAGGAGCATTGCTGTCTAAGTTTGAGATAGATGCTATTGTTATCGAACATGCAGTATTTATGAATAGCCCAAAGACAATGAATGATTTGGCTATGGTTCAGGGAGCTTTGCTAGGCTCTGCCATGTCTCAGGGGGTACGTTTGGTAAAGACTATTAACCCAATTAGCTGGCAAACCTTTATAGGTAACGGCAAGTTCTCTAAAGAGGATAAGCTTAAGATTAGATCAGAGTTTCCTGGAAAAAGCGAATCTTGGTACAAGACCAAAGAGCGTGAAGTCAGGAAGCAAAAGACAATCAATGTTGTTAACATTAACTACGACGTTAATGTAGACGACAACGATGTTGCCGATGCAATTGGTATTGGGCACTACTCAATATCTAACTGGGAAAAGCTTGGGGGTTGACATCTTTCATGGCTTCTGCTAAACTATACACTAATGAATTGTGGTTGAAGAAAAGATACCACATTGACAAAAAGACTCCAGAGCAAATTGCAAAAGAGTGCAATACAAGCGTAGAAACAATTTATGTTTATCTCGCAAAATTTGGATTAAGAAAGTCTAGAAGGTAATGGCAAGAAAAGCTAAGTACGAGACCCCAGCAATTGCTAAGAAGTTTGTTAGGGAAGACAAGGTTATTGTTGATGGTTTTGAAATCATCAAGGGTGACCTGATCAAGGTTGTTGGTCAGTATGGTCTAAAGTTTAAGTTTGATAGCTTTGTTACAAATACTGAAACTGGGGCAACCTGGGTAGACTGCTTTGAGGTATACCGCAATACTGCATCTCAATTTAGATCGTTTAAGGTTGAGGATGTAAAGCGTATTCCACAGCGAGGAAAGAGAGCAAAACGTGTCGTTTGAAGAATTAACGGTTGAGCACCTTGATGAAGTAAATAAGGTTGTTGAAAAGTATCTAGCAGGCAATGAGCCTACCCAGATTTCAAAAGAGCTTGCTATGCCTCGCCAAAAGGTCGTGGCATATATCAATGAGTGGCGGACAATGGCTGCTGACAATGCTGCAATCCGTGCACGTGCAAAAGAAGCTCTTGTGGGAGCAGATACGCACTACTCAAAACTAATCCAAAAGGCTTACGAGGTAATTGACGACGCTACCACTACTGCAAACCTTACCGCTAAAACCGCAGGTATCAAGCTAGTTATGGACCTTGAGTCCAAGCGTATTGATATGCTACAAAAGGCTGGATTGCTAGAGAATAAAGAGCTAGCAGAAGAGATGCTGGAGATTGAGCATAGACAAGAAGTTCTTGTTAACATTCTAAAGGACATTGCTTCAGAGCACCCAGAGGTTCGTGACAAGATCATGAGAAGACTTTCCGATGTTTCCAAGGAAAAGGAAGTCATTACAGTAGTGGTGAATAGCGATGTTTGATGATTTTCTAGAAGCCCTTAAGTCCGACAACTTTGACGAACGTCCTGTAGACGCTCGTACATTTGTTGAGGGTGAGGACTATCTAGGACAGCCACCGCTTTCAGATATCCAGTACGATATCGTAGAAGCCATGAGCCAGGTATACAGGCTAGAAGACCTGATCGAGCTTATGGGCGACACAGATGGAAGGCGTTACTATGCGAAGTACACAAAAAACGAAGTCATCCTACAGCTTGGAAAAGGTTCTGGAAAAGACTTTACATCCACAGTTGCTTGTGCCTATATTGTATATAAACTTTTATGTCTTAAGGACCCTGCACGTTATTTTGGTAAGCCTAGTGGCGATGCCATTGACATCATTAACGTTGCTATTAACGCACAACAGGCGAAGAACGTATTCTTTAAAGGCTTTAAAACTAAAATTGAAAAGTCGCCATGGTTTGCTGGAAAGTACAATCCAAAAGCTGAGTCCATCGAGTTTGATAAATCTATTACAGTATACTCAGGTCACTCAGAAAGAGAGTCTCACGAGGGTCTTAACCTTATCCTTGCGGTACTTGACGAGATCTCTGGATTTGCTACAGAAATCGGAACTGGAAATGATCAGGGTAAAACAGCAGATAATATCTATAAAGCTTTCCGTGCATCAGTAGACTCTCGTTTCCCAGACCTAGGAAAGGTAGCCCTGCTATCCTTCCCACGTTATCCAGGTGACTTTATCTCGCAGAGATATGATACTGTTATTGCAGAAAAGGAAGTTGTTACAAAGCAGCACAGGTTTATTATGAACCCAGACTTGCCAGAAACCCAAGACGGTAATTATCTAGACATTGAATGGGATGAAGACACTATCCTATCATACAAGTATCCAGGCATGTTTGCCATTAAAAGACCTACCTGGGTTGTCAACCCAACAAGAAAGATTGACGACTTTAAGCTTGCATTCTTTACTGACATGGGCGATGCCATGCAACGTTTTGCTTGCGTACCCACCTTCTCCTCTGACAGATTCTTTAAGCAGACTGAAAAGGTAAGGGCTGCAATGACCATTAGAAATCCTTTGGATCAGATCAGAAGGTTTGATGAAACGTTTGTTCCAGACCCAACAAAGAAGTACTATGTCCATGCTGACCTTGCACAGAAGCACGACAAGTGTGCCGTTGCGATTGCTCACGTAGACAAGTGGGTTAATATTCAGGTAATTAAAGATTATCAACAGATTGCTCCTGTGGTTGTTGTAGACGCTGTAGCCTGGTGGGAGCCACGTGCAGAGGGTCCTGTCAACCTGTCTGAGGTAAAGCAGTGGATTCAAAATCTTAGAAGAATTGGTATAGACATCGGCATGGTCTCCTTTGACCGCTGGAACTCCTTTGATATTCAGAATGAGTTGAGGGCCGTTGGCATTAGAACTGAGACGGTATCTGTGGCAAAGAAGCACTATGAAGATATGGCTATGCTTGTATACGAAGAACGTCTAGCGATGCCTATGATCGATCTATTGTTCGAAGAGCTTTCAGAGTTGAAGATTATGAACAATAACAAGGTTGACCACCCACGTAAAAAGTCTAAGGACTTGGCGGATGCCGTGTGTGGGGCAATATATGGGGCAATTGCCCACACCCCTAGGAATATGAATGAAGAGGTAGAGATCCACACCTTTAAAGATAGGCCAAGGGAACAGCTTGACAACAAGCCTGATAATGTGATAAACTATAGACCTCCCCAAAAAGAGGTGGACGAATATCTAGGACAGTTTAATTTAATATAGATATTTAAATTAATAACAAATAATAATAAGGAGAATAATGACTTCATTTAAGAAGCCACTAATTGCCATTGCTTCAGCAGTGGTCCTAGCAGCAACTACTCTTGTAGGCGTTCCTGCTAACGCTGCAACTGCAGCACTTACCGTAAATGCTGTTGCTGTTGCAACTGCACCTACAACTGCTGCCAATGCAGTAGCACTTCCTGTACCTGCAGACAACACTGTAGATGCAACTGACGCTCTTAAGATCGCTCTTACTGGCGTTGCAACTGGTAGCACTGTTACTGCAACCGCAACTGATGCAGTATTGCTAACCACTCTAACTGGTGCAACTGCTGCTTCTGGTTCGGCAACTGTTTCAGTAGCAACTGGAACTGGTACAACCGCAGACATCTTCGTGTTCACTAAGACCACTAAGACTGGTGCTGTTGTCGTTACTGCAGATGGCGTAAGCACTACTTACTATGTCAAGGGTACTGCTGGTGCTCTTAACACTATCAAGGTAGATGCACCTACTGCTGCTCTTGGAACTACTGCTAAGGTAACCGTTACTGGTACTGACGTATTTGGTAACGCTGTTTCTGGTTCTGCTGTAGCACTCCAGGTTGTTTCTGCAACTGCTACCACAACCCACTCGCTAACCACAACTGCTGATGGCACCGCTGTCAAGGAGATTACTGGTCTTGCTGTTGGATCGTATGACCTTATCGCAACTGCTACTGTAGCAACTGCTGTAACTGGTCTGACTGCTCCAACTGGCTTTGTCCGTGGAACTCTAAAGGTTGTAGACCTTGCTGCTCTTGTAGCAGAGAAGGATGCAGAGCTTGCTGTTGCCAAGGCAACCATTGCTGACCTAACTGCAAAGTTGGCTCTAGCAGAGGCAAAGGCAGCTGGCAACAAGGCAAAGTACAACGCACTAGCAAAGAAGTGGAATGTAAAGTTCCCAAAGGCTAAGGTTGCACTACTCAAGTAATTGAGATATAATTGTAGAGGGAGAGGGTTTCGGCTCTCTCCCTTTACTTATCACCAGAATAAAGGAGTATAATAGATGTCCATACATATTGTGTATTTTTCAAACTATTCTGGTAACACCAAAAGATTTGTTGAGAGGCTAGATAACAGTGCTATTAGAATTCCTATTGATTGGGATAGCAATAATCCTGTCATTGTTGAGCGTGACTACGTTCTTTTTGTACCGACTTATGGTGGCGGTTCGGAGAAATCTGCAATCCCCAGACAGGTTCGACATTTTTTAAACATCCCTGAGAACAGGGAACTTCTACGAGGAGTCGTAGGATTTGGCAACACAAACTTTGGGGAACATTACTGCAAAGCTGCAGAAATGATTTCAGCAAAAACAGGAGTACCTATTGTTGGCAGGGTAGAAATATTCGGCACCAATGAGGACATAACTAAGATCACTGAGAGGTTGGAACTACTATATGGATAATTATAGCTACCATGAACTAAATGCTATGCTAAACCTTTGGTCAAGCGAAGGTAAAATTCAATTTGACAAGGACAAGGAGGCAGCGAGAGCTTACTTCCTAGACCACGTAAACCTAAACACCGTGTTCTTCCACAGCCTGGAAGAAAAGCTACACTATCTAGTTGAACATGAATACTACGAGCAAGAAATTCTAGAGCAGTATTCGTTTGAGTTCACTAAGGAACTATTTAAGCAGGCATACGGACACAAGTTCCGATTCCCAACATTTGTTGGTGCCTATAAGTTCTATACTCAGTATGCCCTAAAGACTTTTGACGGTGAACGCTATTTGGAACGCTTTGAGGACCGTGTGGTCATGAACGCTTTGATGCTTGCTCGTGGTGACGAACAGCTTGCAAAGGATCTTGTAGAAGAAATTATTACAGGTCGTTTCCAGCCAGCTACGCCTACATTCCTTAATGCAGGTCGCAAGCAACGTGGAGAGTATGTATCGTGCTTCTTGCTTCGTGTAGAAGACAACATGGAATCAATCTCTCGTGCAGTTAACTCTTCACTCCAGCTTTCTAAGCGTGGTGGTGGCGTTGCTCTTAATCTTACAAACCTACGTGAACTTGGTGCTCCAATCAAGAAGATTGAGAACCAGTCATCGGGTGTTATTCCAGTTATGAAGATGCTTGAAGACGCATTTAGCTATGCCAACCAGCTTGGTGCACGTCAGGGTGCAGGTGCAGTTTATCTGAATGCCCACCACCCAGACATCATGCGATTCCTAGACACCAAGCGTGAGAACGCCGATGAGAAGATTCGCATCAAGACCCTAAGCCTTGGTGTTGTTGTTCCAAACATTACTCTAGAGCTTGCCAAGAATAACGAAGATATGTACATGTTTAGCCCATATGACATTGAGAGAGTCTATGGTAAACCTATGAGCGACATCTCCATTACAGAGATGTACCAGACCCTGGTAGACGATGGAAGAATTCGCAAATCAAAGATCAAGGCACGAGAGCTGTTTGAACGCATTGCTGAGCTTCAGTTTGAGTCAGGGTATCCATACATCGTTTATGAAGACACTGTTAATGACGCTAACCCAATCCAGGGTCGCATCAACATGTCAAACCTCTGCTCCGAGATTCTGCAGGTAAACACAGCAACTACGTATAACAACGATTTGTCATACAAGGACATTGGTAAAGATATCTCATGTAACCTAGGATCGCTAAACATTGCTAAGGCTATGGAATCACCAGACTTTGGCAAAACTATTGAGGTTGCCATCAAGGCACTTACATCAGTAGCAGACTTGTCATACATTGATTCTGTAATGTCAATTGCCGAGGGCAATAAGAAGTCACGTGCCATTGGCCTAGGTCAGATGAACCTGCATGGTTACTTTGGTAAGGAAGAGATGATGTATGGTGATGAAGAGTCTATTGACTTTACCAACATCTACTTCTATACTGTACTGTACAATGCTCTTAAGGCATCAAACAAGATGGCAGTAGAGACTGGTTCCCCATTTGATGGTTTTGAAAAGTCAAAGTATGCTGACGGAACATTTTTTGTTAAGTATATTGCACAAGAGTGGAAGCCAAAGACTGAAAAGGTTGCCAGGATTTTTGCTGATGCAGGTATCCACATTCCTACACAGGAAGACTGGAAGTATCTAGCAAGCAATGTAATGGCTTTTGGATTGTACAACCAGAACCTACAGGCAGTTCCGCCAACTGGATCTATTTCATACATCAATAACTCAACATCGTCTATCCACCCTATTGCTTCTCAGATTGAGATTCGCAAGGAAGGAAAGATGGGTCGTGTTTACTATCCAGCACCTTACCTGACTAACGAGAACCGCCAGTACTTCCAGGATGCCTATGAGATTGGTCCTGAAAAAATCATTGATGTTTACGCTGCTGCGACCCAGCACGTAGACCAGGGTCTGTCTCTGACACTATTCTTTAAGGATACTGCAACTACTCGTGACGTAAACAAGGCACAGATTTACGCATGGAAGAATGGTATCAAGACTATTTACTATATCCGAATTAGACAGAACGCCCTTGAGGGAACAGATGTCTCCGAGTGTGTGAGTTGCATGCTATAAAATGAAGATAGCTAAAAATGGTGACCTGTCTGAAAAATTTTGTAAAATTCAATCAGACATTAATCCAGACTATTCCATAGAGGTTGGGGCAAATCAAGCAGAGTTTTCTGTTGAAATGTCCCAAACTCTTGGGATCAAGGCAACAGCGTTTGAAGCAAATCCAGTGCTATTTGAAAAATATAGACATGTGGCTAGCGACAATCTAGAATACTTAAACTATGCAGTATGGAATGAGGCTGGAGAAGTAAGCTTTAACATTCACCACGACGTTCTTTCTGGTGATAACAGTGTTAAAGTAAGGGCTAGAGCTAAAACTGTAAAGGCTTATGTGGTAGAATCAATAACTCTAGATAATTATTTTGAGGGTATTGACTTTAAGAAAGCTGCATTGTGGATAGATGTAGAGGGTGCCAACAGAGAAGTTCTTATTGGTGCCACAAAAACCTTGAATAGATGTGCCTCAATATTTATTGAAACAGAAGACCATGCCTATTGGGAAGACCAATGGCTAACAAAAGACGTGATTGCATTTTTAGAGGGCTTAGGGTTTATGCTGCTAGACTCTGAAGACGTTTACTCTCGTCAAAAAAATATTATATTTGTAAAGAAGGAGATGTTACAAAATGATAACAAGACCAGTTAACTGGAACAAGCTAGAAGACCAGGTTGATCTGGATGTCTGGAATAGGCTGACTGCTAACTTTTGGCTACCTGAGAAGGTGCCACTAAGCAATGATATTTCATCTTGGTCTACATTAAGGGACCATGAGAAGTTGCTGACTATGCGTGTATTCACAGGTCTAACTATGCTGGACACCATCCAGGGTACAGTGGGAGCAATGTCCCTTATCCCAGATGCACGTACACAGCATGAAGAAGCTGTCATTACAAATATTGCATTTATGGAATCAGTACACGCCAAGTCGTACTCAAGCGTATTCTCTACTCTAACATCTACGCAGGAGATTGAAGATGCTTTCCGTTGGTCAGAAGATAATGCTTATCTTCAGAAGAAGGCACAGATCGTTTTGGAAAAGTACCATGGAGATGACCCACTAAAGCGTAAGGTAGCCTCTACTCTGCTAGAGTCATTCCTATTCTATAGTGGATTCTACCTACCTATGTACTGGTCATCACGTGCCAAGCTCACCAACACTGCCGATCTTATTCGTCTTATTATTCGTGACGAGGCTGTGCATGGTTACTACATCGGCTACAAGTTCCAACAAGCCTACAATGAGGCTACTCCAGAACGCCAGGAAGAAATCAAGAACTACACCTACGACCTATTGATGGAGCTATACGACAACGAGATTAAGTACACTGCTGATCTTTATGACGAGGTAGGTCTTACAGAAGACGTTAAGAAGTTCCTACACTACAACGCAAACAAGGCATTGATGAACCTAGGCTTTGATGCATTGTTCCCAAAGGATGTATGCGATGTTAATCCTGCAATTCTGAGTGCATTATCACCAAACTCAGACGAGAACCACGACTTCTTCTCAGGCTCAGGTTCTTCATACGTAATTGGTAAGCATGAAGCAACAGAGGACGAAGACTGGGATTTCTAGTCAATTTGGAATTGGGGCAACTTCGGTTGCCCCTTTTCTATTTATATAATCCCTTATAATAGTCTTAGCAAACATTCCAGCTACCCCAATCAGGAGTGATGATTATTAGTAAAGTAGTTAGACTAATGACGGCAGTGGCTTTAGCTATTATGCCGTTGCTTTTGGCTACCCCAGCCAATGCTACAACAATGACATTAGAAGAGGCTCAGGCTGCCCTAGTTTTAGCACAGCAAGAGGTTGTAGACGCTACCACAGCCCTTCAGGAAGCCACAGACAGCGTTTCAGCAGCCATTGAGGCTAGAGACGCAGCTCAAGTTGTATATAACGAAGCTTTGGCTGCATACCAAGCAACCGAGACATTGGTTCCAGGAACATCTCAAACCACTACTCAGAACGTGGTGCAGAACGGTACTTTTGATAGCACTGCTAACTGGACAAATGTTGTAGCATCTTCGACGGTATACGGAACTGGAGCATCTCCACTTATCTATAACAACACACTTAAGGGATCTTATACTGCAGGTATCTACATCCAACAAACAGGAACATTCCCAAGTCCAACAAGACAGGTAACATTTTCTGTGGATGTTTGGAACTACGACACCAACGAGGGTAACAGAATAGCAAATCCTGACTACTACCGTATTGAGTTCCGTACATATAATGCTGCTGGCACAAGACTCAACTACTATAACCTAGAATACTCTCAATGGCACGATTCCTGGATTACTAGAGGCGGAACCTACACACTATCTGACGATGCAGTTAGATGGGACATTGGCTTTAGAATGCAGGATGCTGGATATTGGGCAGGTGCATTTGGTCCTGTTATGGATAACGTAACACTGACAGCAACAATGACTCAGGCTACTCCAGACACATATACATATGGTGCAGCAGAAACAGCAGCCAAAGACGCTGCCTACCAAGCACTTCAGACAGCAACCACAGCCCTGAACAGTGCTAATACTGCTAAGAATGCTGCACAGACAAGACTTAACAATGCAAATGCCGAGGTGGCAAGACTAGAAGCACTAATCGTAGAACTAACTCCACATCTAAACGCTCCTACAGGTCTTACAGCAGTTGTCAATGGGGCAAATGTTGACTTATCTTGGACAGCACCAGAGTCAAATCTTTCTGGGGTGATTGTAGAGCGTTATGCAATTATGTGGTCTACAACAAACTTTGAGTCTAATGGATGGGGATGGTCTCACGATCAAACAACAATCTCTATTCCATTAAACATTCTTAATCAGCATGGGGGGTTAGGAAACACATTCCAGTTTGCTATTCGTGCAGACAATGATACACAGGCTGTTTATTCAGCAAGATCAAACATTGCTTCAGTACAAACTGTAGAGCCAGATTGGTGGCAAATACAGTTTAACGAAGGTGACAGAGTAACTATTGGTGCACCAGAAGGGTATGTATTTGGAACTCCACGAGCTTGGTATGGGTCACCAACAGATCCAAACTGTGGGGCAGATGTATCTTCAGTTGTTGCTGGCTATATCACTGGTAATGCATCTGGAGATTTCTATGCAGATAATGGAGCATTTGGAGACCCATGTGGTGGAGTATATAAAGTTCTTAGACTAAGCACTCCTATAGTTGCTGCTCCAGTAGTTGTTCCACCAGTTGTGGTAGAGCCTACCCCAACACCAACCCCTACTCCAGAACCTACAGTAGAGCCAACACCACAGCCTACCCCAGAGCCATCACCTGCTCCAACTCCTACACCAGTAGAGCCAGAGCCAACTCCTGAGCCTACCCCTTTGCCTGTAGAAACGGCTGAACCAGAACCCACACCAGAGCCATCGTCAGAGCCTGAGCCAGAAGTAACACAGGAACCCACGCCAGAAATTTCAGAAACACCAGAACCTTTGCCTTCACCAGAACCTCCTATTGAACCAGAAACTGAACCTGAATCAATTCTACCAGAGGAACCAGAAGAGATTGTTTCAGAATTGTTAACTATTGAGCCAGAAGATCTGACGGATGCCCAGGTAGAGCAGTTGGTAGAGGCTGCACTAGAAACATTTGAAACGGCAGAACCTGGATCTGCGGAATATAATCAAGCTCTGGAGGCCCTTGCTGTTGCAGCAGAGGCAGACGATATAGAGCTTCCACAAGAATTAGCAGCTATACCACTCATTGGTGATGTAGCTGGAGCTGCATTGGAAATATTTAACAATGTAGGTAATATTGGTGCAGATATGGCTCCTCAGACTCGTGAAAAAGCTGAGAAGACAATCATTGCATCAGTAATCGCTGCTCAGGCAGCAATTGGGGCAGTACAGGCAGCCACTTCGGCTGCTACAGCTGCAGCATCAACCGCATCAAGTGGTGCAACTAGGAAGGTAGATTAATGAAGAAATTTCTTAAAGACATGCTAGATCAAGCATGGACCTTGCTGGGTATGTTTGTGGCCTGGGTAGTTCTAGAGGGCAGTGCAAAAACAATAGTTGGATATTGTATTGTAGGAACCCTTGGACTATGGGCTATTACATACCCATTGAGAAATAACAACAACGAGTAATCGTTAGAAAGAGAGTAGTCATGGAAGAAGATTACGGAGTTACTGGAGGATGGGGAACCCTTAAAAACATCCTTTGGCGTATTTTAGCTGTGTTTGCAGCTTCAGGACTTAGCGTTCTGGGTGCAGGTGCAGTAGTAGGCGTAGACCTACTGTCAGCCGTGTTTATGGCTGGCATTTTGGGGGTGGCAACAGTAGTGGAAAAACTAGCCAGGGCATTCCTGGATGACGGCAAGCTCACACTTGACGAGATAAACACAGCATTTGCTAAAGTGGACAAAAACCAAGAAGAATAGTCCCTTGACAGGCCCTTCTAGATAATGTATAATTATTACATATTTAGAAGGGTTTTGTCGTTTAATGAGTAATAAGATACCTTTAAGGCTTGCAGTTAAGGGTGAGAGATCCTGTGGAGACTGCACAGCCTGCTGTGAAGGCTGGTTGTCAGCTGAGATTAATGGACATGAAATGTATCCAGGAAAGCCTTGCCATTTTGTAGAGCAGGGCAAGGGCTGTACAATATATAAAGATAGGCCAAAAGAGCCATGCAAAAATTTTGCCTGCATGTGGAAAGTTGATAAAAATATTCCAGAGCACTTTAAGCCATCCATTAGCGGTACCATTCTTGCCAAGCAAGAGATTGATGGCATTCCGTACCTTGCTGCAGTACCAGCAGGAAAAGAGATAAATCCAGAACTACTATCTTGGCTTGTTACTTTTGGAACTGCTAATAAGATAAACATTCGTTGGGATGCAGGAAATAGGCCATTCTTTATTGGCTTCCCAGATTTTTCTCAAAAAATGGCACAATCTTTGCAGCCACCTATTGACAATTCAAAGCCAATCAAGTAAAATATTTACATGAGTGATTTTGAAGATATATACGACTGGCTGAAGTACGGTATAGACAAGAAGTGGGTATCAGAACCTTTTTGCTATACTCATGATGGCGATCCATACATGACCGAAGAAGAACAACAAGAGTGGGAAGATGGCGGAGACCCATGTTCACCTGTAATTAAACTGTTAGACAACTAGGAATAAATGAAAAAGTATACTGTTGGCGTTGCCATTTTAGCAATGCTGTCTTTCGGTGTTGCACCTGCACAGGCTAGTGTTGCACCTACAATTGCAATCATTGATAGCGGATTTGATGTTAATCAAATTGGGCAAAACGTTGTTCAAGAAGTTTGTGTTCTTGCAACTGGATACTGCAGTAATGGTCAGACAACTCAGGTAGGTCCTGGAGCGTCTGGATCAATCTATCCAATTAGTCCAGCATACGCATCTGACTGGCAACATGGAACAGACATGGCAAACTCAGTTCTATCAGTTAACCAGAATGCAAACCTGTTGCTTATTAAAAATTCAAAGGTGTATTCAAATGGGTCTGTTTGGTTTGGAAATGAGCTAGACCTAGTAGCTGCTTTAAACTGGGTAATTGCAAATAAGGACACATACAACATCGTTGGTGTGTCTATGTCACGAGGATCGCATAACTATGTTCTAAACGACGCACAGGTAAGAAAGAATCTAATTAATACAAAGATTTATTCCGACAGCCTACAGCGTATGGGAACTGAAGCAAAGTATTCAGCAAGCATTAAGAAGTACGCTAAGATGCTTGGTGACACACGTAATGCTCTTGCTGGATTTGCAAGCAAGGCTTGTCCTGCAAGTGCGTCGCTATCATCGGCGGTAACGCAGTTGATGAATTCAAACGTAGCAACTTTCTTTGCAACAGGAAACGACTATGACCACAAGTATGTAGATGCTCCAGCATGCATCGATGATGCCATTGCAGTTACTGCTTCTGATGGATCAAAGATTATTAATTTTGCAAATGTTGCTAGTAATACTGACTTTGCATACGTTGCACCAAATACGTCAACTGCTACTGCAAAGCTTGCAGGAAAATGGAGTTTGCTGTATAATGGAAACTACCAACAAACATATATTTCGCTAAGGAATCATGGGGAATTGCTTGACAAATATGCTGTAGTTGGTGTAAACTAAATATAGCAAAGGTTGGTCCAGCCTTTAATTGGACACTTTCCCCGATAGCTCAACGGCAGAGCAGAGAGCTGTTAACTCTAAGGTTCCTGGTTCGAATCCAGGTTGGGGAGCAATAGGAGTCGCACTCCTAGGAGGCTGATATACCTTCGTAAACGTATATTCGGTTTGACTAAGCATACCGAGATCTTAATAGACTGAGAATCTAAAAGTTTTAGCGTTGGCTCTATGAACCTTTGTAGAGACGTTTTATCGGTAGCGAAATTATCGGTCGGTGAGCAGAGGTCGCTAACTCTGGCTCACAACTTAGCGGTATAGAGAAGTTCGGTCATCTCGCAAGCCTCATAAGCTTGAAGCCGTGGGTTCGAATCCCACTACCGCAACTAATGGTTCCACCTGCACCACTTCTGGGTATGAATAAAAGCAGGTAAATGCGAATGTTGCATAATGGTAGTGCCTCTGCCTTCCAAGCAGAAGGTGAGAGTTCGATTCTCTCTATTCGCTCAAACACAGAGACGACGGTTTCTGTGGAGTATGGCTGAATAATCCTCAGAGTCAAATGGGGAGGATAAGGCACTGTCTGATCTTAGCGGATCATCTTAGCGGATAAAGGGCAGGTGTGCTCAAAAGCGGATCTTACTGGACCGTATTGACTAGGCACTGGTGGTAAAAGGCAATCCACCTACTCACACTACAGACTTACACCTGCGGTTCGTAACTGTTCAGCATCCCGAAAGGGCTTAAGTTGTAAGATGTACGGCTTGCTAGAGACGGGTATGTATGTACCCACTTCGTGCCTCTACTGTCAGTCACAAAGTCTGACCAAGCCACCTGGCTTCGTAGCTCAGTTGGTTAGAGCACCACCCTGTCACGGTGGGGGTCGTGGGTTCAAGTCCCATCGGAGTCGCTCAGAAGCATAAGTCTGAACAACTTATGTGGAGATTGTTATACCGAAATCTGCACCGTGGACGCATCATACGAAGGGGTTCAGCCCGATGGAGATTGCTCTGCTAACCCACTAGGTATAACAGCCAATGGCAACATGTCCTTAACCAAAAGGTGAGCACGATTGGCAAATGCTACCTTAGCTCAATTGGCAGAGCATCGCACTTGTAATGCGAAGGTTAAGAGTTCGATTCTCTTAGGTAGCTCGATGGTCCCATCGTCTAAAGGTTAGGACTCCAGGTTTTCAACCTGGCAATCGGAGTTCGATTCTCCGTGGGACTGCTATTGCAAAAAGCAATATTTTATGATACAATATATCTATGGAGTTAACTATGAAGTATTATACACAGCAATCGCACTTGCGATTTAGTCTGGCGTACTCATGGCACAAAGCCAGTCTCCAGCCGAGTATCTAATCTAGCTCATCCCAAAAATAGATTAATCAAATCAAAATCAATTAATTAGTAATACCAAGGTAGTTAACTCCATAACAATCCTCACTGGTGTAGTGGTAGCACAACAGCTTCCAAACCTGTTGGTCTGAGTTCGATTCTTAGGTGGGGGGCGATCCTGCTATAGCTCAATTGGTAGA